>CXWL01066413.1_pt1 | contig 77135 bp, 75 predicted proteins | sample 590931 | NCBI WGS metagenome assembly CXWL01 (sample SAMEA3498368, study PRJEB10139) | groundwater metagenome | biome: water well; material: biofilm material | place: Germany | collected 2015-04-27
CCTTACCATCAGCAGTGGTTGTCTAAAGTTCTGCCTTTGCTGGCTGAACACATGCATAGTGAAAGTTTGGTTTATGTTGAAGCTGAGTATGTAATTGAATCAACACTAGACTTTGCTAGGGATTGGCAAGTCATCAAACAAAGCAAAGCAGGTAATGTTTTTTATCATCTGCTAAAATCTACCTAAATAGTGATAGGTGATGAATATGAGTAAAAATCGCATTGCAGTTTACCCTGGCACATTTGACCCTATTACCTTGGGGCATGAGGATATTGTGCGCCGTGCTGCTGACTTGTTTGATGAGGTTATTGTAGCAGTAGCAGGTAGTACTAATAAAAATACGCTATTTAGCCTGGATGAGCGCGTCGCCCTGGCAAAAAGTGTGTTTGGACACGCTAGTAATATTAGAGTGGTGGGCTTTAGTGGCTTGTTGATGCAATTTGTGCAAGATCAAGGCGCGAAAATGGTGATTCGTGGATTGCGCGCAACTTCAGATTTTGAGTATGAGTTTCAACTAGCTGGTATGAACCGTAAGCTTTATCCACAATTTGAAACTTTATTCTTAACGCCTTCTGAGCAGTTTATGTTTATTTCATCCAGCCTGGTGCGAGAAGTGGCTACACTAAGCGGCGATGTGCACGCGTTTGTGTCAGCTACGGTTGAAGATGCCATTAAACAAAAGTTAGGAAAATGATGAATAAATTAAATAGTTTTATTCTCTTCCTACTCATTGTTTTAGTTTCAGCTTGCGCGACCAGTAAGCCTAACCCGCTTCAGCATTTAGCAGGTACATATATTGGGCAAGTGAATTCTGTTGTTAATATCCCTATTAAAACAGAGTTTATTGTTAACGAAAAAGGTGTCAGGTCTGGACAATATGTGATGACAGAAAAAAACGGCACTCAAGTGGCAGGGACTTTAGACGAATTTAAACAAGAAGGACCATATACCTTATTGGTAAGTTGGCATGATAAATATGGTAACGGCAAGCTAAGAATGCTGTTTTCTCAAGAACAACGTTCATTTAAAGGGTTCTGGGGACATCATGCCGATGACACCTTGATGCGTTGGGATGGGGTAAAAGAGTAGATGGCTTTAATGATTACAGATGAATGTATCAATTGCGATGTCTGCGAGCCGGAATGTCCAAATGGCGCAATTTTCCAGGGTGAGGAGATTTACGAAATCAACCCGAATTTATGCACTCAATGTGTGGGACACTACGACAAGCCCCAGTGTCAGGAAGTGTGCCCGATTGATTGTATTCCGCTCAATCCAGATGTGGTTGAAACTAAAGAGCAATTGCTTAATAAATATTATCAGTTAACATCAGGCAAATAATTTAGGATATTCATTATGCGTATGCTACATACCATGCTCCGTGTCGGTAATATGGAGCGTTCAATTAAATTTTATACGGAAATACTAGGCATGAAAGTGCTACGTCGACATGATTTTCCTGAAGGTAAATTTAGTTTAGCGTTTGTGGGTTATGGGGCTGAAAGTGAAAATACAGTGCTAGAACTCACCTATAACTACGGTGTTGAAAGTTATGATATGGGCAATGCTTATGGTCATATTGCGCTAGAAGTGAATGACGCTTATAAAGCTTGTGAAGCCATAAAAAATGCAGGAGGCAAAGTCGTGCGTGAGGCGGGCCCGATGATGCATGGCACCACTGTGATAGCGTTTGTGGAAGATCCAGACGGTTACAAAGTTGAGTTTATTCAGGCAGGTACTTATTAACGATACTTTTATCGTGACTAATTCATTAAAACCGATTTGGTTTTTATACTTACTTGAATGTAAAAATGGTGCATATTATGCAGGTATCACCAATAACTTAGAATCGCGCTTTTCTGCACACTTGTCTGGCAAGGGTGCACGTTATACACGTGCTAATCCACCAATTAAAATCATCGCCTCAAAGTTATACCCAGATCGATCTAGTGCAAGCATCGCAGAAGCACAATTAAAAGTCCTGCCAAGAAGCAAGAAACTACAATATTTTGATGAGCAAAACTGAATTGATTATTGCTGTGCAGGCCGCGCTTGGCGGAGATTGGCATGGTGCACACAACATCGCGCAAAAGTACAACGATACCACCGCCAATTGGTTGCATGCCGTGCTGCATAAAATTGAAGGTGATGAAAGTAATAGCCGATATTGGTATGCGCGAACTGCGGGTCGACGCTATGAAGAATTTTTAGATGCTACCGAGGAACTCAGGAGCATATTGTCGCAATAAATTCATATTGTGGTTTATCGAAATTTTGCGTTTATGTTTGAATTACCCTTCACCCACAATTTTAGATATGGCTGCCATGGATTTTTTATTGACTTCCAGCCATTCAGCTAGCATTTCTGGTTGAAAGTCGCCTTCCTTGAGGGCAGTGTCAAATTTTTCAGAAATATTGAAAAGCTCATTGGCACATAGAAATCCCGCCACACCTTTCATGGTATGTAGCAAACTTTCGGCAAAGTCTATTTCGCCTCTCGCCAAGCTTGAAATAATTTCCGAGGTTATTTTTGGATTGTCTTGTTTGAAGGATAGGAGCATTTTAACTATCATTTCCTGGCTGCCTCCCAGCTTATCCAGCAACGTATCAAGATCGAATTCGGGTATTGATGTATCTGATTCAACTTTCACTTCTTCGATGACGGTATGCTTTTCTTGAGAAATATCCTGCTTCACCCATTTCTTGAGCGCATTGATTAGGTCTACTGGGTTAAATGGTTTAGGGAGAAAGTCGTTCATGCCGCAGGCAAAACATTTCTCTCTCTCGCTCAAGGTGACTCCAGCGCTTAAGGCAAAGATGGGAGTCTTCAAGTCTCCTCTCTGATTTCGTATATTCTGAGTGGCTTCTATGCCGCCCATGATTGGCATCTGGATGTCCATTAAAATCACATCGAAGGTCTGTTGATCAAGAATATTGAGTGCTTCCTGACCGTTATCGGCAATTTCGACGATCATTCCAGAGAGTTTTAAGATGTCGCTTACAACCAATTGATTGATAATGCTGTCTTCAACAACAAGAACGCGCTTCCCAAATAGTTCTTCCCCCGCCAGATCGGCAAAGATAGATCCGGACAAGGGTTTTGTATGAGCATCCATTCCAACAATCTTCTGTTGTTCAGTTAAACCAAGTACAAGTTCAAACGTGAAGTTCGTGCCTTTTCCATGGTCGCTGCTGACCAGTAATTCGCTACCCATCAGTTGTAGCAGGTTCTGGCTGATGGCTAGCCCTAAACCTGTGCCGCCAAAACGGCGTGTGATGGAATCATCTACCTGGCTAAATGGTTGGAATAGTTTCTTTAGGTCATTCTCGGCAATACCAATGCCTGTGTCCTTAACGTTAAAAATTAAACAGCCACGCGACCCCTGAAGCCGCTTAAAGCTAATGTCTAGAGTGATATTACCTTTAGCAGTGAACTTGATGGCATTACCCAGTAGGTTTGCAAGTACTTGTTGAATTCTAAGTGCATCGCCAATCAAGTGATGAGGTGTATCCGGGCTGACAATAATGTTGAAGTCCAGCTTTTTTTCGTTGGCATGAATCGAAAATAGGTTGTTCAAGTTGTCAAGTACGGTATTTAGATCAAAAGGTGTATTTTCTACAGTCATCCGACCAGCTTCCATCTTGGAAAAATCCAGAATGTCGTTGAGGATGCCAAGAAGGCTTTGTGCTGACGAAAGAACTTTACTTAGATAATCTTGAACAACTGGGTTTGTCGATTGGGAAAGCGCCAGTTGGGTAAGACCCATGATTCCATGCATTGGAGTGCGGATCTCATGTGACATATTGGCAAGAAATTCTGATTTTGCCTTAGCTGCTACCTCTGCAGCCTTAACCGCCTCTTCTACTTCACGGGAATGTTCTTCGGCAGCATTTATGCGTTCCGTTGAGGCTATGTTTGCTTTTTCCTCTGCATCATTTCTGCCCAGTATATATGGACGGATGATCCATACATATATGATGGGCGAAGATATCATGGTGAGAAGTGATGCATCCAATACAGTTTCGATGTAATACGGCATTTTTCCCAGCAATGGGAGAAGAACCATCACCATAGCTTCGGCGATAAACTCGACAAAAATAATCCTTACAACGAGTTCCTTGAAATGAGTTCCAAATAAATCGTTGTTGGGTATTGGCTTTTGCATAACATTAGTCCTTGACCATAAAATGCTGCGATAGATACAGATAGCTACAAAAAAGTTACTGGAAGTAGCGGAAAATATTAATGAATGATCTCCATAGCGCCCTTCTATTGTAATCTTCAATTAAATATAATCACTCTTATTTACAATTGCAACTTCTTTCAAAAGAGATAGTTAGAACTCAGAAGGGTTAATTGTAATTCAGAGTCAATTAGAATTAAAAAGCCTGCAGTTGCAGGCTTTTTAATATAAGGAGACCTTTGCACGAAGCATATTAAAGCGTATTTTTATATAAAAACATTAGAATATCGTCATTCCCGCATGGGCGGGAATCTAGGCTAATCAAATACTCAAATTTNNTTTGCTTTATCCACCCAGCTTTTATTTTTTGGACTATGTTTGCCTGAGTCTGCTTGTGTGCTGGTTTCAAATTCGCGTAGCAAGTCTTTTTGCTTCTCAGTCAGTTTTACTGGGGTTTCAACCACTACATGCACCATTAAATCGCCATGTTCAGATTGACGCAGTGGTTTAATGCCTTTGCCTCGTAACCTGAATACGCCGCCCGTTTGTGTTTCGGCAGGTATTTTCATTTTGGCAGAACCGCCTAATGTAGGCACTTCAATTTCACCACCAAGTGCTGCGGTACTGAAGCTGATAGGCATTTCGCAATGCAAATTTCCTCCCTCACGCTGAAAAATTTCATGTTCTTTAAGGTGAACGACTACATATAGGTCGCCCGTTGGCCCGCCGTTTACACCCGCTTCGCCCTCACCACTTAGGCGAATACGGTCGCCTTCATCTACCCCGGCAGGAATTTTCACTGAGAGTGTTTTGTTTTGCTTTACGCGCCCAGCACCACCGCAGGTTGGGCAAGGATCCTTCACCATTTTGCCGTTACCATGGCATTTCGGGCAAGTTTGTTGTACTGAAAAAAATCCTTGCTGCATGCGCACTTGGCCATGTCCAGCACAGGTAGTGCAAGTGACAGGTTGTGTGCCAGGACGTGCGCCAGAACCTTTGCAGGTTTCACATGTGGCTTGCACAGGAATGCGAATTTTAGATTCAGTGCCTTTAGCCGCGTCTTCTAGTGAAATTTCCATGTTGTAGCGTAAATCTGCGCCGCGATAAACGTTATTACGTTGCCCTCGTGCGCCGCCACCAAAAATGTCACCAAAAATATCGCCAAACGCGTCGCCAAAGCCTGCGCTACCAAAGCCCCCAGTTCCTGCGCCTTGTTCTACCCCTGCATGGCCGTATTGATCGTAAGCCGCGCGCTTTTGGTCATCCGACAACATTTCATAGGCTTCTTTAGCCTCTTTGAACTGTTCTTCTGCTTTTGGATTATCGGGATTGCGGTCAGGGTGATACTTCATCGCCAGTTTGCGATAAGATTTTTTAATTTCTTCTTCCGTAGCGTCTTTGTTAACGCCTAATACTTCGTAATAGTCTTTTTTGGTAGCCATAATTTTTAGTCGTTAGTAGGTGGTCGTTAGTCGTTAGTTACTAGCGCAAAAGTCGTCAGTACCATGTGAGATACTAACGACTATCTACTAACGACTAACGTCTGCCTTTTAGTCTTTCTTCACTTCCTCAAATTCTGCATCCATCACGTCGCCATCCACTGTTTTTTCGCCCTGCGGTTGAGCACTTTCAGTGTTGGCCTGCGCTTGTTGTTCAGCATAAACTTTTTCACCTAGCTTTTGTGACGCTTCAGTCAGGACGTTAGTTTTAGCCTCAATCGTGTCTTTGTCGTCTGCTTTCATCGCTTCTTCAACGTCTTTAAGGGCTGTTTCAATCGCTTCTTTTTCAGCAGTATCTAACTTATCACCATGCTCAGTGAGTGATTTTTTCACAGAGTGCACTATGCCATCGGCTGCATTGCGCGCATCTACCAGTTCGCGTAACTTGCGGTCTTCTTCAGCGTATTTGATTGCATCTTCTTCCATTTGTTGGATTTCAGCTTCAGATAGGCCGCTGTTTGCTTTAATGGTGATTTTGTTTTCTTTACCAGTCGCTTTATCTTTGGCAGAAACATGCAAAATTCCGTTAGCATCAATATCAAACGTTACTTCAATTTGCGGCATGCCACGTGGTGCTGGTGGAATGTCGCTCAAGTTAAATTGACCTAAGCTCTTATTGGCAGAAGCCAATTCACGCTCACCCTGCAACACTTGAATCGTTACAGCATTTTGGTTGTCATCAGCAGTTGAGAATGTTTGTGATGCTTTGGTAGGAATCGTTGTATTTTTCTTGATGACTTTAGTCATCACGCCACCTAGTGTTTCAATACCAAGAGACAATGGTGTTACATCAAGCAACAATACATCTTTCACATCACCTTTTAGCACGCCACCTTGAATCGCTGCGCCTACCGCAACGGCTTCATCAGGGTTTACATCTTTACGAGGTTCTTTACCGAAAATCTCTTTGACTTTTTCTTGCACTTTTGGCATACGGCTTTGACCGCCGACCAAAATAACGTCAGTAATATCGTCAATTGAAACGCCTGCATCTTTAATCGCTGTGCGACATGGCGCCATAGTGCGCTCAATTAAGTCTTCTACAAGAGACTCTAATTTTGCGCGGGTGATTTTTACCACCAAGTGCTTAGGACCAGTTGCATCGGCAGTGATATATGGCAAATTCACTTCAGTTTGTGTGGCGCCTGACAGCTCGATTTTAGCTTTTTCTGCAGCCTCTTTTAAGCGTTGTTTTGCTAATAAATCATTGCGTAAATCCAGGCCATTTTCTTTTTTGAATTCATCCGCTAAAAAGTCGATCAAGCGGTTATCAAAGTCTTCTCCGCCCAAGAACGTATCGCCGTTAGTTGAAAGTACTTCAAACTGATGTTCGCCATCAATGTTTGAAATTTCAATAATAGAAACGTCGAATGTACCGCCGCCTAAGTCATACACGGCGATTTTACGATCACCTTCTTGTTTGTCTAAACCAAATGCCAGCGCTGCGGCTGTAGGTTCGTTGATAATACGTTTAACATCCAAACCAGCAATACGGCCTGCATCTTTAGTGGCTTGGAGTTGGCTGTCGTTAAAGTAGGCTGGTACGGTAATCACGGCCTCCGTTACTTCTTCACCTAAATAATCTTCGGCTGTTTTTTTCATTTTGCGTAAAACTTCAGCTGAAATTTGTGGCGGCGCCATTTTTACTCCGCGCACTTCTACCCATGCGTCACCGTTGTCAGCTTTTGCAATAGTATAGGGCATCAAAGCGATGTCTTTTTGCACTTCTTTTTCTTCAAAACGGCGACCAATTAAACGTTTTACCGCATACAGTGTATTTTTTGGGTTAGTCACAGCCTGACGCTTGGCTGGTGCACCCGATAGAATTTCGCCGTCTTCCTGATAGGCAATGATAGAAGGCGTGGTGCGTGTTCCTTCTGAGTTTTCAATTACGCGTGGCTTGCCGCCTTCCATTACTGCCACGCAAGAGTTTGTAGTACCTAAGTCAATACCAATAATTTTTCCCATAATTCCTATTCCTTTTTAAAATCTAACTAGCCACAGATGAATACAAATAAACGCAGATAAATTCATTGAATTGTTACTGTAGTTTATTGCATTCGGACTTATTTCAAATCCATGCTACCTCTATGGAGATTATTTAAATTATTTCAAGTGTTTTGTTTGATCTGTTTGAATTTGTGTCGCCTAGAGGCGCCTGCTATTGGTTGTTTGTGGCTAAACTATTTTGCCACCATTACTAAAGCAGGGCGCAATACGCGGTCATTGAGCGTGTAACCCTTTTGCAATACGTTAGTAACCGTATTAGGTTCACCACTATTTTCTAGCATGCTGATTGCTTGATGTTTGTTCGGGTCAAACTTTTCGCCTGCTGGGTTTATTTCAGCAATGTTAAATTTATCAAATACTGCACCTAGTTGCTTGGCGGTAATTTCAACGCCATCTTTGTAACTTTGCACATCGGCCGCCTCAATCAACAAGGCTGCATCTAAACTATCTTTTACTGCCAGCAATTCATTTGAGAATTTCTCTAACGCAAATTTACGCGCCTTTTCTATATCATCCATTGCGCGGCGGCGGATGTTTTCACCATCGGCTTTCACATATAAAACAGCGGCCTGGGCTTCAGCAAGTTGCGTTTCTAATTCGCCTATACGCTCATCCAGCGATCCAGCGGCACCGCTTTGCTGAAAATCAGCTTTAGTTTGCCCTGCTTCATTTTCTGGATTTTGGTTTTCTTGTTGCATGCATCCCCCCAATAACTGATTAATAATATTTGGAATGTTGGGGATAACAAATTAGATTACAAGCCCTGATTGTAAAAAAATCTACATTAAGACGTGCTCTGAAATATTGCTACCCTTAAGACAGGATTAATTAGAGCTTGAGTTGATCTCTTCGTGCCAGGTTGTCATTTAACACGCTCGTGCAATCTTTTACACCGATCAGGCTACCAGCAAGGGAGCCATCTTGTGAATGTAGATTTTGCATAGCGTGTTCTATACCAGATTGTGCTGCAAATAGACATGGTGTGCTGTAGATTACAAGCGAAATGCCGGCTGCCGCTAGTTCGGTTTGTGTGTAAACCGGGGATTTCCCACCCGCTATTTGATTAAAACAAAAAGGGCGATCAGTTTGCTGTGATAGTTTACGTACAATTTCTAAATCTTTTAAGCCGTCTACCAGTACGGCATCTGCACCAGCTTCGGTAAAGGCTTTTATCCGATTTGAGATGTCGTCAATATCACTAGCATCAGTGCGGGCGATCACCAGCATGTCTCGGCGTGTGGCGAGCACTGCTTTAAGCTTGGCGATATATTCATCTATATCCATAATCTGTTTGCCATCAAAATGGCCACAGCGGCGTGGGCGCTTTTGGTCTTCTAGTACCACGCCTGATGCACCGATGTTTTCTAGCACTGATACAACGTGGCAGGCGACCTCCGGGTCGCAATAACCGTCGTCAATATCGACCAATAAATGGTGAGTTGGCAGCACTGTGCGAATACGTTGCACAAAAGCAACGATGTCTGTCCATGTAATAAAACCAATATCAGGCAGGCCATAGTGACTAGCAGCAAAACCAAAGCCACTAACAAACAAACTATCAAAATGACGCCCAGCTAAGCTAGCAGAAAACACATCGTAAACCCCAATAAAAGGCGTAATTTTTTGTGTGTTGATTGCTGTTTTAAGGCGTTGGCCATGGCTGGCGATGTGCTGATTAAGCTGCATTAACGTGTTTCCTCAACTAAATTTATAATGCCAGAAATGCTGCTTAAACGCTCAGCATCAAAGCCAATAATGGAAAAATCAATAGCATAGGTTTGCTCTAAATACAGCACAATTTGTATGATAGCGAGCGAATCAATAAGTCCTGATGTGACTAAGCTATCTTCAAAGGCAATGTTTTCAAGCGATTTTCCAGGTTTTTGTATGCTTAGCAAAAACTGCATTAAACCTGCTGCATAAGGGGATACGACCACACTCATTTTTGTACTGCCTTATTTAAGATGCCGACTAAATCAAGTGGCGGTAAAACAGCACAGGCTGTTTTGACAGCTTCACGGTTAATTTTCCCGCGTGAGGTGCGTGGAATTTCTGTCACTACCCACCATTGGTTTGGCATTTTAGGTTCGGCTAAATGCGCCTTCATCCAGTCATACAAGGCGCAGATAGTTGCATTGTCCTGTTGAGTAAGTACCACAGCCATCGCCACTGTTTGCCCATAAATCGCATCATCATTGGCAAAAGTACATACATCGCTTGCAAATTCAAAACGCTCAACCACAGCATCGATATCCGCAGGGTAAATTTTCATGCCACCTTTGTTTATTTCATCGCGCTCGCGCCCTCGTAGCACTAGTTGATTTTTTTCATTGATAAGCCCAACATCGCCTGTAAAAAACCAGCCATTAGTAACAGCTTGCGAGGTTAAATCGTCACGCTGAAAATAACCTTGCATGAGTGCGGGAGTATTTAGCCAAACATAGCCAGCTTCGTTAGTGGCGCATTCAGCCTCGGCCTGAATAGGTGTGGTGGTATCTGCAATACGTAACACTTTGATAATTGCGCCCCAGCCTTCGCCGATTAAACCATCCTCAGCTACGCAGTCTGCATCATTTAATCCGGCGACCCAGCTACCCGTTTCAGTAATGCCATAGGTATTGCAAACTTGGCGCGTGCCAGTCCAGGAGCGAATGTCTTCCCACACACTTGCGGAAAGTGGGGCAGAGCCACAATGAACCCGTTGTAGAGTGCCTGCTTGGGGAGGCTTGGAAAGCTTTAACGCTAAACGCCAAATAGAAGGAACAGAAGACATAAAAGTAATGCTGTGGGTATCTAAAATATTACCTAAGCGCATGATAATGTCTGGACGAAAAGGCGGCGTGATGTATAGATCTTGCCCAGAAAGCCAGGGAAATAAGCAGTTGCAAATAAGACCATGCCCAAAGTGTGTAGGTAGCATACAAAGCGTGCGTGCAAAAGCGTTAATATCAAGCGCCTGATGCAATGACAGCCATCTAGCGCGTAGTGAGCGGTGCGTATGTACCACGCCCTTTGGTGAGCCTGTTGAGCCTGAGGTAAATAAAATGAGTGCATCGCCATCTAGTTTAATCGCGGCGGCTGTAGCTTCTATTGTGCCAGTTTCATGTGTGTTGACTGAGGGGATGCCGGAATTTGCCAGCGCTTCTAAAATAGCAGCCTCGGTATCCTCGGCTACGATTGCTAATTTTGGTTTTGCAGTTTTAGCTAAGGTGCTGATTTCAAAAGCTGTTAATCTGGAGTCTACTGGAATTGCGCATGCGCCGAGTTGCCAGATTGCCAAGAGTTCTGCAAAAAATTCAAGACGATTACCAAATGGTAAGAACACCCTATCTTGCGCGCCCAAGCCAAATTTTTGTAACCGGGCAATGCGTAAAGCGGTTTGCTTATAAATTTCTGCTTTATCCCACACTCGCCCACTAATCGGTTCTATTAAATTACCTACACTTAAATTAATTAACATGTGATTTAATCTTTCTTGAATAGCCTATTAAAATGTACTAATTTAGCGACACCCCAAAAAGGTGTAGAAAAAACTCTGTCCGTGCCATAAAAGGGGCGCCGCCACGTACGTTCCAAATAAAAATCAGCCCAAAAAATGACCATACGCTGAAGATTCTGGCATAGCGCGAAAAAGGGTAATTAGAAACAGAGCTGCCAGCGCGCTTTTGTTCACGTAGCATAGACACATAAATACCTATAGCAAGTAATAAACAGTAAAGGAGTCGCCCGCGTAGCAGGAGTAGTATGTCGCCAATATTACCCAAAGCCATTGGTAAAGAGTGCCCTATTACATGGTAGTACATATTACCGATAAATGCTGATGCAAAAACTGCTGCAAATAGGCGTAATTTAGGCTGATTTTTTAATATCTTACCTAATTGCATGAATGTAGGCATAAAAAAGAAGTTAACAAGCAATTCTTTGAAGTAATAATAATAACGATTCCAAAATTCCACTATGCTTTCAGCTAGCAATGGTTTGTAGGTATTACGAAAAACATTAAAACCAAAAAATCGTAAAAAACCGATAATTCCCAAGCCATGCGCAGCATGGTGCAACACTTGTATAAAAAGCTCTAAGTAAATACTCAACCAAGCACTTATCAATGGGGCTTCATTGCCCAGAGCAACTTGTGCGCCTAATTCTGGAATTGCAAAAGTAAAGCCACCTAATTTGGTGGTTAAGTCGGTGGCAGGGCCATAAATTAATGTGTTAATCAGCTTTTGTAATAGATACCATACTTGAGCTAATAAAAATAGTTTAAGCCCAGCCAGTTGTGATTTAGCCAGGGCTAGCTCATCTTTAGCCTCAAACTTAGACAAGAAGTCAAAGCCTTTACCATAAGGAGTTTCTCCACCACCATAAATAGGCAANNCAGCACATAGCTACATTTCCAAATTAGGTAGGGAAACATAAGCGCGAAAACAAACAATACATTACGCAAAAAAGTTGGTTGCGTGCCAGTATTCCATAATGTTATTAGCAAAACCCAATAAAATAGATGCAATACAAATAAGGGATGCTTCTTGATGAGTGCAGGTAGGTGAGCAAATTTAACAGCAACCATATAAACAAGCCATAAGAACAGCAGTAACAAGGCGACAACAACAACTAGTCCAGAAGTGTCTAATAATATGCCTTGTTCGCTAGCATGTATGGCATTTTTTCGAGCAATTTTAACCCCCACCCATAAGGCGCTTATTGCTAAAATGGCCCGCCTTTTATCTACATTAAACCAGGTAAGAAACGGGAAGAATGCCTTATGCCACCATGCAATGACTTTTGGATTTTCATGAAACTGTGTCAATAAAAAGAGGTTTACATTAAACATGTTATCTAAAAGGAGTGGAATTTTTTAATCGTATTTTTTATTTTTGGTTATGGGTGAATACGACCAGATTGTAATTGTAATTCACCAACAGCGATAGTTACCTGTTCTACACTTGGCGTGTCACCAATGGTACCTAAATTTATCGCCCGAGCATATGCCCCAGCATAGACGCCCGTGAGTGCAGGATTGGTATCTGTATAAATTGCAATAGTTGGAATGTTGAGTGCTACAGCAAGATGCGACAAACCTGTATCTACACCAATAGCCGCTTGGGCTTTGCTAATAACAGCGGCTAATTGTGCGATGGTTGATTTAGGTAATACTGTTGCATTATTCAATGCGCTTGCAATGTGTTGTGCGCGTTGTAATTCGGTTTCACTTGCCCAAGGCAAAACTAAATTGAGCTGCTGCTTAGCCAAGGTATGTCCCAAGTTAATCCAGTGTCCAATTGGCCATAATTTACTGTTACGGCTGGTGCCATGTAAACCGACAATATACGGGGCATCAATATAAGGCTTATCAAATGATAACTCTGACGGGGCCATAGGTTGAATGCCGTAATCAGGTAAGTTGTTTGGTATTGGATAGGCAAAGGCCAGTGCAGCAAGGGCTCGGTTACGCGCTACGGCGTGCTGCTCGCGAGAAACTTGGTGTTTTGTATCGTAAAACAAACTAGCGAGTGGTTCGCGTGCAGAGTGTTTATCGTAGCCATGTTTGTGACCGTAGCTGAAGTAAGTCATCAAGCCACTTTTAAGCAAACCTTGAGTATCCAGGACGATGTCGTAGCGTTGCTGAGAAAGTCGCTGCTTTACGGCGCTTATTTCTTGCCAGGTTTGCCTGTTAAATAGCGCTTTGCGCCAGCGACGAGTCGCCACAGGAATGATTTGATTGACTGCAGGATGTAACTTTGGAATATCTGCAAAACTTGCTTCTACTAACCAATCAATTTCTACATTTGGATGATGTGCGCGAATGTCTGCAATGATCGGCAGATTATGGATGACATCACCCAAAGAAGATGTTTTAACGATAAGCAATTTCGGCATAGTTGCGATTTTCGCATACAATTTAGCTTTTAATTGCTGAAGCGTGTAATTTTGAAGTTTGCTTTCTTGATTTTCAAGTACTTTCCTTATGGTGGTGTACAGCGAGACATGCTGCGCATAGCCGAAGATTGTGTAAAGCTTGGGCACAAGGTCACCATTTATACGGGCGAATGGCGAGGAGATAAGCCTCAAGATCATGTAAATGTACAAATACTGCCAATTAAAGGATTGTTAAATCATCAACGCCATCAATCATTGGTTGATGGCATGCAAGCCGCGTTAAAATCTGAACCTGTGGATTGTGTGATTGGTTTTAATCGAATGGAAGGTTTAGATGTCTATTATGCGGCTGACCCTTGTTTTGCCAAGCGTGCGCATGAGGATCATGGTCTTTTCTATCGGCTGTCAAGCCGCTATCGCTGGTTTGCAAAATGTGAACGTTCTGTATTTAAGCCTGAAGGCTCTTGTGAGTTACTGATACTTTCAGAAAATGAAAAGTTGGACTTTCAGCATTGGTACAAGACGCCGAGCGAGCGTTTTCATTTACTTCCTCCATTTATTTCTACGGAGCGAATGAAACTTCACGATAAAACTCAGATGCGCCGACAATTGCGTCAAGAGTTTGGATTTGGTGAGCAAGATCATGTCTTGCTTCTAGTGGGATCAGGATTTCGGACTAAAGGCCTGGACCGCGCTATAAAGGCGTTGGCCGCACTGCCTTTGACGCAACGTGGTAAAACCCGATTGCTCGCTGTAGGGCAAGATAACCCTAAGGCATATCAGCGCCTTGCTGAAGAGCTTGGTTTGGGAGATAGGGTGCATATAATTGCAGGACGTAGCGACATTCCAAAACTAATGCAGGGAGCTGATCTGCTTGTCCATCCTGCGCGTCGTGAATTGGCTGGACATGTTCTACTTGAAGCGATGTTAAGTAAACTGCCAGTGCTTGTGACGGATGTTTGTGGCTATGCAAGCCATATACAAGCTGCTGGTGCTGGTATCGTGGTCGATTCACCTTTTAATCAAGTTGAATTCAATGAAATTTTGAATAAAATGTTAAATGCGCCCAAGTCCAAATGGGAGCAAGCTGGTCTGGAATATATGCAAGCGATTTTACATGAGTCGTCAAAAACTGCAGAGGCTGATTTGATTGTTGAGTTTGCATTAAATAAAAAGAAAGGGCTCAAAAACTGATATGTGGATTAAGCAACATTTATCATTACCCGCTGCGATGCAACGTGACGGCGTTGACGTGTTTCAAAAAACCATACAGATGCATGGCAAAGCCTACCGTGATGTAGGCATACGTAAAACGATACAAGCGGATATTGATGGTAAAAGTTATTTTATTAAGCAACATTTTGGTGTGGGATGGCGCGAGATTTTTAAGAATTTATTGAGCTTAAAACTGCCTATTTTGGGTGCGATGACAGAAGTGAAGGCCATACAGAAATTGGGCGAGGTGGGCATAGCAACAACGCCGCTTGTGGGTTATGGTGTAAAGGGTTGCAACCCTGCCAGCTTGCAATCTTTCATAATTACCGAAGATTTAGGCAATATCGTCTCGTTGGAAGATTTATGTGCCGACTGGAAAACCAATCCACCAACTGAGAAATTTAAGAGAAGGTTAATTATAGCGGTCGCTAAGATTGCGCGTAAGTTGCATGAAAATGGCATCAATCACCGCGATTTTTATATATGCCATTTATGTTTAGATGCAAACTTACTCGCACAGAATCAAATTAAACTGTATCTGATCGATTTACATCGCGCGCTGATACATCAGAAAATGTCAGTGAATGACAATATGAAAGATGTCGCAGCTTTATATTTCTCCAGTATGGATATTGGGCTGTCAACACGCGATTTATTGCGTTTTAAAAAGCACTATTTGCCCCAAAGTTTATTGCAGGATAATGATTTTTGGCAGAGTGTTGAAAGCAGGGCAAATAAGCTTTATACCAAGTTTCACAGTGATAAATTTCAACAAAGATTATCGGCTGAAAAGTCAGCAATACTTTAACCAGATGGAATGTTGTTCGTAGTGTTTTCTTTATCCATGGTGTGCCTTCTTACCTTGTAGCGTGGGTAACGCCATAAGTATTGCAATGGTTTTTGTGAAATTTGCTGCTCAATGGCTTTATTTAACAGGTCTGGTGTAGCAATTGCGCCGTCTGCCAATTGGGTAAGATGAATATCAAAGCCTCCGCCGTTTGCAAGTCGTTCACCAAACGCCATAATCACCGTTGCGCCAGTTTTATTTGCCAATTTGCTTGCTAAAGTCATGGTGTATGCCGGCTTGCCGAAAAATGGCGCCCACTCACCTTCGCCAGAAGCAGGGATTTGGTCGGGTAAAATACCTATCGCTTCACCCCTTTTTAATGCGTGCATCAGCATGCGCACACCTTGTAGGTTTGCTGGGGCAAGTTGCACATTATTACGCGAGCGTCCTGTCTGAATGAATGGCATTAGCCATTTTATTTTTGGCGGACGATACAGCACTGTAATTGGATGTTTTCTGCCATAAAAAATAGATGTAATTTCAAAGCAACCTAAATGCGGCGTTAAAAAAATAATACCTTTATTTTTTGCAATTGCTTCATCTATTAAATGCCAGTTTTTACATGATGTTACCCAAGACAAAATCTCAGACTCATTTTTTTGCCATAAGGCTAAACTTTCTACAATTGATTTTCCAGATTCTAAAACAGTCAGTTTAGTCACTTCATTAAGGCTGGTTTTATCAGTAAAAATCTGGCTTTGTATTAAATGATTGCTGATTAATTGCTTGGATTTCGGCATCAATAAAAACATGATGTGACCTAGCATTATCCCTAAGCGATGAATTGCAGGCAATGAGAGAGCGGACAGCGGTTTTAACAAAAGTCTAAGCATGCATAAAATCATAACATAGCAAACGGGCATTCACTTAGCCACGACAACCATCTTGGCTGATATAATCATCTAAATCAGAGCAATCAAACGTTAAGCCAAAATTCATAGTGACAAATTTCAAAAAAGGCTGGTAGCTGAATAAGCTTTATAAAAAAGATGACGACCCTATTTATAGCACCACAACACCAAAGCGCATTAGAGATCAATCAATTAACGGATTTTGATGCAATATGGGACATTAAGGTAGACTGGTTTGAAGAGCCTAACGAACGACGCGGTGGCTGGAGCGGCGTTGGGCGGTTGAGTTTAACAGATTCATCGGGCAGTAATTTTGGCGTGTTTTTAAAGCGTCAAGAAAATCATGAGCGCCGAACTTTCAGGCATCCCATTAAAGGTGAGCCTACGTTTGTTTGCGAATTTAAAATGATGCAATATTTAGCCAAACATAATGTGCCATCGCTTAAGCCAGTATCTTTTGGACAGCGTAAGCTCGATGGGAATATGCAGGCGTTTTTGATGACAGAAGAGCTTGTTGGTTTTATTCCATTGGAACAAGCTACGGAGCAATTATTTTCAAATAAAAAACCAGCGCCGGCCATGCAAAAAGCGCTGATTAGACAAGTGGCTGATACTGTTAGAAAATTGCACAAAGCTGGCGTACAGCACCGCTCATTGTATCCAAAACATCTATTTGTAGATTCAGCAAATATTAACGACGCCGTAGTGATAGATTTGGAAAAATCCCGCGCTAAATTTATACCTTTTATGCGCACCTTTTATGATCTATCTACCTTGAATCGTCATGCAGATTATTGGAGTAATACCGCAAGATTATATTTTTACAAGCAGTATTTAGGCGTTGAGAAGCTCAGTGGGTGGCAAAGGTTCATGTTGAAAATGATAGCGAAGCGCTCAGCTCGTAAAAAAATACACCAAACGGCTAAAAAATCGTATCAAGGTACAAAGTAGTATAATTCGTTTTTTTGTAAGGATTGTTTGAAAATGACTGAACCCACTACCTATCGCGCACGTAGTAACTATGATGAACGTAAAGCGTCGGTTTACCAACAACGCAAGTCGCATAAACATGCTGGCGAAATTAAGTTGATAGATCGTACCTTTGCTATTATTCCTAAAAATCTGGAGGTGATGGATTTGCCTTGCGGGGGTGGTCGTGTATTTTTACATTTAGCAAGTCGTGGATATAAAGTTAAAGCTGGTGATTTGTCTCCTGAGATGATTAAAATTGCGCAAAAAAATGCCGATGAAGCTGGCTTGGGTGTTACGGTTGACCATGCCGATGTAGAGAGTTTGCAATACGCTGATAAAAGCATAGATGCAATTGTTTGCTTCAGGCTTTTTCAGCATTTCCCAACACCTAAGATTCGCCAGCGCGCAGTCAGTGAAATGTGTCGCGTGGCAAAACAATATGTAGTGATGTCTTACTTTAGCCCTTATTCTTATACTCAGGCCAAACTCATTTTGCGCGAAAAATTTGGTGGCAGAAAATTACGCAAATATCCAACCAGCTTAAAAGAGGTGGAAGGCTATTTTGCTAAATCCGGATATCGCCTGGTGAAAGACTTTGCAGAACTTAATCTAATTAAGTCCATGCATTTGGCTGTGTTTGAGCGAATTTAACTGGCAATACGTTACTAAGCCGTGCCAATTCATTTTCATGATATTGTTGATTCTGGCAAAAATGATTTTTCGTTGCAGCTAGCAAATAATTCTGTTTTTGTTTGTGAAAGTGTCGTCAGGGTAGTCCAAAATAAACGCCTGGTTTGTAAAGGTATTTGGCAGCAAGCCCCCGTTTATGCCAAGCTGTTCGTTGGTGATAATGCGAAACGATATGCACAGCGTGACAAGCAAGGCGTCGAGTATTTAGCCAGAGCCGGGATTGAAACGCCAGCTTTGTTATATGCTGGAACAGATGTTGATGGCGCAACTGAGGTGCTAATTTATCAAGCGATAGAACATAGCGAAAATGCAGAGGTCACCTATAAGCAGGAGCTAAATCAAGCTGCACGCTTAGCACTGGCAATAAAACTCGTGAGTGAAGTGGCAAAACATCATAATGCAAATTTATTGCAAACTGATTTATACCTTAAAAACTTTTTGATTAAAGATGGCCTGATCTACACTTTAGATGGTGATGGTATTCGGCAATATGCCAAGCTAAGCGAGCGACAGGCATTAAAAAATTTCAGTGTTTTACTCTCTAAATTTGATGTGTTAGAAATAGAAAGCTGGCTGGCTGGTTTAGTGAAAATTTATTCTGAGGTTAGATATCGGCTAGCAATTCCTGATACAACCATCGTTAAAAATTTAGTGGATTTACAGCGTAGAAAAGTGGCGAATCAATATGCAGATAAAAAAGTATTCCGGAAATGTACTGACGTGCAGACATATCAACAAAATAACTGTTTTTTAGCCGTCTCAAGTCACTTTTGTCTTAAAAATTTACCCAAAACCCCTCAAGATTGCGATGCTTTAATTGCTTCACAACAACGCATTAAGAGCGGAAATACTTGCACTATAGCATTGGCGAAAATTGATGGCACAGGTGTTGTTATCAAGCGTTACAATATCAAAAGTTTTTGGCATGGTGTTAATCGGGCGTTGCGCCAAACGCGTGCGGCGGGTTCATGGGCAAATGCGCACCGCTTAACACTACTGGGCGTTGCTACGGCAGCGCCAATAGCATTAATTGAACAAAGAAGGTTGGGTTTAAGAGCTAAAGCGTATTTTTTAAGTGAATATATCGATGCGCCAGATGCGGTGGAGTTTTTTGCGCAAATAAGTGATAGTGCGTTGCAAGCAGAAGCAATTACAAATATTGCAACTTTGTTTTATCGATTATATTTGTTACAAATTTCGCACGGCGATATGAAAGCAAGCAATATTAAAATTGTGAATAACGTGCCGCTGCTTATCGATTTAGATAGCATGCAACAACATCAGTTTACTCGGTTGGCTTTAAGGGCGCATGCCCGAGACTTACATCGCTTTATGCAAAATTGGCAAGAGATGCCAGCCCTGTATAATGCGTTTGTTGAAGCATTTAAGGTGGTGTATGTAGACCCCCAGCCTTTGCGTCTAGCGCATATTATCCAATAGATTTTTAAGAGATTCCCACATGATTGTTTTAGGTTTATCTGGTGCTTTAGGTCACGATGCTTCAGCAGCTATTTTAGTTGATGGCAAAATTATTGCAGCAGCGGAAGAAGAGCGTTTTATTCGCGATAAACATGCTAAAAATAAATTTCCGTATGAAGCTGCGAAATTCTGCATGAAACAAGCAGGCGTAAGGCCTGAAGATGTTGATATCGTTGCTTTTCCTTATGCTGAGATTCCATTAAGTACTGGTGCGCGCTGGCATTACGCCATGCGCCATTGGTATGCACCAGATCGTGCTTTAGACGCTATCTTTAATGGTAACCGTCGTTTCCGCCGCAATCGCAACAAGTCACTCAAGCTGATGGCAGACCTGGGTTTAAAAAACGCTAAATTTGTGCCTGTTGAGCACCATCTGGCCCACGCTTCCAGCGCATACCATTTAAGCGGTTTTAAGGAAAAAACAGCGATTGTAGGCATAGACGGTAAAGGTGAATATGCTACGACATTTTTTGGCTATGGCGAAAACGGTAAAATTCATAAAATTAAAGAATTTTATGATCCAGATTCTTTAGGCGGTATGTACGGCGCCATTACCGAGTATCTCGGTTTTGAGATGCTGGATGGTGAATTCAAAGTGATGGGTATGGCGCCTTATGGCGATGCAACGAAATATGATCTCTCAAGATTAGCCACATTTGAAAATGGCGATTTGCGTATTGACACCGAGCTTGTCAACGTGGTGGGTTTGCGTCGCTACAAAGAAAATGGCCGCGGGCATTATTTTTCACCTAAACTTATCGAATGGCTTGGCCCTAAGCGACACGGGGATGAGATTGATGACCCTTACATTCATTATGCGGCATCTGTGCAAGCTTTGTTAGAAGATGTTGCACTCAAAATGATTGATTATTATTTGGGTGACATTATTCGTGAAACAGGGCGTATTGCAATGGCGGGCGGCGTTGCACTGAACGTGAAATTGAACCAGCGCATTATTGCTATGCCACATGTTAAAGAGCTATTTGTGCAGCCAGCTTCTGGCGACAATGGCACATCATTAGGCGCTGCTACCTATGCCGCACATTTGGCGGGCGACACTATACAGCCTATGCAACATGCCTACTTAGGCCCAGCATACACCAGTGAAGAATGTATCGCCGCTTGTGAAGCGCATCCTGCCAGACCGAAATTCATTCGTGTTGAAAATGCTGCGCAAAAAGGTGCAGAATTGTTAGCTAGTGGTAATCCATTGGCTTGGTTGCAAGGTCGCATGGAATTTGGGCCGCGTTCATTAGGTTGCCGCAGTATTTTGGGCGACCCAAGCTATCCTGGGGTTGCCGATCGAATCAACTCGCAAATCAAGTACAGAGAGCGTTGGCGTCCATTTTGCCCAAGTATGCTGGATAAATTTGCAAAAGACATTTTACAAACCGACCACCCTGCACCCTACATGACGTTTACCTTTGATGTCGCAGAGCATTGGAAATCACGTATCCCGGAAGTCGTGCATGAAGACGGCACAGCGCGCGCACAAGTAGTGACGCATGAAACGAATCCGCGATATTACGAATTGATTGAGCATCTTGAAAAATTGCGAGGTACACCAGTGGTGTTGAATACATCGCTCAATCGCCGTGGTGAACCGATGATTTGCTCACCTACGGATGCGCTCAACATGTTTTTTGGCTGTGATTTAGAGTATCTGATGATGGAAGATATATTAGTGACTAAAAAATAAGTTGAACTGCTATCAAATAGGTGAGTTTTATATATGACCTAATCATTTGACGATATGGGTCAGTTTAGAGATAATCAAGGCTGGTGAATTATCTTTATATTATGCAGTTATCTGAGTTGAGTATCTGAAATGAAACAATCACATATCGAAGTTACCGAGCGCATCATTGAGCGCAGTCGTCCTACCCGCTCTGCATATTTACATCGTGTTGATGACATTATTAAACGCCCTAAAAGCACAGATCGCCTAGGTTGTGCCAATGTAGCGCACGCTTTTGCCGCTATGCCACAAAATGACAAACTTCGCGTGGTGGTAGAAAAAGCACCACATATTGGCATCGTTACTGCTTATAACGACATGCTTTCTGCGCATCAGCCGTATGAAAGTTATCCCAATATTATTCGTGATGAAGCTCATAAACAAGGCGCAACTGTGCAAGTGGCTGGTGGCGTACCTGCGATGTGCGATGGCGTCACGCAGGGCGAGCCAGGTATGGAGCTTTCATTATTCAGCCGCGATACGATCGCGATGAGCACGGCTATCGCTTTGTCGCATGATGTGTTTGATGCGGCTTTGTTGCTGGGTATTTGCGATAAAATTGTGCCTGGTTTACTGATTGGAGCATTACATTTCGGGCATTTGCCTTGTGTGTTCATACCTGCAGGGCCCATGAGCACAGGGTTAGATAATACTGCAAAATCTAAAGTACGCGAGCAATATGCACAGGGGAAAGTGGGTCGTGGAGAGTTGTTAGCTTCGGAATCTGCTGCCTATCATGGTGCGGGTACTTGTACGTTTTATGGCACTGCAAATAGCAACCAAATGTTGTTGGAGGCTATGGGGTTACATGTGCCAGGTGCGGCATTTGTGCATCCAAATGATGGCATGCGCGAAACACTTACCCGTGAAGCTGTGCGTATGGTGCTTGCAAACACGCAAAAACAACACTTTACGCCAATTGGCAAGCTGGTAGATGAGCATGTGATTGTGAATGCAATGGTGGCTTTGCTGGCTACTGGTGGTTCAACCAATCATCTTATTCACTGGGTTGCAGTGGCGCGCGCAGCAGGCATTATCATTGACTGGACTGACTTCCATTACCTTGCCAGAGCCACGCCATTGCTGGCTAGTGTGTATCCAAATGGCAAGGCTGACGTGAATGAATTTCAATCTGCCGGTGGCCCAGCATTCGTTATCCGTGAGTTGATTGATGGCGGCTATATGTACCCAGATGTATTTACTGTGGCCTACGGCGGTTTGCGTGATTATGGTAAGTTACCGACCTTGGCAGTAGACGCACAGGACAATAAATCTATCGTTTGGAATGATCTGCCAAAAGAAAGTAGCGATGAAACGATTGTGCGTACGGTAGAATTTCCGTTTAATGAGTCAGGGGGCTTGCGCCTGCTTAAAGGTAATTTAGGTCGTAGCGTGATTAAAATTTCTGCCGTGCCAGAAGACCGCCATATTATCGAAGCGCCGGCTATTGTGTTTGATGCACAAGAAGAGTTGTTGGCTGCGTTCGATCGTGGTGAATTAGAGCGCGACTTTGTAGCCGTGGTGCGTTTTCAAGGCCCTAAAGCCAATGGCATGCCAGAACTACACAAACTCACACCGCCCTTAGCCGTACTGCAAAACAAAGGTTTTATGGTGGCTATTGTGACCGATGGTCGCATGAGCGGTGCCTCAGGCAAGATTCCAGCGGCGATTCATTTAAGCCCAGAGGCATCAGCAGGTGGCGCGTTAGCCAAAGTGCGCAACGGCGATATTATTCGTTTAAATGCATCCGTAGGTACATTAAATGTGCTGGTGGATGAAGATACTTGGGCTGAGCGCGTAGTGGAAGAGTTGTCAGACAGTAAACGTCATAGCAATGCACATGGCATTGGCCGCGAGTTGTTTGGTGGGATGAGACGGAATGTATTATCTGCCGAAGAAGGCGCAATCACTTGGCTCTAAAGAAAACTAAAACTTCGTCGCAATACACCGTTGCCCGCAAAAAATCTTCGCTTACATACAAAACGTATGCTGCGCTAAATTTTCTGCTCGCGCCTAGTCTTGCTTGGAGCTTTTAATTTTCTGCGTAGTTTAGTAAGGCAATCAAAACTTCAAACTAAACATTCCCTCGCCCTTTAAGGGATTAGCAGAAACTTGGTCGATGTAGTTTAGCGACCTGGTCGGTTGCTTAGTTGTTTCACCAGAGGGTTATGGTGAGGGTAAAATCTCACTCGATAAATAAAATTTAAAGCATTTATTCAAATAGGTAAAAAAACATGAACACATTAGATTTAGCCAATTATGGCCCAGTTATTCCGGTTATCGTCATCAACAGAGTAGAAGATGCTGTACCTATGGCAGAAGCCTTGCTGGCAGGCGGTATTAGAGTGCTGGAAGTCACGCTACGCACTTCATGTGCCTTAGCCGGTATGGAAGCTATTGCTAAGGCTTTACCGGAAGCTATTATGGGTTCAGGTACTGTGCGTAACCTTAAAGATGCGCAAGCATCCAAAGACGTAGGTTGCAAATTTGCAGTGAGTCCTGGCTATACTAGCGAATTAGGCCGTTTTACACGTGAAATCGGTTTGCCATTGTTGCCAGGCGTTTCTACTGGCTCAGAAATCATGATGGCCAATGCTGATGACTATTATTTCTTAAAGTTATTCCCAGCAGTTGCGGTAGGCGGCATCAACTTGCTTAAAGGTTTTTCAGGACCGTTTGGTGATGTTAAATTTTGCCCAACTGGTGGCGTAACGGTAGAGTCCGCACCACAATTTTTGGCTTTACCAAATGTAGTGGTTTGTGGTGGTACTTGGCTAACACCAGCCGATGCAGTTGCTCGCGGCGATTGGGCACACATTACTAAATTAGCAAAAGAGGCGAGTGCTATTAAAGCGGCTTAACATTAGTTAACAATCATGAACTAACAATATAGCTAGCAAGTATAATCAGGGTTTTGTACCTTAGGTTTCTCCAAACTAGAGAATCTTAGGGTGCAAAACCCTTTTTTATTGGGTTGTTTTTTATTGAGTCATGGCTAGGATTGATTTTGAATAAAGAAATACAACAATACAAAACCATTGTGTTTGATTGCGATGGTGTGGTGCTCGATTCTAATGTATTAAAAACAGAGGCTTATTTTCGTACCGCAAAAAATCTGGGTGCAACAGATAGTCAAGCGCAGGCATCGGTAGATTATCACGTGAAACTAGGCGGTGTTTCGCGTTATCACAAGTTTGATTATTATTTACGTGAAATTCTAAAGCAACCTGCCACTAAAGAGGCTATTCAAGCTTTGTTAGACGAGTTTGGTCGTGAATTAGAAGTAGGCTTGATGGAATGCAAAATGGCGGATGGTCTATTTGAGTTGCGGGAAGCTACGCCCAATGCAAATTGGATGATACTCTCAGGTGGTGATCAACAAGAACTGCGCACTTTGTTTGCTAAACGTAAGATAGACCATTTGTTTAATGGCGGTATCTTTGGTAGTCCTGATAATAAAGATACCGTACTCGCGCGCGAGTTTGCAAATAATAATCTGCAGTACCCCGCCTTATTTATAGGCGATAGCAAATATGATTATGAAGCCGCGACACGCGCGGGGCTTGATTTTTTGTTTTTAAGTGATTGGACAGAAGTGCATGGCTGGCAAGAATATTGCCATTTGAATAACATTACTGTGATAGGACGTATTCAGCAGTTGTTGAAATAATAATACTGATTGTAAGGATTGGTATAACCCGACACTGCCTCAAAAACATTAATATGATTAGCTACTTCACCAAGATGTACCAAGCCGTGCCAGCGCTAAGGCAACTACAAGTTGCATTGGGCGGCAGTTTTGTTAGTACGAGGTCAAGTACTGTAAAAGCCATTCGCAAAAATTATCCACAAGCCGACGCACTGCATTTAAGGTCGATGTGGCCTAAATTTTCTGCAGGCTATCGACAAATGTCGGAGTCCGATTTGATTGTCACAGGATCTCCAAACAATTCCCTACTAAAGACTTTTCGAGCGAAAAAATACATGGTATTCCATGGAACATACGCATATTTATCAGTTAATGAAGTGCGTGCCATGGAGCATTTTGATCACTTATGCGTATTAGGTCCACGAATGATGCAGGTTGTAGAGAACGCGGGTCTGGCGGGTAAAGCAAGTTTCTCTGGGTACTTGCCATTTTTGGAGTACCCTCAAAAAGATGCTGGGGCAAGGCAGCAGTTTTTGCTTGGCTTGGGATTGGATCCTGCCAAGAAAACGCTACTCTATCTGCCATGGGGGAAGCCTTACGGCTCGTGGGATTTGATTGCTGAGAAGCTTCTGCGTGAAATTCCCGCCAGCTATAACTTAATTTTGCGCCCACATCCTAGTCAATCTGTCACGATGCGTTTTAGGGATAGATTGGGCTTTATGCGCCTGCAAAAGATCATTAAAGCACGAGGTGCGGCATATCTGGATTTAACAGCCCAAAAGCTGCCGCTATTGTATGCACATGCAGATCTAATCATTTCTGATGGCACCTCACCAGCAGAGGAGTCGCTGTACTACGATTTGCCACAAATATTTGTTGAAACCGAACGTTTTTCACGTACCGTCGTCAGCCGGATGATGCACGCTAAGAATTCTGACAAGAAGCAAATTGAGTCCGTTATTCGACTGTACGATTGTGGAAAAATTTTGGCACCCCAGACTGTGAATCTGGAGCGCTTGGTGCAAGATGCAATAGATGGTGCGCACCAATATGCTGATGAGCGTAATGCTTATTTCAAATTTGCTTTTGGGGCACGTAATAATGACGCACAAAAAAAACTCATTGAATCTATGCGACAATATGCCTAAACACTAAAGCAGTTATTTAAATGGCTAATCAAGATATCACGTTACTGGATTGCACCTTAAGAGATGGTGGATACTATAACCAATGGTGCTACAGCGATCAACTAGTCACAGACTATCTGTTAGCTATGCAAGCGGCTGCTATTAACTATGTTGAACTTGGCTTTAGATCGTTGGATAGTAGTGGATTCAGAGGCGCTTTTGCTTATACCACAGACCATTTTTTGAACAAGCTGATAATTCCTCAGGGGGTAAAGGTTGGTGTGATGATTAACTGTAGTGAGTTGAATCACGCAGACCTTTCAATCGAAGTGCTATTAACGAGTCTTTTTTTACCTGCCTCGCAGTCAAAGGTATCATTGGTGCGTATTGCCGCACATGTTGATGAGTTAAAGATTGCTTTGATTGCAGCACAATGGCTAAAACTGCAAGGATATCGCGTAGGAGTGAACCTCATGCAAATTGCAGATCGTTCTCTGCATGAGATAGAACAGCTCTCTTTACAGGTGGCTAGTAGCGGTATGGATGTGCTTTATTTTGCCGATAGTATGGGCAGTCTCAATACCAAGCGTACAGCGGATATAGTAAGCGCACTGAAAACACATTGGCATGGTGCGATTGGTATTCATGCGCATGATAGTATGGGTTTGGCACTGAGCAATACCATGCAGGCGGCTGAAAGTGGGGCAACATGGCTGGATAGCACTGTAACGGGAATGGGACGTGGTCCTGGCAATGTTAAAACTGAACTGTTGTTAATCGAGCTGGCAGAGAAGCGGACTCCCGCCAGCCAGTTGACTTCGCTGTTTACACTGATTAACAAACATTTTTTGCTGTTAAAGCAACAGTATGGCTGGGGCACCAATCCCTACTATTTTTTGGCAGGCAAATACGGCATACACCCCAGTTATGTTCAAGAGATGTTGGCAGATGCCCGTTATCGCGAAGAAGATATCTTGATCGCGATTGATTATTTACGCGATGCTGGTGCTAAAAAATTTAATTTGCATACGCTCGATGGTGCACGCCATTTTTATCATGGAGACCCGCATGGCGCTTGGGATCCACAAAGTGCTTTTGCTGATCATGAAGTGCTTATTATAGGTGCAGGAGAGAGTGTAAGTACCCACAGGATTGCGATTGAAGATTATATCCAACGTAAACAGCCTATCGTGATTGCTTTGAATACTAGCGAACAGATTCGCCCCGAACTTATTCATTTTAGGGCGGCTTGTCACCCGATCAGATTGATGGCCGACTGTGAGAAATATGTACATTTGTCGCAACCACTAATTACACCTGCTTCTATGCTACCAGAACAAATTGTTGAGCGTCTGGTTGGTCGAACACTCCACGATTTTGGTTTGTCAGTGCAGGCGCAAACTTTTCAGTTTGGAAAGAATTTTTGTGTGCTACCAACTTCAATTGTCACTGCTTATGCGCTGGCAATAGCAACCAGTGGTAAAGCTAAACGTGTTTTATTGGCGGGCCTGGATGGATTTAGTGCGGATGATCCGCGGCAAGTCGAGATGGAGGATTTGTTAGTGCAATATCAACATACAGCGGGCAGCTTGCCTTTGTTGTCGATTACACCTACTCGCTATTCACTCAACACGGATTCTGTTTACGCACTATAAAGTATGCAAACTACTTTGCTAAAAATAGTGGTGATTATTCCAGCACGTTATGAGTCATCGCGTTTGCCTGGCAAGCCGCTGGTTTATTTATGTGGCTTACCGATGATAGTGCGTACTTACCAGCAATGCGCTAAAGCCGTTGATGCTTCGCAAATTTATGTGGCAACTGATGATCCCCGGATTCAGAAGGTATGCGAACAATATGGGATACAAGTGGTGATGACATCATCCATCTGTTTAACCGGAACTGACCGGATTGCAGAGGCTGCAAAAATTATTCCAGCTGATATTTATATCAATGTGCAAGGTGACGAGCCATTGTTTGACCCTAATGACTTGCGATTGATGGTAGCTGCTGCACAGCGGCACCCTGATGAAGTGCTCAATGGCTATTGTCAGATTGAAGATGAAGACCAATTTCGCAGCAACACTATACCCAAAGTGGTGATGCGTGAAGATAGCCGCCTGTTGTATATGTCGCGTGCTGCCATTCCTACCAATAAGTCACATGAATATGTAAAGGCATGGCGGCAAGTTTGTGTCTATGCATTTCCACAAAAGTCTTTACAGGCATTTGCAACGAGAGGTCATAAAACACAACTGGAGCAAATAGAAGATATTGAGATTCTCCGCTTTCTGGAGCTAGGTTGGGAAGTGCGTATGATTCCTTTATCTACCATGTCAATTGCGGTAGATACTCCTTATGATGTCGCTTTGGCAGAGGCAGCAATCATTCAACGTGGACTATAATCAAACAGGAAAACAATGCTGAATCTACAACAATTTCACGCTAATAAGATAGCTCAGGACGTTTCACTCATACTGAAAGATGAAAAGCTAACGCTTATTGACATCGGTGCTGCGGGCGGGATAGAGCCTAGATGGCAGCCAATTGTAAAACAGTTGCATTATGTTGGTTTTGAACCAGATGCGAGGTCTGACACTAAGAGCGATAATGGCGCTGCAATTTTTTTATCAGAAACAATTTATCCAACAGCACTTTGGAATGCTTCCGGAGAAATTACTGTTCATCTGTGTGAGAAACCAGAGGTTTCATCCTGTTATCAACCCAATATGGCTTTTTTGCAACGGTTCTCTAATGCGAAACGTTTTGATGTGAATCAAACCATCGTTATGGAAGCGAAAACTTTAGATAGCTTAGGCGTTTCTTCGGCAGACTTTATCAAAATCGACATACAAGGAGCGGAACTTGATGCTTTGCAAGGTGGTGTGAATACTTTAAGGCAAGTGTTCGGAGTTGAAGCTGAAGTAGAGTTTTCACCCCTTTACGTGGGACAACCGTTATTTGGCGAGTTAAGTGAATTTCTAACAAACCAGGGCTTCGAATTTATTGATTTTACAAATTTGTGTAGATGGGACAGGAAAGAGCGAAATACTTATGGTCAGTGTGTATTTGGCGATGCCTTGTTTTTGAAATCACCTGAATTTGTAATGGATTTGTTTAGCCAACGAATCATTAAATTGGGGGATGTCAGGCGCTATATTGCAATTTTACTGCTTTATAGACGGCTGGATTTAATCGTTCGCTGCAAAGAGTTGTTAAATGTAGAAAATGCCGAAACAGAATGCTTAAAAGAGGAGATATTAGTTGTTTGCAAAAAATTGTCAAAAAAACTGAAGATGCTGAAATATATAAGGAAAATAGCTGCAGTTTTTCTTAGGCTATTCGTTGGGCAAACAAGACTACATCAACTTTATTAAGGTAATAGTCCGTTGGTTTGGATTGGGTGCATTCACACTCAAACGACAGTTTTATTGCTACCGAGTCGATTAGTGTCTAAGGCTAAATAAGTCTTCGCAAGTAAATTACTTTTTCACGTAAAGCATAATTTTTTTCTTGTTTCTATAGCCGTAAAACTCTTTGGTGACTTTGTATTGTGGTAGTTTTTCTGCCAGGATTATTTGTCTTGCAGGAAATTGATCATCAATATCCAGATTTATTACAAGGTAATCATATTGGTAAATTGACCCATCTTCGATGGCTTTTTGTGTGTAATCCCAGTCTTCATAGCTTCTTCCTTCATAGGGTGCCCCAGCAAAATAACGCGATCTGGGTGAGACATAAAACACCTTGCTATTAGGTACTTGTAGTTGTTTTACATAGGCAATTGCTTCTTGTTCATAGGTGTAGCCTGCTTGCTTGGGGAGAATGTTTTTAACGGCGGGATAGGCCATCAAGGCAAGTAGTATAAAAAGCAATGTTTTTTGCCAGCGTTTATCTATTGATTTTGTTCGTACTTTTTCAAGTAGTGATGCAAGGTGAAAAGCTGCAAAAATTAGTATGATGAATCCAAGCGCAATAATATAGCGGCTAGATAGCACAAATACACTTGCGATAATCACACAGGCATTGAGTAGGGCGAGTGCTGAGATCCAATGGAAAATAATGCGGGCATCTTGCTGCATGGTGCTTGTTGGAGCGTAGTTGTGGCGGTTGGCATGGCTTAGTGCGAAGATTCCCGCCACAGGCCAGCTAATGAGTCCGATAATCTTAAAAATCACAATGCCTGCTAAAGTGATGATGACACCCATCATGCCGTAATCAGCAAAATAATAGCCCAGTACCTTTTCGCCCATTATGTTGGCTTTAATCCTAAACATTTGCGTAATATCAGTAAGTAGTCTGGGAAAGATTGTGACTACTTCCTGTAATCTACCAAAATCGCTTATATGAACAGAAGGCGCAATGACCAAAGTTCCAATTATTAGAATGAGTGTGAGAATAGAAACGAGGTTTATTGTTAAGAAACGTATTATTTTTTGTTTAATTGAAAATCCATGCTGTTGAAACAGTACAAAAGGTAAGCATGCTAAAAAGGTGATCGCTTCAATTCTAAATAATACAGCGAGAATTGCACAGGCTTGCCAAAATAGGGCATCGCTTAATTTTTGACTTCGATAAAATCGAATAAAATAAACTAAGCTGGTGAGAAACATTGCCCAAAATCCTTGGTCACGTAACAGCATGGGTAATACATCACCTACAATATACGATGAGCTTAGCAATAAGAAAGCACCACATGCGATGGTGATTTTGTTGCCGCCTGCAAGCTTGATTAAGTTAATAAAACTATAGGTGGTGATGGCGAAGAATATTACATTAAGTATCTGTGCAGAGGTTTGTATGCTTAGGCGTGTTAATTGGTGAACGATACTGATAAGTGCAGGATACAATGGCCACTTAAACATCGTAATCCCTTGTTTCCATTCGCCTAATGAAAACAACCTTGCCATTTCAAGATATAGCACGGAGTCATCGTTGATCCAGCCATGCTGAATATAGAGGACTTGGCAGGCGATTACTATGCTCAGTATCGTAACGAGTTTTTGTAGCTGAATATCTGTGAGCGTGGATAGTTTTTTAAGGGGCATATAGTTTATTTACTGCGTAAAATTTAATGCGACAATGACATTTTTTGGTTCAATTTGTTTTAAGCATTTGAGTTTTTCGTCTTTCGTTTCTAACGGGCATTCTCTCTTGAAGCAAGGGCTACATTTGAAGCCTAAATACTCAATAACTGCTTTGCTATTCATGGGTGGCGTGTGGTGAGGGTTTGACGATCCATAAATGGCGACCAGTTTTTTGTCCAGCGCAGCTGCTACATGCATTAAGCCAGAGTCATTGCTGACTATGGCATCGCAAAGCGCCATTAAATCAATCGCTTCACTTAAGTTTGTTTTGCCACCTAAATCCAGGCATTGATTCTGGGTTAATTGGTTAATTGTTGCTGTGACAGGCATATCTTTATCAGAACCAAACAACCATATCTGCCAACCCTTGTTCAGTGCCTCACGAGCAACTTCAGCGTAATATTCGGCTGGCCAGCGTTTCGCTTCGCCATATTCGGCCCCCGGGCAAAGTCCTAACACATTATTAATAGGGGCAGTCACCCCAAGTTTTTGTAAGGTAACTGATGCATTTTCAGTGTTTGCAAGCAGTGCTGGATTTGGTAAGTTAGCAGGTAATTCAGTGTTAGGTTTCAGACCTAAAGTCACAAATCTATCTACTGTTCGTGGCAATTTTGCTTTATCTAGTGGACGTATATCATTAATTAAGCCATAGCGCATTTCACCTAAAAAACTAGTGCGTAGCGGGATGTTAGCTACAAAAGGTAAAATGGCTGATTTGAACGAGTTAGTGAGGATGATCGCTTGTGTATAACCTTGATGACGCAAACTTATGCCAAATTTGATGCGTTCAAGCAATACAAATTGCCCATGTTTGAAAGGTAGTGCGATACCTTTATTCACTTCTGGCATACGGTCAATTAGCGGTAAAGTCCATGCAGGTGCCGCAACGTCAATGATGCAATCCGGGTTGTTGGCTTTAAGCGTCTTGAATAGGCTTTGCGCGAGCACCATGTCGCCCACCCAAGCTGGGCCTAAGATTAGAATTTTCTCAGCCATAGGTGCTATTCGCGGTTACAAGCCGCTCCTACATACGACTTTGCAAGTGCTTTAGCACTTGGCAAATCGGAGTGCCCTTGTGGTGCAAAGGATATCAATTTGCAATTTTCTCTAAAATTTTACTGGTACTGCGACCCTGTATTAGAGGGATTAACTTAACGCTACCGCCCCAAGATTTTACTTCNNAATACCCGTGCGCGGTCTTGCTCATGGATGACTGGTCTGGTTGGCCCCTTTAGCGCACTCACTGAGCGGTCTGTGTTAAGCCCGAGTATGAGTTTGTCGCCAGTTTTTTTCGCGGCCTCTAAATAGGTGACATGGCCCGCGTGCAGCAAATCAAAACAACCATTGGTAAAGACAATTTTTTGGTGACTTGCTTTCCAGTGGCTCACCAATTCTAAAAGTTGGCTTTGATCACAAATTTTATCGGTTTGTGATTGGCCGTCTTCACTCACTAAAGCTTTAAGCAACTCAGCTTGAGTGACAGGTACAGTCCCAACTTTGCCTACCACAATACCTGCGGCAATATTGGCTAGTTGCAGTGCATCGTGCGGAGTTAAGCCATGCACAATGCCAGCAGCCAGAGTAGCAATCACCGTGTCACCGGCACCTGAAACATCAAATACTTTTTTTGCAGTAGCAGTAATATGTTGTATTTGCGCCCCGTCGAGCAAAGAAATTCCTTCTTCACCGCGCGTCACCGCAAGAAAATCTAATGCTAACTTATCTTTAAGTTGCTGTGCGGCATGTAGTAAAGCTTCTGTTTCATGCATGGCAACGTCACAAGCTTCAGCGGTTTCTTTTTTATTGGGGGTAAGTGCGCTAGCGCCTTGGTATTTACTGTAGTCGCGACCTTTAGGATCTGCAATGACAGGGATGCCTAGTTGTTTGCATTGAGCAATAATCGATTTGCAAGTAGCATCGCTCAATACACCTTTTGCATAATCAGACAAAATCACCATTGCAGGTTTATTGTTGAGTGCACGCGTTACATTGCTGAGCAGTTGATTGTTTTCTTCTATCGTAAACGCAGATGAACGTTCATCGTCAATCCGCACGATTTGCTGGTTGCCGCTCATCACTCTGGTTTTAGAGATGGTTGGTCTAAGCCCAGAAGACATTACGTTTTCGACATCAATGCCTGAATCGGCGATGATTTGCTTGAGTGCTTTTCCTGTAGCGTCATTGCCAACGCAGCCTATAATTTGTGTTTTTAAGCCTAAGCCACTAAGGTTGGCAGCTACGTTTGCGGCGCCACCCGCACGATCTTCAGATTGATTGAGCAGTACCACGGGTACTGGCGCTTCTGGCGAAATACGATTTACGTGGCCCATTAAATAACGGTCCAACATGACATCGCCAATTACTAATACTAATTTTTCAGAATCGGTAAAACGACGAACAGCCTCAATTAAATGTGCATGCATATTGAGTGAACCTTTAACCTAATCTGCTTCCAGCATATCGCACAAGCTATGGCCAATGAAGATATGCGCTTCTTGAATGCGCGGCGTATCGTTGCTTGGTATCACTAAATTGAATTTACATAAATCCAGCAATTTTCCACCAGTACCACCAGTTAAACCAATCGTAGTTGCCCCAATCGCGTTGGCTTCAATGATGGCGTTCACTACGTTTTTACTGTTGCCCGATGTTGTTATGCCAATCACGGTATCTTCTGGGCGGCATAGCGCCTCAATTTGCCGTGCAAAAATATAGTCGTAGCCATAATCGTTGCCGATTGAGGTGATGATGGAAGTGTCAGTCGTGAGTGCGACTGCAGGTAATCCGCGGCGTTCTTTTTTATAGCGGCCGACGATTTCAGCGGCAATATGCTGGCTATCAGCTGCACTGCCACCGTTACCCATGATGAGAATTTTACCGCCACGTTTGTGTGTTGCGCGCAGTTCGTTTGCCACAGCAATTACTTGTGGAAATATGACTTGCAGCTGTGCAAACATGGCAGCATGTGCTTGCAACTCTCTCTGCAAAAACTCGTGTTGTAGAAATTCAATTTGGGTAGTCATGGTCACTCTTTAGCAGTATGCATCGTCGTGCATTAAGTAATTCTGCACGTAATCTTTCACGCCGTCTTCTAAACTATAAAAGGATTGTTCGTAACCGGCGGCACGCAATTTAGCCACATTAGCTTCGGTAAAGTATTGGTATTTACCTTGTAAATCTTCTGGCATGTCAATGTAAGTAATGTTTGGTGCTTTGCCCATGCTTGTCATGACGCTGGTCGCTAAATCCTTAAAAGCACGCGCTTTACCAGTGCCGACATTATAAATGCCATTTGCACATGGTTTGCCATTTAAAGCCATATCGAGGAAATGCACCACTACGGCAGCGGCATCTTTGACGTAGACAAAGTCTCGAAGTTGCATACCATCGTCATAACCTTGTTTGTGGCTTTTGAAAAGCTTCACAGTGCCGGTATCTCTAAACTGGTTAAAGCTGTGAAACGCCACGCTTGCCATGCGCTCTTTGTGATATTCGTTAGGGCCATACACGTTAAAGAATTTGAAGCCAGCCCATGCAGGTGGTGTGGGTAAGTCTTTGCTAACTTGCTGCAAAGCCCATTGATCAAAAAAGTGTTTGGAGTAGCCATAACCATTAAGTGGACGAAGTTTTTCAATGCTTGCATCATCGTAGCCATATTCGCCATCGCCATAAGTTGCCGCAGAACTTGCGTAGAAGAATGAGGTCTTGTTGTTTACACACCAAGTCCATAGATTCTGCGAGTAATGTATATTGGCTTCAACTAATTTATTGAAATCGCGCTCGGTAGTGGCGCTTATTGCGCCCATGTGGATGATGGCGGTAATGTCGGTGCGGCCTTCCAGCCAGGGCAATAACTGGTCTTTATCCAAATATTGCGCATATTGGCGTTTCACCAAGTTTTGCCATTGATCGGCGTGCGTGATGCGGTCGACGATGACCATATCATTACGCCCTTGCTGATTGAGTTGCCAAGCGATGATAGAGCCTATCATGCCCGCGCCGCCAGTAATTACGATCATATATTGTTTTGATTAGCTTAAAGCAAAAGTATAACGCTTATTGATTAGCGCCCATAGCTTGCGCTCTTAATTTAGTTATTTCAGTCTCTTTTTTGGCTTGCCCGCTATCCCAATCTGTACTTACCCAGCCCTGCAAATTTTCCAGTGCAATTGCTGTCATGGCATGTATCCAAGCCTCATTTTCATTAAGTGCTGGAATATAGTGGTATTCGCCACCACCTGCATGCGTGAATATTTCTTTACCTTCCATGGCAATTTCTTCTAGCGTTTCTAAACAATCGCTACTAAAGCCTGGGCAAATCACATCAATACGTTTGGTTTTAGCTTTGCCTAAATTCGCTAGCGTGCTTGCCAGGTAAGGCTTGAGCCATTCTTGTTTGCCAAAGCGAGACTGAAACGCGATCGTATATTCATCTTTGCCTAACTCTAGAGCCTCAGCTAAAAGACGTGCAGTTTTATGACATTCGCAATGATACGGGTCGCCCTTCATCAGATGGAATTTTGGCAAGCCATGAAAACTCATGACTAGTTTATTCGGCTTGCCGCTATTAATCCGCCAATGCTCACGCACACTGCCTGCCAATGCGGAGATGTAGGCAGTGTGGTCGTGATAATGGCGAATGGTGCGAATGGCTGGCACATTGCGCGTTTTAAGCAGTACGCGCCAAACGGCATCAAGTACGCTAGCGGTACTGCTTGCCGCATATTGAGGATACAGAGGAAATACCAAGATACGATCGCAATGTTGAGCGCGTAGTTTATCAATAGCGGATTGCATGCTGGGGTTGCCATAGCTCATGCCTAGCTCGACTGTAAATGGTGAGGTAATTTTTTGACTTAAAAAGCCGCGTAGCATGATTGCTTGTTTCTGCGCATGCACCAATAATGGCGAACCTTCTTTTGTCCATATTTGTGCATATTTTTCGGCAGATTTTTTCGGGCGTACCAGCAAAATAATGCAATTTAAAATAAACCACCAAATGACACGAGGAATTTCCACAACACGGGTGTCGCTTAGAAATTGCCGCAGGTAAGGTCGCAAAGACGCTGTGGCAGGCGAATCTGGCGTGCCAAGATTCGCGAGCAGAATGCCTACTTTAAGCTGGTCGCCATGCTGGTGTTTTGGTTCTAGGTTGTAGTAAGCCATAAAATCAGTCGTTAGTATTTAGTCGTTGGCAGATAGTTAAAAGCAAAATCAAAGCCATTTAATTGGTACCGTTTAGGGCATTTGAGAGTAATTTTGCAGTCAAGTCAACAATCGGAATCACGCGCTCATAAGCCATTCTAGTCGGCCCAATCACCCCTAGTGTGCCTACCACTTGACCATCTGCTTCATACGGTGCGGTGACCATGCTACATTCATCTAAAGGTAAGTACCCACTTTCGCCACCGATGAATATCTGTATACCTTCTGCACGCTGGCTGTTATCTAGTAATTGCATCAGCGAAGTGCGGCGTTCAAAAATCTCAAACAGTTTGCGTAAGCTGGTTACATTGGTCGATAGCTCATCTACTTGCAGCAAGTTACGTTCACCGGCAATCACAACACCATCTTTATCGCTACCCACCGTTTTGCTGCTGGCATCTAGCGCGGCTGACATTAAGCGGTTCATGTCAGTTTGCATTTGCTTGAGTTCAAGATGCAATTTTTGTTGCACTTCTTCAAACGTATGCCCAGAAAAGTTAGCATTAAAATAGTTGCTAGCCTGTGTAAGTTCACTTGGCGAGTAAGGTTTTTCGGCCAGGATGATGCGATTTTGCACATTGCCGTCACTGGTGACGATAATTACTAAGATCCTTGTGTCAGATAGTGGTAAAAACTCTAAATGCTTAAAAGCAATGCGCTTGCGTTTAGGGATCATTACAAGACCAGCAAATTGCGTAAGCTGGGATAGCATATCAGCAGCACTGGCGATAAGCTCACTTGGATTCGGTGACGATAAGCCACTTTTAAGTTTTTGCAATGTTTGTGTTTCTAGCGGTTGCACCGTTAGCAGCGAATCAACAAATAAGCGATAGCCTTTTTGTGTGGGGATGCGCCCGGCAGATGTGTGTGGGCTGGCAATAAAGCCGAGTTGCTCTAAATCACTCATCACATTGCGAATAGTTGCAGCGCTTACATCTAAGCCTGAGTGCTGCAACAGCGTGCGCGAGCCTATGGGCTGACCATCACTAATGTAATGTTCAACTAGAGTTTTTAATAAGATTTGCGCGCGTTTGTCCATGCCTTAATTATCAATCAGTCGCTACGGTTAGGCAATAATTCACAAGGCAACGGGTTGGTAATTATGATTTCGCCGAGGTTTCTTTTTTCTTGAAGAATTTGCCTAAATCTTGCACTAATTGTACTAAAGCGGCTTGTTTTTTCTGTAACATAGCTTTTCGTTCTTCATTGTTAAGTGGTTCGTCGTTACCTTTACTGGCCTTCATCAGCACAAAACTCTTGCCGTTCACAGGTTGAGTGATTTTGACATCATCATCAACATAAGCGACTTTGTCCCAATCTGCAATATAGGTGTGGCTACGTTTTTCACCTGCCAACAAGTTATAGCCTGTAGCATAATCCCTGCTAGGGTTGGTGACTCCTAACAGCGGCATTAGTGTTGGCACAACATCCATGTGGCTAGTCATTTGGTCGCTCACTAATGGTTGCATTTTGGGCGTATAAATCACTAAAGGCGTGCGTACTTGCGGGTCAACAAAAGTTGAGTTGTGCCCCCAAAAGCCGTGCTCCATAAACTCTTCACCATGGTCGCCTAGTAGCACTACGATGGTATTGTCCAATAATTGATGTTGTTTCAGGTAATCAAATATGCGTCCAAACTGCATATCTAAATGGTGCACAGAGTTAATGTAACGATTTTTTATCGGCACAATATCTTTGCGAAGTGCTTCTTTACTTAAAGTGGCGTAATTTAAGTCATCGCGATATGGTTTTGCAATGGCACTCTCAGGTGGAAAGTAATAACGCGCATGCGGTGACTCAAAAAACATAAACGTGAAAAATGGTTTACTGGAATCACGCTTATCAATAAAAGAGAGTAAGTTGGTCACGTTATCGCGATCACTCTCCCAGCCAGATGTCGCATTTGCTATCTCATGCAGTTGCTCGTTTGGAACTTGTGCAAAAATAGTTTTATCAAATTCTGGATAAGAAAATTTTGCGCTTGTGTAAAAGCTCATTTGGTATTGTTGTTGTTGTAAAACATCTACAATCGCCGCGCCACGGCGAGATTCTAAAAACGGAAACCAGTAATTGCCAGGCATGCCCATAAACATGCTAAATACGCCCATGCGTGTACCATTACCACCGCTATAGTTGCGTGTATAGCGAGCGGCATTAGCAGCAAACTGCCAAGTATTAGGCATGACTTTTTCATCCAGGGTGTCAGCACGCCAAGATTCGGATGCTAGCCAAATGATATTGTAGGGCTTTGCAGGGAGCGTAAATTGAATAGGCTTAAGCGGGTAGTTAAGTTTACCTTTAACTTTTAATTTGGTGTCGCGATGGGTGGTGAAGCCTAACTTTTGGAAGAAGCCGCGTGCAGAAACAGTTTGATAGAACGGGATGGATTCTGCAACTATGTTGAGCTGATTGTTGGTGTAGCTGTCGAGTGCAAACCCCATGTGAACGGGAATGGTGACAACTAATGCCGTGATAGGCAAAAACCTGAATGATAATTGGAATGCAGGGTTGGTTTTTTTGTGATAAAAGCGATGTGCAAACCATAATAACAGGGCTTGAAAGCTGATAAACCCCAAAGTAATCAGTGCAAACCCTACGTCTGAAGCACTGCTACCGCCTAAGGATTCAATACCACCTGGCGTCATCACCAAGTTGATGAGAAAGCCATTAAAAAACATGCCATAGAGCGCGAAAATCTTGGCATTAGCGTAAAGTAACAATGTGGTAATGCCGCCGGTTAGGCCAGCTGCGATATATACAGGCCGTGTGCTGTTAAGTTTAAATCGATGGCTGATGAATCGAACAAGCGCGGTGATTGCAATTGCTGGCAATAAGTAAAAAAGCCCATAGAGCAAAAATGCAATGATCATAAAGCCGAATGTTAGCCAGCCCTCAGCATAAGCAGTCGCAAACGGTAATGAGTCTGAAACGAGCCACAGTACTACCAGATAAGTGAAGAAGAAATAGGTTTTGAGTATGTTTTTTTGCTGGGTTGCAGTCATATTGATTGTGTGTATAGTTGTAGTTGAGGTGGCTTTTAGCAGGCAATAACAATGCCAAATACATTATTATTTGTACTTATATTCACTAACCTAATGATTTTAATTGAAATTATTATAACGAAAATGCTTTTATTAAGTTTAATTAGACGCTTGAACTTAGTATTATCGCGCAAAATCTGTAGTGTAAAGTACATTTTTTGCGTGTTATATCAAGACCTGACTTTGCTTAGACTTCATGACTATGTTTTAATTCTACCGTGTACACAAAATTTAAAAAAATAGCGCTTATCGGCAAATACATGAATCAATCGGCTTTGCAGCAAATGCAAAACGATTTGGCTGATTTGGCGCGCCATTTATCCGCCAAAAATATCGAGGTATGGGTTGAACAAAATACCGCTCAATATGCTGAGCTCACTGGATTCAAAACGGCATCGTTAGAAAATATTGGTGATAAAGTTGACTTGGCGATTGTCATGGGTGGTGATGGCACTATGTTAAGTGTGGCGCGTAGCCTGATTGATGCTGATGTGCCGTTGGTCGGCATCAATCGCGGACGTTTTGGCTTTTTAACCGATTTACGTGCTGAAGATATGCTGGTGGCGATAGACCATATTCTTATAGGCGACTTTACAAAAGAGTCTCGTATGTTGCTCGCTGCGCAAGTGATGCGGCACGGAAAAATATTCCATTCTAGCTATGCGCTCAATGATGTGGTAATTAAAAGCGGCTTGCGCTTGATTGAGCTTGAGGTAAAAATTGATAAGAAATTTGTGTATAGACAACGTAGTGACGGCCTTATTCTAAGTACGCCTACTGGTACTACAGCTTATGCGCTCTCTGCTGGCGGCCCAATCTTGCATCCTAATTTAGAGGCGATTGCACTGGTGCCGATTAGCCCGCACACCTTGAGTAACAGGCCGATTGCAGTGCATAGCGATAGTAAAATTGAGATCACTTTTGTGCAGTGTGATGAAGCTCAATTAAGTTTTGATGGCCAATTTCAAGTGACGTTAGAGATGGGCGACAAGATTAGGGTGCATCGTGCAAAACAAACCATTTCTTTAGTACATCCCAGCGATTATTGTTATTTTGATATGCTCCGCAATAAGCTGAACTGGGGCTAAGCTTGTGATTAAGAAAAGTAAATAGCGCTATGCTGCAAAGCCTTTCTATACGTGATTTTGTCATAGTCAATCAACTCGATTTAGATTTTGAGTCTGGTTTTACAGTGTTAACAGGTGAAACAGGCGCAGGTAAGTCAATTTTGATTGATGCGCTATCGTTGGCTTTGGGCGCGCGTGGCGAGGGTGGCGTAACGCGTGCAGGATGCGACAAATCTGAAATTAGCGCCATATTTGGCATTACGAATAACGTTGAAGCCAAGCAATGGTTGGTTGAAGCGGAGCTGGGTGATGATGCGCATGAGTTAGTATTGCGCCGAGTGATGTATGCTGATGGCAGGTCACGTGCCTTTATCAATGGCATCACCGTTACTGTTGCACAGTTAAAAGAGCTGGGCGAATTATTGGTGGATATTTATAGCCAAAATGCACATCACTCACTATTAAAGCCTGCCACACAGCGCAATGTGTTAGATAACTTTGCTGGTTTATCTGTGCTTGCAACCCAAGTTGCTGAACATTATAAAGCTTGGCATCAATTGCATCAGCAGCGTGTAGAGGCTGAAAAAAATGCCAGCCAATATGCGGATGAGCTAGCTGATTTACGCGACAAAGTGCGTGAATTATCGCAACTTTCTATCACGGCTAGTGAGTGGGACGAGTTGCAGCAAGAGCACTTGCGCCTATCAAATGGCGCCAGCTTAATTACAGGTGGTGAAGAATGCAGGGAATTGTTGAGTGAGGGTGAGCTATCGGCACTACGTTTACTAACCCAAGTGCAGCATAAATTACAAAATTTGCGAGAATATGACGCTGCGATTGCGGAGGCGACGGAAACGTTAGATTCCGCCGTTATTCAGCTAGAAGAAACGACACGTTTTCTTAACCGCTATTTACAGCGCGCTGAACTAGACCCGGCGCGGTTATCTGAGTTGGATTCCAGAATCCAGAATATACACAACACATCACGAAAGTATCGTGTACAACCTGATGAGCTTACTGAGTTACTTATTAAATCGCAAGCGCGTATGGTTGAACTTGAGTTATTTGCCAATGATGGCGCACTTGCTCGACAAGAAGCGCTGGCCTTGTCTGGGTACATGCAGTTCGCAAAAAAACTGAGTGATGGCCGTCAATTGGCGGCATCTAAATTAAGTACACAAATTAGCGCTGAAATGCAGCGATTATCGTTAAGCGGCGGCAAGTTTGAAGTGGCATTAAGTGAGCAGGTGCCTAGTGCGAATGGGCTTGAGCAAGTGGAGTTTTTAGTGGCTGGCCATGCCGGAGTTGTGGCGCGGCCACTCAATAAAGCAGCGTCTGGCGGAGAACTGTCGCGGATTAGTTTGGCAATACGTGTAGTTACAGCGCAAATCGAGCGTATTCCCACCATGATATTTGATGAGGTGGATGTTGGCATTGGTGGAGGTGTGGCTGAGGTAGTGGGGCAGTTATTAAAACAATTGGGTGAGCAACCAAATGGCGAAAAAGTTAGTCCTGATAAATCAAACCAGCGCCAAGTGCTGGTGATTACACACTTGCCACAAGTGGCGGCTTTAGGCACGCATCACTTACGCGTAAGTAAATCGTTAGTGAATGAACAAACTTTAAGTACGATTGCAGTGCTAGACGAGGCTGAGCGTATAGAGGAAATTGCTCGCATGTTGGGCGGTATTGAGATTACCGAAACAACACGCCAGCATGCAAAGGAGATGCTGACGCGCTGATGGTAAAGCCAGATTGTTAATCTAATTAATTTTTATTCGAGCAAGGTTGTTTATTGCAAATACCATAAATCGTTAGCGAGTGGTCTTGCATTTTAAATCCCAGTGATTCTGCGGCACTTTTCTGTCTTTTTTCGATTTCCGCATCGTAAAACTCTTCAACACGACCACATTTAACGCACACGATGTGGTCATGATGGCCGCCTGCATTGAGCTCAAATACCGCTTTGCCGCTTTCAAAATGATGGCGTATCAGCAAACCCGCCTGCTCAAATTGGGTGAGTACACGGTAAACCGTAGCCAAACCGACATCTTCACCTGAGTTAATCATCACTTTGTAGATATCTTCAGCAGATAAATGACGCTCTTTGCTATTTTCAAACAAGCTCAATACTTTCAATCTGGGCAGGGTAGCTTTAAGGCCTGCATTTTTTAAGTCTTTTTGATCTTGCATAATGATTTACTCTTAATGGTTGTTTGCCACAATTAACAATGACAGGGTTTTGGGTTCGCTATCTACGTGTTATATTAACGCTAATTCAAACTAAAGTCATAATATGCGTTATCTTTCCATTTTGCGTTACCCGGTTATTTTATTGGCGATTTTGTGCGCTTCATGCGGTACGGCATTGCCAACGGTAAAACCATATAAGCTTGATGTGCAGCAAGGCAACGTTGTCACGTCTAAAATGTTATTGCAGTTACGTCCAGGTATGACGAAATCGCAAGTGCGTTTCATTATGGGCACGCCGCTTATTCAAGATAGTTTTCATGGTAATCGTTGGGATTATGTTTATCAAATGCGCGAAAGTGGCAAAATCACCGAGCAACGCCGTGTGATTTTAGACTTTGAAAACGAGCTATTAAAAGCGGTTCGTGGTGATGTGATACCTTCGGGTAGTGATAAGTCAGCGACAAATGCAGAAGCTGCAAATACAGGGTCACGTGTGGTGAACCCTGGCGCAAAACCAGAAAAAAAAAGCTTATTGGATAAACTTAAGTTCTGGGGAAAAGACGAGGAAGAGTTAGCTAAAGAGGCCACGGCGGCTAAAGCCAAAGCAGACGCAGATGAAACAGCTAAAAATGCGGCTGACCTGACTAAAGAAATTGCAATACCAGCAGAAGAGGTTAAGTCTATCTTAGCTGTACCAATGGAAGTGTTGCCCGCACCTTCTCTACCAGTAATAGAAGTGCCTGCACCGGTTGCAGAAGTGCCAGCGGTAATTGCTCCTGTTGTAGTGGCGCCTGAAGCTCTGGAGCCAGTAGTTCAACAACCAGTAGTTCAACAACCAGTAGTTCAGCCGCCAGTGGTTGAGTCGCCAAAAGCTGTGTTGGCGCCAGTTGAGCCAAAAGCAGTGGACACAGCGCCGGTACAAAAAGCGGCTGATAATGCTGCGGTAGTAGCAAAAGAATCTATGCCAATGACAGCGACGCCACCGTTTTATGACTCTCCATCTGGTATGAAATTCGACAGAACATTAAGACTTGCTCCTGAGGACGTTGAGCCAGTCGCTAAACCTGAAGTTGTTACGCCGCGTGCAGGTAATAAAGCTGTGCCTAAACCAAAGGATTTACCAGCAGAAAGTCCGCCAGGATTTTTTGACAGGATGCTAGAGAAAATTGGTTTTTGAAAAAAGATATTTAGCTTACAGGTATTTAGAATCATGGCAAATCCGTTGAAAATTGTAATTGCTGGTTGTTCAGGTCGTATGGGGCATGTGTTGTTGGAATGTGTGTTTGCCGATACTGATTTAGTGTTACACGGCGCGTTGGATAGAGCTGATAATCCATATTTAGGCCGTGATGCTGGCGAGCAACAAGGTAAAGTTTCTGGCGTAAAAGTCACTGATAGCATTGAAGTTGCTTTGAAAAATGCAGATGTGCTGGTTGATTTTACACGTCCAGAAGCGAGCATGCTGTATCTTGCTGCTTGCCAAAAAGCCAATGTCAAAATGATCATTGGTACTACAGGGTTTTCTGCTGAGCAAAAGCTTGCTATCGAAGCTGCTTCTAAGAATATAGCGATAGTTTTCGCCCCTAATATGAGTGTAGGCGTAACTTTGCTTATCAATTTAGTGCAGTCGGCGGCTAAGGTGCTCAATGAAGGCTATGACATTGAGATTATCGAAGCGCACCATAGACACAAAGTGGATGCGCCGTCTGGTACGGCGCTACGCTTGGGCGAAGCGGCTGCGAGCGCGCTGGGTCGAAATTTAGAAGAATGTGCAGTGTATGGACGAGAAGGTGTTACGGGTGAACGCGACCCTGGTACGATAGGCTTTGCTACCGTGCGGGGTGGTGATGTTGTTGGCGATCACACCGTGTTATTTGCAGGCATTGGTGAACGCGTAGAACTTACACATAAAGCCAGTAGTCGTGCTACATTTGCGTTGGGTGCGTTACGTGCAGCTAAATTTTTGAACGACAAAAATGCAGGTTTGTTCGATATGCAAGATGTATTAGGCTTACGTTAATCCATGCAGCAAAAATGATTTTAGCGTGCACACCAAAAATCACTTCTTTTTATTGTTATTCACGATACTCGGCATCACGTTTGTATGGTCTGCAATTGCACCATTTCAACGTTTGACATGGTGGTTGGAAATATCCCCCATTCTCATTGCATTACCCATCTTATTTTTTACACGCAAACAGCTTGAATTTACGCGATTAGCCTATGTGCTCATGCTAGTACATGCCATTATTCTATTGATTGGCGGTCACTACACTTATGCCGAAGTACCCCCATTTAATTGGTTGCGCGATACATTTGATTTATCACGTAACTATTACGATAGGTTGGGGCATTTTGCGCAAGGCTTTATTCCAGCCATCATCGCACGTGAAATTTTGCTTAAAAAATCACCACTAATAACAGGCCGCTGGTTATTTTTTATTACCTGTTGTATCAGCTTGAGTGTCAGTGCGGTTTACGAGTTCATTGAGTGGTGGGTGGCCGTCTATGCGGGTGGGTCTGCCGATGCATTTTTGGGCACGCAAGGTGATGTTTGGGATACGCAATGGGATATGTTTGTAGCCTTATTAGGCGCTATTTCAGCACAAGTTCTACTAGCAAATGTGCATGACAAGCAGATGACGCAAATGCAGCATTAGCATTGATTTAAGTCTCTAGTTAAATATAAAAACCCTTAGACGAGAATAGCTAGACGAGCAATAGCAAGTGTTCGCGCTCCCACGAGCTAATGACGCGGTTGTATGTGCCATATTCGAGTTCTTTAACGGCGCAAAAAGCATCGACGAATTGCGTGCCTAAAAGTTCATGCATCGGCGCGCAGTTGCGTAACAATTCAATTGCATCCTCAAGATGATGCGGCAGATCATGCGCCATATTCCAGGCGCTTGTCGTTAGCGGCTCCGTAGGCTGCTGCGCGTCTACCATGCCCTGATAGCCACAGGCCAGCGTGGCGGCAATAGCCAAGTAAGGGTTTACATCGACGCCAGGTACGCGATTTTCCACACGCCGTGCGTTAGCATCGGAGTTAGGAACGCGAATACCACAGGTGCGGTTGTCGTAACCCCAACTAACATTAGTCGGCGCTGACATGAAGGGCGCAAGCCGACGGTACGAGTTGACGTAAGGCGCAAACATCGGCATCACCTGCGGCACATATTTCTGTAAGCCTGCAATATAGTGAAAAAATTCGGCACTGGCGGTGCCGTCAGGCTTGCTGAAGATGTTGTGACCATCAGCATCGACAATACTTTGGTGGATGTGCATCGCGCTACCTGGCTCGGTTTCCATGGGTTTTGCCATGAAGGTAGCGAATATTCCATGGCGTAGCGCAGTCTCACGTACTGTACGCTTAAACAGGAACACTCGGTCTGCAAGTTCCAGCGGGTCGCCATGAGTAAAGTTAATCTCCATCTGGCCAGCGCCAGCTTCGTGGATTAGAGTTTCAACGCCTAGCCGGTGCACGTCACAGAATTTGGATAGCTCCATGAAAAAAGGGTCAAAATCGTTCACCGCATCAATGGAATAGCTCTGCCTTCCTGCTTCTGGCTTGCCAGTGCGACCAATTGGCGGATGTAGCGGCTCGTGCGGGTTTTGCTGCCGGGCAACTAGAAAAAACTCCATTTCGGGTGCTATCACAGGTCGCCAGCCGCGCTGGGTGTAAAGATCAATTACGCGGCGTAATACGGCGCGAGGTGAAAGCGCTACCGGTGAGCCGTTCCACTCGAAGCAATCATGAATAACAACAGCCACGGGCTCGGCAGCCCAAGGCACTACTCTAAATGTTGAAATATCCGGTTTGCAAACCATATCAGGGTCAGTGTCGCCTACATATGGGCCGTTCTCGGGTTGTTGGCCGTTGACGGTGTTGAGTAGCACGCTTTTAGGTAAACGCATTTCGCCAGCACTTAGGAATAAGTCTTTTGGCAGTATCTTGCCACGGGCAATGCCTGTCATGTCTGGAATTACGCACTCGACTTCGTGTATATGGTGCTCGGCGATGAGTTGAGCAATCGATTTGTTCATGGTTAGCCTTTTAGGGTGATTCTATCTATTTGCACTTTAGAATTGAATACGCCTATTTACAATGTAACGTTGAAATGTAAGTAGGTTTTCGCTATAATTCGTTAATTCTGAAACGGGAAGAGTATAAAGCTCCTCCCGTTTTGCATATCCGCCATCCGTTCATGATGAGCATAGAGTAAAAAAATTATTTAATGCTGCAAAGCCTTTAGCATTGCAAAGCCAAGGAGTTACCGTGTCACAAAACCTGCCCGCCATACTCGTACTTGCAGATGGAACTGTGTTTCGTGGCACATCAATCGGTGCTGCTGGCCAAACAGTCGGTGAAGTTGTATTTAACACCTCAATGACCGGCTACCAAGAAATACTGACAGATCCATCATACACCAAACAAATAGTAACGCTTACGTATCCGCATATTGGTAATTATGGCGTGAATCTTGAAGACATTGAGTCTGGTCAAGTGTATGCAAGCGGTTTGATTATTCGTGATTTGCCTCTTGTGCATAGCAACTTTAGAAATACACAATCGCTCGCTGATTATTTAGTTGCCAATAATATCGTCGCTATTGCCGACATTGATACGCGTAAACTGACTCGTCTGTTACGTGAAAATGGTGCGCAAACTGGCGCTATTGTCGCAGGCGAGGCGGATGAAGCAAAAGCTGTGGCATTAGCCCAGAGCTTAATTGCTGGTTTCCCTGGCCTGTCTGGTATGGATTTAGCCAAAGTAGTGACATGTGATAAGCCTTATGAGTTTACTCAAGGTGAGTGGGCGTTAGGCAAAGGGTTCACTGATCCGCCTGCTGTGCAATTCCATGTAGTCGCTTATGATTACGGTGTTAAACGTAATATTTTACGCATGCTGGTTTCTCGTGGTTGCAAGGTAACGGTATTGCCAGCGCAGACTTCAGCGGCAGAGGCGCTGGCATATAAGCCAGATGGTGTATTTTTATCAAATGGCCCCGGCGACCCCGCTTCATGTGATTATGCCATTGCTGCTATTGAAACAATTGTAGAGTCTGGTATTCCAACCTTTGGTATATGTTTAGGTCATCAGTTATTGGCGTTAGCAAGCAATGCTAAAACATACAAAATGAAATTTGGCCATCACGGTGCAAATCACCCCGTGCAAGATGTTGAAACCAGGCGTGTATATATTACCAGTCAAAATCATGGCTTTGCGGTAGATACAGCAACTTTGCCGGCTAACATTAAAACTACCCATATTTCATTATTCGACGGTAGCTTGCAAGGTATTGTGCGTACCGATAAACCTGCGTTTAGTTTTCAAGGCCACCCAGAGGCCAGTCCAGGGCCAACCGAAATGAGTTATTTGTTCGACCGCTTCGTTAGCATGATGCAAGAAAAACAGAATTAGCCGCAGATGTTTATCTGCGTAAGTTTAAAATGGATTATTGATTTTTTAATGGATTTTATAGGAATAAAAACAAATAAATTTGCAGCAAATGGGTGCTCAAAAAGGTTTTATCTGCGTTCATCTGCGTTTATCTGTGGCTAAATAATTATGGCAAAACGTACAGACATTAAAAGCATTCTCATCATCGGCGCAGGGCCAATCGTCATTGGTCAAGCGTGCGAATTTGACTACTCTGGCGCACAGGCCTGCAAAGCGTTACGTGAAGAAGGCTATCGCGTAATTTTGGTGAACTCTAACCCAGCCACCATTATGACTGACCCTGAAATGGCGGATGCAACATATATCGAGCCTGTCACCTGGCAAGTTGTTGAGAAAATTATTGCCAAAGAGCGCCCAGATGCCTTGTTGCCAACCATGGGCGGACAAACTGCATTGAATTGCGCGCTTGATTTAGATAAACATGGCGTGCTTAAAAAATACAATGTCGAGTTGATCGGCGCATCTAAAGAGGCGATTGATAAAGCCGAGGATCGTCAAAAATTTAAAGAAGCCATGACCAAAATCGGCTTGGGTTCTGCACGGTCTTATATTGCACATAGTATGGAAGAAGCTTTACAAGTACAGGCGAGCATTGGTTATCCGGCCATTATACGTCCATCGTTTACCATGGGCGGTAGCGGCGGCGGCATTGCCTATAACCGTGAAGAATTCATGACCATTTGTGAGCGTGGCTTAGATGCCTCGCCTACTAAGGAGTTGTTGATTGAAGAGTCATTGCTCGGCTGGAAAGAGTATGAGATGGAAGTGGTGCGTGACTCAGCGGATAACTGCATTATCATTTGTTCGATTGAAAATCTAGACCCTATGGGTGTGCATACTGGTGACTCGATCACCGTGGCACCCGCACAAACGCTGACTGATAAAGAATATCAAATCATGCGTAATGCTTCTTTAGCAGTGCTGCGTGAAATTGGTGTGGATACGGGCGGTTCAAACGTACAGTTTGCCATTAACCCAGACGACGGCCGCATGATCGTGATTGAGATGAACCCGCGTGTATCGCGTTCATCAGCACTCGCTTCAAAAGCCACGGGTTTCCCGATTGCAAAAGTAGCGGCAAAGCTAGCGGTTGGTTTTACCTTAGATGAATTAAGAAACGAGATTACAGGGGGTGCTACACCAGCATCGTTTGAGCCGTCGATTGATTATGTCGTCACCAAAATTCCACGTTTTGCTTTTGAAAAATTTCCACAAGCAGACTCACGCTTAACTACACAAATGAAGTCGGTGGGCGAAGTGATGGCGATTGGCCGTACCTTTCAAGAATCCTTCCAAAAAGCCTTGCGCGGTTTAGAAGTTGGCGTAGATGGCCTAGATGAAAAAACCACAGATTTAGATACCATTACTAAAGAAATGGGCGTGCCAGGACCTGAGCGTATTTGGTACGTGGGTGATGCTTTCAGAATGGGCATGACGGTTGCGGAAGTGTTTGATATTTCTAAAATTGACACTTGGTTCTTGGTGCAAATTAAAGATTTAATTGATCGCGAACAAGCACTTAAGGGTAAACAAATTGCAGATTTAGATAAGCTGGCAATGCTTAAATTAAAACGTAGTGGTTTTTCAGATAGGCGCTTGGCGACATTGCTTAATACCGACCAACATGCCGTGCGCGCTTATCGTCAGGCTTTGCAAGTGCGCCCAGTGTATAAGCGCGTAGACACTTGTGCCGCCGAGTTTGCGACTGATACTGCGTATATGTATTCAACTTATGAAGAAGAATGCGAAGCAGTGCCGACCAATAATAAAAAAATTATGATATTGGGCGGTGGACCAAACCGCATTGGTCAAGGCATTGAGTTTGATTATTGCTGTGTGCATGCGGCATTTGCCATGCGTGAAGACGGTTATGAAACGATTATGGTTAACTGTAACCCAGAAACCGTTTCAACTGATTACGATACTTCAGATCGCTTATATTTTGAGCCAGTGACATTGGAAGACGTGCTGGAAATCGTCGCGTTAGAAAAACCAGTGGGTGTGATTGTGCAATATGGTGGCCAAACACCGCTAAAACTTGCGCGTGCTTTAGAAAAAGCGGGCGTGCCTATCATTGGCACCACGCCAGATGCGATTGATAAAGCTGAAGATCGCGAACGCTTTCAAAAAATGTTGCAAGAATTAGGTTTAAAACAACCACCTAACCGCACAGCCAGAACGCCAGAAGAGGCGATACGCTTAGCCTTGGAGATCGGCTACCCACTAGTGGTACGTCCTTCTTATGTGCTAGGTGGTCGCGCTATGGAGATTGTGCAAGAGCAAAGCCAGCTTGAACGTTACATGCGCGAAGCGGTAAAGGTATCAAATGAATCACCTGTGCTATTGGACAGATTCTTGAATGATGCCCTGGAAGTTGACGTTGATGCCCTTTGTGATGACACTGGCGACGTGATTATCGGCGGTATTATGGAACACGTTGAGCAGGCAGGTGTGCACTCAGGTGACTCAGCTTGTTCACTGCCACCGTATAGTTTATCGGCCAAGCTACAAGATGAATTGCGTGACCAAACCAAACAAATGGCACGTGCCTTGGGTGTGGTAGGTTTAATGAATGTGCAATTTGCAATACAGGGCGAAACAGTGTTCGTGTTAGAAGTAAATCCTAGAGCCTCACGTACTGTACCTTTTGTTTCCAAGGCGTGTGGCTTGCAATTAGCTAAAGTCGCTGCACGCTGCATGGTGGGTACTTCACTCAAAGCGCAAAACGTAACTCGTGAGATTATTCCACCATTCTATTCAGTAAAAGAAGCGGTGTTCCCGTTTATTAAATTCCCGGGCGTTGATACTATTTTGGGCCCTGAGATGAAATCTACGGGCGAGGTAATGGGCGTGGGTGCGACCTTTGCTGAAGCTTTCCTTAAGTCGCAACTTGGTGCTTCTACCAAGTTGCCAGAAGGTGGCAGGGCGTTTATTAGCGTACGTAAAGAAGACTACCAAAAAGTGGTTGAGATTGCGCAGTCATTACACGAGCTCGGATTTAGTTTAGTAGCGACAAAAGGCACGGCCGCCGCTTTAACTGCCAATGGCTTAACAGTGAGTTCAGTGAATAAAGTGGCTGAAGGTCGCCCGCACATTGTCGATATGATTAAAAACGGCGACATTAGCTTTATTGTCAACGTAACAGAAGATAAACGTGCCGTAGCCGACTCTTATGAAATTCGCCGCAGTGCGTTACAAAATAAAGTGACCTACTATACAACGCTAGCTGGCGCTAAGGCAGCCTGTGTTGGTATGGCGCATATGCAGGAATTGACGGTAGAGTCTCTTCAAGACTTGCATAAAGGCTTGTAATTGCGTAAACAATAGGCTTAAAATACACCCTAATTTTACAAAAGCCACACTCAATATTGGGTGTGGTTTATTTTTTATATAAGGTTTTGCAACATGGCAGTTACCCAAATACCCGTTACCGTTAAAGGTGCGGCACAATTAAAAGAAGAGTTACTTCGTTTGCGTAGTGTAGATAGACCTTACATTATTCAGGCGATTGCTGAAGCGCGTGCGCAGGGTGATTTGTCTGAAAATGCTGAGTACGAAGCTGCAAAAGAACGCCAAAGCTTTATTGAAGGTCGTATTGCAGAAGTGGAAGCCAAGCTTTCTAATGCTATGGTTATTGACCCGACAACACTACATGCAGATGGTCGCTGTGTATTTGGCGCAACAGTAAGAATTGAAGATTTAGACAGCGGCAGCATTATCACCTACCAAATTGTGGGTGATGATGAAGCCGATATAAAAAACGGTAAAATTTCTATCAGCTCACCGATTTCACGCGGTTTAATCGGCAAATCAGAAGGTGATGTTGCTGAAGTAATGGCACCTGGTGGTGTTAAAGAGTATGAAATATTAGATGTTCAATACATCTAAAATACTTAACAAAACTGTCATTGTGTACCAGTACCCGGCTTGCAATGATAAGGGTTAGCGGGTTTAGATTACCCTAAAGAGTCTTGTGAAGTGATAAATTGAGATATAAATGAATAATTGGTCAGATAAATTAAGCCTGATTATCACTACCTTGTGGGTAGGAGCGTTGTGGACGACTGGAGCAACCGCTTATGTGCTATTTAACACCTTGCAAGATAGCCAGTTAGCCGGGCAGTTGGCGGGTAAGTTTTTTACTTACGTGTCATACCTGGGCTTGTTTTCTGCATTTTATTTGCTCATACATAGCTTGCTACGCAACGGCACACTTGCATTGAAACAGTTATATTTTTGGGCGGTATTTGCAATGTTGTTACTGGTGCTCGCAGGACATTTTGGAATTCAGCCTTTATTAGCGCAATTAAAGACCGATGCATTACCTAGTGATGTGATGCAAAGTGTATTTGCAAGTAGATTCAAGACTTGGCACGGCGTTGCTAGCATTGCCTACGTGATGGAATGTTTGCTGGGTTTTGTTGTGGTGCTTCGTTCAAAGTAAGAACGTGGGCGCTAGTTAGCTAGCCTTGCGGTACCTGATTTCTGCGGTAGCTTACTTTTGGGGAATGACGATTTTCGGTTTAGTTGATTGACGATACACTACTAATTGTTTGCCTATGTGATGCACAGCAGTCGCAGAAGTTTGTTCGCAAATGTCATTCAACATCTGTGTACGCAATGCCTTATCATCCATCATCACTTTAATTTTAATCAGCTCATGCGCGTCCAAGCAGACGTTAATTTCTTTCAAAACGCCCTCAGACAAGCCTTTGTTGCTTATCATGACGACGGGGTTTAAGCTGTGAGCAAGGCCGCGTAAGTAGCTAATTTGTTTTGAATTCACTTAGAGTATCTTATTTATTTATGTGGGCGAAGTTTAACAGATGAAACTAAAACCTTCCAGCAAAGCTTGGATGCATGAACATATCAATGATGAATTTGTGAAGCGTGCGCAAAAAGAAGGCTATAGGGCACGTGCAGCGTATAAACTCATTGAAATAGATGATAAAGATAAGCTGATTAAACCTGGTATGACGGTCGTGGATTTAGGCGCAACACCAGGAAGTTGGTCACAAGTGGCGGTACAACGTTTAAAAGGTCAAGGTCGTATTGTGGCATTAGATTTACTTGAAATGATGCCTATCAAAGGCGTGGAGTTCATACAAGGCGATTTTCGCGAAGAGGCAGTATTAAAATTATTGGAAAATAGTTTAAATGGCAAGCAAGTTGACCTTGTAATTGCGGATATGGCACCCAATATCTCAGGTATTGCTACGGTAGATCAAGCTGGCGCAGCTTATTTAACAGAACTGGCGTTAGAGTTTAGTAAAGAATGGTTGAAACCAAGTGGTAATTTTTTGGTCAAGGTGTTCATAGGCGAAGGTTTTGATGAGATTTTACAAAACATGCGACCGATGTTTGATAAAGTAGTTACGCGCAAACCGAAAGCGTCACGCGGTAGGAGTAGTGAAGTTTATTTATTAGGTCTAGGCCGTAAGTTATAGGCTTATAAAATTACAGATTAGTAAGTCTTAAGCCGTAAATATAAGCAATAAGTGTGATTATTTAATGGTCGATTCTTAAAGATTAAATTTGTAAAAAGCGTAAGATGCTAACTAGTGAATTAAAACGAGTCGCTCAATAAGTTTTTAGAGACTTCCCTTTTGAAGAAGGAACAATATTTTGAACAACATATTTAAGAATATTGCCATTTGGTTGGCGATTGCCATGGTGTTACTGGCCATTTTCAATTTGTCTGGCGTTAAAAATAACGCAGATAACCAAGTTGTGTATTCGCAATTTATTCAAGAAGTAAAAGACGGCCGTATTGCTAAAGTGCAGATTGATGGCCGTGTACTGCGCGGTACGACGCACGACGGTAAAAAATTCAATACTTATGCACCTACAGACCCTTGGTTGGTATCTGATTTGCTTAAAAATAATGTCATGGTGGAAGCCAAGCCAGATGAAGAGCAATCTCTGCTCATGAGTATATTTGTTTCATGGTTTCCGATGATTCTGTTGATTGGTGTTTGGGTATTCTTTATGCGCCAAATGCAAGGTGGCGGCAAAGGTGGCGGCCCATTCTCTTTTGGTAAAAGCAAAGCACGCCAACTAGATGAGGGTAATAATCAAACGACGTTTGCAGATGTCGCTGGTTGCGACGAGGCAAAGGAAGAAGTTACAGAAATTGTAGAATTTTTACGCGACCCCGCCAAATTTCAAAAACTTGGCGGTCGTATTCCACGTGGCGTGTTGATGGTAGGGCCACCAGGTACTGGTAAAACCTTGTTAGCACGTGCAATTGCTGGTGAGGCTAAAGTACCATTTTTCACAATTTCAGGCTCTGATTTTGTAGAAATGTTTGTCGGTGTGGGCGCATCTCGTGTGCGCGATATGTTTGAGCAAGCTAAAAAAAGCTCACCATGCATTATTTTTATAGATGAAATTGATGCTGTGGGTCGTAGCCGTGGATCGGGTACTGGCGGAGGTAATGATGAACGCGAGCAAACACTGAATCAATTGTTAGTTGAGATGGATGGTTTTGAAGGCAACTCTGGTGTGATTGTGATTGCTGCTACTAACAGAGCCGATGTGTTAGATAAAGCTTTGTTGCGTCCGGGTCGTTTTGACCGTCAAGTCATGGTTTCATTGCCTGACATTAAAGGCCGTGAACAGATTTTGATGGTACATATGCGCAAAGTGCCAATTGATGCTGATGTAAAAGCTGATATTTTAGCGCGTGGTACGCCCGGGTTCTCTGGCGCAGATTTGGCTAACCTTGTTAACGAGGCCGCATTGTTTGCAGCGCGTCGCAATAAGCGCACGGTTGATATGCAAGATTTTGAAGATGCAAAAGACAAAATCTATATGGGTCCAGAACGTAAATCTATGGTCATGCGTGAAGATGAACGTCGTAATACGGCGTATCACGAATCTGGCCATGCGGTTGTGGCGAAGTTGCTGCCTAAGGCTGACCCCGTGCATAAAGTGACCATTATGCCAAGAGGTTGGGCGCTGGGCTTAACATGGCAGTTGCCAGAGTTTGATCGTATCAGTAATTATAAAGACAAGATGCTTGAAGAGATTTCTATTTTGTTCGGTGGTCGTATTGCTGAAGAGATTTTTATGCACCAAATGTCAACTGGCGCTTCAAATGACTTTGACCGTGCCACTAAGTTAGCACGTGACATGGTCACCCGTTACGGTATGTCTGATGCGCTTGGTACGATGGTTTATGCTGGAAGCGAGCAAGATTCTTTCTTCGGTAATATGAGTTCTAAAACGGTTTCTGAAGCGACACAACAAAAAGTGGATGCGGAAATTCGTCGCATATTAGACGAGCAATATGGCTTAGCGCGTAAACTTCTAGAAGATAATCGCGACAAGGTTGAAGCTATGATGGCAGCTTTAATGGAATATGAAACGATTGATGCGGATCAAATTAATGACATCATGGCGGGTATTCCAGTGCGGTCACCCAAGCCTACACAAAGTAAGGCTAATCCACCACGTGATACAGGACCAACAGGTGCCGGTGCAGCCCCTGCACCACAGCCAACGGCCAAGACTTAAATGTTCACACTTAGAAAAAAAGGCTAGATATCTAGCCTTTTTTTCTAACCCAACCCTTAAGTAAAATTTAAGACATGTAAGTATAATCAAGACATGAATTTTCTCTGTGGCAAATACCAGTTAANNTACCAGTTAAATTTAAATCGTCCACATGTCATGGGTATTGTAAACGTGACGCCTGACTCATTTTCTGACGGCGGTAAATTCACTTCAACCGATTTAGCTGTTGAACATGCATTGAAATTGATTGCAGAAGGTGCCGATATATTGGATATCGGCGGTGAGTCTACTCGGCCAGGCGCAGTTCCAGTAAGCTTGGAAGAAGAACTGAGTCGAGTCATTCCAGTTATTCAAGCCTTGAGTAAAATATCAACAGTTCCGCTTTCAGTTGATTCCTATAAACCTGAAGTCATGCGCCAAGCGATTGCTGCAGGGGCTGATATTGTAAATGATGTACGCGCTTTGCAAGAAGGTTATGGAAAAGACAGCGCGCTGGAAATTGTTGCCAATAGCGATGCTGGTGTATGCTTAATGCACATGCAAGGCACACCACAAACCATGCAGCTAGAGCCCACGTATATTGACGTAGTTGAAGAGGTTAAGGCTTTCTTAACAGCTAGATTGCAGCTTGCTTTGGCACAGGGCATTGCTGGTGAACGTATTTTGCTTGATCCTGGCTTTGGTTTTGGTAAGACAACTGCCCATAATATTACACTGATTCAACAGCTGGATAAGCTCGCTGACATTGGTCAACCGTTATTGGTTGGGTTGTCGCGCAAGGCAGTGTTGGGCAAAATTGCAGGCGGTGATGAACAACAGCGTTTGCATGCCGGCATTGCAGCCTCAGTGATATCCGCCATGAAAGGCGCTAAAATAGTGCGTGTGCATGATGTTAAAGCAACGGTAGATGCACTTAAAGTAGTAGCTGCGGTAATGCCAATAAACACATTACAACAAACGTGTCAGTAGAAAAAACATAAAAATATGGGATTTGGAACATGAGTAAAAAATATTTCGGTACAGATGGTATTCGTGGTCGTGTTGGTGATGCACCAATCACGCCAGATTTTGTCATGCGCTTAGGCTATGCTGCTGGTCGCGTGCTAACCAGCATGGAAAGTCATTTGGCAAAGGGTGCACACCCTGCAGTGTTGATTGGAAAAGATACCCGTATTTCAGGCTATATGCTGGAAGCAGCTTTGGAAGCTGGCTTATCAGCAGCAGGTGTGGATGTCTTGCTAACGGGCCCGATGCCAACACCTGCAGTGGCTTACCTCACCCGTGCTTTGCGGGCGCAGGCAGGTATTGTGATTTCAGCTTCGCATAACCCTTTTTATGATAACGGCATCAAGTTTTTTTCCAGCCTTGGTACCAAACTGCCTGACGATATTGAGCATGCCATTGAAGCTGAGCTCGATAAACCCATGCAAGTCATGGAATCAGCCAAACTAGGTAAAGCGCGCCGCATTGATGATGCAGCAGGGCGCTATGTGGAGTTTTGTAAAAGCACATTTCCAAATCATCTCGACCTACGGGGTTTAAAAATTGTTTTAGATTGTGCGCACGGCGCAACTTACCACGTGGCGCCACCGGTCTTTCACGAGTTGGGGGCAGAAGTTATTGCGATTGGCAATAAACCAGACGGCTTGAACATTAACGAGCAGGTGGGTTCTACGCACCCACAAGCCTTGCAAAAAGCAGTGGTTGAGCATAGCGCTGATTTAGGCATAGCCTTTGATGGCGATGGTGACCGTGTGATGATGGTAGATGGTAGTGGGCAACTGCTAGATGGCGACCAGCTGCTTTATATTATTGCTGCAGCACGTCAACAAAGTGGTGCGTTGCAAGGTGGTGTTGCTGGAACGCTCATGACGAATCTGGCGCTAGAGCATAAATTGCATGCAATGAGCATCCCATTTGCACGTGCAAAAGTGGGTGATAGATATGTATTAGAGCTACTTAATCAGCATGGTTGGCAGTTAGGTGGCGAGAACTCAGGGCATATATTAACCCTGGACAAACACAGTAGTGGCGATGGTATTATTGCTGCCTTACAAGTGTTGCAAGCGCTAGTGCAGGGTGCAGAAACAGAGGGGCAGGGTGGGAAAACATTGGCGCAATTAGGCGCAGATTTGACGCTATATCCACAAGTGTTGATTAATGTAAAAACTGCAAAAAAAATAGATCTAGACAATCACGCCCAAATCCAAGCGGCAGTAAAAGATGCGGAAAAAGAACTTGCTGATCGTGGACGAGTACTGCTCAGAGCATCAGGCACAGAACCTAAAATTCGTGTGATGGTGGAAGGTGAAAACCAGTCGCAAGTACAAACTATGGCGCAGAATATTGCAGATATAGTGACGCAAGTAACAAGTTAGTATTTTAACGCTGGAAATGGAACTGACTTTCAATTCAATAAACTATCACATCACGTTCATTAATTAGTCACATTTCAATGACATTCTAGACTTCTGATTTAACGAGAATTGGAGGCTATGGTGACATACAGAATGCGTTTATATTTAAATCGCATGCATAGGCTAGATAGTAATGTTTGTGTTGCGGTAAATCATACGAGTCAGTACAGAGTCATACGTGATTGTTTTAGAGTCATAAGTCGGCTTGGCGATGGCATATTTTGGTATGGCTTAATGATTGGCATTTTGATGACCAAAGGTGCTGAGGGTGTTGCACCCGTATTACACATGTCACTTGCTGGCTTGGTAGGCACGCTTGTTTACAAATGGTTAAAAGGCAAAACCCTGCGACCACGTCCGTACGAGGTGCGTCAAGATATTTGGCTGACTGGCACGCCGCTGGATAAATTCAGTTTCCCATCTGGACATACATTGCACGCAGTGGTGTTTAGTGTGGTGGCGTTAAGTTATTACCCACAGCTATTAATTATTGTAGTGCCATTTACAGCAATGGTTGGTTTGTCCCGTGTAGTACTAGGTTTACATTATCCTAGTGATGTTCTGGCAGGCGCTTTGATTGGCGGGCTGATTGCTGGATTTTCCTTTCTGGATATTTTGTCTTTCTAATACGTACGTGCAGTGGTGGTATCAGTAAAGTACTGGATTGGTTGCGGGTGTAGTAAGTGTAAATGGCTTAAACAATGTTGACGCCAAATATCCAACTGTTCCAAAGAAAGATTTTTAAGTTCAGGGTCTAACACGGGCTTATTCCCATTTAATACAACACCTATCTCTTCTACAGCAATTTGTGTTTTTGCAACGTAATACACAAAGTGCTTGAATACGCGCTTATCTAGTAGGTGTACTAATCCGTAAATCAGATTTGGTAATTTCACAAAACGTAATATTCCATCCCAAAAAGCTAGCCGATTCATGGCAATTTTAGTTGAGCTCTCAGTACACCTAAATTGAATTGAAATAAATCGTGAAATAACGGCTTGATGTTCATTAAGTAAATAACGTGGTGAAGTATTCATGAGCGGCGCCAAGTATGCATCCATTGCCCACTCTGATGCAATGTGCGTTAGCACGGTGTGTTTAAGCCACATGGCCTCGTGTGCAGGAACAAAATGATTATGTGCAATTACATCTACATATAAATGGCTGACATAACCGATGGCAATAGCAGTTTCTTCATCTGTTTGTGCTGTCAACATGAGTTGATGCGCATTTTCCCACAGATGAGTGTGTCGATAACGACGACTGACAATCGCAAGGTCTGGCAAACAAGCGCCAGCCATTACCAACTCAGGAAAACTTTTAATTGCTCTTTGTAGGCGTGGGTCTAGCAAGGGCATTGCCCAAAGTAGCGACTGCGCAAAATACAGATGTGTAACCAATCCCCACGCGTTGGCGTCTAGCGAATATAGACAACACGGTAACCACCAATGATATTTTTTTATAAACGTTGGCAATTGCATGGTGTGTAATTTGCCATGCGGTTATGAAGTAAACGTGACAACGGCATGATGGTTTGGTGACAATATCTAAGGCCGCTGTTCATCAGATTGTCATATTAAATCGTTATTGTTTAATTGAACTAACTAATTGATTATATTAAACACACTAAGAAAAAATTTATGAAAATTTTATTTATCTCTGATGTTTATTTTCCGCGTATCAATGGGGTATCTACCTCCATTAATACCTTTGTTGAGCAAATGCAAAATTTAGGTCATGAAGTGCATTTGATTGCGCCAGATTATGATGTTGTAACGCAAAATGAAGCTTGGATCAAACGTATCCCGGCACACAACATTTATTTTGACCCGGAAGATAAGCTTATGAAGTATGGTGAGGCGATAAAGTTATTACCTGCGCTTGAGAAAGAAAAATATGACATCATTCATGTGCATACGCCATTTGTTGCGCATTATTTAGGGCTCAAACTGGCGAGTAAGCTTAATATCCCGTGCATAGAAACTTACCATACGTTTTTTGAGGATTATTTGCATCATTACTTGCCTTGGGTGCCTAAATGTTTGGCACGCGGCATGGCAAGAATGATTTCTAAGCGCCAGTGTAATGCTGTAGATGCGATCATAGCGCCATCTAACCCTATGTTGGATGTGTTACGTTGTTATGGTGTAAACGTGACAGCTGAGGTTATTCCTACTGGTTTACAAGCACATAGTTTTAAAGAGGCAGATGGTCAGGAATTTAGAGAGAAATACGATATTGCCTTAGATCGACCAATGATGCTGTATGTAGGGCGCGTTGCGTTTGAAAAGAACATTGATTTTTTATTGGAAATGACCAAGTTCCTCAGTGAAAAACGACCTGACATTTTGCTCGTAATCACTGGCGAGGGACCGGCTGAAGCAAGTTTGCATAAACTTGCCAAAACACTAGGTATAGAGAAGTATGTAAAATTTATAGGTTACTTGGACCGCAATATGGAGCTGAACGCTTGTTATCAGGCTGCAGATGTCTTTGTATTTGCATCTAAAAGCGAAACGCAAGGACTGGTTTTATTGGAAGCCATGGCACAAGGTACGCCAGTGGTAGGGATTGCTGAATTAGGTACAGCATCCATTTTGATCGAAGGTAAAGGCGCGCTGATTGCAACTGACGATACACTTGAATTCGCCGAGAAAGTTCATCAGTTATTGAATAACCCAGAGCAAAGGTTTGAGCTAGGGCGGCGTGCAAAGGCGTACGTATTGGATAAATGGACAGCGAAATTGCAAGCCGAGCGCATGATTAAATTTTATGCTGAATTAGTTAGCAGTAAATTACCTGCTGAGCAATACTCTCAAATCAAGCAAAGTCAAATAAGTGTGTCATAGACAACAAAAAAGCCAGCATTGCTGACTTTATTTGTTGCACTTAAATTAGGTCATGAGTTTCAAGTTAGATTGCGACTTATTAAATCAAATATTAGCCAAACTTGCCTGTGATGTAATCTTCTGTCTCTTTGCGACCAGGGCGGGTAAAGATTGTGTCTGTATCGCCATACTCCATCAGTTCGCCCAAATACATATACGCAGTGTAATCTGAAACGCGTGCTGCCTGCTGCATGTTATGTGTCACCACTAATATGGTGAGCTTGTTACGCAACTCACTCATCAACTCTTCAATATTGGCTGTCGCCATCGGGTCAAGCGCTGATGTTGGCTCATCGAACAGCATTATTTCAGGGTCTGTTGCTAACGCACGCGCTATGCATAGCCGTTGCTGTTGGCCGCCTGACAAGTTAAATGCCAGGTCGTGCAGACGATCTTTCACTTCTTTCCAAAGTGCAGCGCCTTTCAGCGCTTCTTCTACTTTGTCATCAACAATACGTTTGTTTTTTTCGCCGCGCACGCGTAAGCCGTAGGCTACGTTTTCGTAAATGGATTTAGGAAACGGATTAGGTTTTTGAAACACCATGCTAATGCGCATACGCACCTCAATCGGATCAACGCCTGCAGCTAATATATTGGTATTGTCAGGATGCATCAAAATTTGGCCATCATATCTGTTACCAGGGTATAAATCATGCATGCGATTAAAACAGCGCAAAAATGTTGATTTACCGCAGCCAGAAGGTCCGATGAGAGCGGTAATTTTATTTTCATAAAGTGGCATGCTAACGCCCTTAAGCGCTTGATGGCCGTTTGAGTAATAAAAGTTTAGATCTTTTGATTCAGCTTTTATCGGTGTTGTGACATTAACCATATTTTTCCCTGAGGGTTAACTTTTAAAGAAGGCTTAGCCTACCTACTGTTTTGCTTTCCAGCATCTTACCATTTAATATTTTTACGAATTTTGTAACGTAACCATATTGCAGTGCCGTTCATCAATAACGTAACAACAATAATAATTGCGCCAGTAGCGGCTGCATTGATATGAAACGCATGGTCCGGACGTGATAACCAGTTAAACATTTGAATTGGCATTACGGTAAAACCCGAAGTCAGCCATTCAAAATTGATGAATGGTGCAGCTTCTGTAATAGGTGAAGGAGGTAAGAATGCGATAAACGTCAGTGCGCCAATAGTAATGATAGGCGCTGTTTCACCTAAAGCGCGCGCCATGCCAATAATCACGCCAGTCAAAATGCCACCAAATGAATAGTGGATAACATGGTGATAGACCACTTGCCACTTGGTGGCGCCAACAGCATATGCAGCTTCACGAATCGCCACGGGAATGCCTCGTATTGCTTCGCGGGTAGACACAATGACAATCGGCAGTATCAGCAGACCCAGCGTGAGGCCCGCCGTTAAAATGCTTTGGCCTAAATCCAGGGTATACACAAATAAACCCAGTGCTAAAAGACCGTATACAATAGATGGCACGCCCGCCAAGTTAGAGACGTTAATCTCGATCAGGTCGGCTAACCAGTTCTTAGGCGCATATTCTTCCAGATAGATACCTGCAGCAACGCCCATCGGAACGGCGGATAAAAAAGTCACTACCATGACTAATGATGAACCTACCCATGCGGACAAAAGCCCCGCTTTGGCTGCGCGACGTGATGGAAAGTTACTAAAAAAATCCATGTTAAAACGCTGGTAGCCATCCATCACTAAATCAACAAATAAGGTGAGTAGCGCAATAAGGCCTACCATCAGCGCTAATAGCCCAATGATTGCAAAAATGGTGTCGTTGAGCTTATGGCGCTTGATCATAGCGCGCACTTCAACGATGTTTTCTAAAACAGAGGCTTGTTTGCTCATAATTTTCTAATAGATTTATTTGAGTATAGTTAAATAGCTACGCAGGATTATCAGTTTTCCTAGTACGTTTCGCGGAATCTCTTACGTGCAATATGACCGAGAATATTGAAGGTCAGGGTCATTATCATCAGTACTAAACCAGCGGCAAAAATACTCTGATAGCCAATGCTGCCATGTGGTAGATCACCCATTGCAACTTGTACGATGTATGCACTGATGGTTGCAGCGCTTTCCATCGGATTGAAGGTCAGGTTAGGTTGCTGACCGGCAGCAAGTGCCACCACCATGGTTTCACCTAGCGCGCGCGAGATGGCCAAAATGTATGCAGCAATAATTCCGGAAATAGCAGCAGGGGTCACTACACGAATTGCGGTTTGAAAGCGCGTTGCGCCCATTGCGTAAGAGCCTTCACGCATGCTCATTGGTACGGCACGCATTGCATCTTCAGCCACTGAACTGATGTAGGGGATAATCATGATACCCATCACGATACCTGGGCCTAGCATGTTGAAGCCAGGCAGGTCTGGAAATATTTTTTGCAGCATTGGAGTAACGAAAAGCAGCGCAAAGTAACCAAATACTACAGTTGGTACGCCGACCAATAGTTCTAGTATCGGCTTCACAATTTCACGTGTTTTGTGTGTAGCAAATTCAGATAAATAGATAGCGCCAATAGTGCCTAGCGGCACAGCAACAGCAAGTGCAACGGCGGACGTTGTGAGAGTACCTGAAATCAAGGGCATGATGCCGTAGTGGGCATCTTCAAACAGAGGTGTCCATTGAGTGTCAGTTAAAAAGTCTATCAATGGTACGGTTTTAAAAAAGCCCAGCGATTCTTTAACTAAAATAACGACAATAGCCACCGTAGTTATCACAGCAGAGAGCGCAGCTAGCATTAGCAGAAATTCGACGAAACGCTCAAACATATGACGTTTAACGTTTTTGGCAAGTCGTGCACTAATAGGTGGGTCTGTTAAATTTGATTGCATGTTTGCTTTGTTGGTTGGTCATGCTGAATATATACAATAATTTTACGCATGAATTGTGACGGATTTATGACAATTATAAGACATTAGAAAAGGCAGCGATTTGCTGCCTTTTCTATGTTACTGCAAATACTTAAGATACCATTTATTTTTACTTAATTCTTGCCAGTAATTCTTCAATTTTAACACCTACTTCTGGCACGCCACCAAAACCTGTACCTGGTTTAAGTGCTTTCCAGTGCTTATCTACAGCTGCATATTCATTGGCTGGCAACGGAATATATTTTACTTCTTTTACCAACTTAGGTGCATTCGCTAAGTAAAAGTTAATGAAATCTTTTACTTCAGGTTTAAATGCAGCTGCCGTAGCATTAACGTAAATGAACAATGGGCGTGCAAGTGGCTGGTAGCTACCATCTTTAACGCTTTCAAATGAAGGCATGACAGCAGGAGCACCTTTTTTAGCCACAATAGGCACTGCATTAAGTTTGTCTTTGTTTTCTTCAAAATACGCAAAACCAAAGTAACCTAAACCACCTTTATCACTATTTACGCCTTGCACTAACACATTATCATCTTCACTGGCAGTGTAGTCACCACGGCTTGATTTTGCTTTACCTACAATTGCTTCAGTAAAGTAATCGAACGTACCAGAGTCTGAACCTGCACCAAAAAGTTTTAGTGGGCTATCAGGCCACGCAGCATTCACTTGTTTCCAAGTTTTTACTTTGCCCTGCGCTGCAGGTTCCCACATTTTCTTCAATTCTTCAACCGTTAAGCTTTTGATGAAGTCATTATTTTTGTTAATTACAACAGTTAAACCATCATAAGCAACTGGGAGCTCAATGTATTGAATGCCCGCTTCTTTACAAGCATCCATTTCTTTTTTCAAGATTGGACGTGAAGCATCTTGTACGTCTGTTTCGCCGCGGCAGAATTTCTTAAAGCCGCCACCAGTACCAGAGATACCTACAGTGACCTTTATTTTTTTCGCAGCTTGAAACTCTTCTGCAACCGCTTCAGTAATTGGGTATACAGTGCTTGAACCATCAATTTTAATGATTTTGTCAGCAGCGATAGCGTGTGAGGTTGAGAAAGTAACTGCAATTAAAGCTGCAATACCCATGGATTTAGCTAGCATTGTGTTCATGAAATCTCCATCAAAGTTAAAAATTATTTTTTAATCTGGCGTGAATATTAAACAGCTAATGTGACAAGTTTATGACAAATATTGCGGCTGTGATTTTATAGCAACAAAAAAGGCCTCCGCAGAGACCTTATATTTTGCGATAGGCTAAAGCTAGCCCATTATAAAAATGTACGACCTAAGTGATAACTCATTGCAGCAATTAAGCCTGCACATGGAATGGTAAGTACCCACGCCCAAACGATTCGCGAAGCCAAGCCCCAGCGCACGGCAGAAACGCGGCGAGAAAGCCCCACACCAACAATCGCACCTGTGATGGTGTGGGTGGTAGAAACCGGAATGCCGAGTGAAGTGGCGATAAATAAAGCAATAGCACCAGAGGTTTGTGCACAAAAGCCACCAGAAGGACGAATGCGTGTAATGCCCATACCCATAGTGCGCACAATGCGCCAGCCGCCGAACAGCGTGCCCAAGCCCATGGCGATTTGGCATGAAATCACTACCCAAAATGGCACATGAAAATCGCCTTGTAAATAGCCATTGGCATAGAGTAGTACGGCTATAATACCCATGGTTTTTTGTGCATCGTTACCGCCATGACCCAAGCTGTAAAGTGACGATGAAACAAACTGTAGTTTATTAAAGCGCCGCTCGGTTGGGTAGGGCGATGATTTTTCATATATCCACAACACAAGTACCGAGAGTATGAGCGCTAACAAAAGCCCAAATAGTGGCGATAAAATAATCGCAAACGAGGTTTTAATTAGCCCTGCCGCTACAATTGCACCTGTGCCAGCTTTGGCAACGCCCGCACCCACTAGACCACCCACTAAAGCGTGTGATGATGATGATGGAATACCAAACCACCAAGTAATGAGATTCCACGAGATTGCGCCACCAAGCGCGCCAAATATCACGGCGTTATCGATTATTTCTTTCGAAATAATACCCTTGCCCACAGTATTTGCTACATGCAAACCAAAAAATAGAAAAGCTATTAAGTTGAAAAAGGCAGCCCAAGCCACAGCAGCTTGCGGTGTGAGTAAGCGCGTTGAAACCATCAGTGCAATGGAGTTTGCCGCGTCGTGAAAGCCATTCATAAAGTCGAATATCAGGGCCACCACCACGAGCAACGCCATGACGAGAATCGCATGATCTATCATAGGATTTTCGCCTTAAATTCGCTCTAGTACTACACCGTGAACGACATCTGCCACATCTTCGCAGCTATCAACTGCTTCTTCAAATAGATCATAAAGTTCTTTTGAGCGAATCAGTGTGCGTGCGTCAGATTCTTCGGCAAATAAACGGTGCATGCCTGCACGCATGACGTGGTCGGCTTCGCCTTCTATGGCGCTGATCTCTTCGCAAGTGCGTAAAATATGTTCGGCGTTTTTCATGTCTGATAACATATTGACGGCATCACGTACTTTTTCAGAGGCACGCAATAAAATTTGCCCAAGAGCTACCATCTCAGGCGTAAAACTAGAGTGGCCATAGATTTTAGCGCTCTGAGGAATGTCTTCCATATAGTCAATAATATCGTCTAAAGCCATTGCTAATTCGCGGATTTCGCGGCGATCAAACGGGGTGATAAAGGTTTTGTGCAGTGAGATGAGAATTTCTTTGGTGTATTCATCTGCCTCAGATTCAATTTTTCTAATTTCTGCAAAATGCTCTTCGAATGTATCAGGATCATTTACCGCAGACATCATCGCCAGCACTTTAGAACCCTTTACAGCGCAGTCTGCCAATTTATTAAATAATACAAAGTAATTATCACTGCGCGGTGATATTGCTGCCATCAGCTTGTTAAAAACGCCACTAGCCATATTTTATTCCCCCGTGTTTGTTACAATTTTGTTTCAATTTTATTATTGGATTAGTTTAACTGTCTGTGGCTATTTCTGCGAGTATAAATTAGTATTTATTTTAAGAAAAAATGATGCACTTTTAGAAAATGGAACATCCATGAAAAAAGTAACGATTTATCATAATCCCGCTTGTGGAACTTCTCGTAATACTTTGGCGATGATACAGGCCAGTGGAGTAGAACCTGATGTAATCGAGTATTTGAAGAGTCCGCCAAGCCGTGAGCGTTTGCTTGAGTTAATTGCTGCAATGGGCATTAGCGTACGTGATTTGCTGCGCGAAAAAGGGTCGCCTTTCAGCGAGCTTGGCTTGGATAATTTAAGCTTATCAGATGACGCGCTGATTGACGCCATGCTGCAGCACCCTATTTTAATCAACCGCCCAATTGTGGTGAGTGCTAAGGGTGTGAAGCTGTGCCGTCCATCTGAGTTGGTGTTGTCACTATTAGAAAATCCAAACATTGGTGAGTTTGTCAAAGAAGATGGTGAAGTGGTGAAAGCTGGTTAGCGGTTTCCTGAACCTGTCGAAGGGAGGCTATTATCCGTATCACGCCCCTTCGACCGGTTCGACATGCTCATCAACCATCTCAGGGAGCGTGAAGGTGTATAAGCCTTTGCTGTATAATGCCTATTTTAGTAATCAATAAGTCATTATGGAATCAGAACAACTTAATATCATCGCCAATCGACTCAATGATTTAGGCGAGCGAAACAACGCTCTTCGGGGGTATCTTTGACTTTGAAACTAAAAGTCAGCGCCTGGAGGAAGTCAACGGCTTATTAGAAGATCCAAAGGTTTGGAACGATAACGCCAAAAGCCAAACATTAGGTAAAGAAAAACGTGAGCTGGGTTTAATTGTGGAGGCTTTGTGCAGCCTGCAAACCGGTTTAAAGGATGCACAAGAGCTGTTTGACATGGCGCGCGAAGAGAGTGACGACGATACTTTATTAAGCGTTGCTACGGATTCTGAGGCACTTGAGAAGCAAATCGCCGACATGGAATTCAAGCGCATGTTTTCGCAGCCGATGGATGCCAATAACTGCTTTATTGAATTTCAGTCTGGCAGTGGCGGCACCGAGGCGCAAGACTGGGCAAATATGTTGTTGCGCATGTATTTGCGCTACTGTGAACGTAAAGGCTTTAAGGTTGAAGTCCTGGAGGAGTCTGAAGGCGATGTAGCAGGTATTAAAGGCGCGTCAATTAAAGTCTCGGGTGATTATGCTTATGGAACGCTACGCACTGAAAATGGCGTGCATCGGTTAGTACGCAAATCACCATTTGATTCTAATTCCAAACGCCATACTTCATTCGCCAGCGTGCAGATATTCCCTGAAGTTGATGAGTCGATTGAAGTGGACATCAACCCAGCTGATTTGCGTGTAGATACCTACCGCGCCAGTGGTGCAGGCGGTCAGCACATTAATAAAACAGATTCCGCAGTGCGCATTACGCATATTCCCACCAATACTGTAGTGCAATGTCAAAATGATAGGTCACAGCATCGCAACCGCGCGGAAGCAATGAATATGCTTAAAGGCGCACTATATGCCCTGGAATTGAACAAGCGTAATGCCGATAAACAAGCGCTGGAAGACGCCAAAACAGATATTGGTTGGGGTCATCAAATCAGGTCTTACGTGCTAGACCAGTCGCGCATTAAAGATTTGCGCACAGGTGTGGAAAGTGGCAATACACAAGGCGTGTTGGACGGCGACCTTGATCCATTTATAACTGAGAGTTTGAAGCAGGGCGTGTAATTTCTGGTTGCATTCAAGCAAATACCGCGTTGTCAGCTCTTGCCGTACTAAGTGTTACTGTTTGCGAGCCTCCGCCTTGTCTTGGTTTGAATGCAACCAGAAATGACTTTATTAAAGGGTATGGTAATGAGTTCTAAAGGTGTAGATAAAAAAGAAACAGTTACGATAGGCACGCAATCATTTGAAACGCTAAAGTGCACTAACGAACATGCGGCAGAATACTGGAGTGCGCGAGAGCTACAACCACAGCTAGGCTATGCGCAATGGCGCCGTTTTGAAGATGCCATTAAACGGGCGATTATTTCATGTGAGCAGTCAGGTAATAGGCCTCAAAACCATTTTGCCAGCGTTGGCAAAATGGTCGAACTTGGTTCTGGCAGTGAGCGCGAAATTGAAGACTACCAACTTTCACGTTTCGCTTGCTACCTTATCGCGCAAAACGGTGATTCACGTAAACCAGAAATCGCCAACGCCCAACAATACTTTGCGATTCAGGCGCGTAAGCAAGAGCTTACAGAACAACTCGCCGCTGACCAAGAGCGGCTGGAGTTACGCAAACAAACTTCTGAAGAATTCAAAGCACTGTCAGGTGCGGCCAAACAAGCAGGCGTACAAAATAATATGTTTGGCGTGTTTCACGATGCTGGTTACAAAGGCTTATATGGCGGCTTAAGTGCTGATGCTATTAAAGCGAAAAAACAAATTCCACAAAAAGAACAATTGCTAGACCGCATGAATGCGACCGAGCTAGCCGCCAATCAATTCCGTATGACGCAAACCCGCGATAAACTCGCGCGCGACAACATTAACAATCAGCAACAAGCCATACAGGCGCACCAAGCCGTTGGTAAAGAAGTTCGCGCCGCCATTGAGCGCATAGGCGGCACACCACCAGAGCAAATTGTACCAGCCGAGCATATTAAAGAAGTTGAAAAACGGCTGAAATCTGCCGTGCCAAAAATGCAGATTGGCGAACAAGATGCAGGCGGTTTGTTGGGGCAAGATAACAAAGAACAATAAAAGACCATTGCCAGAGCCAATTTTAGTGTAATTTTGTGTAAAAACATCCCAATATAGCCCTTCCCGCGAAGGCGGAGATCCAGTTAAGTGATTGATTCACCCAGATTCCCGCCTTCGCGGGAATGACAGGATTGATGGGTTTTAGGGTTAAAAAGCATTCGCGCAAAAGTCTCAATAAATAGAAAACACCATAATCATGGCTAAGCAACCCATCACCACCTTTATTAGCGGCTTACAAAAAGCCAGCACTGAAGAAGACGTCAAGAGCATTTTTGCTAAACATTTTGATATTCATTATGATACTTTTGAGCACATAGATCTTTGTGGTTTTGGGTTTTTGATGGCGTAGAGTTGCAAAATATTAAACAAAAAATTGTGACACAATTTGTGAAATGTGACACAATGACCACCTCAATACTTAGGAGTCAGCCATGAAAACGTTAGGAATGCGTGAAATTCGCACCAGCAGTGGCGCATTAGCAGAGGCTTTATTAGAATCTGGTGAAGTTATTTTGACTAATCACGGCAAGCCATTTGCGAGAGTAGTGCCTTATGAAGCGCCTGTTGAAGCACCAATACGCAAGCCAATTAGCATGAAATGGTTGCGTGACCAAATGCCGATGTTGGAAGAAGGTACAGACGTTTATATTCAAGAAGAGCGCAATGCTTAATAGTGACTCTGTTTATGTTGATACCAGTGTTTTAATCAAATGGTTTATCGAAGAACAAAATTCAAGTCAAGTAGATGCGTTTTTTGAACAAAAACTAAGTTATACGCTAAGTGATTTGGTAGTTTTAGAGTTTGATTGCACACTAAGACGTATTCAGCGTAGTGGTAAAATTACGGAGGATTACCGATTAAAAGCCACGCAAACACTAGCTGAGCAAATTCAGGACCAATGGTTTGAAAAAGCGACGTTTTCAAACCATATTTTTAGAGATGCCAAACGTTTGATAGAGCAACTTACCCCTTTTCCGCTAAGGAGTTTAGATGCGGTGCATTTAACGATAGCCGAGTCACACCATATTCCACAGTTAGCCACCGCCGATGCAGAAATGTTTCAGGCAGCAAAAAAAATAGGCTTTACAGTTCATTATTTTAATAAGCAGATGACATTATGACCGACCAAAATGATTTACCACAAATTGATGAAAACCACGTAATCGCCGAGCGTCGTGAGAAACTTAAAGCCATTCGTGAAACTGCAAAAACTAATGGCGGTGTCGCGTTCCCAAACGACTTTAAGCCGCAGCATAAAGCAGCAGACTTAGTGGCTGCGCATTTTGCAAAAGAAAATGAAGCGTTTGAAGCTGCCCCTGTAAATGTTGTCGTTGCTGGTCGTATGATGCTAAAACGCGTGATGGGTAAAGCGAGCTTTGCTACGATTCAAGATGGCAGCGGTGATAACGCGGGTAGCCGAATTCAGCTTTATGTTGCTAAGGATATGATAGGCGAAGATATTTACGAGCAATTCAAACATTGGGATTTAGGCGACTTTTTGGGCGCGACCGGTCATTTGTTTAAAACCAAAACGGGTGAGCTTTCGATTAAAGTGACAGAAATCCGCTTGTTGACAAAATCATTACGTCCATTGCCAGAGAAGTTTCATGGCCTGCAAGATCAAGAAGTGAAATATCGCCAACGCTATGTTGATTTAATCACCAGTGAAGAAACCCGTGCGACTTTCGTAGCGCGTAGCAAAGTGGTTTCAGCCATTCGTAACTTTATGATTCAAAATGAATTTTTAGAAGTTGAAACGCCGATGCTACATACAATTCCAGGTGGTGCATCGGCCAAACCATTCATCACACATCACAATGCCTTAGATATGCAAATGTATATGCGTATTGCGCCAGAGCTGTATTTGAAGCGTCTGGTAGTAGGCGGCTTTGAGCGTGTATTTGAAGTGAATCGTAACTTCCGTAATGAAGGTCTAAGCGTTCGCCATAATCCGGAATTTACCATGATGGAATTTTATGCGGCGTACACCGATTACCAATGGCTGATGGATTTTACTGAAAACTGTATTCGCACCGCAGCGATTGCTGCACGCGGCACAGCGGTGTTGGAATATCAAGGTCGCGAGTTGGATTTAAGCAAGCCGTTTCAGCGATTAACCATTGTTGGGGCGATACAAAAATACGCACCGCAATATACGCTTGAGCAATTAAATGACGAAGCTTATCTACGTGCAGAAATACTTAAACATGGTACAAAACCATTCGACCATGCAGGTTTAGGCGCATTGCAATTAGCGCTGTTTGAAGAAACTGCCGAAAGCCAATTGTGGGATCCGACTTATATTATCGATTATCCAGTAGAGGTTTCACCATTAGCTAGAGCTTCAGATAGCAACCCGGAAATCACCGAGCGTTTTGAGTTGTTTATTAACGGACGTGAAATCGCCAACGGTTTCAGTGAGTTAAACGATGCTGAAGACCAGGCAGCACGCTTCCACGCACAGATGAAAGCGAAAGAAGCGGGTGACCATGAGGCCATGTATTACGATGCTGATTTTATTCGCGCACTGGAATACGGCATGCCGCCAACAGGTGGTTGCGGTATTGGTATCGACCGTTTGGTGATGATGATTACCGATAGTGCAAGTATTCGTGATGTGATTTTGTTCCCGCACATGCGCGCTGAAAGTTAGGTTTATGTCATTCCGTGCCTGACACGGAATCTCGTGAATAGATAACAAGATGCTGAAACGAGTTCAGCATGACAGAATAAAATAAAAGAACCGCTGCTAATTAAATTTAGCCAGCGGTTTTTTATTGTTGTAAATGCGCAACAATAATGTTGTCAATAGTCCACTAATTAGTTCCGTGTCATCAAACTGTCATATAAAGATAACAAAATGCGTCCTGTTGAAAAACATATGTGCAAGTTATCTAAATAAGGAGATTTTGATGAATTTTAAACTAAGTCATTTAGTTGCTGCAACGCTAGCAGGCTCAATGTTAATGGGTTTTGGTGCAAATGCAATGGCTGATACAACAGATGATATTGTGAACGCATTAGTAGCAAAAGGCGTATTGACTGAAGAAGAAGGCGCGCTATTGCAAAGAGGTCGTACAGGCGAAAAAGAAGCTGCTGCAGAAAAGAAATTAACATCAGTATCTGGAAAAATCAAGGACGGTGCTATTGGACTTGAATCAGGTGACGGAAAAAATAGTATTGCATTAACAGGTAGACTTCACTTTGATTATCGTGATAGTGATATCAACGACTACTCGAAAGTTTCTGAGGGCGTAGGTACTGCATTTAGTAGAGACACAGATACTAAAGGCACAGCTGACCAGTTTGAAATCCGTCGCGCACGTCTTGGTGTAAAGGGTAAACTTTATGAGCATTTTGACTACGAAGTTGTAACTAACGTTGTAGGTTCATCAGCTAATTTAGTAGATGTTGCATATGTTAATGCAGGTATGTTTAAGCCTGTTCAGTTGAAATTAGGTCAATTCAAGCAACCGTTTAACCTTGAAGATTACGGTACCAGCTCTAATAATATCGATTTTCAAGAACGTGCTTACATGAATCAAATTTCACCATCTAAAAAGGTCGGTGCAATGGTTCATGGTGTGCCAACAGCTGGTTTAACTTATGCAGCTTCTGTTTACCAACAAAATAACTTTGGTGAAACTGATAGTGCAACTGATGGTAAAGGCTTTGGTGGTCGTGCCACTATCAACTTTGCTGAATTGGCTGGTTGGAAAGAATCTGTATTTCACGTAGGTTTAGCAGGTTTTGATTCAGAGTACGGTTTAGTGCCAGCATCTAGCGGAAACACTTCAGGATCGGCATCAGTAGATACCCGTGGTACAGTTTTCGGCTTCCGTAGCGGTGGTCGTGGCATGAATAACGTTTATCGCGCACAAATTGGTGGTGATGCGTTGTCAACAGCCTCATACCACACAAGTTCGGCTACCAGTGCTGAAGTTCAAAATAAAGCATATGGTTTAGAGGGTATTGCAGCATACGGCCCATTTAAATTTCAGGGCGAGTACATGAAGTCTCAGTTTGATGCCAAGCATGAAAATACTGGTAACAAACTTGAAGCTGATGTAAAGACATTTTATGCTGAAGCATTATGGATGATTACAGGTGAGAACTATGCGGATGCTTATAAAAATGGCGGATGGGGAAGTATAAAACCAAAATCTGTTTTTGATATAACATCAGGTAATGGTAAGGGTGCATGGGAACTTGGTTTACGCTATGATGAGTTTGAAGTAGATAATGCATCCCTCACAAGGGGCACTACTACAACATCTCGATTCCAGGGTGCTGTTGATGGTTTTGCTACTTCAGGAACTGCCAACCTAAATACTTCTGGTTATGTTGGTAATGCTTCAGGCGCTGGATCTAATTCAAAAGATGCCGATGGTGGTGCAAAAACCTATACAGCAGGTATCAAGTGGATTCTTAACCCAAATATGCGCGTGTTATTGAATTACTCGCACACCAAATTTGATAACGCTTTCAGACCAATTGATGTGCAAGCTAAGGCAGCAACTAACAGCAATGTTAAAACTGTAGATAGCGAAGATTTAATTATGTTGCGTACACAACTATCATTCTAAATTTAAGGATACAGTCTCTCCTTGGTGTGGCTTAATGCCACACATTCTAGACCCGCTCTCGTAGCGGGTTTTTTTATTAGTACAGTTCACCTTAACCTGAATTGAAAAAAGTTCGGTAAGGTATAATCCAGCCATATTGTCCTGACAGGTAGCCAAGCATGTATAAACACCCACTACTTAACCGCGATAAGATGTCTCCGCAAGAGGCATTGGATATTTTGATTGAGGGCAACCATCGATTTACCAATAATTTAACTGTCAATAAAGACATGTTGAGCTTGGTTAGTATCACTAAAGATAGGCAGCACCCTTTTGCATCGGTGTTAAGTTGCAGTGATTCGCGTGCGCCAGTTGAAATGCTGTTTGATCAGGCTTTAGGTGATGTGTTCAGTGTGAGGTTGGCGGGTAACATTGCTTCAGATAAATGTATCGGCAGTCTTGAATTTAGCTCTAAATACTTAGGCAGTAAGCTTATTGTAGTGTTAGGTCATACAGACTGTGGCGCGGTGAAAGCGGCTTGTGACAATTTTAGAGAAGGGCACATTGGCGAAATTATCAATTTAATCAGGCCTGCTGTGCGCATGGATAAAACTACAGTAGAAAATCGGAACTCTACAAACGTTGTATTTGTTGAAAATGTTTGTGCACATAATGTGCGTGTGCAGATTAATGAAATTATCCATAGCAGCGATATTATTCAGGACATGTTAGCCGCTAAACAAATTGGCATGGTGGGTGGTATATATAACCTGGCAACGGGTGAAGTGACATTTCTACCTGATACTTTGATGTTGTAAGCGGCTCATAGACTACAAGGTCGTTAAGTGCATAACAATGTATAATTCGACCTTTGTTATTCTGAATCCTATATTCTGAAATATTCTGAAAGTTTTTAATATGAGCCATAGGCAAGATTGCAGCACATTTTTACGCACCCTCAAGTTTTACCTTAACCCTAATGATGGCCGTTATGAAGATTTAGCCAAGGGTAACCTCACTAAAAACATTATCAAAGATTTAACTGCTGGCTTAGTGGTGGCGATGGTGGCGATTCCACTCGCGATGGGGTTTGCCATGGCGAGTGGTTTGCGTCCTGAACAAGGTATTGTGGGTGGTGCGGTTGCAGGTTTACTTGGCGCGTTGTTCGGCGGTAGTAAATATCAAGTGTATGGTCCAACAGCGGCGTATATTCCTATTATTGCAGGTTTAATGGCTACCTATAACCATAGCTTTTTAGTGTTGGCTTCTATGGTCGCAGGTGTGATCTTAATGCTCACGGGCTTGGCGAAAAAAGGCAAGGTTGTTACCTTAGTGCCACACTCCATTGTGGTGGGTTTTACCATCGGTATCGCGGTGGTGATTGCATTTTCACAAATGGGTGAGGTGTTTGGTTTTAAGGAGAAAATTGGTTACGACTTTATCGGCCAGATTCAAAAAACCATTGTCTATATGGGTGACATGAATATGTATGCGCTTATTGTGGCTTTAAGTACTTTTGCGATATGCAAAGTGCTGATTAAAATTTCTACGTTTATTCCCGCGCCTGTATTTGGTTTAGGCCTAGGTTGGCTAGCTGCTGCTACCTTTTGGAAAGACAAAGGCTTGGTGCTGATTAAAGACAAGTACGGCAGTATTCCAACGGACTTTTGGAATATCACCATGCCTGCATTACCTGATATGACAACGAGTGTTGTATGGTTTGATTTGTTCTATTTTGCGGTGGCGATTTATTTCGTGGCGGCGATCGAGAGCTTGCTTTGCAGCCGTATGGCTGACCGTATGGCAAATAACAAAGGCGTACCATATAACCCGAATAAAGAGTTGTGGGGGCAAGGCCTGGTGAATATATTTACCCCTTTGTTTAATGGTTTTCCTCACACGGGCGCATTAGCGAGAACGGCTGTGAATATTAGATTAGGTGCGGTTTCTCCGCTCGCCGGTATTGCAAAATTCACATTTAAACTGCTTTTAGCGGCATATCTGGCTACTTATTTAGAGCAAGTGCCGATGGCTTGCATTGGGGGCATATTGCTTTATGTCGCATCGGGCATGGTGAAATGGAAAGAGATTCAAGAAGTGCTTGAAATGAAAAGCAAATTTCACTTCTGGTTGATGATATACACTGCTGTGATGGTACCCTTTACTGGCTTTTTAACTGCTGTGTTGACTGCGATTGCAATATTTGTTTGTGCGGTATTGCTGAAAAAAGTGCCGCTACATCACAAAAAAGAAGAGTCGGTTGAACTCGATTTGGCCGAAGCTAACTAACTTCTTAGCGGGGTATGGTTAATAAATAAGGGCGCATATATTGCGCCCTTATTTTATCTGTTCATAGTTGCTGCATTATGACCCCTGAGCTTGTCAGAGGGTCAAATCACTTGAACGGTTAGCGATGACCTTCTTTCGCCATATTGATGCTGTATTTTGGGATTTCTATTACCAAGTTTTCATTGCCGACAATAGCCTGACATGAAAGCCTGGAGTTCGGCTCTAAGCCCCATGCTTTATCCAGCAGATCATCTTCTTTTTCTTCTGAAGCATTCAGCGATTTAAAGCCTTCGCGCACAATGACATGGCAAGTGGTACATGCGCAGGCCTGATCGCAGGCATGGTCAATATCAATGTCATGATTAAGCAATGTGTCGCAAATTGAGTCGCCAGTGTTGGCTTCAATCGCCGCGCCATCAGGGCAGAGTTCTATGTGAGGCAATATAATGATTTGTGGCATGTTGTTTCCTTTTGGTAGGAGCGAATTTATTCGCGATTTGCAATGGTTCTTATCGCGAATGAATTCGCTCCTACAATTTTATGTCTTCTAAATTTTTACCTGATAACGCACGGCTAACACTGGCATTCATCCGTGCTGATGCAAACGCTTCCGTTGCATGATTCAGCACATCAACCGCTTTGTTGAT
>CXWL01001880.1_pt1 | contig 77128 bp, 57 predicted proteins | sample 590931 | NCBI WGS metagenome assembly CXWL01 (sample SAMEA3498368, study PRJEB10139) | groundwater metagenome | biome: water well; material: biofilm material | place: Germany | collected 2015-04-27
CACCTGCTCCATCATGTTCACCTTGCGCCCGACGCGGTCGATGAACGGCAGGATGAAGTTGAACCCGGGAGGGGCGGTGTGGGTGAAGCGCCCGAAGCGTTCGACAGTATAGACATAGCCTTGCCGGACCACGGTGACGCCCATGAACAGAAATACGATGGCCAGAACCATCACAACCAGTACGAACACACCCATGATAGTCCTCCCTTGCCGCCTGTGCGGATATTGCCGCCTGGCGCCCGATGCGCCAAGCATATTCGGATGAGCCCCGTCGATTTTCCCGCGCCGCGCCCGGTGCCCTAGCAACTGTCACGCCGACTGGTTACATGGGCCGCCACGATTCGATTCTTGAAAGACGATTGCTGGCCATGGATATCCGCCTGGGACTGACATTTGACGACGTGCTCCTCCAGCCGGGCGCGTCCGAACTCCTGCCCAGCCAGGCCAATACAGCGACGCGGCTGACGCGCGACATCAGCCTCAACATCCCCATCCTGTCGTCCGCCATGGACACGGTCACCGAAGCGGACATGGCGATCGTTATGGCGCAACTCGGAGGAATTGGAGTCCTCCATCGCAACCTGAACGTTGAGGAACAGGCGGCAGCCGTCCGCCAGGTAAAGCGTTTCGAATCGGGCATGGTCGTCAATCCGATCACGATTGAGCCGACAGCCAAGCTTGCTGATGCCAAGGCGATCATGGCTGTGAACAAGATTTCAGGAATTCCGGTTGTCGAAGCGTCGGGCAAGCTTGTGGGGATATTGACCAATCGGGATGTCCGATTTGCCGAAAATCCGAACCAGCCCGTCAGCGAACTGATGACGCACGAAAATCTGGCGACGGTGAAGACCGGTGTGCATCAGTCCGAGGCGCAACGCCTGTTGCACCACCGGCGGATCGAGAAGCTACTGGTCGTTGATGACGATTTCCGCTGCGTCGGCCTTATCACGGTCAAGGATATCGAAAAGGCGGTCAACTATCCGTCGGCAACCAAGGACGCGACCGGCCGCTTGCGGGTCGCCGCTGCAACGACGGTTGGGGACGCAGGATTCGCCCGGACCGAAGCCCTGATCGACGCCGAGTGCGACCTGATCGTGCTCGATACGGCGCACGGACATTCGAAAATGGTCGCGCAGGCGGTCGAGCGTATCCGCAAGATTTCCAATTCGCTCCAGATCGTGGCGGGCAATGTAGCGACTGCCGAAGCCACGCGCGCGCTGATCGATGCCGGTGCCGACGGGATAAAGGTCGGCATCGGACCGGGCTCGATCTGCACCACGCGCGTCGTTGCGGGCGTTGGCGTGCCGCAACTGACGGCGGTGATGGATGCCGCCGCCGAGGCAGCCAAATCGGGCGTTCCGGTAATCGCCGACGGCGGCCTCAGGACGTCGGGCGACATTGCCAAGGCGCTTGCCGCGGGTGCCTCGAGCGTGATGGTCGGCTCGCTGCTCGCCGGGACCGCCGAGGCACCGGGTGAGACATTCCTCTACCAGGGCCGCGCCTATAAGTCCTATCGCGGGATGGGCTCGGTCAGCGCGATGGCCCGCGGTTCGGCTGACCGTTACTTCCAGCAGGACATCAAGGACCAGTTGAAGCTCGTGCCCGAAGGTGTGGAAGGGCAGGTTGCCTATAAGGGTCCGGCGCGCGACGTGATTCACCAGCTTGTGGGCGGGATCAAGGCGGCAATGGGCTATACCGGTTCCGCCACGATCGAAGAGTTGCAGAGGCGCGCGCGCTTTATCCAGATTACGAACGCAGGCCTCAGCGAAAGCCATGTCCATGACGTGACGATCACCCGTGAAGCCCCCAATTACCCGACCCGCTGAGCGATGAGGCCGGCGGCACGCGTCCAGGCCGCTATCGAGATTCTCGACCGGGTGATCGATTCGGCGCGGCGCAATGGCCCGGCCGCCGATACCATCATCGGGGACTGGATTCGGGGGCACCGTTATGCCGGATCGAAGGACAAGCGAGCGATCCGCGAACATGTCTATGCCGCGATCCGGGCTTTTGGAGACATGCCCGAGAGCGGCCGGGCGGCAATGGTTGGCCTGCTGGGAGACGATCCGACACTGTTCGATGGCTCGCCCTATGGCCCTGCGCCGCTTGTCGACGGCGAGCCACGTCCTGGACGCTCGCTGCTCCCCGCCTGGCTCGGCAGTCTTGTCCCCGCCGAGGATCATGTTGCGCTGCTGTCAAGAGCGCCGATGGATTTGCGGGTCAACCGGGCAAGGGCAGATCGCGATGTTGTCCTGGGCATGTTTGACAATGCCGAAGCCCTGGCGGGGCTCCCTGACGCAATCAGGCTTCGCAAGAATATTCGCATCACGGAGCATCCCGCTTGGCTTGAAGGCAAAATCGAGGTTCAGGATGCAGGGAGTCAGTGGATTGTCGAGGCCTGCAAGGTCTCCCCCGGTTCGATCGCGGTTGACCTTTGTGCAGGTGCTGGCGGGAAAACCCTGGCGCTTGCTGCGGCGATGGGCGGGCAAGGGCGCCTGGTCGCGTGCGATACCAACCGGGACCGGTTGCAGCGTCTGACGCCGCGGGCGCAGCGCGCAGGTGTGTTTGACATCGAAACCCGGTTGCTCAATCCGGGGCAGGAGGCGCAGCAACTTGCCGACCTTTCCGGGCAAGCGGATCTCGTGCTGATTGATGCGCCTTGCTCCGGAAGTGGCACGCTACGCAGAAATCCTGAAGCGCGCTGGCGCCTGACGCCAGACCGTCTCGAGCAGCTTACGGCACTTCAGGCGCATGTCCTTGCGTTGGGCGGGTCATTGGTGAAGCCGGGAGGGGTGCTGGTTTATGCCGTCTGCTCGCTCATCGAGTCCGAAGGTGCGGCGCAGATCGCTGCATTTCTCGTTGAAAATTCGGCGTGGCGGCCTGAGGCGCTGGATTGTTTGCCGGGCCAGCCAGACGGAGCGGGCAAGCGCCTTACGCCAGCCCATGATGCGACGGATGGTTTTTTCGTCGCAAGGCTGGCAAGACGCTGCTAATCATGGGAAAGTTGTTTCGCTTGGAGTATATTATGCGTTTCTCGCCGCCCGTTCTTGCCTTGTCGCTGGCGCTGTTGACGGTTGCCAGTGTCGGTCATGGACAGAAACCGGATTCGAAGGTGCAGCCGCGCTCGGCAGCGCTTTTGGCCGAAGCCAACGAACTCATCGCCGCCGGAAAATATGACGATGCTGAAGGGCTTCTTGAAACCGCGCTTGCCGTTGACCCGCGAAACCGCAGCGCGTTCGTGGCGCTGGCGCGCGTTGCCGGGAAGCAGGAGCTTCCGGGCAAGGCCATCCGTTTCTACCGCGAGGCGCTCCTGATCGAGCCCAATGATGTCACCGCATTGGCGGGCCAGGGTGAAGCGATGGTTGCAAAGGGTGCGGTTACGAAGGCTAGGGAAAATCTCGCCAGGATCAGACAGCTTTGCGTTGCCGCCTGCCCGGAACAGCAGCAGCTTGCGCTCGCGATTGAAAAAGGGGGCGCGGCGAGCCCGGTAATCTCTGCGCAGGCGGTTCAGCCCAAGCCCGTCGTCTCCGAACCGGTCAAGCAGCAATAGGCACGGCCCAGGGCCACAAACTCATCGACGCTGAGCGTTTCCGGGCGCCGGTCGGAGGCGATGCCCGTCGCATCAAGCGCTTCGAGCGCGCACGGCAGCGATTTGAGGCTTTGGCGGAGCATCTTGCGGCGCTGGCCGAAGGCTGCGGCGGTGATGGATTCAAGGCTGCCGATGTCCAGTCCGTCGGGTTGCTTGGCAGGGGTGATATGCACCACGGCAGACATAACCTTCGGTGGCGGTGTGAACGCTGAACGGTGCACGGGCAGGGCAATCCGTGCTTTGGCGCGCCACTGCGCCAGTATGGACAGGCGTCCAAAGGCTTCGGCTCGAGCGGGCGCGACGATCCGGTCGGCAACTTCACGCTGGAACATCAGGGTCAGGCTCGACCAGCGGGGTGGCCATTGCGGTTCGGTCAACCACTGGACGAGTAGTGCCGAGCCGACATTGTAGGGCAGGTTCGAAACGATCGCCCCGCCCGCAGGGAGCACGTCAGCAAGCGGGATGGCCAGCGCGTCTCCTTTGATGACCCTCAACTGGCCCGGGAACGCCTCGCCGAGTTCGTGTAGCGCGGGAATGCAGCGCCGGTCGCGTTCGATCACCGTCACTTTGGCGCCCGCCTTGAGAAGCGCCCGGGTAAGCCCGCCGGGCCCCGGCCCCACTTCATAGACCGGAACATCATGAAGATCGCCGGGAATGGCAGCAATCCGATCGAGCAATTGCGCATCAAGGAGGAAATTCTGCCCAAGTGCCTTTTCTGCCTGCAACCCGTAGCGGGCGATAACCTCGCGTAGGGGAGGGAGATTGGTCGTCACTGACAGAGCGTGCGCCAATGTGCGGCGCTGGCGGCCATGCGCAGCGCAGCAATCATGGCACCGGGTTCCGCCCTGTCCTTGCCCGCAATGTCGAAGGCCGTACCGTGATCGGGCGACGTCCGGACAATCGGCAGGCCGAGCGTGATATTGACCCCGTCATCGAAATGAAGCGTTTTCAACGGGATAAGAGCCTGGTCGTGATAGCAACACATCGCGGCATCATAGGTCGCCCGCGCGCGGGGGTGGAACATGGCATCGCTGGCGATCGGGCCGACAGCATCGATGCCCTCTGCGCGAAGCAGCGCGACCGCAGGAGCAATGATTTCGATCTCTTCGCGCCCGAGTGCCCCGCTTTCGCCCGCATGGGGATTGAAACCGGCAAAAGCGAGCCGGGGGTTTTCAATCCCGAAATTACGCGTCAATCCCTTTGCCGTGGCCCGCCCTTTGGAAACCAGAAGATCGATACTGAGCCGGTCCTTGACCACGGCAAGCGGGAGATGAGTGGTTATCGGCACGACCCGCAGGGATGGGCCGGCAAGCATCATCACCGCATTGGCGGAGGCAATGCCACATCGTTCGGCAACGAATTCTGTCTGGCCCGGATGGGTAAAGCCGATCTCATACAGGCAAATCTTTGATACGGGACCCGTCACCATAGCGCTGACAGAGTCGGAACGGGCAAGGCCGACGGCCATTTCCAGCGACGCCAGCGAGCACCTCGCACCTTCCTGGTTGGGTATTCCCGGGCAGATTGGCCCGGCATCTTCGACCTGGATAACCGGAAGCGCTGTCGGAAAGACATGCGCCGCGTGGCTCGGCTCCGAGATCCGGGCAACCGGGCCTTTCCACACTGCTTCGATCGAACGGACATCACCGACGGCGAAAAAAGGATGGAGCCCTGCTATCTCGCGGGCCAGCCACGCCTTTGCGGTGACTTCGGGACCTATTCCCGCCGGGTCGCCCAAGGCGACGGCAAGCGGGGCGACCGTCTCAGCGATAGTCAATCACCGCATCCCGCCGCAAATCCCGAAGATAGCGTTGGGCGCGACGGCCAACACGCTCTTCCTCAAGCTGGGCCATGATCTGTTCAAACGAAGGGTCGCTCGCTGTTTGCGGATCATCGCGTCCACACAGGACAAGCACACGAACGCCTTCTTTTTGCGAACCGAACGGGGGCGTCGCCTGACCGATCTGGAGCTTGAGCAACATCTCCTGAAGCGGCGGGGGCAAGTCACGCACACGCACCTGATCATTATCTATCACTTCAGCACCAATTTTTGCGGCCGTTTCATCGACCCTGCCACAACCGCCCATGTTCTGCGTTGCCTGTGCAAAGGCCGTTGCCTTGGCCTGTGCTTCGACGGCCGACATGCCCTCCGGAAAATTCAGGCCCAACTGGCGCAAGGCGAGCAGGGCGTCACGCGGGTCAGCCGTCAATACCTTGCGCGAGTCGGTCAGGAAAATGATGGAGAAGCCACCGGGTACCTGGATCGGACCAACAATCTGGCCAATCTGGATTTCCTGCACCGCCTGCGCCAGCACATCAGGTAACTGGGCGGCACGGACCCATCCGAGATCGCCGCCCTGGACGGCAGTGGATGCTTCGGAAAACTGCCGCGCATAGGCTTGGAACGATCCACCCTGACGAACCTGCTCGATGATCTTGCGCCCGTTCGCAAAAATTTCCTGTGCGTTTTCCGGCGTCGCAGAGAGGAAGATTTCGCCAACGCGATATTCGCTGGTCCCGCGTGCAGCCTTGAGCCGTTCGATGATCCCATTCACTTCGGCGTCGCTGATATTGACTTCGACCTTGCGGCGCAGAAGGCGGCTCCACGCGGCCTCGGCTTCGATCTGGCGGCGGATCGAGCGATCCGAGGATCCGACCTCGCGCAGAAATTCCGACATCTTCTCAGGCGTCCGCTTGAAGTTTTGCGAGACGCGCGCATAGGTCCGCTCGACATCGTCGCCGGTGATTTCGATCTTGTTGCCCTTGGCCTCCTGGATCTGGAGGACTTCGTCGATCAGGTTGCGCAAAACTTGCACGCGCAGGCGATCCCGCTCCTCCTCCGGGACTTTCCCGCCATTTGCGAGAATGATCAGGGCAAGCCGCTGTTCCACATCGGTCCCCGTGATGATCTCGCCATTGACGATGGCCGTTGCCTTGCGCAGCGTCGGTTCGACCTTGCCGAACGTCGTCAGCGTCGACGGCAGGTTGAGATTGGCCACGGGCACCGCCGCATCATCGCTGACGGTTTGCGCAGTGACCGCGGAAGATGTTGTGGCGACAAGTGCTAGCAGGAGGCTGTAGCGAACAAATGGGATCATTGTGGAGCAAGCCCTGACATATCAATCTGGTTAAGCCGTCCGATAGCCGAGAATGGCTGAATGGATGCTGACACCCCTCTCATGGAATGCCGCGTTTAGCGGCCAAGATTGCGTAAGGATAGCGTCAATTGATAGGTATTTCCACGCCTTGCATCGCCGGACCTGTCATAGTCACGCCTCCAGGTCACGCCGAGCTTGATGCAATCATCCTCATAGGCGACTCCCAGACGATGCCGGATCGGTTCATAACCGTCGGACAGGGATAACGGGTCTTCGCGCCGACCGGTGAGATCGACGATGGCAGAACCGAAAATCGACCAATACCGCGCGAATTGGAGACGCCCGCCCAGCCGAACTTCTTCACGGTCGCGCAAATCCTCGATCGTCGGATCAACATCCCGGTTGAGCCGCAAATAGCCGACAACCGCGTAGGTCTTGTCTGTACCAATTGTCGCATCGATCTCATTTCGCCGTATGGCAAAACCGTCCTTGTCCAGCCGGTACCGATGCGTGATGCTCACCAGGCGCTTGAACTTGAGAGTCGTGCGCCCGACAATATCTGATGTGCGGTTTGTCAGCCCCGTTCCGTTGGGGAAAATGGCGGGCTTGCTCGACAGGCGGTAGCTTTGCCCGATATTGGCCTGCAGCGAGAACCCGGCCAGATCGAGGGCCCAATCAGCACCATAGGTTATCCGCGCGCCGTCCTCCCACCGGTCATGGCCGGGAAACCGGTTGAGCGCGAACAGGTTGCTGTCCTCAAGGTCAACGGAACGAGCATCTTCATTTGGGAGCGACAGGTTCGGTGTACCAGGAGAAGCGACTATTTGCAGCCTTGGCGTCAGCCTTTGGGTTCCGCCAAACGCAGGGCCGACAAAGGGCCAGCGGATTTCGGCCGCGACGGCGCCAATGAACCGGCTGTGCCATCCATCATTGCCACGATAGATTGCCGTCAGCGTCTGGCCGGATTCGTCGGTGTGATAGACGTCGCCCCGCGCAAAACCCGTAAGCTGAACCTCCTGGCCCCAATTCGTCAGCCGCCGCAAATCCCAGCGCGCACTGACAAATCCTCGCTGCGTATCCTGCCCGCTCGAGCGGGCGAGCGCGAGGCTGTTGAGCTGGAGTTCAAGCTTTCCGCCGGCGATGGAATCATCGAAACGCTTGCGATAGTCGATCAGCGGCAAGGCAACCGGAATTTGCCCCTGCCGATCGCCAGCGCGCAATGTCTGGAAGCCCCAGCCGGACAAGGAGAAATAGCTCGTCCGCGTCAGTCGTTGGATGTCAATTGTCGAACGCAGGCGATCGTCCCTCGAAATATCGTAACGGCGCAGAAACGTGCGGTCCGTTACAAGGCGCAGTGAACCCGAGACACTCCAGCGGCCATCAAGCTGGAAGCGCCCATTGGCATCGACATAGCCCCGGAATTCGCGCGACGATGCGGAGGCGCCGTTCGTTGTCGCGATGCGGCTGCCATAAGTCGCAAATCCGCCTATCTGATAGGCGCCCTTTGTCGTTAGAGTGCGAAAATTGCCCTGCAATGCGGGAAGCGCATCGGTGTAGAAATGTGGGGTTAGTGTAAGGTCGCTATTGGCCGAAATCTTGAAGAAGACCGGCGCCGAGACTTCAAAGCCGTTGTTTCGCGAATATTGGATATCCGGTACGAGAAGCCCGGATCCGCCGCGGTCATCCGCGGGATGCGAAAATCCCGGAAGAGCGACAATCGGCAGGCCAAATATTTCAAGCCGGGCATTCTTGTACCGGATGCGGTTCTTGACCGGATCGTGGATGACCCTGACTGCGGTGATCTTCCACGACGGATTTTTGGGACATCCTTCTGAATTTTCGACAGCACAGGGGCTGTATACCGCGCGATCAAGGATGCTCGTTCCGTTTGTGCGGATGCCACGATTGGCGGCGAGCCTGCCACCGTCGGTCATAACGATCAGCAGGTTTTCGACCGCGCCATCCTTGAGCGTCTCGGTCAATTCGATAGCGTCACCATAGGCGACGTCGCCGCCGGGGTTGGTCACCGAGACGTTGCCAGTGGCCGTCACCCGGCCCGACTTTCGATCCCAGTCTATCCTGTCTGCGCGGAGACGGTTTCCCTCGCGCGTCATCATCACATTGCCCTTGGCCGTTACAATGTCGGCTTCGGTATCATATTCGAGTCCGTCGGCCGCAAAGGCAATCTCAGCTTCGTCGGGCATGGCCGACGTCGGTGTCGGGTCGGCCGCTTCCTGTGCCAGCGCCGGACTTGCGATCGCCAGGATCGTCGCCAGTGCCGCCAGTCCTGATTTTTGAATATAGGCCACAAGAATCCATACTTACTTGGTATTGCTCCGCCTATCGCACTGGATGGCGTCGGCGGCAATTGGCGATCCGCTGTTTTGCGGCTTGGCGGTTGGCAGGCTAACAGCTTGTTTCATCGATTCGCCGTACGTCCGGCCACTCCCACTAGAGGATTGCTCATGATTGCCATTTCGCTTGCCGCATCGAGTCCAGAGATTGGAACTCTTGTCCTTCCTGTAGCGAAGGACGGCTTGGGCGGCGCGCCACTGCCGGGTCTGTCGCCCGAAAACGTTGCGCTGGTGCGAGCGGGTGCGGCAGCACAGCGGTTCGAGGGCGATGCCGGAAGCGTCAGCGATTTTTTCATCACCCAAAACGGTAGCGCGCGACGTGTGATCCTGGCGGGAACCGGTCAAGGATCGGTGGAAGACTATGAAAAACTGGGTGCTGCGGTTGCTGCGCGCCTGCTGACGTCGGGGGAAACCGGGGCGACGATTGACTTGTCCGGCCTTGTTATAAAACCGGCAGCAGAGTCGGTGGCGCGCCTTGCCGCCGGCATAGTGCTCCGCGGCTGGCGCCATGATGTCTATCGTACGAAGCTGCCGGAAAAGCAGAAGCCAACACTCGTGGCCGTCACCATTGCCGGAGCTCCGGAAGGGAGCGATGCCGCATGGGCGAACGCGAGCGCGGTTGCAAAAGGTGTGGCCTTTACCCGCGAACTTGTCACCGAGCCCGCGAACATTGTTTATCCCGCGAGTTTTGTCGAACGGTGCCAAAAGCTTGCGGAACTCGGAATTGAAATCGAAGTGCTCGGCCAGAAGGAACTCGAAGCCGCGGGCATGGGCGCCTTGCTTGGGGTGTCGCAAGGTTCGGTGCGCGAGCCGCAATTGCTTGTCATGCGCTGGGATGGAACCAACGGGGCAAAAACACCGCCAGTCGTATTTGTAGGCAAGGGCGTCACTTTTGATACGGGGGGGATCTCGCTCAAGCCGCCAGCAGGCATGGAAGACATGAAATGGGACATGGGCGGGGCAGGGGCGGTTGCCGGTACGATGCTGACCCTTGCCAGCCGCAAGGCCAGGACGCACGTGGTCGGCGTCTGCGCGCTGGTTGAAAACATGCCGGACGGTAAAGCGCAGAGACCCGGTGACGTCGTGACTTCGATGTCAGGACAGACAATCGAAGTGATCAACACCGATGCGGAAGGCCGACTTGTCCTGTGCGATGCGATGACGTGGGTACAGAAGAAATATGCGCCCAAGATCATGGTCGATCTTGCAACCCTGACGGGAGCGATGATCATTTCGCTCGGCTTCGAACATGCGGGGGTTTTTTCCAATGATGACAATCTCGCAGACTTGCTCATCAATGCCGGCAAGGCGGCTGGTGACCCCTTGTGGCGCTTCCCGCTTTCTGCGGCGTATGACAAGCTGATCGAAAGCCAGATCGCCGACATGAAGAACGTGGGTCCGCGCGAAGGGGGATCGATCACGGCTGCGCAGTTTCTCCAGCGCTTTGTCGATGAAGGCGTGAAATGGGCCCATCTCGACATTGCCGGAATGGTCTGGGCGTCAAAGCCCGGCACTGTCTGGGACAAGGGTGCAACCGGTTATGGTGTGCGGCTGCTCGATCGTTTCGTCGCGGACAATTTCGAGGGCTGAGGCGCGGGGGCTAAGCCAGTTTCGCGGCTTCGCGCGCCTTGGCTTCGATCACGGTCCGGTCCGGGCTGCCCTTGTCGACAACCCAGCTGCCTCCGACGCAAAGGACGGGATCGAGCGCCAGCCAGCTTGGCGCAGTCGTCGCCGTGATCCCGCCGGTCGGGCAGAAACGACACTGGTAAAATGGTGCGGCAAGTGCCTTCAGTGCGGCCAGCCCGCCGCTCGCCTCGGCAGGGAAAAATTTGTAGTGCGAAAGCTCCATGTCGAGCCCGCGCATGATATCGCCCGCATTGGCGATGCCGGGAAGGAAAGGAATGCCGCTGGCGATTGCAGCTTTGCCGAGCGGCTCGGTAAGGCCGGGCGACACAATGAACCGGGCGCCGGCATCGATACTGGCGCGCAGATCGGCTTCATTGAGGACGGTGCCCGCGCCGACGATTGCTCCGGGAACGGCATTCATTTCGGCTATCACCTCAAGTGCTGCTCGCGTGCGCAGCGTCACTTCCAGAACGCTCAGGCCACCTGCAACCAACGCCTCGGCAATCGGCCGGGCATGGGCTGCATCGTCGATGACCAGTACCGGGATCACAGGCGCTGTCCGCATGATGGTTTCTATAGGCTTCATTCGGGGTGCTCCCTGGCAAAGGCGGCGGCCGCGCCAAACAGGCCCGGCTGGGGATGGGTAATGAGCTTGACCGGTATATCGGCCATCATCGCTTCGAAACGGCCTTTGGCGCGGAAGCGTTCCGCAAATCCTGAGCGCAGGAGGACATCCTTGATCCTGAGCCCGAGGCCACCGGCAACGACGACGCCGCTCCCCCCCTGGGCAAGGGCGATGTCGCCGGCAATACTCCCAAGCGACTGGCAGAAACGATCCACAGCAGCTGCGGCCAGGCTGTCTTCACCCGAAAGGCCCAGCTGCCACAAGGCCTTGTCGTCATAGCGCGGAATGGCTTGTCCCTCGATGGCGGCCAGCGCTTCGAAAATTTCCACCAGCCCCGGCCCCGAGACGACGCGCTCGATCGAGACACGCCGGTAACGCTTGCGCAGATGTGCAAGGATAGCATCCTCGATAGAATCGAGCGGAGCAAAATCGATATGTCCGCCTTCCGTTGCCTGGACGCGATATTGCTCGGCATCCCTGAAGACATGGGCAACACCAAGTCCCGTGCCGGGGCCGATAATGCTGATCGTTCCCTTGTCCGGCAATGCAATGTCGGGCCCGCACATGTGCTGGAAATGCTCTTCGCTCGCTTGAGCCACGGCGTGGCCGACAGCGCCGAAATCGTTGATCAGCGTGAAGGCATCGACGCCGAGCTTTTCGCATATCAGGGCAGGGCGGATGATCCACGGATTGTTCGTGAAGCGAATGATTTCTCCTTGCACGGGCCCGGCAATGGCAATGGCGGTGGCGCGCGGCAGCGGCTGGCCAAGGATGCGCCCATAGTCCTCCCAGGCTGTCTGGAAACTGGCATGTTCGGACGTTTTGAGTGTGGTCGCTTCGCCGAGGCAGACGACGCGGCCGTCCCGGACGCTCGCAAGCGCAAACCGCGCATGCGTGCCGCCAATATCGACTGCTACGATGTCAGTCATAGCCCGGCTGCGGCCAGCATTGCCGACGCCCCCTGTTCCGCACCGTCGGCCCCTGCGCGCATCAGGGCAAACAGCTCGCGCCCGACGCCATCATGGAACGGCGGCGGCGATGCAGGCTGGCGCCCGCTCAGATCCGCGAGCACGTCGAGCTTGCCCTCGTGCGCGCACAGGCAAATGATGTCGCCATCCTCGATTAGGGCTATGTCTCCGCCGTTCAGCGCTTCGGGCGTGCAGTGGATCGCGGCCGGAACCTTGCCCGATGCTCCCGACATGCGGCCATCGGTGACCAGCGCAACCTTGAATCCCTTGTCGAGCAGTACCCCCAATGCCGGGGTCAGCTTGTGGAGTTCGGGCATGCCATTGGCGCGCGGCCCCTGGAAGCGGACGACAATAACCACATCGCGATCAAGTTCGCCTGCCTTGAAGGCTGCCTGCACATCGTCTTGCGAATGGAACACCCGGGCAGGGGCCTCGATCGTCCAGTGATCGGAATTGACGGCGCTGGTCTTGAACGTCGCGCGGCCAAGGTTGCCCGAGACGAGCCGCATTCCGCCATCGGGCAGGAAGGGGTTGGCAGGCGTCCGCAGCATGCACTCATCGCCCGAATGGATCGGCGCTTCACGCCACACCAGGTCTTCCCCGTCCAGCACCGGTTCGCGGGCGTAATCGTCGAGGTCCCGACTGGCGACAGTCATGATATCGCGGTGGAGCAGCCCGGCGCCGAGCAGTTCGCGGATCACGAAGCCCATGCCCCCGGCGGCGTGGAAATGGTTCACATCGCCCGACCCGCTAGGATAAACATGGGCAATGAGTGGCACTGCGGCCGAGAGCGCGTCGAGATCTTCCCAGTCGATCGCGATTCCGGCCGCGCGAGCGATAGCGGGAATATGGATCGCATGATTGGTCGAGCCGCCTGTGGCAAGCAGCCCGACACAGGCATTCACAATTGCCTTTTCATCGATGCAATGCCCCAACGGGCGATAATCGCTTCCAGCCTTGCCGATTTGGGTGAGCCGGTGCGTGGCGGCCCTGGTCAGTTCGGTGCGCAGCTTGGTACCCGGATTGACGAACGCGGCGCCCGGCATGTGCAGGCCCATCACTTCCATCATCATCTGATTGGAATTGGCGGTCCCGTAAAAGGTGCAGGTTCCGGCACCGTGATAGGAAGCCGCTTCCGCTTCCAGCAATTCGGCGCGACCAACCTTGCCTTCAGCATAAAGCTGGCGGACCCGCGCCTTTTCCTTGTTGGCGAGGCCCGACGGCATCGGCCCCGCAGGAACAAGGATCATCGGCAGGTGGCCGAAGCGCAAGGCGCCGATCAGCAGGCCGGGTACGATCTTGTCGCAAATGCCAAGAAGTAGTGCGCCTTCGCACATGGCGTGACTCAACCCGACCGCTGTCGCCATTGCAATCACGTCTCGGCTGAACAACGAGAGTTCCATCCCCGGCTGGCCTTGCGTGACGCCATCACACATCGCAGGAACGCCCCCGACCACCTGCGCGGTGGCGCCGCTCTCGCGGGCGAATAGTTTGATCTGCTCGGGATAGCGGCCATAGGGCTGATGCGCTGAAAGCATGTCGTTATAGGCTGTGACAATGCCGATATTCATCGCGTTGCCCGTGCGGATGACAGGCTTGTCATCGCCGGATGCGGCAAAGCCGTGCGCAAGGTTCCCGCAAGAGATGTTGGCGCGATTGGTGCCTTTGTCGCCTTCGCGCGCGATCAGGTCCAGATAACGCTGACGGCCGTCTTTTGAGCGGCGGACGATCCGTTCGGTCACGGCAGCGATGCGGGGATCGAGATTACTCATGCCCGTCACTCATGCCACGTCACGCCATCGCGTTCGGCGAGCGCAATTGCCGCTGACGGTCCCCAGCTTCCCGCCGTATAGGTCTTTGGTGCGAGTCCCTGCTCGCTCCACCCGGCACGGATCGAATCGATCCAGTCCCATTGCGCCTCCACTTCATCGCGCCGGACAAACAGTGTCTGATCGCCCTCGATCAGGTCGAGCAGCAGCCTTTCATAGGCAATCCGCTTCTTCACTCCTGCAAAAGCATTGGGCATTGAGATGTCGAGGGGCACTTCGCGCAAGCGGACGCCGCCGCGATCGAGGCCGGGAACCTTGGCCATCACCGAAAGGCGGATATTCTCCTGTGGCTGGATGCCAATGATCAGGCGATTGGGCTGGGTCGTGGCGCCCTTTCCGGCAAAGATCGAATGCGGCACACGCCGGAACTGGATGACGATCTCTGTGGCTCGTCTTGGCAGGCGTTTGCCGGTCCGCAGATAGAAGGGAACGCCCTTCCAGCGCCAATTGTCGATATGGCCCTTCAACGCAACGAAGGTTTCGGTGTTCGAAGCCTTGCCCAGTTCCTCATCGTACCCCGGGACCGCCGCGCCAGAAATCGCCCCGGCGCGATACTGGCCGGTTACGCTGTCGCCTTCGCCAAGGAGGCGCAGCGAGCGGAGCACTTTCACCTTTTCGTCGCGCACGGCCGTTGCATCGAAGCTCGAAGGCGGCTCCATTGCGACCAGCGCCAGCAACTGGAGCATATGGTTCTGAACCATATCCCGGAGCGCACCCGCCCCATCGTAAAAGCCGACCCGTCCCTCCAGCCCCACGGTTTCGGCAACGGTGATCTGGACATGTTCGATATGGGTCGCGTTCCACAGCGGCTCGAACAGGATGTTGGCAAAGCGTAGCGCGAGGAGGTTCTGCACAGTTTCCTTGCCGAGATAGTGATCGATCCGGAAGATCCGGTTTTCGGGGAAGGCAGCCGAAACCGCGTCATTGATCTGGCGGCTGGTTTCGAGATCGGTGCCGAGCGGCTTTTCCAGCCCGATCCGCGCGCGTTCCCCGGCCAATCCCGCCCGGGACAGGCCGGCGATGGTCGGCTCGAAGAGGGAAGGGGCCGTCGACAGGAAGATCGCGAGGCCTTCATCGACCGTGCCAGCCTTTTTGGCCAGGGCGGAAAAGCCTTCGGGATGCGACGCGTCGAGTGCCTGATAGCTCAGCCGCGCGAGAAGGGCAGGGATGGCTGGCTTGCGGTCGTCCGGCAGGTGTTTTTCAAGAGCTTCGCCCGCAAACGCGCGGAAACTGTCATTATCATGCTCGGAACGGGCTGTCCCGATGATCTGCAGATCTTCCGAGACAAGTCCATCCGCATTCAACGCACAAAGGGACGGAAGCAACATGCGCTGAGACAAGTCCCCGGTCGCCCCGAACAGGATGAGCTTGTCAGCGACAAACGGCATATTTGCATTCTCCGGAATTGTGACGACCCACTAGCATCGCGATGACAAGCCGACGAGGCCAGGTTGCGACCGCCTGCCCCTACGGCATTCGTGGCACTGTATCCAGATAGCCCGACAAAAAACAGAATTCGTGATGAATTCGAATGCGTCCCGGCGAATACAGGGGGCGGTCAGGCTGCCACATCCGACAAAAAACCGCCGCCCCTCGTTGGAAGGGCGGCGGTTTATTTGAATAGTTCACCGGATCAGAACTTGACCTTTGCACCAACCCTGATCTGGTAGAGCGATGGACGCCCGACCAGATTGATGTTGGGGGATGCTACCGCAGAATAGCGGTATTGCGCGCAGGTTTGGCTGGACGAAGTGTTGGCCGTTGCGAAGGTTCCACCCGCCGGGTTTGCCGATCCCGGCGCCGAACCCGTCGGGACTGCGCCCGCGAGACACTGCACATTGACGGCCGTTGCGGCTTGCGGGAAACCGACCTGACGCAGAGCGCCCCAATCGCTGTCGATCATGTTGAGCAGATTGTCGACATCGGCGAACAGCTTGATCTTGGCCTTGCCGACAAACAGCGGAACTTCCTGTTCGACATGAAGGTCAACCTTGAAGAAGTCGGGCGAAGTGTTGGTGTTCTTCGGCACGATCCGGCCGCGGAACTTTTCAAGTCCGAAGTTGCTGACAAGGTTGTTGAACGCTGTCTCGCTCGCTGCCGTGTCAAAGCTGACGCGGGTGTCGCCCGTTGTCGGCACAAAGAGCAGGTAGCGGTTGTTGTTGCCGGTTGTACCAAACACAGCCGAGCGGCCGCTGGTAAGGTCGCGCATCGTCAGGCTGTAGGGACGGCCCGAGCGATATTCGCCAAACAAGCTGATCCTTGTGCGATTGTCGCCAAAAAAATCACGCTTGAAATCGATCGAGAATTTCCAGCTATCCTTGATCTCGTAGATGGATCGGCCAAGCGCGGCATGATTGGGATCTACAAAGGCGTTGTTGCTGTAGAGCGAGGAAGCCGTTGTTGACGTTACGCCGTTGACATCGGTGATGTCCTGCCTCGTGTAGCTGCCGTCAATTGACAGGCCGAAATCCCACTCCTTGCTCATGCGGAAAACGCCAATGAGCGAGCGACCTGCCTTGCTGTTGGTCAGGAGAAGGTCCTGATTGGTTGTCGCCGTGCCTCCAATCGGGCCATAACGCCTGCGGCCGTCGGGCAGGGTTCCGATCGCCACCGAACGGAGGTCGGTGTAATCCACACCGTTCACGTTCGCGCCGTAGAGGAAATCAGCGCCAAACAACCAGCCTTCACCAAGGGGCCCCAGATCGGCATCATAATTGACCGACAAGGTTCCGCGCAGCTGCGAAGGCAGCTTGTAATCCGGGTCAATCGCGTTGACGGGTGCCGCCGCAAGCGAAGCGGTATTTGTGAGGAGGAAGTTGCGGACTTCGGCCCCGAACGTCTTGCCATCGACCCCGACCAGTGCTTGGTTACACAGCGCAAGCGCTTGAGCCGCCGGCAACGTCGACGGAGCGTCGCATCCGGCTGCCGAACTATTCCGCCTTAGCGTTATCGAGTTTGTTAGCTGGCCGGTGTTGGAAAAGCTGTTTGACAGGAACACGTCAGGCGTACCGCCTGCAAAAATGCCGACGCCACCACGCACGATCAGACGATCGGTCGTCTTCCAGTTGAAACCGACGCGCGGCTGGAACACGCCTCGGCCGTTGAACGTCTCGGTATTGGGGAATCCATTACGCGCAAGGAAGTTCGGGTTGAGCGGCGGCCTCTCGCCGTTGGCGTAGAGGTCATAACGTGCGCCGACATTGATCTGCAGCGTATCGGTAATGTCCCAATCGTCCTGCAGGCCAAATGTATAGGATTGCGTGCTGAAAAGCGCGGCTGCATCAGCCGGATCGCCACTCGGAACTGCCCCGGCAAGCGTGAGCGTGCTTGCACGCCGGTTTTGGAAGTCGGTAATCGAGTCGAAATAATACTGCCCGCGCGAGGACGGCAGGAAGAGGTTCGTAACCGAGGAGTCAGTATAGCCCGCAACCAGCTTCAGCGAATGGCGGCCAAGATCGAGTTTTGCCGTGAGGTCAATCGACAAGTTTTCGGTGTTGAGCGCGTTCGAATGGCGGAAAATATCCGGCCCAAAGAAAATGCGGGGAACGCCGTTCGTGCATGACGTTACTGAGCCGCCAACCGGGTTGGTGACATCTGCACAAACCGCACTTTCCGAAAAATTGATATCCCCAAAAGGAATCTGGCCGCGATTGTAGTCGCGATAGGAAGCTCGCACTTCGGTTGAGAAATTGTCCGACCAGGTCGAATTGAGCTGAAATACACCCGAATTGACTTCTTCGGACAATTCATAGCCGGTCGTGAACAGGCCGATCGTCGGGCTGGTCGTGCTGGTCGAAGTGTTGCGCTGATTGCCGACGGTGCCGACATTGCGGATATAGGTGATCGAGGCGCGATGATCGTCGGAGATGTTCCAGTCGAGCTTGGCCGAGAACTTCTCGTCGCTTTCGACAGCATTCCGGATCACGCCAAGCGTGTCGTAGTTGTAAACCGTCTTGGCGATGCCGGAAACGGTATCGATCTGCGCCTGGGTCAGGTTTGGAATTGGTGCCGCAAAGCCCTGACCCTGTGGGCCGCTGTCGAAGGGATTCGCTTCATCCAGCTTTTCATAGGCAAATGCGAAAAACAGCTTGTCCTTGATGATCGGGCCGGAGATGAAGCCGCCATATTGCTTCGATGAGAAATCAAGGTTGATCGGGACGCCACGGGCCTTGCTGCCTGTCAGGTTGTCCGAGGAATAGGTGTAAAAGGCGGAACCCGAGAATTTGTTCGCGCCAGAGCGCAACACGACGTTGATCGCGCCGCCTTGGAAATCGCCCTCAGAAATGTCGAACGGGGCGACCTTGACCGCAAGCTGTTCAATGGCATCGTAAGGCACGGGGCCGCGGGCAGTTGGCAGTCCCCCATTATTGAGGCCGAAATCGTCGGAAAACTGGACGCCGTCCACCGAGAATTTGTTGAGGCGGCCATTCTGGCCGGCGATCTCGATCGCGCGGCTGTTCGACAGATCGATCGTCACAAACGGATCGCGGCGGGCAACGTCGCGAATGTCGCGGGTGATCGATGCCACGCCTTCAATGGCTTCGCGGTCGAGCGCTGTGATCGGGCCGGTCGAAACTTCGGTGGCCTGAGACTTGGACGCAGTGACGATGATTTCGCTGGACGCGGCAAGGTCAATCGGAAGCCTGAGCGGCGTTCCTGCGGTCAGGAAAATGTCGGTGACGCGACTCGATTCATAGCCATCGGCCGTGACGGTCACCGTGAAGGGGCCGCCGATGCGCAAGCCGTTTGCGTTGAAGCCGCCATTGGCGTCGGTTGTCGCCGTTGCCGTCGTGCCCGAAGGTTCGTGCACGATGGAGACGTCAGCACCTGCAACGGCCTTGCCTTCCGACATCACGGCACCGCGCACCGCAGACGACGTTTCCTGCGCGTAGGCCGAAACCGGAACAATAAGGGCAGCAAGGGCCGCACCTGCGAAAAATTGATGTCTCATGATAAAATCCCCTGACAGGCGAATCGGCTCTACCCAAGCCATCCGCAATCCCTGTCCGAGGCTTATATTGCGCGTTTGTGACAGGCGAGTCGGTTTTGGCAGTTATCCACAGCTTGGCTGCTGTTGCTCATTGTGCGTGGCAAAAAAGCAACGCTTTCTTGACCATGTTAGCGAGCTGGCACCTTGCGGATCGGGACAGGTTCATTGCAGATATCAGCGCCGCCCGCAGGAATGTTGAAGAAAGGGTCGCGGCGATTGGCGCGCGCCTTGGCGTAGGCGCCAAAGCTCGCCGACCCGGTGCGCATCATTTGCCAGCGCTGCGTGTTTCCGGCTCGGATGCTGGCAATGGCAGTCCTTTCTTCCGGCTTTTCATAAAAGCCCAACGCGCCTGTCCCGCGCGGCAGGGCAGTCAGCGCCCCGATGCCGTCGATCACCCGTCCGACAACGGCAATGTTGCGGTCCAGATGGCGTGGTGCATGGCCATTGACGACATAGAGTTCGGCCCCGCTGCCGGTATCGGGTGCAAGGTTGCGTCCTACACCGATCATCCCGAAGCAGTGCGGCAACCAGGCGCGCTTCCCGTCGCTTGCGACCGGCCAGCCGGCGGCATGACCGACCCGCTTGGCGTAGGGATCGGGATAGGGCAGGGCGCGAAATCCGAGGCCGGCCAGCGGCCGGTTATAGTCGCTGGCCGGGGCAATGCCGAGCCCCGGGGGCGGCGGCTTCTTTTCGCTCGCATCGCCCCATTGCACGACATAATTCTCCTGCACCCGATTGATGCTGGTGCCATCCCAGAACTGCGCCGCTGCCAGTTTGCGGATGTTGGCGACATGGACCGGCGCAAAATTGCGCACCAACTGGATCGTGGCAGTGGCGCCATTGGCGAGCGTCATTACCATCAGATCTTCCGGCGCAATATCCTCCCAGTCGGCCGCGGGCGCCGCCGCGACGATTTCGGCGGGCGAAGGCGAAGGGGTGGGGGCGGCAGCGGCAAGCAGCATGAGCAGGAAGGCGGCATATTTGACCATGCCCTCATCTTTGCACAGCCTGCTCGCTTGCGAAAGTCTGGCCGAGGCGATAGGGCGCCTGCCTTCCAAGCATGCGGAGCGGTGGCCGAGTGGTCGAAGGCGCTCGCCTGGAAAGTGAGTATGGGTCAAAAGCCCATCGAGGGTTCGAATCCCTCCCGCTCCGCCACCGACCCTTATTTTAACCCTTCAAAAACTCCCGAAAAATGGATATATTCCTTGTGTTTACGGCGCTAGCTCCGTCCGCCGCCGTCCACGCTCATCCACCTTTTCCCACACACGTGTGTGGGAAAAATGGTGGGAAAAAGGAACGAAGGAAGTCGTCATGGGTCAGCTCACCGCAACCGAGATCAAGGCACTCACCGAGGCTGGTCGCTACAACGATGGCGATGGTTTGATCCTCAATGTCGCGCCCGGCGGATCGAAGAGCTGGATCCTTCGTGTGCAATCTGCCGGAAAGCGTCGCGACATCGGGTTGGGCTCGACCAAGTTGCTTACACTGACTGAGGCACGAACCAAATCTCGTGAGTACCGCCGACTGATCGCCCAGGGCATCGACCCGGTCGCAGAAAAAAAGAAAGAGAAGATCGTCATCCCAACCTTCCGCGCCGCCGCTGAGCATGTCCACGCGGAGAACAAGGTCAGCTGGAAGAACGGCAAGCACCAGGTCCAGTGGATCACGACGCTTCAAACATACGCCTACCCCTTCATCGGCGACCGCCTGGTCAACGACATCGAAGGCCCCCAAATCCGCAAGGCGCTGCTGCCCATCTGGCTGAGCAAACCCGAAACGGCCCGCCGCGTCCATCAGCGGATCGGCGCGGTGCTCGACTGGGCCTACGTCAACGGCTTCCGCGACAGCGAAGCCCCGATGCGCTCGCTGTCCAAAGGGCTCCCCCGCCAGCCCAAGGACGACGGCCACTTCGCCGCCATGCCCTACACCGACATTCCCGCCTTCATCGCCAAGCTGGGCGAACGCTCATCGGTCGGTCGCGTCGCAATGGAAGTCCTGATCCTGACCGCCGCCCGCTCCGGCGAAATCCGCGGTGCCACCTGGAGCGAGTTCGATCTGGACAAGGCCATGTGGTCGATCCCGGCCACCCGCATGAAAATGGGCCGCCCCCACTTCGTCCCCCTCGCGCCCCAAGTCCTCGAAGCCCTCGAACGTGCAAAAGCCTTCAGCGCGCCGTGCACCGACCTGGTCTTCCCCGGAATGAAGCTGAAGACCCCAATGTCCGACATGACCCTCCTCAAGATCCTCCGCGACATGGAAGCCGGCGTAACCGTCCACGGCTTCCGCTCAACTTTCCGCGATTGGGTAGCGGATAAAACCGACTATCCGGGCGAGGTGGCTGAGGCGGCGCTGGCGCATGCCAACTCGAATAAGGTTGAGGCGGCCTATCGGCGCACCGATTTTCTGGAGAAGCGGAAGGCGCTAATGGCTAATTGGGCGGAGTATTGCAGCAATGGCTGATGGTTACGCGTGGTGGCAGATTCCGCCAACATAGCGGTCGTTTCGTAGGGCGGGGCGCACCGCAATATTTGCCAGTCGTTCATCTATGCGTTTGCCGACCTCCTACGACATTGGAGGTCGGCAAAATGTCAGATGTCGGTTCGCTCCATCCTTCTGTGGGCAGAGTGCTCACTCTCCAAATCACTTTATCATTTGGATTTAGAAGGAAAAATACACAGGCGCGCTAAAAACCACTTAATTAGGTTGTTTTATGCGCACCCGTCGGCTATTGCGAGTCGCGATCGGATTGTCGGGGGATTGGCGGACTTTCGCTGTGACGCCCTTGGCGAAGGAAATCCGAAGCTGAGAAATACGAGATACTTGCGGGAGAATGCCATGAACGCCCCAGTGAACATCTTGAGCGGAGCGCCTGTCTTCAAGCACTTCGAGGTTGAACCCCTGAGCCCAGTGATCGGCGGCAGGCTGAGCGGTATCCATCTTTCCGAACTCAACGATGAGTCCGCGGCGGAGCTACGTGAGGCGCTGTGGCACTATGGCGTCCTGTTTGCAGGCAAGCAGTTCCTGACGCCTTCGCAGCAAGAACGGGTGGCTTACTACTTCGGCGACGAGCTGGAGGAACATACCTTCGGCAAGACCCTGGCCGACGAAGGCCACCCCAAGGTTCTCAAGATCGAGATGACCTATTCGGAAAATGCCAAGACCACCACCGACCTCTGGCATCACGACGTGACCGCACGACCGCACCCCAACATCATGTCGGTGCTCCAGGCGCACGAGGTGCCGTTCGGCGCCGACACGATGTGGGCCAGCGCGATAGCGGCCTATGACCGGCTGCCCTATGCTCTGAAGCTGCTGTTCCTCAATCTCGATCTCGAGCACGACGGGGCATTCTCGGTGCTGCGCCACGGCTTCGTCAACGCCGAGAAAGCAGCCAAGTACCTGCTTGAGATCGGCGAAGCGTACACGCATCCTGCGGTGATCAATCACCCCTTTACCGGCAAGCTGTGCCTGTTCATCGGCAATGCCTACGTCAAGCGTGTGCACCAGTATCCGACCGACCTGAGCGAACTGGTCCTGCGGGTTGCGGCCGAACTCTCCAAACTCCCCGAAATCCAGATCCGCCACCAGTGGCAACCGGGCGATGTGGCGATGTGGGATAACTTCGGCACGCTGCACTACGGCGTAACCGGGCGCTTGGGGCCGAGTGACAAGCGGCTGCTTCACCGGGTTGCCGCCTGGTCGAAGAACGTCACCCCTTCGCTCGATCGTCCTGCCGCGATGCAGGCGCTTCTCAAGACTCAGGCCTGAGACGATGGACATGGTAAAAACAGTAGAGCGCATCGAACCGGTCCAGACGGTCTGCGCGTTGCCCGCGACCGCACAGGTCGTGGTCATCGGCGCTGGTCTTTCGGGGATCTGCATCGGGATCGAACTGCGCAAGCATGGGATCGAGGATTTCGTGGTACTCGAGAAGGCCATTTCGGTCGGTGGGACCTGGCGCGACAACACCTATCCCGGGGTCGCCTGCGATGTACCCTCGCACCTCTACTCCTACTCGTTCGAGCCGAACCCGGACTGGAGCCACTGGTATTCGAGCGGCCAGGAGATCTGGGATTATTGCAAGCATAGTGCCGCCAAGTACGGGATCGACGCCAAGCTCAAGCTGGGTGTCGAAGTGGTCGATGCGGTCAACCACGATGATCAATGGACCGTGACCACACGCGATGGGCAGACCATCCGCTGCCAATTCATGGTCAGCGCTCTCGGCGGGCTGCACGTTCCGCAGCATCCCCAGATCGAGGGGCTGGAAAGTTTCAAGGGCGCGCGCTTTCACACGGCGCAGTGGGACCATTCGCAGAACCTATACGGCAAGCGTGTGGCGATCATTGGCACCGGGGCTACAACCGCACAGGTTCTGCCTGCGATTGCCCCGATCGTGCGCGATGTCACCGTGTTCCAGCGCTCGGCGGCCTGGGTGTTCCCGCGCTATCAGAACGAGATGATCCCGGTCAGCCGCCGCGCCCAGTTTCGCCGCAGTCGCATTCGGATGCGGCTTCACCGGATGAAGCTGTGGCTAAAGATGGATTCGGGCGTCCTGACGTTGCGCCGGGGAAGCATGTTTGGTGCGCTGGCGAAAAAGATCGCGCTCAAGCATCTGGAAGACTCGGTTACTGATCCAGCGCTACGCGCCAGGCTGACCCCCAATTACGAACTGGGCTGCAAGCGCCGGGTGATTTCCGACGATTACCTGACCTCGTTCAACCGCCCCAACGTGCATCTGGTGACCGATCAGATTGCCAGGATCGAGCCAGCTGGCATTCGTGATGCGGCCGGGCGGCTGCACGAATTCGATGTCATCGTCGAGGGCACCGGCTTCAAGGCCTTCGATCTGGTCGATTGTCTCAACGTGGTCGGGCGCAATGGCCTTTCCCTGCGTCAGGCTTGGGCCGATCATATCGAAACCCACCGATCGATGATGGTGCCGGGTTTCCCGAACTTCTTCCTGATGTTCGGCCCGAACAGTGCCAACGGGCACACCTCGGCGCTGATCTGGATCGAATCCCAGGCCAAGTACATCGCGCAGGCGATTGGCCTGGTCGGCGAACACAAGGCCGCGGCGATCGAACCGAAAGCGGACGTTTCGAAGCAGGGCAACGACAAAATGCAGCAAGACATGAAGAAGATGGTCTTCTCGGGCGGCTGCGGTTCCTATTACACCGACACCAACGACCGCAACATCGCCTTGTGGCCGCATTCGGCGTTCCGCTGGCTGATCGAGCACAGGAAGGTCCGGGAAAGCGAATATGTGCTGACCAAGTAGTGGGCAGGGCGCCGAAGCGCTGCTGCGAAGGGGAGAAGCAATGGGCTACGAGGCCGCGCTGGCCGAGTACCAGCGATTTGAGTTCGAACACGGTTCGTGGACGCGCGAGGTCTATCGGCGCGGTGCGGGTCCGGCGGTGATCATCATTCACGAGGTGCCGGGGTTGCACCCATTGGTGATCCGCTTTGCCGACCGGGTTGCGGCGGCGGGAATGACAGTGTTCCTGCCCAGCCTGCTCGGCACGCCGGGGCGCGAGCCATCTGTGCCCTACATCATCGCCGAAATGACCAGGCTACTGTGCGTCAGGCGCGAATTCGCCGCCTGGGCGAGCGACCGTTCCAGCCCGTTCACTGATTGGCTGCGCGCGCTGGCGCGGCGGGTCCATGGCGAATGCGGTGGGCCAGGTGTCGGTGCGGTCGGGATGTGCTTTTCCGGCGGCTTTGCGCTTGCGATGATGACCGAACCGGCGGTGATCGCGCCGGTGATGTCACAGCCGGCCATGCCGCTGCCGATGGGACGCAAGCGCGCCAGCGCGCTTGGTGCGGCGCCGGACGAAATTTCCTGCATCAAACGGCGCTTGAGCGACGAGGACCTGTCCGTCATGGGCCTGCGCTTTCGCGGCGATCCGATGGTCCCCGATGCCCGCTTCGAAGCCTATCGCGGCGCCTTCGGGGATCGGTTCGAGGGGATCGAGATCGATCAGAAGGACGGCCAGCCCGGTCCCGGAGTGGGCATGCACTCGGTGCTGACAGTCAACCTGCGCGACGACGATCCGGACGGGCCGACCAAGCAGGCCGAACAGCGCGTGATCGCGTTCCTGGCCGAACGTCTGGTGGCCAAGTCGTGATATTCGACCCTGCCCGTTCGGATTTGCCCAGGCAGCCAATCCTGCGAAGGAAGCCGCTTGAGGCAACAGGTTCGGGTGGATCGAATACGATGAAGGACGAGGCGCAAGGCTTCCTTGATCGGGCCCGCTACCCCAAGGGCAAGCGCACCTTGCAGGCGATTTACGATGCGACCTACCAACTGGTCATAACCGAAGGGCTCTCGGCGGCCTCGCAAGAGGCCATCGCCAAGCGCGCCAAGGTTACGCAGAGCGCGTTGCGTCACTACTTCCCGACCAAGGACGAACTGCTGCGCGCCTTCTTCCTCACCGGAGTGCAGCGCCTCAAGGATCTGCTTGGCGAAAAAATGGCCGAGTATGCCAGCGATCCGCGCGCGCAACTACTCGAGAGCGCGGCGATGCATTTCGACCGGATCATCGATGAGCAAGACGTCTATTTCTACGAAGCGGCGGGATACTGGAGCCGCAGCCCCGAATTTCGCTCGATCCGCGATGAATGGTATGGCGAACTGCACAGCTATTATGCACGACTGGTCGGATCGCTGCATCCGGATTGGAGCGAACCGCGGCGCCTTGCCGCTGGGTATCAGATCCTGACCATGGTGCTCGGCGGTTGGATCACGCTGGGCAGTTCGCGGCCCTTGCTCAAAGAGCAGGGCGGCGAAGAGCTCAAGGCCATGCTGCTTGATGGCATTGCCAAGCTGATCTGAGGACGCGCGCGTGGCAGACTTCGCAATTCCCGCGCAAAGCGCCCACGAACCGGCGGCAGGGATCACCCCGCTCTACGCCTGGGCCGTTTTTGGCCTGACCTTTGGCCTGCTGTTGTCCGATCTGATGTCGCGCCAGGTGCTCAACGCGGTGTTCCCGCTGCTCAAAGCCGACTGGGGGCTATCCGACGCGAACCTGGGCAAGCTGGTTAGTGTTGTGGCCCTGATGGTCGGGCTGCTGACGCTGCCGATCTCGCTGCTCGCCGACCACTGGGGCCGAGTTCGCAGCCTGGTGCTGATGGCGCTGATCTGGAGCCTGGCCACCTTGGGCTGCGCGCTGGCCCGGAATTTCGAACAAATGCTGGTTGCCCGGCTTCTGGTGGGAATCGGTGAGGCTGCCTATGGCAGCGTCGGTATTGCCGTTGTGCTCAGCGTGTTCCCATCGCGGATGCGCGCCAGCATTACCGGGGCCTTCATGGCGGGAGGCTTGTTCGGCTCGATGCTCGGCATGGCTCTGGGCGGTGTCCTGGCCGCCCAATTCGGTTGGCGCTGGAGCTTTGCCGCAATGGCTTTCATCGGGCTGGCCCTGGCAGCGGCTTACCCGATTGTTGTGCGCGAAGCCTGGATTGATCCGCAGGGCCTGACGCGAGTGGCAAGCAAGGCGCGCGCTTCGCGCCGCGGCAATGGCCCCAGTCCCTTGCGCTCGCTCTACGCGTCGCGTTCGGTAATTTGTGCATACCTCGGCAGCGCGCTGCAGATGTTCATCACCGGCGGGCTGTTGGCCTGGATGCCCAGCTTCCTCAATCGGTTCTATGCGATGAGCCTTGATCGCGCAGGGGTGGTCGCCGCCGGATTTGTCCTGATTAGCGGCGCTGGTTCGATCGTCTGCGGGGTTGTCGCCGACCGGATCAGCGGTGGTCAGCCGCTTCGAAAAGTGGCACTGGCGTTCGGCTTCTGCCTGTTTTGCGCGGTCAGCCTCTGGCTCGGTTTTCATCAGGCTCCTGGCCTGCTCCAGTTGGGGCTGATCGGGGCCGGGATGTTCACGGCCTTTGGCACCAGCGGCCCAGCCGGAGCGATGGTCGCCAACCTGACCCATCCGTCGATCCACAGCACGGCCTTTGCCACGTTCACTCTTGCCAATGGACTGATCGGGCTGGCTCCGGCCCCGGTCCTGATCGGGATGATCGCGGACGGGTCCAACCTGTTGGACGCGTTCCAGTACCTGCCTTTGGCCGGACTGGCCGCGGCCGGATTTTTCGCTTTCGCCTACCGTCACTACCTCGCCGACCTGGCCCAAGCAAACAAAGGAGACCGATGATGCAGCACCCAACCGAACGCGGCCAGGTTGTGGCCGAAGCCATGGCCGATATCCGCGCGATCGCCGGTGATGGCGCGGTCGGGCCGGATCAACTGGCGCAGATCAAGGCGCGCTTGCTGGCCTTGGCAGAGCGGACCGACCTGCTCAACCAGGAGGCTTTTCCCCCGCCGCCGCCAGGGTCGGATGCGGCAACGTGCCTCTACCGCATATCCGAAGACGAAGATAACCGCTTCGCGCTGTACCTCAATTCGTCGCTTGGCGGGTTCAGCACGCCGGTCCACAATCACACCACTTGGGCGGTTATCGTCGGGATTTCCGGCCAGGAGCACAACCAGCTCTATGACCGGGTGGGCGACCAGCCGCCGCAAGAATGCGGACGCTTTGTAGTAGAGGCCGGCACCGGCGTTGCGCTGATGCCGGACGATTACCACGCGATCCGGCTCGATGCCCCGGTACTCAACATGCACCTCTACGGCTTGGCGATGAACCATGCCCACAGCCGCGTTTGCTACGTTGTGAAGGAAGGGCACTGGCAAGTCTTCCCCGCTCACACCGATATCCGCGAGGCGCGGGCATGACGCCAGCCCAATTGCGGGCTCTGCTGGTTTCGGGCGAAGAGTTCGCGCTGCTCGACGTGCGTGAGCAGGGGGTCCACTTTCGGGGTCATCCGTTCTTCGCGATTTCCCTGCCCTTGTCACACCTCGAGCTGCGAATTGCCCGGTTGGTGCCGCGCAAGGCCGTTCGACTGGTGTTGCTGGACAGCGGAAACGAAGGACTGGCCGAACGCGCTGCCGCCAAGCTGCGCGAACTCGGCTATACCCGGATCGAGGTGCTCGACGGCGGCTGCGCGGCCTGGGTGGCGGAAGGCGGGGAACTGTTCAGCGGGATCAACGTCCCTTCAAAGGCCTTCGGTGAATTCGTCGAGCACCATTACGCGACGCCGCGCATAGCGCCGGACGAACTTCACAACCTGATCGCCAGCGGCTGCAAGCTGGCTATCGTCGATGCGCGTCCGGCCGAAGAGTTCGCGCTGATGTCCATTCCTGGCGCGGTCAATATCCCGGGGGCCGAGCTGGTCTGGAGAACGCCTGGCCTGATCCCTGACCAGGACACCCTGGTCGTGGTCAACTGCGCCGGACGCACTCGTTCGATCATCGGCTGCCAGTCGCTGCGCAACGCCGGTTGGCGCAATGTCGTCGCGCTCAAGGACGGGACGATGGGCTGGAACCTGGCGGGTCTGTCCTGCGAAACCGGCAGAGAACGGCTTGCCGTGACGCCCAGCGCAGCAGGACAATCGCAAGCACGGCTTGCCGCAGACGCTGTGGCGCGCCGCTACGCGGTGAAATTCATCGGCGGCGAAGAAATGCGCACCTGGCTCGCCGATCCGCATCGCACCACCTATCTTTTTGATGTCCGCACCCCGCAGGAATTTACGCTGGATCACCTTGCTGGTGCCCGGCTCGCACCGGGGGGGCAATTGATTCAGTCCACGGACGAGTTTGTCGGCGTCCGCAATGCCCGGATCGTATTGACCGATCCCGAAGGCGTACGCGCGGTGATGACGGCGAGCTGGCTCATCCAGATGGGCTGGGACGAGATTTATGTGCTCGAAGGCGAAACTGCGGGCTGGCCGCGGGAAAGCGGCGCACAATGTGATCCAGCCATCGCCATTCCTGATTGGCCCGCAATCTCGGCGGCTGCGCTCGAAACGGAACTCGGCTCGGTCGCTACTTTGGACCTCTCCACCAGCCTGCAATATCGCGCCCGGCATATTCCCGGCGCGAGGTGGGCCGTGCGCGCCCGACTGAGCGAGGTGCGGCAGCTCTTGCCAGAGGCTCGCAGGCTTGTGCTCACTTGCGGTGACGGCAAACTCGCCCGACTAGCGGCACCTGAGGCGGCCGCACTCTGGCCCCAATCGAGCGTGAGCGTGCTCGAAGGCGGCAATCAAGCCTGGTTCGCCGCAGGGCTCTCTTGTGAAGCTGGCCTGACCCAGCCAACGACCACCAACGACGATGTCTGGTACAAGCCATATGACCACGATGACCCCGCCGAATACGAGCGCCAGGCACGCGCCTACCTCGAATGGGAAGTCGGATTGGTCGATCAGATCAAGCGCGATCCAGCTATCCGATTTCGAACATTTGAATGAGAATTGAGAAGCTCAGCGCTGGCCCGACATGCGATCAGATCCCGCGATTGTCGCGATCCCCATAAATGAATGGCAGCTATTCTAATTGCATGATCTGAAGTCGTCGTCCGGATCGTCCAACTCACCTGCCGTTTGAGCGACCACTTGGCGCGCGCGCTTTGCATAATAGATCGCGCAGGCTATCCATCGGCACAAGCGTGCAACGGCCGACTTTCACGGTATCAAGATCACCCGATGCGATAAGCTCGTAGAGCTTTGATCGACCTATACCGGTCATCCGCACGGCATCGGGAATGCGGACAGCCAAGGGCTCGGCACCATTCGAACGGCAAGCTCTGGGTGCAGAACCAAATGGCAAGTCGAGCTGCTGATCGCCTGACCTAGTCGGGCTTTTCCGTGCGCTCATTTCTTGTCGAGCCGGACGACGATGCGCGAGGGGAGGTAGGCTTGAACCGATTGGTCTTCGATCATTTCAGACTCCGAATATTGGAGCCTGGTTCGCGCTTCGCAAGGCATGTTCGTTCTATTCATGTTCTCATGGGAGTCAAGGGCTTTTGGCGAGACCCTCGCATTGCAGTTGATTTGAACTGAGAGCAGTGATTTGGACCGATTGAGAAGTGACAAAGTGCCGAAATGAGACAAATTCCAGAGCTTTTCTAGTGTCTTACACAATGCGATTAGTCGCGTACGGTGTGCTCTACACTGTAACCAACTTCGCAGCGTGATACCGACCATCCAAACTATTGAATTAATGTCACTTATTGCCGTTCCGGAAGGAACCCCCGCTATCGCGGCATTCGAGCGCCAGTTCAAAAAGATTTGCTACCGGAGGCCCGCAAGAAAGCTGGTCGGCGTCAGCTCGACGTGATCGCTGAGGGGCGGTCGAAGGGCAAATGCATGCGGCCTTCGCGCAAAGTTCCATACCCTGATGAGGTGCCAATCATCACGTCGCGCCTCTGCAGTTGCGACCTCGTTGCGAGAGATGTGAAAGGGCGTTCGTTCCCATCCATTGGTCGTTTTCACTTCAATCAATCGTTCGCGTCCATCTGACTCGAAGCTTGAGATGTCGAAGCCACAACCATCGCCATCTTGCACTGAGGTCCAACGCACCTTGTCCGCAAGGTCACCACGTCCAGCCTGCAAGAGCGATTGTCGCTCGTGGTGCAGGACCAGTTCCTCCCCGGCTTTCCCCAGCCTACGATTGCGGGCATCGCGTTCAGCAACGTCATATTTGCGGCCAAGTGCGGCCATGAATTCCGGATCGACAGGTGGCGGTTCATTGCGTTGAGTCGGCGGGGGTCCGATCCACAGAGAAGGTTGATCGGGAATAAGGCGGCTGGATCCAGTGTTGGCGTCCTTCTCGCCAACCTTGGATGCCACTGCAAAGCTTCTCGGCTCGAGCCAATCCGGCCTGGCATCCAGCCATCGAAGCACGCCATCGACAAGGGCGTTCTGAAAGTTCGCGGCTGGTTTGTAGCCGTCGATCCAAGGTTGGCCGAGGCCTAAAAGCACAGCGCTAATGTTCTGATGCTTGAATTCGATGGAGCCATGGCTTCGCTGAGGGGACTTCAGGAGTTCCTGCGAGGCTCGATTATGTTCAGCCTTGTTGAAGGAGTGGCCAGACAGCTCATCGCTAAGCATGGCAAAATAGTCTGCGACGATCAGGTCGATCTCGATATCGCTCCACGCTTCGGCCATGTGTACTGGCTATCCGCTTTGCTGCGCCCTGACCAGGGCCAGCCGTTGGTCCTCAGGTATAGGCCGAATCAGATGGGCCAATCTCCGTGTCAGACGAATCTGCTACGTCTGGAACGCCCTCCAGTCCGGCATGCGTCCTGACTTCGGTCGCTCGCTCTTCGATCTCCTTGGCGAAGATCTCCAGCATCGACCAACCGGCAGGCATCGCCGCCACCTCTTCGACCGCTGCGGGCAGCTCGCGCAGCAGCCGCGCCGTCACCTGCTCCACCCGCTGGATCGTCCCGCGCGCAGCAAGGCCGGCGGCTTCGGCCATGCGGCGCCAGTGGCGGCCGTATATGTGGCGGCCTCGGCGCGGACCGCCGATTGCCTGGGCATGGTTTTGGGTGATGTTTGCCCAGACGAGGCCCGACATGAGATCGTAGAGCGGCGCGAGCTGCGGTGCGCCGGGGCCAAGCAATATCGAGTAATTCTTGGCGTGGGAATCCACGTTGCCGATGGCCACGTTGAGGATCACCGCGTCGAGCAGGCGGGTGATGTCGCGGGCGGTCATGTGCTGGCGGACGAGGGCGAACATGTCGGCGATCGAGGGGCCGCGCGTGCCGGTTCCGTTGAATTCGTACTTGGCGGCAGGCGGGCGGGCGAGGGCCTGGCAGAAGTCTTCCTGGTGCAGACGGCGGACTTCATCGCCTGTTCCAGTCCGGTCGTATCGATCGACTAGAAGGTAGCTCCGCTCCCCCGCCATGCCGGTCGTGACCGGCGCAACGTCGAGGCCCATACGCCGGGCGAGGACCATGCACAGCGCCTCGTTTTGGGCGCTGCCGGGCAGGCGCAGATTGGCGGGCTTGAGGATGTGGGTCGAGGGTGCGCCGTTGATGGGGACAGCGATTTGTCCGTCGATCAGTGCGACGGGCAGTTTGTCCTGCGCCCCGGCGAGGCTCATCGAGACGCCTTCCTCGCCGATCAGGAAGGGGCGGGCGGGGAGTTCCTCAATGATCCGTTCGAGTGCGTCGGCATCCGGAATCGGGCGATAGCCGGGCTCGCCGCGCGGCTGTTGCGGGGCGATGCTGAGTGCGCCCGCCAGGTCATTGCCAGTCCGGGCGATCAATCCAAGCGCGTCTTCGGGAGCTGCGCCTAGCGCACGTGTCATCGCGCGCAGAGGCTCGCCTTCGGGCAGCAGGTTCATCAACCAGGGCATGACCAGCTCGCTGTCGTAAGGTTCCGGTCGGATCGGCATCGCCAGCGAGACCGGGAAACGGTCCGGGGCTGACAGCCAAGTGTCGGCATATGCAAGACGGGTTGCCTGTGCATCCGCGCTGATCATTGCGACCAGACGGTCCTCGTAATGAACCGGGAGTTCCACGATCAGGCCTGCAGATTGCCAGTGGCGGCAAGGCGCAGTCCGACGGCGCGTGCGGCGGCCAGCGCCTTGCCCAATTGGGCGGTGGGCTTGCCTGCTTCTAGGTCGACGATGAAGCGTTCGCCGCTGTTGATGGCGAGCGCCAGTTCCCGCTGTGTGAGGCCGAGGGCCTTGCGGGCTGTGGCGACTGCAGCGCCGAATTGGGTTGCATCTTCGATCATGGCATTCTTACCGAACGGGAAGAAAGCATAGGTGCGAGCGGATTTCAAGTTCATTTCTTACCGAACGGGAAGATCGACGGCTTTTGAGCGTAGTTTTGCTGCCCATCTTACCGATCGGGAAGCTCAGACGGTGGCAATCCGGTGCTCTTTCGGCTAAGGTAGGTAATCGAAGTCAGGAAAATCCGTTGATGTCCGCCACAAGCGTTCAATACAAGGATGACGAGAAGCAGGCGATGGCGCGTGCTTCCGTTACTCTGCTCGCGCGTTGGGGTGTTTCGGATGTCATGGCCAAATCTCTCCTTGACGGAGCAAGCATCGAGCGGACTGAGCGAACGGCGGTGCTGCTTGGTATTCATGCGGCGTTGCGCCAGATCTTTCCCGATGGCGACCGGGCGACCCGCTGGGTTGGTGCAACGAATGCGGCATTCGGCGGGAAAAGCGCGCTCGACGTCATGCAGGCTGGTGGGCTTGCGGGCATGCAGCGGGTCAAGGCCTATCTCGATGCAGAGATTGCCGGTTGAGCGAACGGTCCCGAAAGGAACACGGACAACCAAAATCGAGTGTGGCTTGCGGCGGACACAAAACCGCCTTCGCTGACAAAATCCCGCTGGTCAGCCAGTCCGATTTCGGCTATTCAAACTCTCACATTCCCCCGCACAGAAACGGACCGCGCTGGACGGTCGTGCACTGGGCTTTGCCCGGTGGGATAAATTGTGGGCAAAGCTTGCTCCTCCGCCCGAGTTCACTTTTAAGATCATGTTTTTACATGATTTTTTTGGCTACCTCCCGCTCCGCCAGTGACACATATGATCTTTTTTCGCACCTCCCTCAGCCAGGGATCCGCCCAGCTATTGAGGAAGCTGGGTCGCGTCGTTGGCAGCGGCGGTCAAAATTTCCATTTTTTATATTTTTGTTGCATTTACAATCATAATGCTCCATTCAGTTTCAAATTCTATGCGGACAGGGAGCAGGGGCATGGTACATCGCAATTCTCAAACATCGAACGGCAATTCATGTGCTCGCCGTCCCGCCATGATGGCGGCGGCGTCCCTGATCGTGCTTGGATGTCCCGAACTTGCCTGGGCTCAACAGGCTGACAGCCAGCCGACAGCCGAAGTTGGCGCGGAATCTGGCGAAATACTGGTAACCGCCCGTAAACGCGAGGAAACCCTGCAATCGGTTCCGATCGCGATCACCGCCTTTACCGAAGCGACAATCGAGGCGGCCGGCGTGGATACAGTTGAAGAAATTGCGCAGCTCACGCCGGGTTTCACATTCACTCCCCTGTTTGGCGGCGGCGCGGCGACACCCGTTATTCGCGGCCAATCGACCACGATTGGCGAACCCAATGTCGGATTTTTTCTCGACGGCGTCTATCAATCGACGCGCTCCTTGATGGACGCGGTGCTTGGCGATGACATTGCTCGCGTGGAAATAGTCAAAGGACCGCAGAGCGCGCTCTACGGACGCAACACGTTTGGCGGAGCGGTCAATATCATTTCGCGGCCGCCGGGCAATGAAATGAGCTTGCGAGGCACTGCAGAGATTGGAGAATATGGGAGCTTCGGGCTCAAGGTGTCGGCCAACTTTCCACTGATCGACGACAAGCTGTTCTTTCGTGCGGGCCTCAATTTTCGCAAAAGCGACGGCTATTTCACCAATAGCTTGAACGGCCAAAATCTCGATGAACGTCGCACCTCCATTCTCGCGGCATCGCTCGAAGCGCGTCCTAGCGACGCGCTGACGATCCGGTTACGTGTTGCGCAGGACAACACTGACGATGGCGACGATGCTATCGTGTTTGCTGACAATAATGCCCGACCGTTCAATCTTACCGGTCCTCCATTTCCGGCTGCAAACCAGATATTCATCGGCGAATTGAAATCGCCGACCACCTTTGCGGTCACACCGGGCCACAATGACCGGGACTTGACTGCAACTTCGCTGGCCATGGACCTGGATCTTGGTGGTGTCACACTGACGTCGATCACTGGCTATAACGACCTGCATATCGATGCGGCCGTTGATCTCGATTATTCGGCCGTCAGGGCACGATACACCAAGACCATCAATGACACGTCGGAAGTGAGCCAGGAGTTGCGGTTGACTTCCAATGGCGATTCACGTCTTTCCTGGCTGGCAGGGGCCTATTATTTCAAGCTGCGCAGCAAGACGCATCTTGAGGACTTCTGGGACGCGGATGCTTTGCCGTTCGCCTCGAACCTGGCTCTTCCCGGTGGCTTGAGGCGTCAGATTCTTGGCGGCCTGATCAACGACCTGACTGAAACAACCGAGAATTATGCCGTTTTTGGGCAGATCGGATACAAGATCACCGATCAGATCCGGTTCACGGCCGAAGGTCGCTGGAACACGGAAACCAAGACCGTCAATTCGACGGACGCGAGCCAGCTTACAAGGCTGGTGACCGGTACCTACGTCAACAGCCGCAAGTTCCAGAAATTCCTGCCGCGCGTGACGCTTGATTTCCAGGCGACCGATGACATTCTCATTTATGCTTCGGCCGCTCAGGCGCAGAAGGCCGGCGGCTTCAACGTCGTGACGGTTTCGGGCGGAATTCTTCCATCGGAACGCACCTATGATCCTGAAACGGCATGGAGCTATGAACTTGGCGCCAAGACGAGTTGGATGAACGGTCGTCTGACGCTCAATGTGGCTGGCTACTATATCGATTGGTCGGATCAGATCGTTCGGGCTCTGGGTGCGACCTTTGCCACACTCAACGTCAACGCTGGTCAAACCACGGTCAAGGGTGTTGAAATCGAAATGCGAGCGCGTCCGGTGCAGGGCCTCGATCTTTCGGCCGGTCTCGCATACACCGACTCAGCCTATGACAAATACACGTTCGGCACGCTTGCGCTCATCGGGATGAACCCGGTGTTGGACGGGAAGCGGCTGCAATATGTTTCAAAATGGCAGGCGAATGCGAGCGTTCAATATGTGATGCCGCTGTCGGACTCGATCAGTTGGTTCAGCCGCGTAGATATTAGTCATCTATCCGATCAAAGCGCGGTGCAAACCACGGACGCGACACTCGGTGCGGCGACCAATGTCAACGCAAGGACGGGCGTTGACTTCGGCAATGTATCGCTCCGCGTGTTCGTCAACAATCTGACGAAGGAAGATGCGTCGCCGGCTGCGGCCTTCACCCCAAGTGCGGCACAGCATCTGGCCTGGGTCCGGGGTGCTTTGGGTCAGGGACCGCTGGTCGGGCTGGCAGCGTTTGGCGGAGCCGTATCAGCTCGCGCTCCACGCACCTGGGGAGCGACGATAGGCTTCAAGTTCTGAGGCCTCAACATCCGGGCAGCTTTCGCGCCACGCGCGAAAGCTGCCGGTTACAACAGGATCAGAGTCGTTGAGCGCATTCAAGGCAAATCTGGGCTCGCAATGCCGGTGTTGAACTGGCTGCACCGCACCGCCACGCCGGGGCGGCTGCTGCTGATTGCTGCCATCAGCGGTGCACTGCGCTACGGATTGATGCCGCGCATGGGCGCAAAGTCCATGTCAGCGCCCGGCGCTGGCCCGCTCGACCTGATGTTTGCCTACACGCCAACAGAGGCGTTTGCACATATTGCGGCCTTGGGAGATGAGGGCCGTCTCGCCTACCGCCTGTTCCTTATGACTGCAGATTTCGCCTATCCCATATCCTACACGCTGCTGTTTGCTTGGCTCGTTGTCATGCTGAAACGCAAAACAAGGTGGGAAGGGTCGCGCCTGCCGGTAATGCTGCCGTTGCTGGTGTTCGGGTTCGATATGCTCGAAAACACAAGCGTTGTTGCCTTGCTTTTCGCATATCCCAGCCAACCCGTATCATTGGCGCTGGCTGCCAGCATCTTCACGACATTGAAATGGATCATGGCGGGCGTGTCGATCCTCGCCATAATGCTGTTGGTCGTGCTACGCCTCGCCCGAGCCATTTCCGGGCGCTGATGGCCGTGCGGAATGTCGATTTTGACAAATTGGAGCACGTTCAATGGTTTCGAGAATCATATTGAAATGGCGGTTCAGAGTGCTGGCATTGGGTATCGTCGGGCTTTTTTCAGGGAATGCCCCGGCCGAATCGGTGCAGTACCATGGTGCGAGTGATCTGCCTTTTTCCGAAGCCGTGCAGGCAGGCGATATGCTCTACCTATCCGGCCAGATCGGCGTGGTGCCGGGTGGCACGGCGTTGGCACCGGGCGGCATCGACGGCGAAACGCGCCAGACGATGGAGAATATCCGCGCGATCCTGCTGCGAAGAGGCCTCACCTTTGATGCCATCGTCAAATGTACGGCCATGCTCGCGGACATGAGGGACTGGCCAGCCTTCAACAAAGTCTATGTGAGCTATTTCAAGCCGGGCAGATTGCCGGCGCGCAGCGCCTTTGCTGCAAATGGTCTTGCCTTTGGCGGGAAAATCGAGCTGGAATGCTGGGCCTATAATCCGACAGCGATCAACTAGCGGGTTACAACTGGGCAACGATAAGGCGCACGTCGGCCTTTTCGATCATGCTTGCCGCCTTGTCGGTTATGCGCTGGTCGGTGATGATGGTGTCAATATCGCCAAGCTCGCAAACGACATTCCCGGACGGGCCGTCGAACTTGGTTGCATCGACGAGGATGATGACTTCATCGGCACGCTCAAGCAGCCTCCGTTCCGCAGCAACAAGGACAACATCTGCCTGCATCAGCCCCTGCGCTCCAATCGAGGCTGCGCCCATGAACAATTTTGGCGCGTGAAACCGCGGCATCCCGTCGTCGCCGAAGACCGACAGAATAATGTTCTGGTCCGGGAATACCGCTCCTGACGGGACCAGTATCCTTGTTCCGGGCTGTGTGATCAACGCGGATACGATGTGCAGCGAATTCGTCAGGACTTGCAGGTTGAGTCCGGCAAGATGAGGACACATTTGGAGCGTGGTCGATCCACCATCGATCATGATCCCCTCATTCGGAGTGCAGAGCTTCGCGGCCGCCCGCCCAATAGCTTCCTTCTCCGTTCGATTGCGCGATATGTTCTCGTGAAAGGGTACCCCCGAGAGCCTCAACCCCGATGCCAGGGCATTGGATGGTTCAGCGTTCTGAGTAATCGACCTGACACCTCCACGGATGCGCGTGAGACTTCCTTCGCGGGCTAGACGATCAAGATCGCGACGAATTGTTGCCGGAGATCCGGTGACAAGTTTCTCAAGCTCGCGGAATGAGATGAAGCCTCGCTCGTCGAGCAATTTCAGGATCAGGTCTTCACGTACCGACGCATGCATGACTTGTTTTTGACGGATTACCAGCATGATTCAAGCATTTTCGCTCAAAGTGGGAATATTGTTGGCCGTTTGACCGCTGCGGCGCAAAAAAAGGGGAAAACGCCTAGCGCGGGAAGGCTTGGGCATTCCCGGCATCAACATTCATCATATTGCCGGTCGATTTGGCGGACATGTCGCTGGCGAAGAAATAGACAGCTTCAGCGACATCTTCGGGCAACACGTCGCGTTTGAGCATTGAGCGCTCACGGTAATGCGCTTCCAGCGCATCGCCGGCGTCAATACCGTGCGCTCCGGCCCGTTCCTTGCGCCAATTCCCATCCCATATTTTTGAGCCGCGAATGACGGCGTCCGGGTTGACCACGTTGACCCGAATACCGGAAGGTGCACCTTCGAGGGCCAGGCAGCGTGCCAGGTGAAGTGAAGCAGCCTTGGCTGATGCATAGGCCGAGGCGTTGGTTGCTGCGGCGATTCCGTTCTTTGAGCCGATAAAAATGATCGAGCCGCCGCCAGACGCTTTCATCAGTGGAAACGCTGCCCTTGCCGTCAGAAAATACCCCTCCGTCAGGACGTCATAATTTTTGCGCCACAGGGCTATCGTTGTTTCTTCGATCGAAGCAGACGATGCTATTCCGGCGTTGGCGACCAGAATATCGAGCCCACCAAACTCGCGCGCAACGGCATCAAATGCCATTCTCACCTGGGCTTCGTCGGTCACGTCGCAAAGCGTGGAGCGCAGGACATCCCTGCCATAGGCCTCCCCCAGACCAGACTCTGCTGCTGCCAAGGCCGAAGCATCATGATCCGCCAGCATCACGCAGGCGCCGCCTGCCAGAAGTCGCTGCGCCGTTGCCGCGCCTATTCCGCCGGCCGCGCCGGTAACCAGCGCGACCCTTCCCTCGAGCGGTTTTGGCATTGGCATCCGCCGCAGCTTCGCCTCTTCAAGCGCCCAATATTCAATAGCGAAGGCCTCCTTTTCGTCGAGCCCGAGATAGGTGCCGATCGCTTCGGCCCCGCGCATGACGTTGACGGCATTGCCATAAAATTCGCCTGCCAATCGCGCCGTCTGCTTGTCGGCCGCAAACGTAATCCGGCCAATACCAGGGACAAGGACCACAACCGGATTGGCATCGCGCATCTCGGGGTCGGCTGGGCCAGCACATCGCTGGTAATAGGCGGCATACTCATTCCGGTAACTCGCTATGGCCGCCGCGACGGCCGCGTCATCATCCAGAAGCGCAACATCAAGCACCATCGGCGCGATTTTGGTCCGCAGAAAGTGATCGGGGCAAGACGTGCCGATTGCAGCCAATCTGCCAAAATCCCGGGAACAAACGAATTCCAGTGTTTCGTCATTGTCCTCGAAATGGCCAATTTTCTTTCGCGCGCCGGTCATCATGCCGCGCAGCCTGGGCATCAACCTGGCCGCTGTGTCAGCGCGGATTTCGGGTGGCGACGGCGGGGTCTCCACGCCTCCGAACGCAGGCCCGGTCGCAAGTATCACGTTCAGGAAATCGACGGCATCGTCGATCAGCTTGATCGTAAGTTCGTAACAGGCCTTCGCGCTGTCCGCCCAGCAGATGAGCCCATGACCTGCAAGGATGGCCCCGTGACACTCCGGATGGGCAGAGACGAAATCACGCAGCCTCAGTCCCAGATCAAAGCCGGGGCGTTTCCATGCCAGCCAGCCCACATTTCCGCCCCAAATCGCTTTTGTCGCGGCCTTGCCGCCTGAGGACGCGGCAAGGGCAATTATTGCATCGGGATGGACATGATCAACATGAGCGAAGGGCAGGAAGGCATGGAGCGGTGTATCAATCGAAGGGGCCCGCGGATTGAGGCCGAACGTGCAATGGGGAAAATACCGGACCATTTCATCTTCATGCTCAATCCCGCGATAGAGCGCCTCAAGCCCAAGCAACTTGTCCAGATACAGTGTCGAAAACCCGTCCAGCTTCATTGATCCGATATCGCCTCCGGATCCCTTTACCCACAGGACGGGAACGCTTTCACAGGTAAGCAGGTCGGTTTCCGTCAGTTTCGCCGACGTGTTCCCTCCGCCAAAATTTGTCACCGACAAATCCGAACCGAGCAGGTTAGAGCGGTAGAGAAGCAACTCGGCCGGCGAGAGCCCTTCCGCGAACGCATCCGACCACCGGCTTGAGGGCGTGGCGAACGGAATTGCCGTTGTCGAATGCCGAGGCTGCTTCTGGAAATTCATCGGCTGTCAAATCCGTCATCGATTGGTCTACTTTGGGAGTAACAAAATATCTGGCGTAATTCAATCGATTTTGATAGCATATGATTGAATATGATGTGAATATCTCGTATGAGTTTGTCCGCTGACCTGCCCGATCGACGTTTGCAAATGTTGGTCAGCTGCTGTTGATGGACAACAGCCGGGGCCAACAAGCGGAGAGGCAAGGCATGGAGAAGGAGCGACGGCTCACACGGGGTGTCAGCATCAGTTGGGCAGTCGGAGAGCTCGGAATCGCGGCTTATGTGGGCATCACAATGTCCTACATGCTGTTCTTTCTGACCCAGGCGCTCGGCATATCACCGGTATGGGCAGGCTTCGCTCTCCTGATCCCGCGGCTCTGGGATGCCGGGATAGATCCGTTTGTTGGCGCGATATCGGACCGTACGAAAACAAGGATGGGGCGGCGGCGGCCTTTTCTGCTGTTTGGCGCGCTCACCTTCGGGGTTGCGTTCGCGCTTATATTCTTTGCGCCGGCGGACGCGCCGGAGACGACCAAGATCATCTATGTCGTGGCGCTCTACCTGCTGACCAGCACCGCCTTTACCTTTTACGACGTGCCCTATTCCTCGATGGCCGCGGAAATGACCACTGACTATGGCGGCCGCACCCTGCTGACGGGTTACAAGATGATCGCGGCTCGGCTCGGCATCCTGATCACGATCCTCGTGGCCCCCCTGATTTTCACGACGGGCAAGGGCCTCAACTACGGCTTCCAGTTGATGGGCGTGATATTCGGTGCGTTCATGGTCGTGACAGGGCTGATCGCCTTTTTCGGCACCCGGAACGCCCCGCAGATCACGCGCCCCGTCGAGCGGTTCAGCCTGAAGGCCGAATATCGCGCGCTGGCCGAAAACAGGCCCTTCCTGATCCTGTGGTCGGCCTTCCTCATGCAAAACCTGGCGATCGGGGCAACGGCGACCACGCTCATCTACTATGTCGTGTTTGTGATGCACCTGACGCCCGCAATGGTCGGCCCGCTTGCGGCCACGGGTGCGGTTTCGGCAACGCTCGCGACCCCCATATGGGTGTGGATCGCGCGGCGGCTGGGCAAGCGCCACACCTATTTCATCGGTCTTGGGATCGCCGCGACGATGAGCCTGCCGGCACTTTTCATCCCTGCCTCGATGCACTTCCTGCTGTTCCCGGCATTGTTCCTTGTCGGCATTGGTGACGCCGCGAACCAGCTCCTGCCGAACGCCATGGTTCCCGACACGGTCGAATATGACGAACACAATACCGGCCAGCGCCGCGAGGGCACGATCTTCGGAACCTGGGCTTTCTGCCGCAAGCTCGGCATGGCCCTCGGTGCCTTTCTGGTGTCGATCTTCCTCTCATTCTTCGGCTTTGCCGGCGGCCAAGGCGTGGCGACACAATCGGACGAAGCCATATTGGGCATCAGGCTGGCTTATTCGCTCGTCCCGTTCGTCTTGTGGATCTGCACGATCATTATCATCAGATACTACAGCCTGAGCGAACACAGGTTCGATGAGATCAAGCGGGAAATTGTGATGGCTAGGGAGGGCGGCTAAGTCGCGGATTACCTATGGCGTCACGTCCGCTACGGGGTGGAATCCAGAACGGCGGGTTTCGAATCATCAACAGTCGAAAACGGACATTCATTCGCTAGAAGCGACGGCGGCTTTGCGCCCTCAACTCGGTCATTCTAGCCTTCACGGGCAGCATCCAAAAGCGGACGCGCTCGAACAGAAGATCCTCGACCTTTAGCAGCGACAGGGGAAACCGCGCGTACTTCATCACGATAAGGCGGATCACCGCGGGTGACGAGTTGAAATAGTGGATCGGGCTGGCTGGCTTCTTTGGTTCCGGCATGCGCCCAAGCTAGACGATGGCGGCTCGGCAGCCTAGGGGGTGCATTTGCTCTGACAGGGTCCTTGCAACAGACCCCGGACTGCGGTTTCCCATCGCCATCTACAATTCTTAAGCTTATGGCTTTTGGAATTAGTGACCATTAATCAAGGACTGGTGCCTGTGCGAAGACGAATTCTTGCCTCCCTTTTGATTGCTGCCGCAGCTATGGCCGTAGCGCCAGTTAGCGCGGGACGCCAACCGATCTCCGACTGCGAACTCCATGTTTGGCCGGCGAAAGTTCTTGAAGTCGGGACCGTTGGGACCGTCGGCGGGCGAGAGGGAGTAACGGCCCGTGGCGGCTTAATCGGAGCCTTGTTTTCCGAAAAGAATCCTGACCGCATGCAAATTCTTGCTGCCACTTTATATCAGGAGAGGCAGCTTTCACTGATATCAGGGTCTGAACCGAATAGGTTGCTGTTATCCGATCCGCAGTGCAGAATAATAGTTCACGAAAGCCAGGAGTTCGATCGCTCGTTGAAGACGAGGCAAACTCCTTCGCTAGCCTCAATATATTACGAATTGAGTGTCGACGCAGTCTATTTCAACTCTCATCCGTTATACGGGAAAGACATATTAGCGTACTACACTTTCAGAAACTTCGGAGAAGATGAAAAATACCGGAGGCAGGTGAGTCGTCATAAGAGGGTCAAAACAGGTGCCCTGTCGTTTGAAAGCGAGGATGCCAGTAGAGTGTCGCTCGATGCAATCGAACAGGCTTTCGTCGAGACATTCAGGAAGTTCGCAGGAGAAAGTGTAAAGCCTTAGCTACCAATGATTGTAGAGATTGGAGCGGGCAAGATTCGAACATTAAGTTCTGTTTCACTCATGGCCGCCTTTGGGTCGGGCGCGGACCGGCAGCTTATTGAGTTAGCGAGCCCGCAAACAGACGGGCAGCAATCAGCCCAATATGGAAGCTGAACCAATGGCAGCTTTTGGCTGATCCGTCGAATCGCTCAAACGACTGAAAAGTTGTCGAAAGCAGGCATTTTTAGCTCACGACCTAGCCAGTCCCGAACGTGATCCTCGCCCGTCCCTCGGAATATTCCGACGCCACGATCGGCCAAACCGACAACCGCGACCGGTCTAGCGCGCATTGCTCAGGATGCTCGATCTCCACGACTGCGCGCCCCTCGCTCATGCGCCACGACACGCTGATATTGCCCCAGCGCGTGGGAATATCTCCCTTCGCCCATTCGAGTGGGCTGCCGTAATAATCGACGGAGAAGGTCTCATAGCCCGGGCTGGTCGCTTCGATGCCGAGGCAATGGCGCGACAATTGATAGACCGGCGTTGCGGAAAATCCGTGGCACAGGCTCGCGATCGGCTCGAAGCTTTCCCAGAGCGTTGTCGTTCCCGTCGCCAGCATTGGCCCGAACAGGGTCCGGATTTCGTCAACGACCCAATCGAACCCACCCGCATGGGCAATGCCGTCGAACACGAAATGGGCAAAGAAGCTGTTGGCGCGGACAATATCGGTCGCTTCGTCGAACGGCCCCGAATTGGCCATGATCGGCGGCGCATCGGTCAGCTTCAGCCGCGAACGATCGGTGATGGCCGAAAGGATTTGCGCGTGCCGTTCCCGGGGCGCGATTTCGAAGAGCAAGGCCAGCGCATTGGCGTGCTGCGAAACACGCGGTCGTTGCTCGCCGGTCGTGGGATCCACCGAGTCGACATAGACGCCCCGCGCCTCGTTCCAGTGATGCCCGTTCAGTGCATCGGCGACCTGCCGGGCTGCGTTGGCGCACCGTGTGGCAAGGTCCGAGCGATCCACGGCATGGGCCAACCGGACGACGGCCTTGAGCGCGCCCACATAAAGCGCGTTGAACGGCATCGAATAACCGCGGCGATCGATATTGGCCCATTCGATGAAATGCCATTCGGGGACGTCGGTGATCAGGCCTGAATCATCGCGGCATCGCTCGAACCGGGCCAACGCCTTTTCGATCGACGGCATCATTCCCGCAATGCCGTCGACATCACCCGTCGCCTGGAAATAGCGCGCGGTACCGATCAGCCAGAGCAGCGTGTAATCGGGAATGGTCACCGAGTTGGCGGCAATGTCCCCCGGCGAAACCATCCGGGCGAGGCCGTCGGGCCGCTGCCCCTCGCAGATCTGGTCAAGGAACTGGCGATGAAGCGGATTGATGCTGGGGCCGAAGGCAAAGGCCGCCATGTCGAACATGACGACGCCGTCACCCAGCCATTGCCGCGACTCCCGGCCGGGGCAGTCGAGCCAGCCATCCTGCGCACACATCAGCAATGTGTGGCGGCCAACCTCCCAAAGCTTCGTCAGCAACGGGTCTGAGCAGGAAAATGAGCCCTCGAAGCGGGCCAGGAAGTGCGTGGCGACCATTCCGAGCTGGCGCACCCTGATCCCCTCGGGCGCATTGCGCACAACCAGTTGCAGGGCGCGGATGCCGGTTGCGTTGAACCGTTCGAACCGCTGCCGGCCCGGGCGCGCCGTGTAACGGCAGATGTGCGAGACCCACAATCGGCCCTCGTTACGCAAGCCATCGCCCTCGATGCCCCGGCCGAATTCGCCGGGCACCGCTTCGGACATGGCCATCTCGATAACTTCACCACCCACTGCGTCGAATTCGATAAAGGGCCGACCGACGCGGTAGGGATCGAAGGAGAACAGCAGGGCCGTGTCGCGCGCATCGCCGGTCCGGATGACGGCGGGGCCCGCGCCGCCGGGCAGCGCATCGGCGGCGTCCGCCAGATCGCCCGACGGGGCAGTCAGTTCCTCGGCATAGAGGCGTTCCTTGAGCGGAAGGTCCGGGCGCGGCTCAACCCCGCGAACCCAGTGTAGCCGGTCCGGAAAGATGGTCTCCTCGGCAAGCGGGGATGTGCCCGACGGGATCAGCACCGGAAACGGCTCGACCTTCCCCCAGCCGCGCGCCCGCACCTCGTCATCGGGCTCGGCGATCATGAAACGGGCGTGGGGCCAGCCACGGTCGTCGTAATCGGGCTGGATCCAGTCGGGATCGAGGCGACGGCCATCGACATCCTCGAGGAAATCCTGCCCCCAGCCGGCAAGCGCAATATCCCTTTGCCACGCATCGCTTTCCCGGATGCGCCAAGTTTCATCGGCCCCGATGACGCTCGTTTCATCGCCAGCAGTGACCGTAACCCTCAGGTGAAGCCCGCCATCGCCAAAGACCGGCTGCCAGGTACCCTTGACCGTTTCGTACCAGGCAAGATCCTTGCCCGGAACATGAATCAGCACCGCAACCGTATTGCGGCCGGGCCTGAGCGCTTTCGAGATATCTTGGCGATCGGTACGCTGGAAGGCCGGGTTTGACCGAACCGGCCCGCTCCCCAGCGGCTCGCCATTGAGCCACAGGCGATAGCGGCCATCGACCGCAATATCGAGCCGCGCGCTACCGAACGCCTCAGGCGCCACGATCGCTCCGCGCGCGAGAACCCAGCGGTTGGTTCCTTCGGCGTCGCGCCGCAGCGGCGCACCGTGAATCGTCATGAACATGGCAAGGTGGTCGACCGGCTGATCCGGCAGCCATATGAAGCGGCCCTGCTCCGCAGTCACATCAACGCCCTGCGCCCAGAAGGGCCGCAACCACATTCGCGGCTTCATCAAGGGCGCGGCGCGCAAGCGCACTTGCTTTGGCATATTGCGTAAAGCCATGAACCGCGCCCACATAGACCCTGTGATCCACAGACCCGCCGGCGGCGCGCAGCCGCTCTGCCAGGAGGCGGCTTTCGTCAGCAAGCATGTCGAGTTCGGCCTCCAAGATGAAGGCAGGTGGCAGGTCGGACAGGTTCGCCTTTAACGGCACAGCATGCGGGTGATCCCGATCCTCGCCAAGATAGGCGTTCCAGAAAAAGTCCATCGCTGCAAGCGGCAGGCCGAAGCGACCGTCGCCGAATTTGCGATGCGACGGCATTTCCTCGCCACCGGAAAAGCAACCGTAAAGCAGGAGCAGATGCGCCAGAGCCAGACCACCAGCATCACGCAGCCTTAAGGCGGTTCCCAGTGCCACGTTTGCTCCGGCGGACCCACCACCAAGCCCTATATGGGCGGCGTCTATTCCAAGATCTTCGGCATTTTCCACGGCCCAGAGGACCACCGCCTCACCGTCTTCAGTAGCGGCTGGAAACATGTGCTCGGGTGCAAGCCGATAATCGACGGACAGTATCTTCACGCCGCTTGCCGCCGCAATTCGCCGTAGCGCGCCATCTTCGAGGTCCAGGTCTCCGATCACCCATCCGCCACCGTGAAAATAGATGAGAAGTCCGAAAACGGAGCCCGGACGCGGATCATAGAGGCGCGCCGGAATGGGGCATGCAGGCCCGTCGATCGAAAAGTCACGAACCTGCGCCACAACCACCGGATCGCTGTTCCAGTCGACAAACTCCGCCGCTGCACGCGCCCGCATCGTTACCGGATCGATCGTGGTCAGTGGTGGTCGCAACGCGTTGCGTGCCCTCTGATCGCGCATGATTGGCAGGAGTTCCGGATCCAGCAGATCGTCATCCACACCCGAATTCATAGCCGCACCTTTCATTTCCCGTCACCCCGGTGACAATGCCGTATCGATCAACTTCAATCAAGAATTTTTGCGTCGAGGCCGGAGCATAGGGAAGATTCGGCGAAATCTTGGGTAAATCGCTCAAATTGATGGCTTTTGGACGTAGCGATTAAGATTGAATTTGATTGAATCAAGCGTAAAGTCGGTTCGGACCGAAGCGGAGCGACAGGCATGATCGACAACACACCCTCCCGCCGCATGGTTCTGGCCATGGCAGGCGGCGCATTTTTGACCGGCTTCGGGACGCGATCCGCATCGAGCGAGGTTTTGGCGGAAGCGTCGGGCTTGAAGCTGACCGGGGACCAGATCGCAGCTGGCACACAAATCCTGCTGAAGTATCCTTCCGTGGATATTCACTGCCATCCCGGGCGGTTTTTCGTTCGCAACTTTACGACACCGACGCCCTTGATGAAGGCGCTTGGCACGCCGACTGATGACGAGGTGATCAAGCACCTTCCCATAGGGCATTTGAGCGGTGCCCTTTTCTCGGGCGTCGCAGATATGGCGCTGCTTGATGCGTCTCCGCAGGGAGGCCTATTTGCCCGCAGGGAATTCGCGGCAGGCGAGGCATGGCGCGAGTATGAACGGCAGATCGCCATCCTCAAGGCTTTGTCAAACCGCGAGCCTCTCTATCGCGGCCGAACGACCAGAGACATATTGCGCGCCCAGAAAGCGGGCCGCACGGCAAATATTTTCGCTCTCGAAGGCGGCGATTTCATCGAAGACAGGCTCGATCGCATCCACAAGGCCTATCGTGACGGGGTACGTTCGATCACGCTGGTTCATTATCATGTAAACATGCTTGGTGACATTCAGACGGCATCGCCGGTTCATGGCGGATTGACGGCGACGGGCAGAGCGGTTGTCCGGGAAATGAACAAGGCCGGCATCATCATCGATGTCGCCCACGCGACCTATGATACGACACGCGGAGTTGTTGAAGCTTCAGCGCGACCGGTTATTCTGTCGCACAGCAACCTGTTGGCGCCCGGGCTCGAAAACCCAAGGCTAATCAGTGCCGAGCATGCGAAACTTGTCGCCAAGGCCGGGGGCATTGTCGGCTCGGTGCCCTGGGGTATCGGGCAGGCCAGCATGGCCGACTGGATCGAATCGATCCTCAGGCTTGTCGATACAGTCGGTGTCCATCACGTCGCGATTGGCACCGACATGGATGCCAATTTCCGGCCCGTCTTTACTGATTATCGGCAATGGCCGCTGATCCCTGCGGCGTTGCTCGCGCGCGGCCTGCATGAGCCGGAAGTGGCGGCGATCATTGGTGGAAATTTCATGCGGGTGTTCAAGGCCAATCGCGGTTAGCCAATTCGGATTCGGCAAACCTGCAATGACCTCTAATCCGGTCCTGGCCGCCTTGGAAAGGGTCTCCGCAGAACTTGCGCGAGACCCTCTGATCATCCAGGGTGCGGGCGGCAACACGTCGCTCAAGAGTGACGGCATCTTATGGATCAAGGCTTCGGGCTCCTGGCTAGTAGATGCCGAGAAGAAGCCGATCTTCGTGCCGCTGCTGCTGTCAAAGGTCCTGAACAATATCTTCGCCGAAAAAGCTGATTCCCTTGCAGATGCGCGGCTGCCGGATCGAAAAACTGAAGCCCTCAAGCCTTCGATCGAAGCGGCTTTGCATGCAGTGATGCCCCATGTTGCGGTGATTCACGCTCACGCCGTCAATTGCACGACCACTGCCCTGCTCGCTGATGGGCGGGCGCGGTTTGAACAAGCGATGAGCCAGGACCTGCGTGGCCTGTATCTTCCCTATGCCACCCCCGGCCTGCGGCTTGCCAACGCCGTACGAGAGGCCGTTAAAGGCAATAGCCCTCCCGACGTTGTCTTGCTGCAGAATCATGGAGTTGTCGTGGGAGCCGAATGTCCCGACGATGCCGCCAATTTACTGCGAGAGGTTGAGCGCCGACTGGAATTTGTCCCCCGCAGCCTTTCCCGGCCGGATCGGAATTCGTTGTCGGCCTTTGAGGGTACGCCCTATCGCGCCTTTCCCGCGGGCAGCGGCATGGCACTCGATCCCTATCTCTTCAATTTGCTCACAACTTCTGCGTTTACGCCGGACCAGATCGTTTTTTTGGGTGGCCCGGTCCCTGCCATTCGGCACGATGACGACATCGAACTGGCAGCCCGGCTCATTGAGAAGGAAAGCGGCATGGCGCCCGCATTGATCCTGCAGGAAGGCGTCGGCGCCTTTGTGCGTCGGGATGCCAGCCCCGGAACCGAGGTTATCATCCGCTGGCTTCTGCATATTGCTGAGCGAATTCCCGAAGGAGCCGAAGTCTTGTCGTTGCCCACTGGCGAAGTCGCAAACCTGTTTGGCTGGGACGCCGAGCGCTATCGAATGAAACTCGACCGGGATCGCCAGGCTGGGAGTTGAAACCTAGACGATCCCGGCGCCAAGCCCGACCGGCTTTCGCTCCTGCGCCTTTCTGATGCGCCAGCCGCTTTCGCGGTAAAGCGAAAGCACGTCGATCGCACCGCCAGCCTCCACCCGGGCCATTGCAACAATTGGCGACACGTCAACCTTGTAGGCTGAGCGGAGGGCCTGAAACGCCATCATTGCATCATTGCCCTCCTGCGCTGCATGAAGCGCGTCACGATCGACAAGCGCGGCCTTGGCATATGACGATACAATTGCCTCGGTCGATGAAAGCAGGCTTTCAATCGGATCAGTAACGTTGTGGGATTGATCGATCATATAGGCCGGGTTGAAGGTGTCGGGCGCCCGGGCTTCGGCCTCTGCAAGTTCGTTGAATACGAGGAACAACTGGTGCGGATCGATCGAACCTGAATCAAGATCGTCGTCACCATACTTGCTGTCATTGAAGTGGAATCCGCCGAGCTTGCCAGCTCGGTGCAAGCGCGCAACGATCTGCTCGATATTAACGTTGGGCGCGTGATGGCCAAGGTCAACAAGGCACTGCGCCTTGGGACCAAGTTCCTGCGCCGCCATCAGCGAAGAACCCCAATCGGAAATGATCGTCGAATAGAAGGCCGGCTCGAAAAGCTTGTGCTCAAGCAGCATGCGCCAGCCCTCAGGAAGGGCCGCGTAGATCGCCGAGGCGGAATCGATATAGCGGTCGAGCGCACGGGTGAAATCCTGCTGGCCCGGAAAGTTCGAACCATCGCCCACCCATACGGTCAGCGCGTCGGAACCCAGTGTGCGGCCGATCTCGATGCAGTCGATATTGTGCGCGATTGCTTGATCGCGCACTTCTTCGCTGGTCGCGCCCAAACTGCCATGGCGGTAGCTCTGCTCGGAATCGGGCTGATCCTGAAACGTGTTCGAATTCACCGCATCAAAGCCCAGCCCCAGGGCCGTGGCCTCGTCGCGCAATCCGGCATAGTCGCTCGCACTGTCCCAGGGAAAATGAAGGGACACGCGCGGCGTCGCGCGGCACAATTGCTGCACCAATGCGCAATCCGCGAGCTTTTCGTGAATGTTGGTCGGCTCGCCGGGAATGGCGAATTTGGCAAACCGTGTGCCACCCCGGCCTGTGGCCCAACTGGGCGTCGCGATGCTGAAAGATCCCACCTTGGCCTTTATGTCGTCAATTGCGATGCCTGACCGACCAAGCGTGCGGCCCAAAGCTTCATAGTCCTCGGCCAGCGCCACCGAACGCGGCCTGTTGTGCATTTCGATCTGGTCCCGGGACAGCGAAAACTCGCTCACAGTGTCACCCTCTCGACGAACTTGAACAATTATGGTTGTGTATGCGCGAAAATGATCATCCGTGCAATCCACCTTCCCTGATCCCTATCGCTTTGGGCCCGGAATGTGCAATTGAGGATCGTCGAAAGGAAGGGGCGCATGGGCGACCGGCTCGCAGTAGTGCTTGATATCGGCAAGACGGTTGCCAAGGCTTCTCTCTGGGATGCCAAGGGAAACATGATTGCCCATGAGAGCCGGGCAAATGAGATCGTTGCGGCGGACCATTATCGTGCGCTCGACACCGACGGGATTGATCGCTGGCTTGGCGAGACTCTGCGCGGATTTGCCGCCATGGGCCACATTGGCGCTATCGTTCCGGTTGCCCATGGCGCGGCCGCCGCCATCCTCGACAAGGACGGCCTTGCCGCACCGGTCATGGACTATGAAACGGAAATTCCGTCTGACGTCCGTGCTGCCTATCTCGGCGAACGCGATCCCGATCACGAGACGGGATCGCCAATCATGGATCTTGGGCTGAATCTTGGGCTTCAACTCTTTTACCAACAAGGGACCATGCCCGACCTGTTCGAAGTCGGCTCGACGATTGTGCCTTGGGCCCAATATTGGGCTTATCGCCTGTCAGGCATGGCCGTATGCGAAGTGTCAAGTTTCGGCGCCCACACGGACCTGTGGAATCCTGTGCAACGCTGCCCTTCCCGGATGGCCGTCCGCAGGGGCTGGGCGGCCAGATTCGCACCGTTCCGGAAGGCAAGCAATCGGGTCGGCCGGATTTCGCCTGAATGGACGGCACGGTGCGGCTTGCCAGCCGATGTCGAGATATACGCCGGGATTCACGACTCAAATGCCGCGCTTCATGCGGCCCGCGCAAATCCGGAAATCGCAGTGAAGGGGGCGACGATCCTGTCCACGGGAACATGGTTCGTGGCCATGCGCTCGCTTGCAATCGATAATAGGTTCAACATCGAAAAGCTCCCGTTCGAACGGGGGTGTCTAGCCAACGTCGACGCGAATGGCCGCCCGGTGCCAACCGCGCTCTTCATGGGCGGGCGCGAACTGGACTTGCTCAATGCCGGAGGTAATCACCGGATCGACGCCAGTGCAGATCAGCTGGCATTGCTCGAAGCGGCCCAGCGCTGCCTCTCGGGAGGCATGATGGTTTTGCCCACACAGACACAGGGTATCGGACCCTTTGCGGGTCACAAGGGCAGATGGATCAACCGGCCGTCTGACGCTGTGCAGGAGACGGCAGCAATGGCACTCTATGTGGCCCTGGTGGCCGATGCCGCGCTCGACCTTATTGGATCCGAAAACATGCTGGTTGTTGATGGTCGCTTTGCCAACGCCTCAGTTTTTACGCGCGCGCTGGCGGCCCTGCGTGGCACCACAAAAGTGTATACGAGTCGTGCTGAACACGATGTCTCGCTGGGGGCGCTGCGACTGATTCGGCCCAAATTGCGTCAAAAAGACAAGCTCGATCGCGTAACGCCGCTTGACGCACCGTTGCTCGAATATCGACGTCGCTGGCGGCAAGGCCTGGAAGGGTGCAGTCGCGGCTAAGCTGGCACTCGCTACTGGGTCCTGACGGCCCCTGCTTCGTCAGCCTCCGTCGCCCGGGTGGCCATATGGAAGTTCCGGTCAGTATTGACGTCCAGCTCGATCCCGTAGCGTTTCCGATCGGTCAACAGCCATGTGAGGCCAGCAAGACCGCCCACGGCGACGCGCAGCAGACCAAAGGCAATCGACAGTGACAGGGCTGCTTCGGGCACTATGCTTGCCCCTCCCAGGAAAACCACAAAGGCGGCCTCGCGGAGGCCCCAGCTTCCCAACGAGATCGGAATCATCGCGACCAGGAGCGCTGCCGGCAACAGCGCAAACAGGGTTGCAAACGGGATGCCGAGATCGAGGCTTGCCGCCAAGGCCGCAAGCACCGCGACACGCGTCGCATGCTGCCCAGACGCAATCACCCAGCACCATATTGTGTTCCAGCCAGCGTGGTTCACCTGGCGGAAATCGACCGCGAGTGCGGCAATCCTGCTTGCCAGTGGCCCAAGAACGAGACCGCGAAGCCGGGGTATCACCAGGAAGCTGCAATAGGCCGCAAGCAGCGCTGCTGAACCCAATGCCGCGATCAACATCAGAGCCATTCGCTCGGCGTCGTTATCGACCACGTTCAACGCGATTGGCAGTCCCAGCAGGATGACGGGTACCAAAGCCGCGAATGACAACATCCGGGCCGTCAATACGGAGCGAAGCGCTGTGCCTAGTGGCGCGCCCAGCCGCTGCATTTGCATCGTCCTGAAAATGTCGCCACCCAAGGTGGACGGCGCAAGATTGCTGAAGAACCAGCTTACGAAGCTGTAAAGGAATGACGTGCCCAGGCGCACCCTATGGCCGAGAATTCTCATCACGATGCAGAAGGCAAGCGCATCCAACGCAGTCATCGCAAGGACAAGGGCAAGTGACACGGCCAGCCAGGCGGGCCTTGCCTTGTCGAGCAATGCGGACAGGCTGGCCACATCTACGTTGTGAACAACCAGCCAGAACAGGAATGCCGTGACAGCGCACTTGATCAGCAACTTCGCACGGCGATTCATCGTGGCGACATAGCAGCTGTTGCTGCAATAGGGGAGCGGTTCAGCGCGTCTCGAATCGGGACGGCGATGCGTCGTGATTTCAACCTTCTTTTTGAGCTTGGCCGATGATAGGGCGGACACTGTGTGGGGGGATCGGTATGGCGAACGGTGGCATGGACAATCGTCGCCTCCTTATGATCGCGGTCGATTCCGCCAGCCTTCCGTTTATCCGCAGCAATCTGGATCGACTGCCCAGCTTTGCCGGGCTTCTCGACAATGGAATGTGCCGCCCTCTCGAAACATCGGCGACCTATCTCAGCGCGACACCGTGGCCGACCTTTTCCTCAGGCCTTCAGCCCGGCGATCATGGGCATTATTACCCTTTTCAGTGGGATGCAGAACATCATCGCTGCAGACGGGTCGCCAAGCGCGAATGGTCGCATCGTTTCGAATATGAGCCGTTCTGGCACCCCATTGCCCGCCAGGGCGTCCCGACGATTGCGTTCGATATTCCTTATGCTCTGATCGACAAGGATGTGCCGTGCCTTCAGATCACCCACTGGTCGTACCAGAGCACGGGAGTTGCCGAAGCGTCGCATCCCGAGGTGCTGCGCGATATCCGTCGGCGCTTTGGATACCGGCCGATTGGCGCGGAAGTGCCGGTACCGAAAACGGCTCGTCAGTGCAGAGCTTTGCGTGACAGGCAGATTCGAGCAGTCCAACGCAAGGGTGACGCAATCCTGCATTTGATGGATCGGCCGTGGCGACTGTTTCTGACCGGCTTTTTTGAAGGCCATCGAGCAGGGCACAATCTCTGGCCCGTGAAGGGAGATTTTGCGTCGGATGCTGCGCCGGATGCGTTGCTTTCGGTCTATGAAGAGCTGGATCGCCAGCTTGCTCGAATCCTTGCACGGATTGAGCACGACGCTGCGGATACGTCCGTGCTGCTCTTCGCGCTTCACAGTCTGGAGCCCAACCGGGCGCAGAACCACTTCCTCAATGAAATCATCGACCGATTGAACAGGCGCTACCTGGGGGATGTTTCGTCGTTGGCGGGCCGGATCCAGCCGACAAATGTCATGGCCTATCTGCGGTCGGCGGTGCCGCCGACATTGCAGTATCATTTGGCCCGCCTGCTTGGTGAGGACGTTCAGGACTGGGTGTTGAACAGGGCGCTTGTGGCGGGTTGTGACTGGTCACGGACACCTTCGCTCGTCTTGCCGTCCGGCGGCGAGGGCCTGATCCGGCTCAACATCAAGGGACGCGAGAGGCTTGGTTTCTTCGAGCCTGGCAGCAAGAGGCTCGAGGACTATGTCGAATGGCTGTGCGAGCGGCTTCGGGAGATATGTGTGGCCGATACGGGCGAGCCGCTCATCGACAAGATCCTGCTTTCAGACGACCATTTCGCTGGCACGCGGCGTCAGAACCTTCCGGACATGGTCCTGAGCTGGCGACCGGATGTGCCGGCCGAACGGATCACGTCACCTGATGTCGGTGAAATCGAAATGCGGCTCAACACGGGGCGCGGCGGCAATCACAACGGTGAAGCGTTTGTCATTGCGACTGGTGCCGAAGACTTTCTCGCGGATGCCCGCAATGTCGGGCACATCGTGGAGCTTGGGAGACTTGCTGAACGGTATTTCGGGCATGGTGCTTTGCCCCCCAATCTTGACGATGCATAGATCGGGAGACGGAGCAAATGGAGACTGAAGTGGGCGCCAGGTTAAGCAATCCGCACTTCAGCTACGCGCCCTTCCTGATGCTTAGCCTCTTATTTCTCTGGCCTTTGGCATTGAACGGGCACCCCTTCTATGTCGGGGACAGTGCGAGCTATCTCCGGGGTGGGGCGGCTGGCGTCGATACAGTCATGCTGATGCTGCGTGAATGGTGGCAAGGGACGTTTATATCGTCCGGTGGGCCGGGAACCGCAGCGGATGGAGGATCGAGCGCTGTCGTGACTGCTGCGATCGGTCAGGCAGGCGGCACCCGCTCGCTCGCATACAGCCTGCTCACTTACCTGCTGCGGATGCCTGGCCAGAGCCTCTTGGCGCTCGTTGTTTTCCAGGCGGGTGCTGTCGCGTTCGTTGTGGTGCTGGTTCAGCGGTTGATGGCACCACATGCCTCGGGGCGGGGACGTCTGGCCATGATGGCGTGCCTGGCGCTGCTCACGCCTGTTGCCTGGAGCGCGACGACCGCCATGCCGGATATTCTCGCTGGCGTTGCACTTTTGGGATCGGTTCCTTTGACGCTCTATCTGGAACGCCTCGGTGTCGTGGAGCGGATCGCGCTCGTTCTTCTGCTTGCATTGGCCATCGCGGCGCACGTTAGCCACTTGCCGCTCGCGCTGGCGACGCTCGCAACAGGAGCCGCCGCGCGCTTGCTGCTTCGAAGGCCAAATCGTGCCGCCGCGACGCGTGATGCACTTTGGATCCTGAGTGCACCGCTATTGGCTTTGACGGCATCATTTGCGCTGTCTTATGTCGGCTTTGGAACAGCCAGCGTTGCCCCGAAGCGATACCCGATCCTGCTCGCCCGATCGGTCGCGGATGGACCGGGGCTTCGCTATCTTCAAGCACATTGCGGAACAGAGAGATATGCGATCTGCGAAATATTCGGTACCAACTTCCCCACCCACCCCGGAGAGTTCCTGTGGGGTCCGAACGGTGTTCGCTATCGCGCCACACCCGGACAGATGGAACGAATTCGCGCCGAGGAATGGTCGATCGTGCGGCGCGCTGCAGTGGAGTATCCGATGCTCCAACTCGACAGTTCGACCCGGAATTTCCTGCGGCAATTTGGCAGCTTTGGACTTGGCAAGGTCGATTTCAGGGCAGCGCTCGTTGTCGGGCCGACGGGACGGGTGGATTTGGTGAACGTCAGCGACGATCGGCCGCAGCTTCGCAGGTGGCTATCGGTCGTAATCTATATCGTTTTTGGAGCAAGCCTGGTGATACTCTATCGGATGCGTCGCCGCCTGACGGAGTTGGAACGTGCCGCACTCATTGTTGTGGTCACCGGTTTGGTGGCCAATGCCGCAGTCTGTGGCGTCCTGTCCGGTGTTGCTGACCGATACCAGGCACGCGTCGCCTGGGTGATCCCCTTGCTTGCAATTATGCTCTTGCTGAAGAACAGGAATGAACCGCCTGCCAGTGCGGGAGCGGGCACGGCGAAAGGGGCATTGTCAAAACTGACTGAATTTTAGGCGGGGGACTCGTCAACCGCCAATGGAGGCGAGGTGGGGGGTGGCGCCGCTATTGTTGTTGTGCAGGTCATGGGCGCGGTCCTTGCGACCCATCAGCGCGGTGATGCGCTCGATCAGTGCGTCCTGCTCCGAATCGCATTGCAAAAAGGGGCGAAGGTCGAACCCTCCATCACCAAACAGGCAAAGATGCAGCTTGCCCGATGCCGACACGCGCAGCCGGTTGCAACTGGCGCAGAAATCCATTGAGTAGGGGGCAATGATGCCAATCCGGCCCTTGCTTTGCCGGTGGGTATATTCGACGGCAGGGCCATCGCCGGCTTGCCGTTTCGAGGCGCACCACCCGCGGGCCTCCAGTTGCGCGATCACCGTTGCGCCGGGCAAATGGTGCCTGCCGAAATAGCCCGGATTGTCGTTGGTGCGCATGACTTCGATGAAGCGCAGAGCCAGATCACGGGTCGCAACAAAATCTACAAACTTATCGAGCTCCCGGTCGTTCAGGCCTCTGAGCAGCACAGTGTTGATCTTCACACTGTCAAAACCGGCAGCCTGGCAGGCATCGACTCCTCGCAGCACCTCGGCAAGCCGGTCATGCCCGGTAATTTCAAGAAACCGCTGTGGATCGAGCGAATCGATGCTGATGTTGATCGCCCGAATCCCCGCATCATGGAAGCCTTGGGCGCGCTCGGGCAGGCAATAGCCATTGGTCGTGACTGCAAGGCGTCGAATGCCGGGCAGGCTGGCAACGGCGGCGGCAACCTTTTCAAATTCCGGTCGTAAGGTCGGCTCACCGCCCGTCAGGCGCACTTTCCAAAGCCCGAGTGTCGCAAAGGCGCGAACCAGGCGGATGATTTCGTCAATCGACAGATATGCAGGTGCGCCCTTTGCCTTGCGATAGCCGTTCGGGAGGCAATAACTACACCGGAAGTTGCAGGCATCGGTGAGCGACAGTCGCAAATATTCAAACCGGCGGCCGTGCGCATCAGATAGCCGCAGGCTCGTGGCATTCGACGATGCTGCCATGATGTGGCCGGAGTTAATAAGCTGGCCGTCGAACATTATTGCACCAGAGGGCCATCCGCCAAGGCCAAGGCGACACCTTGGATTTCGGCCCGTGAAGCCAATATCGCCAGATATTGCGAGACCGCCCGGCGCCAGCTCGCCTCCTCAAGATAGGCGGCGATCTTGTCTCGCACCAGCTCGAATGGCAGTTGCTCCGCCTCCATCCGCCGCCCGGCACGAATGACGTGTATGCCGAACCGGGTCCTCACCGGCTGCTCGCACAATTCGCCTTCGTTCAACGCGAACAAGGCGGCCTCGAATGGCTCTACGGTTTGTCCCGGCCCGATCTGTCCCAGATTGCCTCCCGCCTCCTTTGACGGACAGGCAGAATATTGTCGCGCCAGATCGGCAAACAGTCCTGGATCCGATTGGAGCTTGAGGATGGCTGCCCGCGCGTCGCCCTTCGCCAGGCCATAGCCCAGATCGTCATCGGGCGAGGTTGCAAACAGGATGTGCTCGGCCTCGACAATGGCAGGTGAAGTGAACCGCGCCTTGTTCTGATCGTAATAGCGCCGGGCGGTCACTTCATCGGCAGACGGAGTCTTTACCTCCCGATCGAGAAGCGCTTCTATCCGTGCATCGTCTGGGGCAAGGGCTCGCCCCTCCGCATCGGTGAGATCAATCGCCATGATTCCCTGCCGATCGGCCTCATCGAGAAGGAGGCGGCGGACGACCAGAGCTTCAGCCGCCGAGGCCCACGCTATTTCCGGGGCTTGTGCGGGATGATTCTGCGCTTCGGTTGCAATTTCGGCGGACGGAATTTCGATGCCGCCAACGCTCACACGCTCCATCACCTCAACCATGCCGCGCCGCCGCCCTGCGTGACCGAACGATCTGATAGCCGGGTCGCCAGACGTAGCGCACTGGCGCGGACAACATGTGCACAAGTCGCGTGAACGGGAACAGAAAGAGGATCGTGAGGCCTAGGAAGAGGTGCAGCTTGAAGATGATATGCGCGTCGGTGACAAAGCTCGACGCGTCGGCCCGGAAGGTAAAAATACCCTGTGCCCAAGTCATAAACTTCAGCATTTCTGCTCCATCGAGATGATCCATGGAGATTTTGATCGTCGATATGCCGAGTATCAGCTGCACCCACAGGAGGAAGAGGATCATGATGTCGCTGAAGTTCGACGTTTTGCGGATGCGCGGATCGAAAAGTCGGCGGTGGAGCAGGAGCGTGGCGCCAGCCAGCGCCAAGGCGCCAGCAACGCCGCCGACAATGATCGCAATCATCTGCTTGGTGCCATGCGGGATGCCGAGCGCATCGAACAGCGCAATCGGTGTAAGCAGGCCACCCAGATGGCCCAAAAATATTACGAGCACGCCCACATGAAACAGTACCGATCCTGCGATCAGCTGCTTTCGCCGCAGCAGCTGGCTTGACCCCGACCGCCAACCATAGGGTTCGCGATCGAACCGGATGATCGATCCGACCGCCAGAACCGCCAGTGCGATATAGGGATAGATGCCGAACAGCAGATGGTTGAAGAATTGATCCATGTTCAGTTGCTCCTGGCAGGGCAGGGGGAAGCGGGTTGGGCAAAGCGGTTCACGATCGCAGCGGCCTGCGGACATTCGCCGCCCGGTTGGGGCGCAGCTCCTGCACCGAACCTCACTTCTTCGGCCTCCCAGGCGGCATCAAGCGCTTCGAGGTCGTTGGGGTCATCGGCTGGTGCAATGGCACTTTGAGCATCGAGACTGCGATCCACATTGGCCAGTTCGCACAGCACTACCAGGACGGCGGCATAAGGCGATCCGCGCTTCTCGAGCCGTTCTGCCAGTGCCGCAAGAACAGGGCCGGGCTCCGCAAGCTGTTCCAGCGCCCTGTCCGGCGGCAGAACAGAGCAGTATTCGAGGAATTGTGGCAGGAAATCGGGCAGTTCGTTGGAAACCGGATCAAGTCCGGCCAGGAGGTAACGTTCCCGCAAGTCCACCATCGCTTGCCCGCGATCCCGGCTCTCGCCATGGACATGCTCGAACAGATGCAGGGAATGGATCCGACCCCGGTCGAACAGTTCGACATAGGCCTCCTGAGTTTCGATCAGGTCATCCTTGCCAAGCATTGCGAGCAAGGGCTCCAGCGTCGCGGCCTGGCCGGCCGACAATAGCCCCTCATCTCCCATAGCAGCGCGCATGGCTGGCACTGCCGCCTGCACGTCTTCGGAGGGATATTGCAGCAGCGCGGAAAGAATGCGCAGGGTGATACCCATCACATCACCTCCGAGGGCGTTTGTAGCCTCTTGCGCGCCGGTGCCCCGAACAGGTTGGCATCGCTGCTGCCGCTCGAGCAGCCGTTGCCGAACGAGAAACCGCACGAGCCACGTTCATCGAACATGTCCTCGGCATTTTCGCGATGGCCTGAAGGGATCACGAAGCGGTCCTCATAATTGGCGATGGCCATTACGTGATACATCTCCTCGATTTGTGCAGTCGTCATACCGACCCGCGCCGCAACGTCATCGCGGATGACGCCATCAACGGTCTTGCCGCGCATATAGCTCCGCATCGCCATCATCCGTTCAAGACACTCGGCCACCGGCTCCTCCTTGCCCGCGGTCAGCAGGTTTGCGAGATATTTGAGCGGGATGCGCAGCGAGCGCACATCGGGCATGTCGTCGATCATCGCAATCTTTCCGACGCTTGCAGCGGCGCTGATCGGAGAGAGGGGCGGCACGTACCAGACCATTGGCAAGGTCCGGTATTCCGGGTGCAGCGGGAAAGCGACTTTCCACTCCATCGCCATCTTCCATACCGGGGAGCGGCGGGCGGCCTCAAGCCATGCCTCGGGAATGCCATCCTTGCGGGCCTGCGCAATCACCGCCGGATCATTTGGATCGAGGAAGATATCGAGCTGGGCCTGATACAAATCCTCGACATCTTCGGTGGAAGCCGCTTCCCCGATCCTGTCGGCATCGTAAAGCATCACGCCCAAATAGCGGATCCGCCCGACACAGGTTTCGGAACACACGGTCGGCTGCCCCGCTTCGATGCGCGGGTAGCAGAAGATGCACTTTTCCGATTTGCCCGATTTCCAGTTGTAATAGATCTTCTTGTACGGGCACCCCGAAACACACATCCGCCAGCCCCGGCATTTTTCCTGATCTATCAGGACGATGCCATCCTCCTCGCGCTTGTAGATCGATCCCGACGGGCAGGCCGCGACGCATGTCGGATTGAGACAATGTTCGCACAGCCGCGGCAGATACATCATGAAGGTGTTTTCGAACTGGCCGTACATCTCCTTCTGCACGCCGTCGAAATTGTAATCTACCGATCGCTTGGCGAATTCGCCGCCGAGGATTTCCTCCCAGTTGGGCCCCCAGTTGATCTTTTCCATCCGTTCGCCGGTGATTGCTGAGCGCGGTCGCGCCGTTGGCATCGCCTTCGATTCCTTCGCGGTCTGCAAATGCCCGTAATCGAAAGTGAAGGGTTCGTAATAATCGTCGATTTCCGGCAGGTCAGGGTTGGCGAAAATCTTCGCCAGCACACGCCATTTACCGCCCATCCGCGGCTGGAGCCGTCCGCCCTTGACCTGCCAGCCGCCATTCCAGCGCTTCTGGTTCTCCCAATCCTTGGGATAACCAATGCCAGGCTTGCTTTCGACATTGTTGAACCAGGCATATTCCATGCCTTCGCGGCTGGTCCACACGTTCTTGCAGGTAACCGAACAGGTGTGGCAGCCAATGCATTTGTCGAGGTTCAGGACTTTGCCGATCTGTGCGCGAATCTTCATGCTGCGTGCTCCCCGGCACGTTCGCCTTCGGGCAGCGGGTCTTCCAGCCAGTCGACCTTGGACAATTTGCGGACGATGACGAACTCGTCGCGGTTGGAACCCACCGTTCCGTAATAGTTGAATCCATAGGCAAGCTGGACATAGCCGCCGATCATGTGGGTCGGTTTCAGCACCGCGCGCGTCACGCTGTTGTGGATGCCGCCGCGATTACCGGTCAGCACCGACCCCGGCACGTTCACGATCTTTTCCTGTGCGTGATACATGAACAGCGTGCCTTCCTTCATCCGCTGCGACACGACCACGCGAGCAACGAGCGCACCGTTGGTGTTGAATGCTTCGACCCAGTCATTGTCCACGAGCCCAGCCTTCGCCGCATCGACTTCAGACATCCAGACGATGGGCCCGCCGCGCGACAGGGTCAGCATCAGCAAATTGTCGGTGTAGGTCGAATGGATGCCCCATTTCTGGTGCGGGGTGATGAAATTCAGGATGACGTGCTTTTCATCCCTCGCCTGATCGATCATCGGCTGGACGGTCTTGGTGTCGATCGGCGGACGATAGACGCAGAACCCTTCGCCAAAGGCGCGCATCCATGCATGGTCCTGGTAAAGTTGTTGACGACCGGTCAGCGTCCGCCAGGGAATGAGTTCGTGCACATTGGTGTAACCGGCATTATAGCAGACATGCTCGCTCTCGATCCCCGACCAGATGGGCGACGAGATGATCTTGCGCGGCTGTGCCTGGAGGTCGCGGAAACGGATTTTTTCATCCTCCTTCGGCCGCGCGAGATGGGCATGTTCGCGCCCGGTATTGGCTGACAGAGATTCCCAGGCCTTGACCGCGACTTCGCCGTTGGTTTCGGGGGCAAGCGTAAGGATGACTTCGGTTGCATCGATCGCGCTGTCGATGCGGGCATTGCCCTGCGTCGGCCCGCCATCGTTGACCGTGCCATTCAGTTCCCTGAGCAGCTTGACCTCATGATCGGTGTTCCAGGCGATACCCTTGCCGCCATTGCCCAGTTTTTCGAGCAACGGGCCAAGCGAAGTGAAGCGCTTGAAGAGCCCGGGATAATCTCGCTCGACCACGGTCACATTGGGCATTGTAATGCCTGGAACGGCTTTTGCCTGTCCCTTGCCCCAATCCGCTACGTCGAACGGTTGGGCGAGTTCGCCGGGACTATCGTGCAGGATCGGTGTAAGGACGACGTCTTCCTCCACCCCAAGTACTTCAGGAGCGATCTCGGAAAACTTCTTCGCGATACTCTTGTAAATTTCCCAATCGGATTTCGATTCCCACACCGGATCGACGGCCGCCGACAAGGGGTGGATGAACGGATGCATGTCGGATGTGTTGAGATCATCCTTTTCGTACCAGCTGGCGGTCGGCAGGACGATGTCGGAATAGACGCAGGTTGTGGACATGCGGAAATCGAGCGTCACCACCAGGTCGAGCTTTCCCTTGGGGGCGTCATCATGCCAGACCACGTCATCGGGCTTTTGCGCGCCCGTCTGGCCGAGGTCCTTGCCCTGGACGCCGTGGGCGGTGCCGAGCAGATGCTTGAGGAAATATTCGTGCCCCTTACCCGATGAGCCAAGGATATTGGAGCGCCAAACGAACATGTTGCGTGGCCAGTTTGCGGGATCGTCGGGGTCGCTGCATGACATTTTCAGTTCACCCGACTGCAAAGCTCCGGCAACATAATCCGCGGTGGTCTTGCCTGAAGCTTTTGCCGTCTTGGCGACCTCCAGAGGATTGGTCTTGAGCTGCGGCGCGGACGGCAGCCATCCCATGCGTTCGGCACGGACATTATAGTCGATCAGCGTGCCCGACCAGTCGCCATCGGGCGCAGTCGGGGACAATATCTCCTTTATGTCGAGCGTTTCGTAGCGCCACTGGTCGCTATGGGCATAGAAAAAGCTCGTCGAGTTCATCTGGCGGGGCGGGCGATTCCAGTCGAGCGCAAACGCCAGCGGCTGCCACCCGCTTTGCGGGCGCAGTTTTTCCTGGCCGACATAATGACACCAGCCGCCGCCTGACTGGCCGACACACCCGCACATCACCAGCATGTTGATGATGCCGCGATAGTTCATGTCCATATGGTACCAGTGGTTCAGCCCGGCCCCCAGGATGACCATCGACTTGCCGTTGGTCTTTTCCGCATTGGTTGCAAATTCGCGGGCGACCGTGACGATCTGTTCGGCGGGAACGCCGGTAATCCGTTCAGCCCAGGCTGGTGTGTAGGGAGTATTGTCAGTGTAGTCGCGTGAGACATGCTCGCCGCCAAGGCCACGATCTAGGCCATAGTTCGCGCACAACAGATCAAACACGGTTGCGGCGATCGCCTTGCCGTCCTTCAGTTTCAATGACCGGACGGGAATCCGGCGGTTCAGGACGTCAGGGTGGTCAGTACCCTTGAAGTGATCATGCTCGCGGTTCCCGAAATAGGGGAAGGACACGTCGACCACATCGTCACGATCCTCTTCCAGAATGGCAGTCATGCGCAACCTTGTGTCGTCGCCCTTTCCATCCCTTTCCTCAAGGTTCCATTTGCCCTTTTCACCCCAGCGAAAACCCGCTGTGCCAAGTGGGGCAACGACTTTGCCACTGGTGTCGTCAACTGCGACTGTCTTCCATTCAGGATTATTCTTCTCGCCCAGGGCATCTTCGAAATCGGATGCGCGCAACAGGCGTTCCGGCACATAGGCCCCATTTTTTTCCACCAGACGAACCAGCATCGGCATGTCGGAATATTTGCGGCAATAATCCTCGAAATAGGGCGCCTGCCGGTCGAGGTGGTACTCCCTCAGGATGACATGGCCCAACGCCATAGCGAGTGCCGCATCGGTACCCTGCTTTGGGTTCAGCCAAAGGTCGGCAAATTTTGTCGCCTCGGCATAATCGGGAGAGACGACCACCGCCTTGGCACCACGATACCGCGCCTCGGTGAAGAAATGCGCGTCGGGAGTCCGGGTTTGCGGGACGTTTGAGCCCCACAGCATGAGGAAGCCGGAATTATACCAGTCGGCGCTTTCGGCCACGTCCGTCTGCTCTCCCCATGTTTGCGGGGAGGAGGGCGGCAAATCGCAATACCAGTCGTAGAACGACATGCAGGTGCCGCCCAGCAGGGACAAATAGCGCGATCCGGCGGCGTAGCTGACCATCGACATGGCCGGGATCGGCGAAAAACCGATGACGCGATCCGGGCCATATTTCTTGGCCGTATAGGCGTTCGCGGCCGCAATGATCTCGGTCACTTCGTCCCAATGCGCACGGACAAAGCCGCCATGGCCGCGAATGGCGGTGTAGCTCTTGCGCTTCGCCGGATCTTCGACGATCGACGCCCAAGCGGCGACGGGGGCCATTGTCTTGCGCGCCTCGCGCCAGAGACGCACCAGGCGGGAGCGTACCAAGGGATATTTCAGCCTCTGCGCAGAATAGATGTACCAGCTATAGCTCGCCCCGCGCGCGCAACCGCGCGGCTCATGATTGGGAATCTCGGGCCTTGTGCGCGGATAGTCCGTCTGCTGCGTTTCCCATGTGATGATGCCGCCCTTGACGTATATCTTCCAGGAGCATGACCCCGTGCAGTTCACGCCATGGGTTGAACGCACGATTTTGTCATGTTGCCAGCGTTTGCGGTAACTGTCTTCCCAGTTGCGATCCTCGCCGGTGACAACGCCATGGCCGTCGGCAAAGGGCGCCTTTGTTTGTCGGAAAAAGGTCAGGCGGTCCAGAAGGTGGCTCATGTTACGTGTCCTTATTGGGCCATGGCGAGCGGTGCGGCGGGTGCCCCGCCACGTTCAATGGCGTGGAGCAGCCCGGCCCGGCGCGTGTAGAAGTACCAGGTCAGTGCAGCGCAGCTCGCGTAGAAGATCAGGAACCCCCATAGCGCCGCCATTGGCGAGCCCGTCATGGCAATTGCGCTGCCGAAGCTCTTCGGGATGAAGAAGGCCCCATAGGCCGCAATTGCTGACGTAAAGCCGACAATCGCTGCCGATTCCTTCTCCGCCTGTCGCGTGCGTTCCACCGCACTCAGCTCCGGCATCAGGCGCGGGACTTCCTGTCGCATGATCACGGGGATCATCTGGAAAGTTGATGCATTGCCGACGCCCGTTGCAAAAAACATGAAGATGAACATGCCGAGGAAACCGAAAAAGTCCTTCTGGACGAGGAAATACATGACCCCGACAACGCCGAACATCATTCCGACGAACACCCAGAATGTGACGCGGGCGCCGCCCCATTTATCGGAAACCCACCCCGTCGCGGCACGGCTGATTGCACCGACGAGGGGCCCCAGAAACACATATTGCAGAACATTCACGTCTGGGAACTGGCTCTTCGCAAGCAGCGGCAAGCCGGCCGAGAAGCCGATGAACGAGCCGAATGTACCGGTGTATAGCCAGCACATCAGCCAGTTATGCTTGCGCTGGAAAATGACGGACTGTTCCGCAAAGCTGGCTTTGGCGTCAGCGATGTCATTCATCCCGAACCATGCAAGCAGGCCTGATGCGATGACGAACGGCACCCAGATGAATCCGGCATTCTGAAGCCAGAGCTGGCCACCCTCACTTGTCGTGACGGGACTCCCCCCGATCGCGCCGAATACGCTGGTGGTGATGATAATCGGCACCACGAACTGCATGACCGACACCCCCAGATTGCCAAGCCCGGCATTGAGCGCCATTGCGTTGCCCTTCTTCGCCTTGGGGAAGAAAAAGCTGATATTAGACATTGAGGAGGCGAAATTGCCGCCGCCGAAGCCGCAAAGCAGGGCCAGCACCAGGAAGATGACATAGGGCGTTTCAGGATCCTGGACGGCATAGCCAATGCCGAATGCCGGTATGAGAAGCGAGAAGGTGGACATTGTCGTCCACAAGCGTCCGCCGAATATCGGCACCATGAAGCTGTAGAAGATGCGAAGCGTCGCACCCGAAAGGCCGGGCAGGGCAGCAAGCCAGAACAGCTGGTCCGTCGTGTAGGCAAACCCGATCAGTGGCAGCTTTGCGACGACCACGGACCAGACCATCCAGACCGAGAATGCCAGGAGAAGGGCCGGAATGGAGATGTACAGGTTTCGCCGGGCAATCGGTTCCCCCGCATTCTTCCAGAAATCGGGATCCTCCGGCCTCCATTCGGCGAGGACCTTTGTGGTTGCCGGCCCATGTCGCTCGACATCGTGTATGTCCGCCATTTCGGGGAATTGTGGCAACGACCGCGCGTCGATGCCCGATGCCTTCTGCTCCATCTGCCGCACCGCGAAGTGCATCCAGCCAAGCGCGATTGCGACGAGCGCGAAAAGCACCATGTAGCAGCTCGTCCAGATGCCCGTCAGGTCGCTGATTGCGCCGAACACGATCGGCAGGACAAAGCCGCCAAGGCCACCGACCATCCCAACCATACCGCCAACTGCGCCAACGTGATCAGGATAGTAAACCGGGATGTGCTTGTAGACCGCAGCTTTGCCGAGCGACATGAAAAAGCCGAGCACGAATACGGTCACGACAAAGGGAACCAGGCCCATCGAGGTTGAAAAGCGGATGTCTCCATCGATGCCGTGAATGGTATAATCGGTTGCTGGATAGGACAGCATGAACAGGCATACGAGCGACACAACGAACGTCGCATACATGATCTTGCGGGCACCATATTTGTCGGACAGAATGCCCCCATATGCTCGGAAAAGGCTTGCGGAGAGCGAAAAGGTGGCAGCCAGCATGCCCGCCACTTTCACATCGACGCCATAAACGCCCATCATGTATTTGGGCAGCCACAGGGCCAGCGCGACGAACGCGCCGAACACGAAGAAGTAATAGAGCGAGAACCGCCAGACCTGCTGGTTCTTGAGCGGTTCAAGCTGCTCGCGCAGCGATTTGGGCTTGTCGCCCGAAATCTTGCGCCGCGCAAAATCGGGATCATCCTTGCTGAACAGGAAGAACAGCACAGCCGTGGCACCCAGTGCGACCGCCCAGATCTGCGCAACGGCGGTCCAGCCCAAGGCGACCATGACAAAGGGGGCTGCAAATTTGGTAACGGCCGCTCCGACATTGCCCATGCCGAAAAAGCCGAGCGCCGCACCCTGGCGTTCCTGCGGGAACCATTTGGATACGTATGCCACGCCGACGGCAAAGCCACCGCCGGCAAGGCCAAGGCCGAGCGCTGCCAGTAGCATCATCGGGTATGTCGACGCCATCGACAGCAGGTAGGTGGACACTGCAGACACCAACATCGTCAGCGGAAAAATCAGCCGTCCGCCCCGCTGATCCGTCCACACGCCGAGAAACACGCGGCAAAGCGATCCACTGAGGATCGGAGTGCCCACGAGCAGGCCGAATTGTGTATCGTTCAGCCCAAGCTCTGCCTTGATCTCGATCCCGACAATCGCAAAGATCGTCCAGACTGCAAAGCAGATCATGAACGCAAATGTACTCAACCAAAGGGCGCGCTGCTGTTGTGGCGCTGAAACGGGAGCTGCGGAAACCATCGGTCGCTTTCCTTCTCAAACGAGGATCTTGGATGGATGAAGCTCCCCTTGTGGTGATGTGTATTTGACGTGGATCAAAACTGGCTTGGCCGAATTCCTTTGTGAGGCTGGGGATGACATCGCTCAGCTCCAATCAAGCGCAACATCAAGCCATCAATTGATTATTGTTAATTTGGTGACTAACACGCCTGGGATAGCCACGATTGCGAGCATGAATTGAGACCGCAGGAAAAGCCCGAAATTGCCCGGTTACCACTGTTCGCGGCCATGAATCCTGAAGAGCGGGAAATTGTCTTCTCCGCGTCGTTTCTGCAGGTCTTTCCGCCCCAGTTGGTTCTGTTCGAAGTCGGCCAGCGGTCGGATTTTCTGCATGTCCTTGTCGATGGCATGGTCGAGCTGTTCACGACCAACCGCGATCGCGATACGACGATGGCCGTCATTGAGCCTGTCCGCAGTTTCATACTGGCCGCTGTTTATACCGACATGCCGTACCTGATGTCCGCGAGAACGCTTTCCGCATCGCGCGTGATGATGATCCCGTCATCGGTTGTCAGAAACGCGATCGACAAGGATATGGCCATGATGAGATCGGCGATGCGGGAGCTGTCGCTCGGCTATCGCGGATTAGTGCGATCGCTGACCGACATGAAGCTCAGGCAATCGGTCGAAAGGCTGGCCAACCACCTACTTCTCTATAGTCGCAAGTCCGGGGGGGCGAACATGTTTCAGTTGCCCATGGAAAAGCGCTTGCTCGCCTCGCTTCTGGGTATGACACCCGAAAATCTGTCGCGGGCATTCGGCGCTCTCATCCATCACGGTGTTAACGTGTCGGGCACAACGATCGAGATTGTCGATCGCGACAAACTGGAAGCCTTTGCCCGGCCAGATCCATTTTTCGATGTCGACGGCAAATGAGCGCGTCGGCGCGCAAGCAAGGCCGAGCGCCGGGCCTAATGCCTGACTAGAATTTCGCCTCGATCGAAAACCAGACCTTGGTCGTATCGGTCGCAAACGCCTTCGCTCGATAGCTTGCAAATTTGGCCAGCAGCGAAATGTTCTTGCGGACGGGCACGGTCACAATCGCGTTCCATTCGTTGCCATAATTGATTCCCAAGCGAGTCGCATTGAAGTCGTGATAGGCAATACGAAGCATTGCGCCCTTGATCGGCCCCATGGCGGGTAATTTGTATCCGACATCCAAATAGGCATCGCGCAACCCGTTCGGTGGTGTCGTCAGGAACTTGTCGGCCCAGCCGTTGAAGGCATGTAGTGTAGCAAGCGGTGTTTGCAGTGCGGACGCGCCATTGCCTTCCAGCAGTTCATAGCCGCCCTTGACGGTAACTGCGCCGCTGGCGATGCCGGGTTCGATCAGCCAATAATTGTGGTTAAAGTTGAAGGGGTTGTTGCCGTTCTCTCTCTGGCTTGCATGCTCGGCTGCATAGAGCAGTTTCAGTTTCCGGCCGAGGCGCTGCTCTCCAGCCAGCCTCAATCCCAACGTTTTCGAAGACATCACCGGCGCTGAAGGGATGTCCAGCCAATAGCCATAAGCGGTAAGCGTCCCGAGCTTTTTGATCGTTGCGCCGACACGAGCCGCGTGGATGTCGGTGTCGCGCCAAATCCCTTGCGCAGAATCCGGTCCGAAAATGCGATTAACGCGCCAAGCGTAGAGATAGTCGACGAAGACCGGCTTGGCGGGCTTGACCGTTACGCGCACCGCATCAAGCGTTTGGTCATTTTGTCGCCAGCCGACCGGGCCGACCCAGCGCTGGTTGTCAAGCGCGACTGCCTGACGTCCGCCGACCATCTCTATGCGGCTGTCAGGCTTCCAGCGGACATAGGCTTGGTTGAGCAGTATCGCCTCTGGGTCGGCGACGACGGGAAACTGCGTCCGGCCATTGATCGTGTCATTGAACCGTTCCGCACCAACCGCGACAATCGCTTCGCCCTCGACAAGCGCGCTCAGCCCCTTCCATTCGCCCGTCTTGAGCCCGGCGCGGATACGCAGCGTCGATGCGGTTGCGTTTTCAGGCAACCCGTCCTGATCGACGAGTTCAAGCCGGTAGCGGATGTCAGCATAGGGCGTGACGGCATCCACTTTGGGCGCAGATGCGGGGCTGTTTCCCGCTTGCGCGGCCGCGGCACCAAAGCTGACGAAGATCAACGCCGATCCCAGCGCCAGTCCGGTACGATGGATTGTGGAGACAAGTTTCATGACCCTTCGGTAGGGATAGCCTCCGACGATGTAATTGACATAAATCAATTCTCTGCGCTTGCGGTCGGTTTACCTAAGGCTTCCGGGGATTTTCAACCGGCTTGCGCAAAAATGGGGAACGCTGTGACTTTCAACAATCAGCTTGCAGAAGATATCTGGACCGCGAAATATCGTTATGTGTCCCCCGACGGCGAGCAGGATAGTAATTATCGTCAAACCGTGGCGCGCGTTGCAAGGGCGGTGGCCCAGGCTGAGGAAAAACAGCAACAGGCGTTCTGGCAGGAAAAATTCTCAGGCGCCCTGGATGATTTCAAATTCATCCCAGCCGGTCGGATTCTGGCGGGCGCGGGCACGGGTCGGGCGGTGACCTTGTTCAACTGCTTCGTCATGGGGACGATCCCGGACAGCCTGGACGGCATTTTCTCCCATTTGAAGGAAGCGGCCCTCACCATGCAGCAAGGCGGAGGGATCGGCATGGATTTTTCAACGATCCGTCCGAGTGGCAGCCTTGTTGAAGGGGTGGGCGCGGACGCATCCGGGCCGCTGTCATTTCTCGATTGCTGGGATGCGATGTGCAAGACCGTGCAATCGGCCGGGCAGCGGCGTGGGGCGATGATGGGATGCCTGCGCATCGACCATCCCGATATTGAAGCCTTTATCGATGCCAAGCGCGATCCGGCGCGATTGCGCAATTTCAACCTGTCGGTGCTGGTCCCCGATGATTTCATGCAAAAGCTCGCTGACGATGCTGAATGGCCTTTGGCCTTTGGCGGAAAAGTGATCCGCACCGTCGAGGCGAAAGCCTTGTGGCAGCGTTTGATGCAGTCGACCTACGACACGGCCGAGCCGGGTGTCATTTTCATCGACCGGGTAAACCGGCAGAACAATCTCGGCTATTGCGAGACTTTGAGCGCGAGTAACCCGTGCGGCGAACAGATGCTGCCGCCCTATGGCGCGTGCTTGCTTGGCTCGATCAACCTTGTTGGCCTTGTCAGTAACCCGTTCACCGACAACGCGATGCTTGACGAGGCTGCACTTGCCGAGCTCACCCGCACTGCCGTCCGGTTCCTTGACAATGTCATCGATGTATCGCGCTATCCGTTGGAACAGCAGGAGCGCGAAGCCAAGGCAAAGCGCCGCATCGGTCTTGGGATCACCGGGCTTGCCGACGCCCTGCTGTTCTGTAATGCGGCCTATGGATCGTGCCTGTCGGTCACCCTGACGCAAAATTGGCTCGGCACAATTCGGCGTGAAGCCTATCGCGCCTCTGCCTTGCTGGCGAAGGAGAAGGGGGCCTTTCCGCTCTATTCTCCGGAAATCCTCGACGCGCCCAACCTCGCAAAGCTCGACGACGAAACCCGCGCCCTGATCGCCACATATGGCTTGCGCAATGGCTGCCTGACGTCGATCGCACCGACCGGAACAACGTCGTTGCTCGCCGGCAATATCTCGTCGGGGATCGAACCGGTCTTTGCCTATGAATATCATCGTAAGATCAGGCAGGCCGACGGCAGCACCCGCGAAGAACGGGTCGAGGATCATGCAATGCGTGTCTGGCGTGAACTGCACGGCAAAACACCCCCGCCCGAAGATTTGTTCGTCAGCGCGCAGACCCTGACGCCGTCGGATCATCTTGTGATCCAGTCCGCATCGCAGGCTTTTATCGACAGCTCGATTTCCAAGACCGTGAACTGCCCAGAAGACATCAGCTTTGAAGAATTTGCTGATATATATGTCGAAGGCTATCACTTGGGATGCAAGGGGCTGACCACCTATCGGCCCAATGCCGTAACGGGCTCAGTCCTGTCGGCGCCCGCGCAGCAGACGCAATCCCCAGAGCCCGCTGCCCTGCAAGACGCGAGTGGCGAATTGGCGACGTTGACGCCGCGCGCCGAGGCTCTGACCGGATCGACCTACAAGCTTCGCTGGCCCAATTCGGCGCACGCTGTTTATATCACAATCAACGACCTGGTCGAAGATGGCAGGAAAAGGCCGTTTGAAATCTTCATCAACTCGAAGAACCTGGAACATTATGCCTGGACGCTGGGCTTGACGCGGATGATCTCTGCAGTCTTTCGCCGGGGTGGCAATGTCGAATTTGTAGCGGAGGAATTGAAAGCCGTGTTTGACCCGCAAGGTGGTGCGTGGGTGAAGGGCCGTTACGTACCGTCTCTTCTCGCCGCCATTGGCGGCGTGGTCGAAACCCATTTGGCGACGATGAACTCCAGCGAACCATCGCAGAAGTGCGAAGGTGCAGGACCATTGCCCAACCACGACCCTTGCCCGGCTTCATCCAGCCCGGCTCGGGAATCTCGCGCACAGATGGCCGCATGTCCGCAGTGCGGGGCGATGCCTCTGGTCAGGAAGGAAGGATGCAATATCTGTCTGGATTGCGGCTATTCAAAATGTGACTGACAGTCTCCGCCGGCAAAGCCGGCGGAGACATGGAAATCAGAAATCAAGCGGTCGATTAAAACGCCGCCGTCACGTTGAACACGAATGTGCCGTCGGACGCATCGAGGATCTTGGCGCCCTCAGCGTAAGGCGTGGCGCGGTTGGAGTCGATATAGGCGACGCCAAAGGTGAACACCTTCCAGCCGACCGAAGCGCCAAGGCTCCAGTCGAGCTTGTTGTTGAAGAACGCATTGTCCTCATGCCCCAGCGTCGCCTTCAACGTGATCGGCGTGTTGGGAATGCCATAGCTTGCGTTGGTATAGAAATATTTGCCGGTCTTGCTGCCGAAATTGCTCTGCGAGGGAGCAATGAAGACGCCAGCGGCAAGCGTGGCCGGGCCGACTTCACCATTCACTTCCGCCTGCAACTCGTAGTAATCGACACCCGACGCGTCCGGATAAAGATAAGCGATGCCGCCCAATTTCCAGCCTACATTGCCAGCTGTTCCGGTCACGCCGGCATACAGATCGACCTCGGAATCGCCATATCCTACATCGTCTTCAAGCGTCGAATTCCAGTTGCCGACATAGAATGAAATGCTGTCGGAGACTGCGTAGGACAGATCGACCCCACCCTGGATCGCGATGTCCTCTTCGTTGAGCGAAACGCCGCGGAAGCGGTAGTCTGAATAGACACCGATATTGGCGCTCAGATCGAGGGCGCTTGTGGCTTCCTCTTCCTGTGCAAAGGCAGGCGTCGCCGAAAGCGTGGCCAGCGCTACCGCGGTCATTGCGGTGGTTTTCAAACTTCTCATCATAGTCATTCCCCTTTTACCAAAATAATCCTCCACGAACCAACAAACACGGCTGGGCATTGTTCACAAGGTCGCGCTCAGCCGGAACCAACGATTTTCGTTTCTTGTTGCATTGCAGCAACAGCCGCCTTGAAGATGGTTGTCATGTCCTCAGCGTTCGTCGCGCGCGGATTTCCGCCAGTCGAAGGGTCGCGCTGGGCATGCTCGCCGATCATGTCAGCCTGATCGGCGGGTACGCCGATTTCACCAAGGCTGTTGGGAATTCCCAACAGTTTGCGGAAATCGAGCACCCAGGCATAGACCGCGTCGAAGCCTACACCGTCCAGCCCCAGATAACGCGCGAGCGGGATCATCTTGTCCGCAATCGCCGGGCGGTTGAACTTCATGACATAGGGTAGCACGATCGCGTTGGTGAGGCCGTGATGGGTATTGTAGAAGGCCCCTACCGGATGCGAGATAGAATGAACCGCGCCCAGGCCTTTCTGGAATGCCGTCGCTCCCATACTGGCCGCAGCAAGCATCCGGGATCGTGCTTCAATGTCGCCTCCGTTGGCATAGGCGCGCGGCAGATAGTCCTTCACCAGCCGCATCCCTTCCAGCGCGATGCCGTCCGCCATCGGGTGAAACCCCGGCGCGCAATAGGCTTCGAAACAATGGACAAAGGCGTCCATGCCAGTGGCAGCCGTGATATGGGCAGGCAGGCCAACCGTCAGTTCGGGGTCGGCAATCACGACGACGGGGAGCATCTTTGGATGAAAGATGATCTTCTTTTCGTGGGTCTCTTCCTTGACCACGACCGATGCGCGTCCGACTTCCGATCCGGTTCCGGCTGTCGTCGGCACGGCGATGACGGGCGCGATGCCATCGGGGTCGGCGCGGGTCCACCAGTCGCCCACATCCTCGAAATCCCAGAGCGGCCGGGTCTGGCCAGCCATGAAGGCAATCGCCTTGCCAACATCGAGGCCCGAACCTCCGCCGACCGCAATGACGCCGTCATGGCCGCCGCTGCGGTAAAGCGCAGTGCCGTCATCGACATTGCCGCCGACCGGATTGCCCTGAACCTCGGCATATACTGCGTGTGCAATGCCCGCCTTATCCAGCACCGAGCAAACGGTGGCGATTATGCTGCTGTCGGCCAAGCCTTTGTCAGTAACGATCAATGGCCGGGCTATCCCGGCCAACGCGCAGGCCTCGCCCAGATCGCCAATACGACCCGGGCCGCTCCATATTTTCGTCGGATAGTTCCAGTTACCTGTGAGGACGGCAGTCATGTCAACCCTTTGTTTCCAAACGAAAATGGTAGGACTTCGGCCGCGTCAGGTGCTCATAGCCAAGCGTGCCGAGCGTCGCCCCGCGCCCTGTATCCTTGACCCCGGTCCAGGCCAACGCAGGATCGAGATAGTCGCAGCGATTGAGAAAAACGGTTCCCGTTTCGAGCATCGGCGCGATCCGGTGTGCTGATTCTATATCCTCGCTCCAGATCGACGCGCTCAGGCCGTAGGGGCTGTCATTCATCAGCCGAATGGCGTCCGCATCATCAAACACTTTCATGATGCCAACAACGGGGCCAAAGCTCTCGTCGCGCATCACCGACATGTCGTGCGTGACCTCCGTCAGGATTTGCGGCGCCATGTGGGGAGAGCCCGCTGCGTCCCGTGGAAAAGCAGAAGGGTTGATATGCACCTTGGCCCCGGCTGCAACGGCGTCTCTTACCTGGCCCCGCACAAAATCGGCGGCGGACGCCTTTACCATCGGCCCCAGCGTCGTGTCGGGATCGAGCGGATCGCCCAGAACATAGGTTTTGGTGAGAGCAACAAAGCCTTCGACAAACGCGTCGAACAGACTGTCATGCACATAGATGCGCTCAATCCCGCAACAGCTTTGGCCAGAATTGAAAAAGGCACCGTCAACGAGGTTTTCAACCGCGAAATCGAGATTGGCATCGGCGCGGACATAGGCGGGATCCTTGCCGCCCAGCTCCAGCCCGACATTGATGAACGCGCCCGCCGCTGCGCGTTCCATTACCTTGCCCGCCTCGACCGAACCGGTGAAGCACACCATATCTACCGTGCGCGACCCGATCAGCTGCGAAGTCTGATCGTGGCTAAGGGCCAGATTCCGGAACAGTCCATCGGGGAAGCCAGCCATGTCGGCGGCCTTCTGGAAGCGTTCGCCGACCAGCAAGGTCTGTGCGGCATGTTTGAGGATCACTGCATTGCCCGCCATCAGGGCTGGCACGATCGAATTGACGGCGGTCAGATAGGGGTAGTTCCAAGGCGCAATCGTCAGCACGACGCCCAGAGGTTCGCGCATGACATAGCGTTCAAAACCGGGTTTTTCCTCCGGCGTCACAGGTGCGAGCGCGCTTTCGGCAATCCCGATCATGTGGCGGGCGCGTTCCTCAAATCCGCGCAACTCGCCGGCACCATAGCGAACCGGCCGGCCCATCTGCCACGCCAGTTCAGGAACAATCTCGTCCTGCATCGACAGCATGGCATCGACGAACGCGTGGCACAGACTCGCGCGCGACGCGATTGGTCGGGTCTGCCAATCGCGCTGTGCTGCGCGGGCTGCAACGACAGCGCCGCTGACGTCCGCGTCGCTGGCAAAAGGGCGTGTCGCAAGGATGCTGTTATCGACAGGCGATATGCACGTAAAAAGAGACATTGTTTTCCTAAGGTCAGATGATTTCGAAATAGCGCGCCAGCTGCCAGTCGGTGATGGCCTTGCGGGCTTCGCGTTCTTCCCATTCGCGGGTGGCAGCATAGTGATCGACGAACTTGTCTCCGAATAGCGCGCGTGCGGGTTTTGACGCTTTCAAACGCTGTGCTGCCTCCCAAAGGGTTGTTGGCAGGGCCAATTTCGCCGGGAACTTTTCGGCATAGGCATTGCCTGCGATCGGCTTGGTCGGCTCGATCCTGTTCTCGATGCCCCATAGCCCCGAGCCAATGCTTGCGGCAAAGGCGATATACGGATTTATGTCGGCAGCAGCAATCCGGTATTCGACGCGCTGCGCCTTGGGTGAGCCACCAATGACCCGAAGGGCGCATGTCCGGTTTTCATATCCCCAACTCGCGCTGGTCGGGGCCCAAGCTCCGGGGATCAGCCTTGTGTAGCTGTTGACGGTGCAGGCGATCATGCTCAGGAATTCGGGCATCAGTGCTTGTTGGCCGCCGACAAACCAACGCATCGTGTCCGACATGCCGAGCGGCTTGGCTTCGTCATAAAAGACAGGTTTGCCAGTTTTATCATCAAGCAGCGACATGTGAAGATGCCCCGACTGGCCCGGCCAGTCGTTCGACCATTTGGCCATGAAGGTCGCCATCCAACCGCGCTTTTGCGCCAATATCTTGGTCATCGTCTTGAACAGCGCCGCCTTGTCGGCCGAAGCCATGGCGTCGCCGAACTTGATCGCTGCCTCGAGAACGCCTGGGCCGGTTTCGGTGTGCAGCCCTTCTATTTCCATGTCCATGTCGAGGCAGAGTTTGAGCAGGTCGTGGTAAAAACCGGCATGAACGGTGTTGCGGATCACCGAATAACCAAAATCGCCCGGCGTGATGTTGGTGAGGTTCCTGTAGTTTTTCTCGCGCACCGAATGCGGCGTTTCCTCAAAAACAAAGAATTCGAATTCCGCAGCGGATTTGACTGCAAAGCCCATCGCCTTTGCCCGTTCCAATATCCGGCGGAGCAGCGAGCGCGGGCAAACTGGCTCCATGTGGCCGGTGAATTCCCCCAGAACCAGCGGCATATTGTCTTCAAACGGGATCAGCCTTGTGGTTTCGGGCAGCAATCGCGCTTCGGCATCCGGATAGGCGGTGTGCCAACCCGTCATTGTCAGATTGTCGAGTAACTGGTCACGGCAATCCCAACCCAGCACGACGTCGCAAAAGCCGAAGCCCTTGTCGAGCGAGGACAGCAGCTTGTCACGGGTCATGTATTTGCCGCGCAAAACCCCGTCGATGTCGAACACACCCACCTTGGCATAAGGCAGCGCCGATCCCTCGACATAGGCTTTGAGTTCTGCGGCGGTGCGCGGCGCTTTGGTCTTGGTCATTGTTTCAGGTCTCAATTCCGGAGGGAGGGGGAAGGGCGCAGATCGTGCGACCCTTCCCCGCAGCCCATTGTCCTACGCTTCGCCGACAGCAGCTTCGGCAGCGGCGATTTCCGCAGCGCGGGCGGCAATCCGGTCACCGATCGGCGGGCCCTTGAAGCGGCGATTTTCGACGCCGAACCAGGCGATGACGGTCAGCAGGCCGATGACCCCCAGAACCTTCAATGCGAAGTCATTTGGCGGCTGCACACCGACGTAGAAGATTACGCCAGCGATGCCGATGCAGAACACCGCGACGACACGGAAAGCCGGCCCCATGTCCCACGG
>CXWL01003962.1_pt1 | contig 77119 bp, 78 predicted proteins | sample 590931 | NCBI WGS metagenome assembly CXWL01 (sample SAMEA3498368, study PRJEB10139) | groundwater metagenome | biome: water well; material: biofilm material | place: Germany | collected 2015-04-27
CGTCTACCCAGAACTCGCGGCGCAAGTCGATGTCGGGTCCCTCAGCGTATTGGATCTGATCGATATGGATGAGGGACGCCTACCTATCAAACGCTGAGCCGGAATACGGCGGCGATGTGAGGCGGAAGCAGTCTACATCCTCGTTTCACAGCGCACGTTCGAATGATCACGCTAACTCGCATTATTCATGACAGTTCGTCGTGAAATCGCTGAGCCGCGTTGCGAGAGCGGCGCGCGGAGCCCTGAAGATCTGAGGCGTACTCGTGCAGTACGTTGAAGGTCTGAAGGGCGAGCCCGCCGCCCGAAGGCTCGTCGTAGCAGCGGATCGAGAAGGGAAAAAGGGGTCTGACCCCTTAAATCTACCTGTGGAGCCGGGTCCAGCCAGGAATAGGCCGGTGCGAGGCTGGACCCAAACCGTGTTGGGAACGCGGCTTGCCAGCCTCAGCCGCTTGTCGGTCCGGTGAGGATGAACGACGTTCGTTCCTATGCTGGACTCCACCACTTCCGCAGGGATTCGGCACCTGGCAGGTGGCGTCTCCCAGTCCCTGATTCGTCTTGGGATTTCGTGTCTTCACTTCGTCAATACTCTTGCCTGTTGCCTTGATCTTGCGCGAGCCCCTCTGATATGCTCCGATCGCTTTTCATTCAAGAAAATCAACCATTTCGCACCAATTACCTCTGACGGGAGTGTGCCATGGCGAGGATTCAGCGGGCGTTGATCAGTGTGTCGGATAAAACGGGAATTGTGGAGATGGCCAAGGGGCTCGAAGCCCTCGGTGCGGAGATTCTGTCGACCGGCGGCACGGCCAAGGCCTTGCGCGATGCGGGGGTGAAGGTGACCGATGTCGCGGCCTATACCGGCTCGCCGGAAATTTTGGATGGACGGGTGAAGACGTTGCACCCCAAGATCCACGGTGGCTTGTTGGGGCGGCGATCCGTTTCTGCCCACGTCGAGCAGATGGCGCAACACCATATTGGCCCGATCGATGTGGTGGTCGTGAACCTGTATCCATTCGAAGCCACGATTGCCAAGCCGAATTGCCCCTTTGAAGAAGCCATTGAGAATATCGATATTGGCGGCCCGTCGATGCTGCGCTCCGCGGCGAAGAACCACGAAGATGTCCTCGTGGTCGTCGATCCGACCGATTACGTGCGTGTGTTGGATGCGGCGAAGGCCGGAACCGTGTCGCACGAACTTCGCCGTGAACTGGCCATGAAGGTGTTTCAGCATACCGCTCGCTACGACAGCTTGATTGCCGGCTATCTTGAGAAGCAGGTGCAGACCAGTGAGACCAAGTTCCCCGCGATCCTGTCGCTGCAGTTCGAGCGGGCAGAGACGTTGCGCTATGGCGAGAATCCGCATCAGCAGGGAGCGTTCTACCGCGAACTGCATTCCAATGAGCCGTCGGTTTCCCGGGGCACAATCCTGCACGGCAAGGCGATGTCGTACAACAATTTCCTGGATGCCAATTCAGCGCTGGAGTTAGCCAAAGAATTTGACGAGTTGGCCGTGGTGATCGTGAAGCACAATAACCCCTGCGGTGTGGCCTTAGGGGCGACCGCGGTGGAGGCCTATGTGAAGGCGCGTGAGACCGATCCCATCTCGGCCTTCGGTGGAGTGATTGCGTTTAACCGCGCGGTCGATCTGGCGGCGGCGAAGGAAATTACCTCGACGTTTGTCGAAGTCGTCATTGCGCCGGGATTTGCCGAGGATGCGCTGGCAGAGCTGAAGCGCAAAAAAGATTTGCGCTTGCTGGACGTTGGGCCGCTCACCAAGGTGAAGCAAGAGGGATACGATCTCAAGAAGCTCGTCGGCGGGTTGATCGTGCAGGACCGTGATTTAGGTAGCCTGTCCGACTTGAAGACGCTCCCAGTGCCCACCATTCGGAAGCCGACGGATCAGGAGTATGCGGCCTGTGCGTTCGCCTGGAAGGTCTGCAAACATGTGAAGTCGAATGCGATTATCTATGCGATCCCTGGGCAGACGGTGGGGATTGGCGCTGGACAGATGAGCCGGGTTGATTCGGTGAAGCTGGCCGTGATGAAAGCCGTGTTGCCCGTGAAGGGCTGCGTGATGGCGTCGGATGCCTTTTTCCCTTTCCGCGATGGATTGGACGCAGCGGCACAGGCAGGCATTACGACCGTGATTCAGCCTGGCGGCTCGATTCGCGACCCGGAGGTGGTGAAGGCGGCAGATGAGCATCATATGGCGATGATTCTGACTGGCATGCGCCACTTTCGTCACTGAACGGCGGCTGAGTATGGCGTCTCGTTGTTTTCTCAGTCGGCCAGTCCATTCAATGTCCCGTAACGGTACGCCTTGGTTCGTCAGTTTCCTGCGGTCTTGCAATAGACCATGTTGAGCCGCTTCAAAAAGGGTCATCGAACATCACCATCCGATATGTGCATACGGAAAAAATTCAGATGAAAATTCTGGTTGTTGGGGGTGGGGGACGGGAACATGCCCTGGTGTGGAAACTTGCGCAAAGTCCGCGGGTGACTGGTCTGTGGTGTGCGCCGGGGAATGCGGGGATTGCGAATATGGCGGAGTGTATCGACATTCGCGCCGATGATGTGGCGGGCTTGAAAGACTTCGTGCTGGCAAAGGAGATTGATCTGACCATTGTCGGTCCAGAAGCGCCATTGGCGGCGGGTATGGTCGATGAATTCAGACGATCCAAACTGCGAATTTTCGGTCCCACNNGAGCCAGCCTTGCGCTATCTGGAAACGTGCCCGATTCCAGTGGTGGTCAAGGCCGACGGGTTGGCGCAAGGCAAAGGCGTGATCATTGCGCAGAGCCGCGACGAAGCCATGGCGGCAGTTCGGTCGATTATGGAAGAGAAGGTGTTTGGAGACGCCGGGAAGCGGGTGGTCATCGAAGAGTTTTTGGATGGGGAAGAAGTTACGGTGATGGCTTTTACTGATGGAAAAACGGTCATACCCATGCCGCCCGCGCAGGATCATAAGCGTGTCGGGGATGGAGACACCGGACCAAATACTGGTGGGATGGGTACCTATGCGCCGGCACCGATTGCCACACCCGAGTTGCTGGAGCATGTGCATAAAAAGATCCTGATCCCTGTCATCACCGCCCTATCTCGCATGGGGAGACCCTATCAAGGGGTGATCTACGCGGGTCTCATGATCGTCAAGGGCGTGCCCTACGTGCTAGAGTTCAACGCCCGTTTTGGAGACCCAGAAACGCAGGTGATTCTTCCACTCCTGAAAACCGATTTACTGGACGTGATTGAAGCGGTTGTCGAACATCGCCTCGATCAGTTGCTCGTGGAATGGCATCCCGTGTCAGCCGTGTGCGTGGTGATGACGGCTGGCGGCTATCCTGGCGCCTATGCGACGGGCATTCCGATCGAAGGGAAGTTGGCTTTGTCAGACGATCCCAAGACCGTGGTCTTTCATGCCGGGACCAAGCGTGAACAAGGACGTTATGTGACGGCAGGTGGCCGTGTGTTGGGGGTGACGGCGGTGGGGACCGATCTTCAACTTGCCCGCGATGCGGCCTATGAGCGCGTCAAGGCAATCACATTTGAGGGCTGTCACTATCGCACCGACATTGCTCATCGTGCCCTAGCCCCCAAGGCGGGCTTGTGACTGGGTTGGTCGACCCCATGACGTTGCGCCATCCCTTCACACTCACGACTTCTGATGCGGTGCTAGACCAGGTGTTGTCGCTTCTTCAACAAGATAGGATCATCGCGTTTCCGACCGACAGTTTTTACGCTCTGGGTGTGATGCCGATGTCTCACCGTGCGGTGGAACGCCTGCTGGCGTGCAAAGGACGGTCAGATGGGAAGCCAATTCTGGTGCTGGTGGCGGGAGCCGATCAGGTGAGCACTTTTGCTGCAGAGGTACCTCTCGTTGCGGCTCGTCTGATGGCGGCTTTTTGGCCAGGTCCCTTAACCATTGTCGTGCCGGCCAAAGCCGACCTCCCGAACGCGTTGACCGCAGGCACTGGCACAATCGGACTTCGTCAGCCACACCACCCCGCCGTTCTTCGACTGCTTCGCCACGTGGGCCCGTTGACGGGGACGAGTGCCAATCGTTCAGGCCGTCCGCCGGCTCAGCATGCGGAAGGCGTGTGGAAGGATTTTGGCGAGGAACTTGGTGTCCTGCTTGATGGTGGCAATGCTCCAGGGGGGCAGTCTTCCACTGTGGTCGATACGGTTGGGGGCGTGAAGCTCATCCGTGAAGGACCAGTGAGCTGGGATGCGATCCAGCGGGTGCTCGCATGCGCGTGATCCAGCACCTCTGCTTCGCACTCGGTGGGGTGCTATTGGCCACCAGCCTCTCGGGCTGTGAGTATTGGCCCCCGGCTCTGCAAGCCCAGGTGGAACAGCTCCGAGGGGAAGTGCAGTCGATTGCGGCGGAGCGGGCCAAGCTGGAAGAGGCGCTGGCCGAAACCGAGAAGACCAAGCGCGAGTTGCAAGTGAAGGTCGATGCCATGAGCCATTCTAATCAAGATCTGTTAACCAGGGTCGCCGGCCTCGAACAGCTGCTTGCGGAGGAACGCGAGCGGGTGGGTCGGCTCGTGAAACATGCTAGGCAGCCTAAGTCTCCCACCGCCCACATCACGTCACCGCATCATTCCAAGCCGAAGAAGGCTAAAAAATACACCTCCAGAAAGCGTCGGTAGCCGCGAGGCAACCTGGGCTCGTTCGCAGATTCCATCACAGGGTGTGGCGATCTACACGCTATGGCGTAGTCAGACGCGTGCGCTCGGAGCTGCACGCCGAGACCGCAGCCTCGCTTTAAGCGATTTACGCGGGCTTGGTGCTGGGTGAGGCCGTGCTTGTTGGGGAAGTGGAGCTTGAGTTAGAACTGGAGCTGGAATTGCTTGCGCTGGGGGTTGAAGCGGGGCTCGACGGGGCAGCGGTTGAAGGGGAGGGCGCGCTGGATGGCTCTTTTGATGTCTTATCCGACGAGGACGAAGAGTCGGAAGTGGTTGACGGTGAACCGTTAGATGATGATTCTCCGGCCGAGGGCTTCATCTTGTCGGAGTAGTCGGTGACATACCAACCAGATCCTTTGAACATGATCGCTGGGGCTGAGATCAGTTTGCTCAGACTCCCCCCGCATTTCTCGCAAATGGTCAGAGGGTCATCAGAAAACTTCTGTTTAATCTCGATACGAGCCTGACAACTCTGACAGGCATATTCATAAATGGGCATTACACGTCCTCTGGTCTCTCTAGGCTGAACGCTTTCAGATAGGGATGATCTGGTCAAAGTCAAGGTCGTTGGCGGCGGCAATCTCAAGCTAACGATTTGAGGGCCGCTTCCATCCGGTCGAGGCCACGAACAATGGCCTCCATCCCAGTCGCATAGGATAACCGGATGTGGTGGTCACTTCCAAACGGCTCTCCCGGTACTACGGTGATCTTGGCCTCCTTGAGGAGGTAGGCAGACAGGTCGGTAGGACTGGCGATGGCCCCCCCCGCATGTGTACGGCCGAGCACGCCGCTGATATTGGGAAAGGCGTAGAAGGCGCCGTTCGGCATCCGACAGCGAACGCCTGGCATACGATTCAAACGTTCCACCATAAACGTTCGTCGCCGATCAAACTCCACGACCATGCCTTGTGTAAACGCCTCGCCCTCACGGAGCGCGACGACGGCCGCCTTTTGGGAGATGGATGTGGGATTTGACGTGCTTTGACTTTGAATATTGGCCATGGCGGTGATCAACGGTTGTGGTCCTGCTGCATACCCGATGCGCCAACCGGTCATGGCATAGGCCTTGGACACACCGTTGACGATGACGGTTCTGGCGGCCACCTCCGGGCTCAGCGTGGCAATACTGGTATGGTTGGCCCCGCCATAGAGAATCTTCTCGTAGATTTCATCAGAAATAATCACCAGATCGTGTTTCAGCGCAACGGCCGCTATTCCTTCTAACGTCTTTTTGTCATAGGTGGCCCCGGTCGGGTTGCTGGGGCTATTGAGGATAATGGCCTTGGTGCGCGGGGTGACCAGTTTCTCCAGGGCTGCCGGATCGACGGCAAAGCCATCGTCTTCGTTGGTGTGAAGAATGACGGGGGTGGCGTCGTTCAAGAGAATCTGGTCTTGGTACGATACCCAGAACGGCGCAGGCAGAATCACCTCATCGCCACCTTCGAACAGCGCTTCGGCAATGTTATAGAGCGAGTGTTTGGCGCCGCACGACACCAAGATTTGGCTTTTGTCATACGTCAGGCCCAGTTCAGTTTTGAGCTTGTCGATAATCGCCACTTTGAGTTCATCGATACCAGACGCCGCCGTATATTTGGTGAATCCACTTTGGATGGCTGCGATCGCCGCCGCTTTGACGTGATCTGGGGTGTCGAAATCAGGCTCGCCTGAGGCAAAGTCGATGACGTCGATCCCCTGCGCCTTCATGGCCTTGGCCGTGGCCGTGATACTGAGTGTCGGGGATGGAACAACGCGGGCAGCGCGCGCGGCAAGCTTCATGATAAGTCTCCTCGCAGGCGTGCCTGCAGTCGTTTTTCCACCAACGGATGAACAAAATCTTTAATTGAGCCCCCAAGGCTGGCGACTTCCTTCACAATACTGGCAGTGAGATAGGAATATTCTTGGCTAGGCATAAAAAACACCGTTTCAAAGCTTTCATCGAGTTTTCGGTTGACGAGCGCCATCTGAAATTCATACTCAAAGTCGGAAATAGCCCGGAGGCCGCGGATGACCGCCTGGGCTCCTCGGAGCTTCATGTAATCTACGAGTAAACCATGGAAGGGTTCAACTGCTACCCGTGGAAGATCTTTGGTGATGAGCTTGACCATCTCCACTCGCTCGGTCACGTCGAACAGGGGACGCTTGGCTGGGTTGGGCGCCACTGCGATGATGACAGTATCAAACACACGAAGACTTCTCGCGATGATGTCGGCGTGCCCATTGGTGATGGGGTCGAAGGTGCCGGGATAGATCGCGGTTCTCATGGGGCTTCACCTTCAGGAGACAGAGGCCGATACAGAGAGAGCGATGTATCTCCGTACCGGTAACTCCGTGTATGAGTGAGTGATGCAATGGCCAGCGGGGGTTGTTTTTTTGATTGGTGTTCAAGGATCACAGTCGAACGGTGTCCGATGATTCCACTGAATGCAATCTGAGTGAGCATGTCGGAGAAATCCTCCTGGTCATAGGGAGGATCGAGGAACACTAGATCGAATACAGGGGCCTGTCGAGGGATCCGCGCGCAGTACACTTCGCTGGTGACAGCACAGACTTGCGCGTGGTTGGTGAGCCGTGTCTGGCGGAGATTCTCATAGAGGACTTTGAGCGATACGGCATTCGATTCAACGAACACGGCGAAATCAGCACCTCGACTCAGCGCCTCAATGCCGACGGCTCCAGTTCCTGCATACAGATCCAAGAAGCGCTTTCCATCAAGATAGGGGCCAACAATGGAAAATAAGGCCTCTTTCACACGATCTGAAGTGGGACGGAGGCCTGGGCCCTGTGGGCCTAGTAGGCGTCGCCCTTTGTGGGTCCCTGCAATGATGCGCATAGTTCTGCTCTGGAAGATTCGAGAGGCGAACGAATGTAACACATTGATTTTTTAGGGGTCAAGGAAACGATGATGTCGGTCAACGATGTGAGGCGAAGGAGGAAGGTTGAGGAAAACAAGGGAACACGATGAAGCAGGTGGTGACGGCAGTTTCTGAGCAGAACAATCGCTGTGAGGCAGAGGCTAGACGCGCGGATTGGCCAATGATACCGCGTGCTAGCTCAGAGTCGCACGACCTCTCGTGGGCCATCGGCACCATCCCGGTTTGGCACCGATGGACGGAGGAAGACGTCTTCTCTGAGCTAGTGCGTGACGACCGGTTCGGCTTCAAGCACCGTGAGACTGCGACGGCGATTATTCGCAATGGTTCGATCGATGATCGAACCGCAATTGAAGCACTTCCAGGCATAGAACATCATGAAGAAATCGGAAAACCGCTCCAACATCATCAATCCGCTACATTTTGGGCATTGCATCGAGATCCTCCTGGCTAAAGATCGTTACTGAATAGGAGAACCAGCAAAAAGCGGACCATTTATTTGAATGTATAAATATCAAACACTTGGATCTGGTGTGCGAGGAAAACATCCTGATAGCGCCAACGAATTGACTACGAAATTTTGTCACCAGGTAGGCAATTCTGTCACTTTGTAGGAGTGCCATATGACGAACAAATCTCGATCGGGACATGTTTGTAACTGGCCGATGGAAGAGCGTCCTCGTGAGCGATTGCTGGCCAAGGGGGCGGCTGTCCTGAGCGATGCGCAACTCCTGGCAATTTTGCTTCGCATCGGACGTCGTGATGCGAGTGCTGTTCAGGTAGCGATGGAATTGCTTCAGCAAGTCGGGGGGCTCCGTGGGCTGGCCAATCGAGGGATTGACGAAATCACGCAGGTGGCCGGCGTAGGGCCTGCCAAGGCTGCTCAGCTGTTGGCTGGCATTGAATTAGGCAAGCGAGTCTTAGCCACGCCTTTAGGGGAGGGCACGAAGATCTCTGCGAGCGCGGACATCTATCGGCACTATTATCCGCTATTGCGGGACCTGCGACGTGAGCTGTTCAAAGCTATTTTATTGGATGCGAAACACGCAGTGATTCGGGACGTGACGGTCTCGGAGGGGAGCTTGACGGCCAGTCTGGTCCATCCACGCGAGGTGTTCAATTGCGCCGTCAGGGAATCGGCCGCCGCCGTTATTGTGCTGCATAACCATCCGAGCGGTGATCCCCACCCCAGTCCGGAAGACCATGCCTTAACCAAACGATTGGTCTCGGCAGGGGAGCTCCTCGGCATTGCAGTCCTTGACCATATCATTATTGGAGATGGTCGGTATGTCAGTTTTGCCGATGAGGGTTGGCTGAAGGCCTAGGAGGATGCTGAAAAAGGCTGCCAGCTTTGTTCTCGCGTCGCTCGAAGACTCCACGTACCGCAAGGGTACGCGTCGCCTGCTCGCTTGCTGCGGCCGCGCTGGACAGCCATTTTGAGCATCCTGCGAGTTGCTTCGGTAGGGGTGTGGTGCAGACCAGATCTGTGCACCAGCGTCCATTAGCGTCTAGCACTCCGGACGTCGTCACCCGCAGCACACTCAACCGCCCCACGAGAGTGGAGACAATTATGGCCCGCGTTCCTATGACAGGACTTGCACGATATGCGTCTGTCTTCGATACCATCATGCGAGGACAAGGTCGGACTACGAATATTGTTGCGCTCTACCACGAGGTGCCGCGCGATCAGGGAGACAAAGATTCTCGACGGGCAGAAGAAGCGCCTTCGGCAAGGCGTCTCTCACTGACGCCACTATTTATCGCTTGGTTTGAGCACGACATAGAAGGCGCGGGACTCACGAAGCACTCGTAAGAGGATCGTGTCGCCGCGCTTCACTTTCGAAAGGACGTGGCTGAAGTCGGCGACGGACCCGATATCGCCACGATTGATTTCTTTAATGAGGTCGCCTTCTCGCAGGCCCTCGGTTTGTGCCACGCTGGACGGTTCGACTCGTGTGATGAGCACCCCATGGGTGTCTTTCAATTTAAATTTATCCGCAAGCTCTGCCGAGGGATCCTGGACGTCGATCCCGAGTTTGAGTTCTACTCGAGGAGGTGGAAGCATGGCCACGACGACGCCTTCCTTTTTCTCGGTGAGGAGGACGGTCACAGTTTGATGTGAGCCGTCACGAACCACGTCCAGGGTGGTCGAGGACCCTGGCATAATCGTCGCAATCACACGAGACAAGGCGTTGGGGGTATCGACGAGTTTACCATCGACCCGAAGAATGATATCTCCCGGTTTTAGTCCAGCCGTTGCGGCTGGGTTGTTCTCAAAGACTTCGTTCACCAAAACCCCTTCGCCTTCGGTGCCCCCAAACTTCTTAGCGAGCTCGGCGGTGACTGGCTGGATGCCGACGCCGAGCCACCCGCGGACGACCTTTCCTCTGGTGAGGAGTTGATGGACGACCTGTTTTACCATATTTGATGGGATGGCAAAGCCGATGCCTTGGGCGTAGTTGATGATCGCCGTGTTGATCCCGATGACCTCCCCATGAATGTTAAAGAGGGGGCCGCCAGAGTTGCCAGGATTGATCGACGCATCGGTCTGGATGAAGTTTTCGTAGCGGGATAAATTCATGTTTTCTCGTCCGATTCCGCTGACCACCCCGAGGGTGACGGTTCGGTCCAACCCGAAGGGGTTACCGACCGCCAGCACCCATTGACCAACCTGAACGATACTCGAGTCTCCAAAGTGAGCACTCGGCAAGGGATGATCGGTGGAGACTTTTAACAGGGCCAGATCGGTGTCCGGATCTTTTCCAATGACTCTGGCAATAAAGGTGCTTTTATCGGAGAGACGAATTTCGACTTCGTTCGCATCTCCGACGACATGGTTATTGGTCACGATGTGGCCATCTGAATCGATGATGAGCCCCGATCCTGATCCAGGTGTGTTCGGATTTCGTTCCCGTGGAACGTCTTTGGAGGATGTCGCTGACGGAGCCGGTAGCACGTTGACCACCGAGGGCATGGCCTGCCTTGCGAGATCAGTAATGACCGTTTGCAGTTCTTCCAACAGCTTGAGTCCTCGGGGTGGCTCGGCTGACGCGGAGGATACCCATGGTGAAGGGCTAAGAAGAAGGAAGAGGAAGCAGGTGAGCCATTGAGGCAAGGTGTTCGTGATGGATGCTCTGGAGGAGATCATCGTATCCCTTTGTGAGGCCTATACCCTAGAGTGCAACTGGAAGCGCTTTCTCTGGTTTCAGGAAATACGACTGTGCCAGGGCGACATCGGTATCCGATCCGAGTAAGAGGGCGATGTCGCCAATCCGAATCACTAGCCCATCGTGGGGACGCAAGAGTCGATGGCCACGCATGATTCCGATCAGCACGCGTTTCGTGTCCTCTGCCGCGATGCTTCCAAGTCCGGTCCCAATAATAGGCGCGTGCCGCTCGGCGATCAACCGCTGAAATGACAGCCGATTGAAGGAAAGATCCATCTGAAACTTCAACAGATCCTCTCGAAGGGTATCCGCATCGAGTTCCTGGATCTGAGCATGAATGCGATTCAATTCCTGCCGATAGCGTTCCATCTGCGTGTGCGATTCGGCGAGAAGCTGAGACAAATCCTTCGTCGAAGAATCATGAGGTATTACATGAAGTGTTGGCGTGTCCGCAGACCTGGGCAAAGTCACCAGGTGTTCGCCAAGACATACCGAGGCCTTGGCCATCTCTTGGTGAAGATGTGCGGCGTCCCAGTGCAGTCTCGCCGTCAACACTTTGCGATTCGTGCGATCGGCTAATGCCAAAATGAATTCTCGGATACCAGTCCAGGTACACGCAAACTCCTTGGTCATGGCATGGAAGAAATAGATATTCATGTTAATTCACCATGTCTGATAAGCACTATTCTGTCAACTCGGACTAAGAGGAGGACACTGAGTTTTTTTCACCTTAGCGAGGCTTAGGTGAAAACTCAATAGGTCGATGGGGGTTCCATAGAAAGGGAACCCATGAAAAAACAACCGCTCGACTTTTCCCCACCACGCTCCACGAAGACCTGTGCGGTGTCTTTTGCCATTTCCGACCAGGATGAAATTCTTATCAAGGTGAAGGCCCCGAAGGAATGGGCGCACCTGCTGTCAAACACGCTGGCGGAACTCTCCGAACTGGCCTCGGCCATCAAGCGCACGACCGACGAAGCGACCCGGCGCATCACGGTCACCCCGGAGGTGGCGGCCTGGAATGCCACATTGACCCGGATCGCCTCGGCCTACTGGTCGTTGAGAGACCATGGAACGAAACACCGGGCGGCGCTCGCGTCCGTGATGACGGACCCCGCATTCTCTGACCTCAAAATCTCACACAGATGGGTTCAGGCGAACTATTCATGGGCGGTGAAGGCCTTCCGCCATCCCTCCCCGTCTTCTACGCCTACAAGCGATCCTGGGTTGATTCCGTTCCCCTCTTCGTCCGGGTCCGTGTCCGATTCTGAAATCGTAAAGAAAAAACTTCACCGTGGCGCGGGGCGATTGCGGGGGTAGTCGTTTCGACTATCCCCACAATCCCCGGCGTTCTTAAGTATTGGTCTAAGTAATGTCTCAGATTCTAAGAAGCCGAAGGCCAGCGCGAAGGGGTGCAACTATTGCACCCCTTCCACAGGTTCGTCCACAGGGACCTGTGGAGAACGTGGCGCTGTACTTATCGCGGTTCAAGATTTCAGGACGTGGGCGGTTCGCGCTCTTGGTGGTGTTGAGTACGTGGAAATGCCGGGAACCCTGTCAATTGCGGCTTGATAGCTGGGCGCGAGTCCTGGGGTGTTCGCGGCGGGCGGCGATTGTGGCGTTGAAAGAAATCGAAGCGGCGCGCTGGGTGACGGTGGATCGGCGGGGCTTTCACAGTAGCAACCTCTACAGCCCATCGGGGCGGCTACTGCACATTCTGAGATGGGACGAAAGGCGGGACGCATGAAGCGGGTGACGAATGGCGACTTGTTTTCTGTGATGAGCGGGGGCGGGAACGATGGACGAGTGAAGGTGAATCGCGGGGTGTGTCCGTTGTGTCGAGTGTTCGTAGGAGTCGAACACCTAGTTGAAGTACGGGGACGGATGATCTGTGAATCGTGCGGGAATAAGGAGATTGAGACATGGCGAAAACTGCTCGTGGACAACTTACCAAGGCCGTGATGTCCTGTCTGCTCTGCGACGGGGACGTGATGATGGTGACCACGTGCTCGAACGGGTTCTATACGTGTTTCTGCCAGACCTGCAAGTCGCGCATTTTTATGAGCCCGCTCGGGTACACAGAAGCGAAGGCCCGGAAGCTCATTTCCCACCTGTAAAAAAAGTTTTTCCTTTCTATAGGGGTATAGAAAGCAAGGGGGGGGCTTGCGGGCCTCCCCCTTCTGCCCTACCCTTCACACTATGCACCAACAACTCGTGTCTATCGTGGTGACGTTGAGGGGGTCCAATGGTGAAGAAATCAGCATCCTTAAAAGCGGCGACGAACTCAGACGAGATCTCGACCAGCGGCCCGGCCTCAAGCTCGTCCTCTGGCCTCTCGTCCAGAAGTACCTCGGCGCTGCTCACGGCGATTGAATCGCTCGGGGACCGGATTACCTCGCTCGAACAGGCAGAGCGACCAGACCCCGAACGGCTCGATACGCTCCGACAGGAAATTGACCGCTTGACGGCGACGCTGGCGACTCAAGGCCAGACCCCGGAACCGAAGCACGCGAGCGGGATTGAAAGCTCATGGCCTTGGTAACCCGATGATCGACCTGGACACGAAAGACCCGGCCCAAATTCTTGCAGACGCCAAGCTCTTGCAGCTCGGTGAGAGTCCAGCGTCCGCCACTACCCCGCATAGTGGCGACGAGGCCAGCGGAGGGGGGGCTCCTTCGGGCGCTCCCTCCCCTTTGGCTGCTGATTTTCTCTTGATCGGCTCGGTGGTGGTCTCGCTCACGGACATGGTGTTCTTGCGGGCCTTTGGTCCGCATGCGGCGATGGACGAACCGCTACGCGGCCAGGCGGCGGAGGCCTGGGGGCGGGTGTTGCAGCACTACGCGCCGATGCTCGGCAGTATGGGACCGTGGGGCGCACTGCTCACGGTCTACGGTTCTCACGTGATTGCCCTACAGGTCCACGCATGGCAGACCCCCGAACGATCCTCGGTGCCGTCGGTAACCCCGGCTGCGGCAAATCCACACTTCTCAGAACAGCGTCCCAGCGGTTTCGTCGAGTAATTATATGGGATGTCAAAGGCGAGTACAGCGGCCCGATTGTCACCCTCGACGACCTGCCCAAGACGTTCAAGAAGAAGGCCTTCCGAGTCCGGTATCGTCCCGGCCACGGGGCACTGCCCCACGAATGCGACGCCTTGCTGTATGTGGTCCGACACCTCGCTACAGACGTGGTGATTGTGCTGGACGAAATTTTCTTAGTCTGTCCCAACCGGCGGGAAGGCGAAGTCGGCATGTTACTTCGGTATGCGCGGGAGCGGCGGATCGGGTTGCTCTGGGCGACGCAACTTCCGACCCATCTCCCTAGTGTGCTCTTAGCCGTCACCAAGACGCTGCACGTGTTTCACTTGCATGCGACGGGCAGTTTGCAAGTGCTCAGACAATGGCTCAGCCCGGAACAACTGGAGACCGTGAAGGCCTTACCGCCCCACGAATCTCTCACCATCAACCTCGGAGGGTAGCAGTATGAACGATCTCAAAAAATATGGCATGGCCTTGGCGATTACCGCCGGGGCGCTCTTTGTGTTTTCCCGGTTAGTGCCGGGGCTCGGGTCGAACTTGGGACTAGCCACGAAGCCCATGTTCCCGTTGGCTCCGTTCCCCTTCGGGAACAAACTGTCTATGGGCGAGAGGGTGGCCCCTCGAACCTCTAGCGTGTCGGACCTGTTCTAAGATTACTCACTGAACTTTTTTCATTGCGGGGGAAAGCGACCATGACCACATGTTACTCAAGGCAGAAGTACTTTCTCGGCTGATCGGCGCGGATAAGGAACTCGTCCCAGCCTCTCACAGTAACGGGCAATTCTACGCCCACGATCCTGACACCGGCTTACATCTTCCCATCCCCGCGGGCGGCGCGGAAGAACGCTCCACGGCGATTGGCGCGGCGGCGTTCACCTGGACCACGGTAGCCTCGGTGCCAAACTTGCAACGTCTTCAAATTATCGGCAAAAGCCTGCTGAAGCGGATTACCTTGCGGCTGGCCGGGACGTGGGACCAGTCGGTAGGCGCGGAAACGCAGGCGACGGAAGGCAACCCGATTCTTGTTCAGGAAGTCCGCCTGAATTGTGACGGGCGGGTCTTGCGACGGTGGCGCGGGCCTGTCCTGTTTGAGGCTGATCGTATTACCTTCAAGGGTGCGACGCTCAAGACCGATCCGACGGTGGGGATTGCAGCGGGCAAGGCGTTTTCCTCGACGCTCATCATGGACATGGGCTTCTTGGATGCGAGAGACCGAGACTGGGAGGAATTAACCTACCTCGACCTCTCGAACTACGCCAACGTGTTTTTGGAAATCCAAATGGACGCCTTCAACCGCTATGCGTCCGGCAGCACGCAAGCCAACATGGCGGCGACGGTGACGGCCTCGGCGGTGGAAATCATCGGCCCCCGGCGCGTCCCTCAACGGCATTTTGAAGCCTTGCTGGTCAACGTGGAAGACATGACCACCACCGGGAATGACCGGCGGGTTCCGTTGATTCGCTCCAGCAAGACGATTCTGCGCGCCCTGCTCTTGCGCGTCGGCAACTTCGTATCCACGCCCAACGTCACCGCTGTCACGGCGTTGACGAACATTGGGGTGCAAGGCAAGCTGAAGGGCGGCGGCTTGATGACTTTGAAGGAAAAACAGCCGACCGCGTTCTACACGTCGGAAATCGGCGTTGACCGGAACGGCATTGCCCTCACGGCTGGCTATATCCTCGTGGATCTGGTCAACGACAGGAGCAAACAAGGCCACATCGTCACCGAGCAATACGACTCGCTGGACTTGGTCTTCGACAAAACCGGCACGGCGAATACCACGATGGAAGTCTACCAGCTCTGTATGTTGCGCTAGACCACACACACACCCAGGCCCCGGCGATCGCGCCGGGGCGCTCCCACTGGAAAGGGCTCGACAATGGAAAAATTCTGTCATAAGTGCGAAGGCATGGCGAACCATAACGGCTGCACTCGGGAAGGGTGCCCCCTCGCCCCGGAGAAGGTGGTCGAGGCTCCAGCGAAACAGGAAAAGGTCAAGGCGGAGAAGTGACCGACTGGAAAACCACGGCGTCCGGCATTGGCGCGGCGGTCTGTCAACTGGTCTCCCACCACTGGCCCGCCCTGTCCCCGGTCTGCACGGCGACCACGGCCCTCTTCCTGGCTCTGCTGGGCTACTACGCGACGGATCGACAGGAGAAATAGTCTATGAAGTTTCTCGATTGCGAGAGGCCAGAACGGAAAGGCCTTTGCTCGATTGACCCGCTCACCATCGGCATGATAGCCGCGCCGATTGCTGGGAAGCTCATGGGTGGCCTCCTCGGTGGGGGTGGCGGTGGGGGTGGCGGAGTCAGTGTCAAAAACTCGAACGAGACCGTGGTGAACGTGGCCACGACGATTGGTGCCATGGCCGAACGCTCCACCAGCGTGTCACGGCCCACGAATGGCTATGCCAACACGGCCTTCAGTCAGCCGATTTCCTGGGTAAGTCCGCAAGCTCAGCCCGTGGGGTTCATGGACGACCTGGGGCAAGGGGCGAAGGAAGGCACCAAGTACGGCACTATAATTCTCGCGGTGGCGGTGGGCCTCGCGGTGGTGCTGCTGGTCAAGCGCAAGGGGAACTAGATGGGTTTATTTGGTGGACTCTTCGGCGGCGGCAACACCACGACGGTCACCGAGAATAAAACCACGGTGAACGTCGGCACGGAAGTCACGCTGTCGTTGGATAAAAATCTCTTCGAGCCCATCAAGGACCTCTACGGCCAAGTCGGGCGGGATGTGAACAACACGCTGAACGCCAGTCAACGCTACTTGCAAGATATGCGGCGCACGGTGTCGTTCACGCCCGTCGGCGGGGCCTCTGGGTCTTGGGAACCGGAGAAACCGGACGGCGTCACGGTGTCGAGTTCGCTGCTGCTCCCTGTCGTGATTGGGGTGGCGGTGGCGCTCATTCTCAGGAGGATCAAATAATGGAAGAAGAAGGCGGATTTTTCAGCTCGATCGGGGACTGGTTTAGCGAACCGGCCACCCTCGGGGATGGATCAGGCGACGACCGAGAGACACTCGGCTCGATTGCGGGTGACGATAGATGGGAAGCCTCAGCGGAAGACCAGGCGCGGGCGGCGGACTACAACACCGAAAGCGACCGAATCGCCTCAGGGGCGGAGGACCCCTTTACGGAGAGCAACGCGCTGCAAGGCAATGAGGTCGATTGGGGCGGCTATAACCCCGAACCGGCCTCTGGCACCGTGGACGGGATCGGGTCCATAGGCTGGCTCAAAAGTTTCGGGGGGGATAGTTTCAATGACCCCCTCGGCGACCCCCTGAAGCGGCTCCCCGTCGGCACCTTGGGCAACCTGGCGAAACTCGCGGGACAAGTCGGCGGCGCGGCCTCGCGGGATACCTCCTCGTTACCATCGGGACGGCCACAGCAAAGCCTCTACCCTCGCCCCGTGAATTACAGCGGACCCTATCAACCGATGGTGATCGAACCCATGACGACGACCGGTCGTGGGGGCGCGGCGGTGGTCCGTCCGGCGGCGAGTATCACGGCGGCAGCGGGCGGCTCGGACATTCTGTTGATCGGTGGCGTAGCAGTCGTGGCGTTCCTGCTCTTGAGCAAGTAACCCTCTATCGTCAAGGACGCCGTGGTGAAGGTTGGACTCATCATGACAGCCATACTCGCAGGGGTAGCCTATGCGATGGATGCCCAGGCGACTCCTCGCCCTCGCACACGAAAGGAACGAATCCCGATGCCTCCTCTCTATTCCTCGAAACGTCTCAGTGGGCATCCCATTGCCTGGGCGGACAAAATTGTCACGGCGGCGCTCCAGGCGAACATTCACCCGGCCTTCATGTTGGCCCTGGCGGTCACTGAATCCAGCCTGAACCCCTCAGCGCACGGCGATGATGGGGCCAGCTTCGGCCTCTTTCAACTGTCTCTGCCTGCCTCTCGGGATGAGCGGGCAGATGTGACGACAGCCGACCTGCTCGACGGGGACGAAAACATCCGCCTCGCCATGCTCGCCATGCACCGGACGCACCGGCAATTCCCCGGCTTCACCTATGGCGCCTATGCCGAAGCCTGGACACTGGGAGCCTGGGGAAAATTCGTCAAGAAACGTGAAAACCGCGTGAAGTGGATTCGGATGGAGAAGGCGGCGGTGGACTTAGAATTGACCTTAGACCTGAATGAGGTGTGGGCATGATCGACGAACAACGAGGCCTGCCACGAAGCGGCAATATCGACCTAGCACCGGGGACAGCGGGTGCAGTGGTCACCGTGAACTTCGACGAAGCCTACGGCTACGATGTCTATCTGGCGGCGCTCGGCATGGACCTCGCGCCCAACGCCAACGAAGATTTCGTCACGTTCCAAGTCCGCGTCAACAACCAACCCGTCTACCCATTCGAGAATATGGTCACGCGCCTCGCCCCGTCGGCAGATCCACGCAAATTTCCCTACCCGTTTCTCTGCGGACGAAATTGCAAGGTGGACGTGTACGGCCTCGTCGAGAGCACCGCCACTGGGACCACCACGTTAGCGGCCTCGATAGAACTGATCTTAGTTCCGCACGGCGTCACCCCGGATTTCTCACGGAGGTAACATGTTGCTCCTGCGTCTCGTCTCGGTATTCTGGCTCGTCTGCCTTCCGGCCTTGGTATTTGCGGGTGGATTTTTTGGAACCTCACTCGAAAATCACGACCACAGCGGCCCCACCGTGGGCGGCAACGTCCTACAAAATACGACCCTGAATAGTCCGCTGATTGTCACGCCGACATGGAGCGGGCCCACGACCCTCTTGAATCCTAACCTCACCGGCATAATCACCGGAGGCGCAAGCTATACGAGTCCGACGATTACCACGGGGACCCTCACAGCCCCGGCAGTGACAGGTTACGCACAAGCCTCGCTCCCAGCGGCTCCCAGTGCTGGGACCCTGGCGATGGTGACTGATAACATTCGTGGACTCTGGGTCTACTATGCGAACCAGTGGTTCAGTCTCACGTTCGACGAGGTCAACGTGAAATGGTTCGGCGCGAAAGGCGACGGCATCACAGACAATACGACCGCGATTCAAGCCACCTTCGCGGCGGCCAGCGCGGGCGCGGAAATCGTGTTTCCACGGGGCACCTTTCGCTATACCACGGCCATTGCCATGACCGATAAAATCAACGTGCGCGGCAGTGGCGGGCGGGTATCCATCTTAGCACCGGATGGAGTGGGTGCGTTCACCTATGCGTTCACCGGGGGCTTCGGGGATTCCACCATTCGGGACCTGGGCATTGAGGGGACCAACACCACGGCGCAAGTTGCCATCTATCAGCCGGGCACGCTCAACGACGCCGACGAACTCTATGGGGTCACCATCAGAAACGTCCTGATTCGTAATTTTAACATTGCCGTGAAGTTTCGGACGGTGCGGAACCTCACCATTCAAGATAGCTGGTTCCAGGATATCAATAGCGGGATTCAATTGGAGGGGAAATGCCTCGGCGTCACCATAGATAACGTCAAGATCGTCCGTGCCGCCGGCAGTGGCATAGGTACTCAGTACGGGATTCTCACGAACAGCTTTAACTACACGTTGGGAACGGGTATCGTATCGCCGGAAAGTGTGCGGATGTCCCACGTCTCCGTGTACGGATTCACCTATGGGGTAGCGCTCGTCTCGGTGATTTTTGCCGACCTCTTGCATAGCGATCTGTCAGCCACTGGCCTGGGAGTGTCCTACAGCACCACACCGGCGATCCTAAATATTAAAGACAATTACATCGAAATGGTGGGCGCGGCGGCCACGGAAGGCATTTTTGGAGCCGATCAGGCCACGATCATTAACACCCAAGTCAACATTGAGGGCAATCATGTGGTGGGCGTCGCGAACGCGCTCGCGACAAGCTACGGGGTCCGGCTCGGGACCAACGCTAGCGCTGGCAATCAGGACAATGTCAGAGTGGTGGGAAATTCCTTCGTGGGCATGACGGCCATCGATATTGCCACCTACCTCTCTGGCAATATCACCATCCAGGGCAATCTGTGCTATTCGACGGGTACCGCCTACAGCATCTACGCGGGGAGTGTGCCCACGAATCGGCCCGTGTATATTGACCATAATCATACCTACCTCACCATCGGGTATTCCAACACTGACTACAGTAGTGGGCGTGTTCAGGTGGGAGCGAATACCGTCAACCAGACGACTGTCAGTTTCGGGCAAGCTGGATCTTGGGGCTCACCCACTTTTACCGCTGGGGATTATACCGCCAACGGGACGATGACGTTCACCGTCGCGGCTGGCGATGTGGTCACGAACGCCTACACGTTCCAAGGTCAAGCGATGCGGTGGAATTTCAGTGTTGAGACCGCCACAGTCGGCGGGACGCTCAATACACAGTTACGCATAGCCGTGCCAGACGGCAAGGTGATTGCCAAAAAAACACGCACACCCTTCCTCTATGCTGATGCGGGGGTGATGGGCATTGGCTACATTGAGGCCTTACCAGGCGGGACCTTCGTCACGCTCAATAAAACGAGCGGGAACTGGTCCCTGGCGACAGATACCACGGCGGTATGGGGGCAACTCTCCATGGAGATTCAGTGATGCTTGCGTGTGGAGTACCATTTCTATAGAATCATCCAAATGAGGACTTTGCGGGAAGCTCTCATACTCGGTAGTGCGCTCCTCTTCGCGGCCTGTTCCCAGGTTGCGACTCCATGGTCTACCCTCGCGCAAGTTCCTTCTCTCCCTCAGACTCCGACCGTCCAAGACTTCTCAGACCAAATCCTGACCGGCAGAGCGACCGGCAAAGCCAATACGTTCATTGACCGACTCAAGGCCGAAGCCAACAACGAGACGGGATTCTTGACGATTCTCGGATCTATGAGTGGAGGGGCGCCCGGCGCGGCGGTGGGTCAATGGCTTGAGGGGCAATCCTCAGCTCAACGTCTTGCCGATCTGGAAGAGCGGCGGCTGCCTCTCGCTCAAGACCTGGTGAAGGCGTACGAAACCCGCACCCATGTCAACGATGGGATTTTCTCGGTCTGCGTGTCTGGGGAAGAACTGCGGTTCAAACCGATCGGCTACCAGCAATGGAGCCGCATTGAAAGCGGCCCCGGCCCCTGTCCGACCACGTCAATCACTGAATTACCCTCACTCAAAGACCTCTACACTCACCCTCAACGCTAGGAGTCTTTCTATAAACTAACCCCCTACCTCTACCCGTCACCTCTCAAATTTACGTCCGACCTGCACTATTCTGTCAACTCGTATCGAGAAGGAGGATTGAAGGGAAGTTTTCCGTATTTTCCGTATGTCCCCGGAAGTAACACTGTTGTCATGCGTTGAGCTCCGATCATGAACAGCTTCCTCAATCCCTTGCTATTACCTTAATCTGAAGACGCGAAACAGTTCAATAAGCTTTGTTGAATGGTATCGCGTGAGGCTGAGTTTTTCGTGTTGCAAATGATTAGCCCTAAGGTGATGTCGATCCGCCGATCTTTCGTTCCGTCCCATTCCAGAGGCGGAGCATATTGTCCGTATGACGAGTCAAAATAAGCGCGCTCACGAGTATTGCGAACAGTGCAAAGGGTAAGCCCTGTCCGGAGATCGCGGCCAAGGCGGGAAAGACACTGAAGGCGACGATGGCCGCTCCTGAGGAATATCGCCAGATGGCGGCGGTGGCGAGCCAAATAAGCAGCAAGCTGAGGCCAATAAGGGGGGAGATTCCCGTCACCGACCCAAGCGCGGTCGCGACTCCCTTTCCTCCCTTAAAACCAAGAAAAATGGGCCAGAGATGCCCAAGGATCGGCGCCAGCGCGATTGCCATGACCACCCAGGGATCGGCCGATAGGCATGTCCCCAACCACGCCGGTCCCACCCCCTTGCCCATATCCCCCAGCAACGTCAGGATCCCCGCTTTCTTCCCGGAGACTCGCAGCACATTTGTGAAGCCGATGTTGTGGCTGCCGACGGTTCGTGGGTCAGCCAATCCCATGATGCGTGAGACGACGACTCCGAAGGGAACAGACCCGAGAAGGTATCCTGCGACAATGAGAATTGCTGACCAGGCTGGAGATGTCAGGGACAGCGACAACACTCGGTCTTAAATCCCTTTTGAGGAGAAGTGTCGCCAGAACGCATTGAGATACTGACCGCCTGAAATCAGCCCTAACCCTAGTGCGACGTATAACAAGACCGTTCCCAGAAGTTGGAGATAGGCCAGTTCTCCCAGGCCGCTTTGGGCTAGTATTAGGAGCAGTAAAGATACCACCTGCAAGACCATCTTATACTTCCCGACGGATTCCGACGACATCACCAATCCGCGCGATGCAGCGACGGCGCGTAGCCAGGTAATGGCGACCTCCCGTCCGATGATGAGAATTGCCACGACCGCAGGCACTTGCTGAAACTGCACGAGGAGTACCAGCGCCGAGGTGATGAGAAGCTTATCCGCAATGGGGTCCAGCAGTTGGCCGAGTTTGGTGATCTCCGAACGACGACGAGCCAGGTAGCCATCCAGGAGGTCGGTCAGCGCGGCGATGCCAAAGATGGCACCCGCCAGCAGCGCACGCTCAGGGGTGGGTGTGGCAAAGATGATGACGAAGACCGGAATTAATAAAATTCGGCTGAAGGTGAGAATATTGGGAAGGTTAATCGAGCGCTCGGTCGCCGGTGTGACAGAAAGCGGCGGCGACGGTTTGAGCGTCTGAGAACTGCGAAGGTCCATAGGAGTCACGCGAAACCAAGACGGCATCTATCGGAGGGGTAAACTTTTTTAAATAATGCCGCTTTTCAACAAGTCGTGCAAGTGTACCACGCCGGCGATGTGGTTGGCGTCGTCGACGGCGACCAACGCAGTGATGGTGTATTGTTCCATGATCTGCACCGCCTTCGCGGCAAGATCGTCCGGCGAAATGGTTCTGGGAGAGCGACTGCCAATGTCCCCTGCGGCGGTATGACTCCAATCCCCACCCATTGCCCCTCCCGTTTCGAAGAAGCGGCGGAGGTCTCCATCGGTGATGATGCCAACCAGGTGTTCCTGCTCGTCCATCACGGTCGTCATTCCGAGTTTTTTTGAGGTAATTTCGAGGACGGCCTCGCGGAGGGATTTGGTTTGCAGAATACGTGGGATCTGATCGCCGGCATGCATCACATCTCGCACTTTCACCAGCAGCCGTTTGCCCAAGGCTCCTCCTGGGTGATACTGGGCAAAGTCCTCTTCTCGGAATCCCCGCTCCTGAAGCAACGCAATCGCGAGGGCATCTCCCATGGCGAGTGTCGCGGTCGTACTGGCGGTCGGCGCCAAGCCCAGCGGGCAGGCTTCTTCGGACACAGAGACATCCAGCACCACGTCTGCGTTGTTAGCCAGGGTGGACTGCATCCTCCCGGTGAATGCAATCACCGGAAGCCCTAGTCGTTTCATAAACGGCAAGAGTTTGAGCACCTCTTCCGTTTCACCGCTGTTGGAGAGGGCCACCAAGACATCCTGACGTCCGACCATACCGAGATCACCATGAATGCCCTCTGCAGGATGGAGAAAGAACGCGGGCGTACCCGTGCTTGCAAGAGTGGCGGCAATTTTCTGTCCGATTAGCCCAGACTTGCCCATGCCTGAGACGACGACCTTACCCTGACACTTCAAGAGGATGTCAACGGCCTGGCTAAAGCGTTGATCGAGTCGATCGATGAGTGCAGCGATGGCTTTTGCCTCGATGGCAAGCACCCGTTTCCCCTGCTCAAGGCTCATTCCAGCAAGGCTCCTTTTCCGGCAGCCTGACAGATGCGCAGCAGGCGCTCTAACAACCACTGAAGTCGATCGAGCGGCACCATGTTGGGACCGTCCGATAAGGCCGCATTGGGATCGGGGTGCACTTCCATGAAGAATCCATCACATCCTGCAGCGGCAGCCGCCGAGGCCAAGGTGGGCACATACTGTCGTTGTCCCGACGAGGTCGTCCCGCCGCCACCGGGGAGCTGCACGCTGTGTGTCGCATCGAAAATCACGGGATAGCCCAATTGCCGCATGATCGGCAAGGACCGCATATCCACTACCAGGTTGTTATAGCCGAAGGACGATCCACGCTCCGTCAACAGGATGTTGCGGGTTCCTGTTTCCTCTAACTTCGTGACGACTTGTTTCATTTCTGCGGGAGATAAAAATTGCCCCTTCTTGACGTTCACCACGCGTCCGGTCTGAGCGGCAGCGACGAGCAGATCGGTTTGCCTGCACAGGAATGCCGGAATTTGGAGAATATCAACCACCTCAGCCACTGGGGCGACCTGTTCGATGCTGTGAATATCCGTCAGTACGGGTACGCCGACTTCTCGCTTGATTCGATCAAGTATCCGCATGCCCTTCTCCACCCCCGGTCCGCGAAACGAATGGATGGAGGTGCGGTTGGCCTTATCAAAAGAGGATTTGAAGACAAACGGTATGCCGAGAGTACGCGTGATGTCGGCGATCCGATGTGCGGTCTCAAGCACAAGGGATTCGCTCTCCATCACGCAGGGACCAGCAATGAGGATGTGGGGATGAGATCCGCCGATGGTGACGGAGCCAGCGGTAACTTCGTGGGTCATTCGTCCTCCCCTACAGGCCGCGTCTGAACGTTACCGGCCACACTTGCGCCCAAGCGCGGCTTCAACAAACGCACTGAACAAGGGATGCGGACGGTGCGGACGGGAATTAAACTCCGGATGGAACTGCGTGGCCAGGAACCAGGGGTGCTCCCGCAACTCAATAATTTCCACCAAGTGTCCATCAGGCGACAGACCACTCAGAATGAGGCCCTTGTCAGTCAGTTGTTTGCGATAGGCATTGTTGAATTCATACCGATGCCGATGCCGTTCCTTGACCTCCAAGACTCCATAGGCTTTGTGTGTGAGGGTGCCTTCTTGAATGTTGCAGGGATAGGCCCCCAATCGCATCGTCCCGCCCTTGTCGCTGAGGCCTTCTTGGGAGGCCATCAGATGGATCACCGGGTATGGGGTGGCCGGATCGAACTCTGCACTGTTGGCATCCTTCAAACCCGCCACATTCCTAGCAAACTCGATCACAGCGCACTGCATGCCCAGGCACAGACCCAGGAACGGGATCTTCTGTTCTCTGGCATAGCGAATAGTTTCGATTTTCCCCTCGATCCCGCGGACGCCGAATCCACCGGGGATGAGAATGCCGTCGGCTTCTCGAAGGACTTGCTCGCTGCCCAGGCGATCGATGTCCTCGGATTCGATCCAGTTGATATTGACCTTCGTGTCATGTTCGATCCCGCCATGGACCAGCGCTTCAGCGAGGCTTTTGTACGATTCTTTTAACCCGATGTACTTCCCCACCAGCGCGATACTGACTTCGTGCTTGGGGTGTTTAATCCGTTGCACCATGGCATCCCACTCACGTAGGTTGGGCTCCCCTGTTTCGAGGTGGAGCAAACGGATGATGAGTTCGTCCAGCCCTTCTTTCCGAAAGACGATAGGCACTTCGTACACCGTGTCGACGTCTTTCGCGGTGATGACCGCGCCTTTTTCGACGTTGCAGAACAAGGCGATCTTTTCTTTCATGTCCGGCGGGATATAGCGGTCGGTCCGACACAGCAGAATATTGGGCTGAATGCCGATCTCGCGGAGTTTATTGACGGAGTGCTGAGTCGGTTTCGTCTTGAGTTCTCCCGCGGCGCTGATATAGGGGACGAGCGTGAGATGCACATAGAGCACGTTATCGCGCCCCACGTCATAGGGCATCTGCCGAATGGCTTCCAAGAACGGCAGACTTTCAATGTCCCCCACCGTGCCGCCGATTTCGATGATGACGACATCCACATCCTTCGCGACATCGAGAATCGTTCGTTTGATCTCGTCAGTAATATGCGGGATGACCTGGACGGTTCCCCCAAGATAATCCCCACGGCGTTCTTTCTGAATAACCGAGTTATAAATCCGCCCCGTGGTGTAATTATTGTTTCGGGTCATGGTCACTGAGGTATAGCGTTCGTAGTGTCCGAGGTCGAGGTCCGTCTCGGCCCCGTCTTCCGTGACGAAAACTTCGCCGTGCTGATAGGGATTCATGGTGCCGGGATCCACGTTGATGTAGGGATCCAATTTCAGAAAGGTGATCTTGAGCCCGCGACTCTCTAGGAGGTGGCCGATGGAGGCGGAGGCAAGGCCTTTTCCTAATGAAGAGACGACACCGCCCGTGACGAAAATGAATTTGGTCATAATGCCCCTGCCTTGTGAATCTCCAGTAATGACGTGACGTATCTCCAGGCCGTGCCGATGTGAGCGCCGTGGCTCATGCTCGTTTCTCAAGGATGGAAGCCGCTTGTGCCAGATCTTCCGGAGTATCCACTCGAAGCGAATCGTGGGTTGTGTCCCACACACGGATTGGAATACCGAATTCGAGCGCACGCAGTTGCTCGAGTTTCTCTGCGTCTTCCAGCGCGCCCGTCGGGAGTCCTGCCAGCCGTGTCAGCGTGGCTCGGGTGTAAATGTAGATCCCAAGGTGGATGTATTGCAACTGAGCCGGAAGCTCGGTGGATGCGAGATCTCGGTAGTGTGGAATCGGCGCCCGAGAAAAATACAGAGCATGACCCTCTTGGTTGGTCACCACCTTGACCACGCCGGGATTACGCAGCTCTTCAACCGAGGTGAGGGAGCGCCGAAGCGTGCCCATGGAAGCTGACGAGTGAAGGAAGGGTGTGATCAGATCAGACAGGAGTCCCGGGTGCATCGGAATTTCGTCGGCCTGCATATCCACGAACACCTCGCCCGGTTGCTGTTCGGCAACCGCCGCGACACGATCGGTGCCGGTGCGATAGGGGGTGGTCATATAGAGCGTCTGCCCTCCAAATGCCGTGACGGCCTCAACAATCCGCTGATCGTCCGTGGCGACCAGGACGGTCCCGACATCTGGACATGCGCGAGCCAGCTCGTACACATGTTGAATCATGGGCTTTCCTGCAAGGCGTGCAAGCGATTTCCCAGGAAAGCGCGATGATCCATAGCGGGCGGGAATGACGACGGTCACCGGCCCTCTGCGTTCAGGCAGCACCGAGGGCCTCGCGCAGTTGCTGGGGTGTGACGGTTGCGGTGCCCACCATACCGACGACGATGCCTGCGGCATGGTTGGCAATCGTCGCGGCATCGCGGAAAGAAGCTCCTACGGCAATCGCTGCAGCAAAGGTCCCAATCACGGTGTCGCCGGCTCCCGTCACGTCGAAGACTTGTTTGGCCACCGTTGGCACATGCCAGGCCTTGCCATGCGTCTCGAACAGGCTCATCCCCTTTTCNNGCCTGACACACTCCCCGGTCGTCGTCGGCGTGTACGCCGGCCGCTTGCAAGGCTTCAAAGTGATTGGGTGTCACCAGCGTGACCCCTTTGTAATAACTAAAATGTTCCACTTTGGGGTCGACGATCACGGGCACCTTCCGGTCCCCTGCCAACCGGACCAAGCCCGCGACAAGTGACGCCGTCACAACACCTTTGGCATAGTCGGAAATGACGATACAGTCAATGTGTGGCAATCGTGAGGCCACATGACGAAGCAACTTTTTTTCCAGGGAGATTGGAATTGGTGCGCGACTCTCCACGTCGACACGGACCACCTGCTGATGATGGGCGAGGACTCTGGTTTTTTTCGTCGTTGGGCGCTCTTTGTCGAGTAAGATCCCCCCTCGGGCAAGAGGGGGGAGTTTCAGGGCCTTGATGAGGTGACGCCCGCTTTCATCAGTCCCCACTATTCCACAGAGCTCAGCTTTCACGCCAAGCGCCACAGCGTTGTGATAGACGTTCGCGGCGCCTCCAAGGAGAAACGACTCCGAGTCGACATGCACGACAGGAACCGGTGCCTCCGGTGAAATCCTCGACACTTTCCCCCAGAGGTAATGGTCGAGAATAAGGTCACCGATCACCAACACCCGCGCCTTGGTCAAGTGATCAATCACAGTATGCAGACGCGTAATCTGCTCCGGTTGCAGCGACAAGGATCCGTGCCACTCCGAAGTGGGTCGCGAATCCTGCCCTACTGGATGGCTTTTCCGAGTCGTTCCCATCGTACCCATTCCTGCCAGGTGCCGTGTCCACTCCACGACCAGTATATCCTGAAGGCCTTTCCTTTGATTTTCTCAAGGCGCACATAACCCCAGAAACGGCTATCCAGGCTTTGATCCCGGTTATCCCCCATCATAAAATAGGCGTCGTCGGGCACGGTAATCGGTCCAAAGTTATCACGGGGGTTGACGGCCCGATCGATTAGCCCGGGATCAACCCGCTGCGTAAACGCGTGATCCTCGAAGGCTTGGCCGTTAATCAAGACGATCTTGTCGCGAATCTCGATGGTGTCCCCAGGGGTGCCGATGACTCGCTTAATAAAATCTTTTTCTTCGTCTTCGGGGTATCGAAAGACGATGACGTCGCCTCGTTGCGGTTTGCCAAAATCAATGATGGTCCTCGACGAGTAACAAGTGATAGGCGGGAAACTCATGTGGACCTTACAGTCCGACGGGATCTGTAGGCCGTAGGCCAACTTGCTGACCAGAATATGATCCCCGATCAACAGGGTTGGAATCATAGAGCCCGAGGGAATTTTAAACGCTTGGACGACGAAGACTCGGATGGCGAACGCCAACAGCACGGCCACAATAATGGCTTCGGCATATTCCCGAATGATGGACTTGGCGCCCGGGTGTACGAGTTGATGCGATGCAGACGATTCGGATCCTGGTGTCAGCGGACTAGAATGTCCAGGTGTACCCTCTTCTGGGCCTGGGGAATGTGGCGACTCCATGATTAATCCTCTGTGACTTTCAACAGGGCCAGGAACGCTTCCTGCGGGACCTCCACACGTCCGATTTGTTTCATGCGCTTTTTCCCTTCCTTCTGCTTCTCCAAGAGTTTCCGCTTCCGGGAGATATCTCCACCATAACACTTGGCCGTCACGTTTTTTCGAATGGCGCCGATGGTTTCGCGAGCCACCACTTTATTGCCAATGGCGGCCTGAATCGCAATTTCAAACATTTGTTTCGGAATCAGATCCTTCATTTTTTCTGCCAACTGACGACCGCGAGTATGGGCCGAGTCGTGATGCGTAATACAGGACAAGGCATCAACCGTTTCCCCATTCAAAAGAATATCCAGCTTAACGAGCTTCGACTCACGATAGCCGATCAGTTCGTAATCAAGAGACGCGTAGCCTTGGGTCTTGGATTTGAGTCGATCGAAAAAGTCCAAGATGACTTCATTGAGTGGCAATTCATAGGTCAACATGACGCGTGTCGGATCCAGATAATGCATATCCTTCTGCGTGCCGCGGCGTTCCTGACAGAGTTGGAGCACGTTCCCCACATACCGCTCTGGGGTAATGATCGTGGCTTGGATAAAAGGCTCCTCGAACCGCTCCACCGACGCGGGCGGAGGCAGTTTCGACGGGTTATCGATCTGGAGCACCTCACCCGCCGTGGTAATGACGTTATAGCTGACGGTGGGGGCTGTGGTAATAAGCGTGAGATTGTACTCGCGCTCCAGGCGTTCTTGGATAATCTCCATGTGCAAGAGCCCAAGGAAGCCGCAGCGAAATCCAAACCCTAAGGCCAGTGAAGTCTCAGGCTCATAGACGAATGAGGAATCGTTGAGCCGCAACTTCTGCAGTGCATCGCGGAGGTCTTCAAATTGCCCGTTGTCTGTTGGGTAGAGACCGCAATAGACGAGCGGTTTCACATCCTTGTAGCCCGGGAGTGGTGAGTCGGTCGGAGAGACCGCATCGGTAAGAGTATCACCGATTTTGGTATCGGCTACTTCCCTCATTCCGGCCACCACGTAGCCGACCTCACCGGTGTTCAGACAATCGCTCTTCGTGCGTTTCGGCATGAAAAATCCGACTTCCATGACTTCGAATATCCGTTTGTTCGACATGACCTGGATTTTCATGCCGGGTCGGATGTGACCGTCCACCACACGAGTCAACACGATGACCCCTTGGTAGTTATCGAACCAGGAATCGACGACGAGCGCTTTGAGCGGCTTGTCAGGATGTCCGCTTGGCGGCGGGATATGCGCAATGACCGCGTTGAGTGTCTCGCGGATTCCCTTCCCCTCTTTCGCACTGACACACAGCGCCTCGCTAGGATCGAGTCCCAAGACATCGCGAATTTGGATCTTCACGCCCTCGACATCGGCGCTCGCGAGGTCGATTTTGTTAATCACGGGAAGGATCACGAGGTTACTCGCGATGGCCAGAAGGGCGTTGGCAATGGTTTGCGCTTCTACTCCTTGCGTGGCGTCTACGAGCAACAGCGCGCCCTCACAGGCTGCAAGACTGCGGGAGACCTCGTAGGTGAAATCGACGTGTCCTGGCGTGTCGATAATATGCAGTGAATAGACCTGTCCGTCGTCGGCTTTGTATCGTAGCGCGACGGCATGGGCTTTAATCGTGATGCCCCGTTCACGCTCCAAATCCATCGCATCGAGAATCTGTTCTCGAGATTCTCTCGCGGTGATCGCTCCCGTGAGTTCGAGAAATCGGTCGGCCAGTGTCGACTTGCCGTGATCGATATGCGCGATGATGGAGAAATTGCGTATGCGAGTTTGTGAATCAGCGTTCATGACGTAAATCGGTTCATTATAGGAACCCTTCCCCTGGTTGTCAAAAGAACTTCCCGCCTCTATAATCTCGCCGCACGGCGACACCGTGTTGCGTACCGCTCCCGTACCGTGCCAGTTGGTCTTACACCATGCTTCCACGTGCCACCATCAATCGACTCATCAAATGGGATCATGCCCATGTGTGGCATCCCTTCACCCAAATGCAAGAATGGGAACGCGACATCCCTCTGATTATTGATCGGGGGCGTGGTGCCACCTTGATCGACGTGGAGGGAAGGCGCTACCTGGATGGCACCTCGTCTATTTGGGTGAACCTGCACGGACATCGGCGACCAGAGCTGGATCGTGCCATGACGGCTCAACTACAAAAAATCGCCCACTCCAGTTTCTTAGGGCTCTCGAATCCACCGGCCATTGAACTGGCCAGAGAATTAGTGCGGGTGGCCCCCCGCGGCTTGACCCGTGTGTTCTATTCCGACGATGGCTCGACGGCCGTTGAAGTCGCCTTGAAAATGGCCATCCAGTATTGGCAACAGGTGGCTCCTGCTCGTCCGAACAAAAATAAGTTCGTTCATCTTGCCTCGTCGTACCACGGGGACACCATCGGTGCCATGAGCGTCGGTGGTGTGAGCGTGTTCCATTCTCGGTTTCAACCTGTGCTCTTTCCCAGTTACGAAGCACCAGCTCCCCACTGTTACCGGTGTCCATTGGACCTACAGTTTCCTCAATGCCAGGTGGCCTGTACGGAGCCGATCGCGCGACTGCTGCGCGAGCATAGCCACGAACTGGCTGCGCTCATTATTGAACCAATGGTGCAAGCGGCGGGGGGAATGATCCTCGCTCCTCCTGGCTTTCTTCGGCAAGTCCGCGAACTCTGTACCAAGTATGAGGTCCTCTTAATTGTTGATGAAGTTGCGACAGGTTTTGGCCGGACTGGACGTTTGTTCGCGTGCCAACATGAAGGGGTGGTTCCAGATCTCATGGCCATCAGCAAGGGCTTAACCGGAGGATATCTTCCGCTTGCCGCGACCTTGACGACGGAGAAGATCTACCGAGCCTTCCTGGGCGACTATGCAGAGTGGCGCACCTTCTTCCATGGCCACAGTTATACCGGCAATCCTCTGGCCTGTGCCGTAGCCTTGGCCAACTTGAAAATTTTCCGCAAGGACCAGACGCTGACGCGCCTTCGAAGCCGTATCGCACAGCTTCGTACCCTCCTATGCCCACTTCATACGCTGCCGCAGGTGGGGGATATTCGTCAATGCGGATTTATTGTGGGTATCGAACTTGTGCAGGACAAGGCCACCAAGGTCCCCTACCCTCTTGAATGGCGGATCGGGCATCAGGTAGCCATGGAATCCCAGCGGCAGGGTCTTCTATTGCGGCCATTGGGAAATGTGATGGTGCTCGTTCCTCCGTTGACGACGTCGCTCCGAGAGTTGACTCGCATGGTGACGATTCTCCGCAAAGCCATCGAGACAGTCACCACCTCTCCACGGGCACTGTCATTGCGAAAGAACACTCCGTAGTCGTGGCAACCCCGATGGCCACTCCGTTTCATGGGACACACCTATGTCACTTCAATAAGTGCGCCAACTCCGATGCCCAGTAGACTCGCCGCACTCCCCTCTTTGAGGAAAATCTCTAGATTCCCATTGCTGTTGATCAGTGCGCGAGGGTGATGGGGATCACCCTCTGCATACGTGGAAACTATCCCGTCAATGGTTAGTTGTGCGATGCGAACTTGGAATTCTGATCGGCGAGTGGCTCCCTGAAGTTCACGGAGATGAAACGGTGTGATATCAGTCATCAAGTTCCCAAATCGATCGACATACACAATGCGCCCCTTGAGCACCCCATAGCTGACGGCTGGCTCGCTGAGAGGCAGGCGGTGGTAATCGCCGATGATGCGTCCGTAGGACCCGGGCATTTGCCCGCGAGTCAACCAGGCCGCCGCAGGGGCAAAAAGGTCGCGGCCATCAAACGTCACGCCTTCTGAATCCAGTCGATATTGCCTGTTCTCAATGGCTCTCACCTCGACAGAGAGTTCATCTTTGATAATGGAGGTCAGCAGACCGTTATCGGGAGCCAAAAAGAAATACCGCGAGGTGGTGACGAGCAAGGGGCGACGACTCGTGCCCACGCCTGGATCGACGACAGCGACGTGGATGGTCCCATCTGGAAAATACCGATAGGAGGATTTCAACAGATAGGCGGCCTCCTCCACATTGTGCGGGGTAATCTCGTGGGTCAGGTCGATAATCCGAGCTTGGGAATTGATGTTCAGCAGCACGCCTTTCATACTCGCGACGAAATAGTCGCGAGTGCCGAAATCAGTCAGAAGGGTGACAATGGAAATTGCGTTGGCCATGGTGGAAAGGCGTTAGATTTCTTCAAACTTGAGGGAAAGGACTTCGTACTCAACGAGTTTCGTTGGAGTTTTGACCTCGACGAAATCCCCGACTCGCTTGCCGATGAGGGCCCGTGCGACAGGAGACTGAATGGAGAGTTTTCCAAGCTTGATGTCAGCTTCATCTTGCCCAACGATGCAATACTGTTTTTTCTCATTGTTGGCGATGTCGAGCAAGCCGACCGTGGCGCCAAACACCACCGTCTCTCCTGATAGCGACGAAATATCAATGACCCGAGCATCAGCAAGTTTGCCTGATATTTCGTTGATGCGAGACTCGATAAACCCTTGCTGTTCCTTGGCTGCATGGTATTCCGCATTTTCCTTGAGGTCCCCGTGGGCTCTCGCTTCCGAAATCGCTTCGATCACCTGCGGGCGGTCAACTTTCCGGAGTCGGGTCAACTCCGCCATGAGTGCGTCGTACCCTTTTTTTGTAATCGGTGTCGGCATAGGGTGCTCCAAGGTCAATCGACAGGGCTACTCAATGCCGGCAGGAGTGACATCCCCTTGCCGACAGCGTGCTTGTCTCGTTGAGAGGCTCATCGTACGGTCTTCTTGCGAAGGGCCAAGCGGGATACGTGGGGGTAGGCTTCCTTGAGGCTTGCATGGTAATCCCCTCATCAAACGCTTCGGTTTACGTAATCGCTGGCGTTGGATAATAGTCTTGCAAGGCTCGAATCGAAATCGGGCGTCCCGTGATCGCCTCGATGGCGGTGACAGCAGCGCGAGCGCCCGGCATCGTGGTGTAATACGGCAATCCACGTTGCAAGGCTTCCCGGCGGATCGAAGCCGAATCGGTATGGGAGGCTTCGCTGCCAACGGTATTCACGACCAAACAGATTTGTCCATTCTTTAGGTGATCAACGATATGAGGTCGGCCTTCTTTAACTTTATTGACCTGACGCGCTTCGACCCCATGTTGAGCGAGATAGTTGGCGGTTCCGCGGGTGGCCTCAATCTGAAAGCCGAGCTTGCGCAGGCGTTGCGCCAAATCGAGCGCAGCCTCTCGATCCGCATCCTTGACGCTGATAAACACCGTGCCTGTTTGCGGTAAGGTCACTCCTGCGGCCAATTGGGATTTGGCAAAGGCCCAACCAAAATCCTGGTCGATGCCCATGACCTCACCTGTCGAGCGCATTTCTGGCCCGAGCAGCACATCTACCCCGGGAAACTTCATAAACGGGAATACGGCTTCCTTGACGGACAAATGCTTCGGAACCGGCGGTGTGAGGAGCCCAAGCTCTTTCAGCGATTTTCCCATCATCACCTTCATCGCCAGCTTCGCCAGGGGTATGCCGAGGGCTTTACTGACAAATGGCACCGTGCGCGACCCGCGCGGATTCACTTCGAGGATATAAATAGTCCCATGCTGAACGGCGAACTGCGCGTTCATCAGGCCGACCACACCGAGTTCGAGCGCCATGGCCGTGGCTTGGCGTCGGATATCTTCGACCGTTTCCGGTGGCAAGCTGTATGGGGGCAAGGAACAGGCCGAATCGCCAGAGTGCACCCCCGCCTCTTCGATATGTTCCATGATCCCGACCACGACCACGTCCGTGCCGTCAGAAATCGCATCGACATCGATTTCGATGGCGTCTTCGAGATACTTATCGACGAGAATCGGGTGATCTGGGGATGCGAGCACCGCCGAGGCCAGATAGGTCAAGAGTCCCGACTCATCATACACAATCCGCATCGACCGTCCGCCCAAGACGTAGGAGGGACGGACCATGATCGGGTACCCGATCGTGCGGGCAATACCAACGGCTTGGTCGATCGAGCGGGCAATGCCGCTGGCCGGTTGTCGCAGGTGTAGTCGATCCAGGAGTTCCCGAAAGCGGCCGCGATCCTCGGCGAGGTCGATGGCGTCAGGCGATGTCCCGAGAATTTTCACTCCAGCCCGTTCGAGGGGAAGGGCCAGTTTTAAGGGCGTTTGCCCGCCAAACTGAACTACGACCCCCATGGGTCGTTCCCGCTCGATAATGTTGAGGACATCTTCTTCCGTCAAGGGTTCAAAATAGAGGCGGTCAGAAACATCATAATCGGTGCTCACCGTCTCGGGATTACAATTGACCATGATTGTTTCGATGCCCAATTCACGAAGGGCAAAGGCGGCATGCACACAGCAGTAGTCGAATTCGATCCCCTGTCCGATCCGGTTGGGCCCGCTCCCCAAAATCATCACCTTTTGCCGCTGTGTGGGCCTGGCTTCGCATTCCTGATCATAGGTGGAATAGAGGTATGGGGTATGGGCTTCGAATTCGGCCGCACAAGTATCGACGCGTTTATAGGTCAGGCGAGGCCCCTCCGCACGTTCCTGATCCGTGGTTCGCCACACGCGGACGAGGTCAGCGGTCGATCCCACCAACTGCGCAATGCGTTCGTCTGAAAACCCCATCTCTTTGGCTTGAAACAGAATGGACGACGACAGTCGTGCCGTTCCACGGACTTGGTCTTGGTCTGATGATGGTTCTGGACGAGTCGATGTGGCTTCCTTGCGAAGGCGAGCCTCGAAGTCGACGAGCTCTCGGATTTGCCCAAGAAACCAAGGATCGATGTGGGTAATACGAAAGAGTTCTTCGTCCGAGAGGCCAATTCGAATCGCATCCGCAAGGTGCCAGAGCCGGTCAGGGTGCGGAGCCCGCAGTCGCTCGCGGACGGCACGAATCAGTTCCTCGATTCGAGGCTGAAAATTCACGTCTCGATCGACACCAAAAAACGAGACCAATCCAGGGCGATCAACTTCAAGGGAGCGAATCGCTTTCTGGAGCGCCTCCTTAAACGTCCGACCTATGGCCATCACTTCGCCGACCGACTTCATTTGGGTCGTAAGCGTAGGATCCGCGCCGGGAAACTTTTCGAAGGTAAAACGCGGAATTTTCACCACGACGTAATCGATGGAAGGCTCGAACGAAGCTTTGGTGACCCGCGTAATGTCGTTGGCAATCTCATCCAAGGTGTACCCGACCGCCAGCTTGGCGGCGATTTTTGCGATGGGGAATCCCGTGGCTTTCGAGGCCAACGCTGAACTGCGGGAGACTCGGGGATTCATCTCGATGACGACAATCTCTCCGTCTTGTGGATTGATTCCAAACTGGATATTGGATCCGCCGGTATCCACCCCAATTTCACGAATGATGCGGATCGATGCGTCACGAAGCGCCTGATATTCCTTGTCCGTGAGCGTCATCGCCGGCGCCACGGTGATGCTATCTCCGGTATGGACACCCATCGGGTCGAAATTCTCAATCGGACACACAATGACCACGTTATCCCGCAGATCACGCATCACTTCCAGTTCAAACTCTTTCCACCCGATGACGGACTGTTCGATCAGGACTTCTCCAACAGGGCTCATGGCCAGTCCCCAGTCGACATGTTGCTCGAACTCTTCCCGGTTATAGGCGATATTTCCGCCTGTGCCGCCAAGAGTGAACGAGGGACGGACGATAGTAGGAAAGCCCACTTGATCGGCGATCCGCAAGGCATCCTCTCGGCTCCGAGCCAATCCGCTGGTCGGAGTCTTAAGCCCAATTCGGTGCATGGCTTGTTTGAACGCCTCGCGATCCTCAGCTTTGTGGATCGCTTCGGCCGAGGCGCCGATAAGCCGCACACCATACCGGTCCAGGACCCCGCGTTTCGCGAGCGTAATGGCGATGTTGAGAGCTGTTTGCCCCCCCATCGTGGGAAGGAGCGCATCCGGACGTTCAATCTCAATGACTTTTTCAACCACCTCCGGCGTAATCGGTTCAATATACGTCCGATCCGCCAACTCCGGGTCGGTCATAATGGTCGCGGGATTGCTGTTGATCAGGATGACGCGATAGCCCTCCTCCCGGAGAGCCCGACAAGCCTGTGTTCCGGAATAGTCGAACTCGCAGCCCTGACCAATGACGATAGGCCCCGAGCCGATTAACAAGATGCTATGGATATCCGAACGTCGTGGCACGAAGCAGTCGTCCTTTCCTAGCCCGTTGAAGACAGTCCCTGACAGTCAGTGAGATCCTCGTCGCCCATTCACGCGCCAATTGTTTTATCCCACTCGCGGCAGGACTTCAATCCCATGAGGCGGCAAAAGTGGTTCTGATGGTATGGGGACAGTCGGCGTCCCCGGCGGACTATAGAACCGAATCGCGTCAGGAATCCAGGCTTCAATTTGATTAATCCGGGTGACATCCGATGGATGCGTTGAGAGAAACTCAGGAATAGAGTTGGCCGAACGGAAGCAGAGCTTCCCGATCATTTTCTTCGGACAGCCGCTCATGCGCTCCCAAAACCCCACGGCTTCGGTGGGATCATAGCCGGCTTGAGCCATGAGACGAAGGCCGACATAGTCGGCTTCCGATTCCTGTTTGCGATTAAACGGCAAGGAGACACCCACTCCATACGCGCTCATGGCTGCCACGGCAATGTCTGGCCGCCCTCCTGCCGCGCCGGCTGCCAAGGCTCCGATTTGTCCAATTTGCTCTAAGATGCCCCGGCTCATCCGTTCCGCCCCATGCCGTTGAAGCGCATGCGCTACTTCATGCCCGATCACGGTCGCCAACCCTGTCTCATCCTTGGTGACCTTAAGAATCCCCGTAAAGATCGCCACTTTTCCACCAGGCAGGCAGAAAGCGTTGATCATCCGATCTTCTTGAATGACTGCAAATTCCCATTGATACTCGGGCTTATTGGCGGCGGCGGCGATTCGGTTCCCCACCCGATGGACCATTTCATTGAGTTCTGGGTTTTCATTTAAGGGCGCTTGGCGAAGGACATCCCGAAAGGCCTTCACACCCAGAGAAATTTCCTTTTCCTCTGAAATGTAGATGAACTGATCCCGTGCCGTGCCTGGCGCCCGATAGCATCCCGAGAGGATGCTCAACACGCTACAGGACAGACAGACACCTGCCAGGCCTTTGAGCCCTTGATAGAGCAATTCGCGTCGGCTGGCGGATTTCCCCTCCCATCGATTCAGCGTCGTGTTGTCGCTCATCTGCACACCCATGCGTCACCTACAGGGCGGAAGGTTACGGCATCCAGAGGTACATAAACTGGGGGTGTCCACCTCGAACCAAGGATAGGAGATCGAGGCTCGGCATGCCCATGAGGTTCAGGCCTGGGTCAAACGTTTTCGCATAGATATTCGGTCGATAGTCGCCGGGGCGGCTATAGACGACGATGCGAGCTTGGTCTAGACCCGCTGTCCGTTTGGCGAGATCGATCGCTTCTTCCAAATAGCCGACCTGATCGATCAAGTTTAAGGCCTTCGCCTGTTCTCCGGTATAGATCCGGCCATCGGCGAGCTTGCGAATTTGTTCGGGTTGGAGGCCTGGTCGCCCCTCTTGGATGACGGCTAAAAACCGTTCGTACAATCCATTGATGACCCCTTGAAAGATGGCTCGCTCCTCCTCGGTCATGGCTCGGAATGGCGACCCCATATCCTTACGAGGACCGGATGTGACGGCTGTAGCCTGCACGCCAATTTTTTCCAGTAACCCAGACGCGTTCATCGTGAGCATGATGACGCCGAGACTGCCTGTGATCGATGAGGGATGCGCCACGATTTTATCAGCAGCCGCAGCAATGTAATATCCGCCAGAGGCGCCGATGTCCATAATCGATGCGATTACGGGAATCTTGCGTGTCGTTTTAAAGTGTTTGATCTCATGGTACAAAATGTCGGACGCGGTCACCGTCCCACCAGGACTGTTAATACGGATCACCAGCGCCTTCACATCAGAATCTTCGGCAGCCCGTGTCAGCTCTTCCTTGATCTGTGCGACAAGATTCTGCCGTGAGACCAAGCCTTCGGAGTCTTGGGAACTGATCATGCCCGACAATTCCATGAGCAAGACTTTGGCGGACCCGCTCCCACTGATCTGTTTTTCCTTGACTGGGCCGGGCGAGGGAAACAAATTGAGATTGACGGTACAGCCGGTCAATCCCCATAGAACGATGCCCACCCCAACAGCACTGGTGATGCGAGCTCTGAAGGTGGCTGATTTACGCATGAACATGCTTCCTCATCATACCGGTGAATTGTTCAAAGAGGTAGGCCGCGTCATGTGGGCCTGGCGAGGCTTCCGGATGATATTGCACCGAGAAGGCCGATTGATCCAGGCAGCTGAGCCCTTCGACGGAATGGTCATTCAGGCTGATATGCGTCACCGCGACGCGTCCATAGGGAGTGGTCACGGTCGTCAGTCCTCCTTGACTATCGGTCTGCGTGTCAACCTCAACCATGAAGTTGTGGTTTTGCGCGGTAATCTCCACCTGGCGAGTGAGAAGATTGAGGACTGGGTGATTGCCGCCGTGATGGCCGAACTTGAGCTTCCTGGTTTTTAGGCCGCATGCGAGTCCCAAAATTTGGTTTCCTAGACAGATCCCGAACAGTGGATAGCTCCCTAAAAGCTGCTGCACGGTCTTGACTGCGTATGGAACCCCCTCCGGATCGCCCGGTCCATTCGACAAGAAAATTCCGTCAGGTTTTATCCGATGAATCTCCTCGGCTGAAGTGGACGCGGGTACCACCGTGATTTCGCAGCCCACATCAACAAGACACCTCAGGATGTTCAGCTTCATACCAAAGTCGAACGCCACGACGTGATACGGCCTCGATGCGTTGATCGGTTTGGGATCAGAGGGCGACACAAGGCAAGCACGCCATCTGCCAGATTCCTGATTCCATGGATAAGCCGAAGGCGTCGTGACCTCTTTCACCAGGTCTCGCCCGACGATGCCAGGAGCCTCCTGCGCCCGGCGACTGGCCCGTGTGGGATCCAGGTCGACATGAGAGATCACGGCCTGTTGGGATCCATGCTCCCTCAAGTGCCGTGTCAGCGCTCGCGTATCGATGCCGCTGATCCCGACCACTCCGGCTTGGGAGAGGTATTCCTGAAGAGTGTGTGTTGCCCGCCAGTTGCTGGCTTGCCGACTTGCTTCTTTGACGACAAACCCCTCAGCCCAGATCTGGCGCGATTCGATGTCGTCGAGGTTGACGCCATAGTTGCCGATCTGAGGGCAGGTCATCGTAATGATCTGTCCCTTGTAGGACGGATCGGTCAAGATCTCTTGATACCCGGTCATGGCGGTGTTGAACACGGCTTCGCCGCAGGACTCCCCTTCATGTCCCAACGCGCGACCATAGAAGACTGTCCCGTCGGCCAGGGCCAAAATGGCTTTTTTCTCACTCATGTAGACGTCCTTGCGATCATCTGTTTGGTTTTGATGGCCATCAACGCAATCCCAAGCCCAAGATTGACGAGGTAGAGCGCACGGACCACCATATGGATCGTGAAGAAGGCGGCATAGGCGACTTTTTTCGCCTCGAAATCTTTTTCAGTAAACGCCGCTTCCTGTAACTCGACCGACCAGGGCCCGAGTCCCAAACTGATCGTGGCGGCAATCACCACCATTGCCACCAGTACACCGAGTCCCAGGTGCTGCACACGCGTACTTCCAAGATCTTGTTGTTGCCACCGTCTCCAGACGGTGCTGGTAATCAATATGGCAGCGGCCACAGCCACCACTCGATTGTACCCTGTAAACACTCGGGTCAGAAAGCGTCCTCCGGGTTCCATGCCGAACGAATTGAATACGGCAGGGATTACTGCACCGACCACCACGATCAACCCCCCGACCCACATCGCAAGAGCCAGTAAATCGCAAACAAGCGCAAAAAAAACGAGTTTGGATGGCTTGTCCTGTGGGGTCATTCACAATAGCCTATGGACGATCCGTCCACCCAAGATGGTGGTGACGACTTGACCCTTGACCTTCCACCCAGCAAAGGGCGTATTTCGACTTTTTGACCGGAACTTCGAAGGATCGACTTCCCAACCACGTTCCCGATCGACGAGCACAACATCGGCATCACTCCCTACCTTCAAGGAGCCTTTTGCCAGTCCAAAGACATCAGCAGGGCGAACCGTCAGCTTGGCGACCGCCTCTTCCAAGCTCAGCACGCCTTCATCAACCAGTGCAAGACTGAGAGGCAAGGCGGTTTCAAGCCCGACGATACCAAAGGGCGCTTCGGCAAATTCTTGCTGTTTTTCTTGGACCGCATGCGGGGCATGGTCGGTAGCGATCACATCGATCGTGCCATCGCGAAGCCCTTCCTTTAACGCCTGCACGTCGCGCCAGGTACGCAAGGGAGGATTCATCTTGGCGTTGGTGTTGTACCCGCGTACGGCTTCTTCAGTCAGGGTGAAGTGATGCGGGCAGGCCTCCGCTGTGATTGATAGTCCACGCGATTTGGCCTCTCGCACCAACCGAACCGATCCAGACGTGCTTAAATGCGCAAGGTGAAGACGCGCCCCGGTGAGCTCCACCAACAGAATATCCCTCGCCACCATGACTTCTTCGGAGACCCCAGGCATCGGCGGCAAGCCCAGTTGCGTCGACACCTCGCCTTCATTGAGACAGCCACAGGCGGACAGATTGGAGTCTTCACAGTGGTCGACCACGGGCAACCCAAACATCGTGGCGTATTCCATGGCCCGCCGCATAATGAGACTGTTCATCACGGGTTTGCCGTCATCGGAAATTGCGATACACCCGGCTCGTTGGAGATCACCGATTTCCGCGAGTTCTTTCCCTTCAGACCCCTTCGTGATCGCACCAATCGGATAGACTCGCGAATGTCCCGCTCGTTTCGCTCGATCAAGGATGAACTCGGTGACGGCTTGGTTATCGTTGATGGGACTCGTGTTCGGCATACAGCAGACAGACGTAAATCCTCCGGCCGCCGCCGCCGCCGTTCCAGTCGCAATGGTTTCCTTATGTTCGTACCCCGGCTCTCGAAGATGGACATGGAGATCGATCAATCCGGGCAGCACTAACAGCCCCTGGGCTTCGACAACCTCGCACGCCTGTCCTTTTTTGCCACTGGGAAGAGAAAGATCCCGTCCGATGGCCTGAATCGTTCCTTGGTCGATCAACACGTCGGCGACGCCGTTGAACCGGCCAGGATCAATTACCCAGCCGCCACGAATGAGCATCATGCTACGCCTACTCCTGTCTGGTGTGCCATCGAAGCTTTCCATATACGATGCCGTTAATTGACCCCGGAGAGCAAGTAGAGGACGGCCATCCGAACCGCCACGCCGTTGGTGACTTGGTCCAAGATCACCGACGACACACTATCCGCTACGTCTGAGGCAATTTCCACCCCACGATTAATGGGCCCTGGATGCATGATTAAGGCGCCTGGTTTTGCTAAGCGGAGACGCTCTGTGGTCAACCCATACAGAGAGGAATACTCTCGAATGGAGGGAAAGAATCCGACGCCCTGGCGTTCGAGTTGTAACCTCAGCATCATGACCACATCGACACCCTGTAAGGCCTCGTCGAAATTGGTGTAGAGTCGAGCTCCGAGTCGGTCGAAGTGGGCTGGGATCATCGTGCGTGGCCCTACCGCGCGGACTTCTGCTCCCAGCTTGCTTAAGGCTTGGACCGTGGAGCGAGCCACGCGACTGTGAGCCAAGTCCCCCACAATGGCCACTTTGAGGCCCTCGATCTGCAGCTGCTTCTCCCGTAGCGTATACAGATCGAGCAAGGCCTGTGTGGGATGTTCGTGCCATCCATCCCCCGCATTAATGACAGACGAACGCACCCCACGAGCCAGCCGTTCGGCGGCACCGGCGCTGGAATGTCGCAACACGATAATATCCGCTTGCATGGCCTCGATATTCCGAGCCGTATCGAGCAACGTTTCTCCTTTGACAACGCTGCTCGAGGAGGGTGAAAAGTTAATCACATCCGCACTGAGTCGTTTGGCTGCCAGTTCGAACGAGGTGCGAGTACGGGTGCTTGGCTCGAAGAAGAGATTGACCACCGTTTTTCCGCGAAGCGCGGGGACTTTTTTAATCTCGCGACCACTCACTTCCTTAAACGAGTCGGCGGTTTCGAGAATGAGTCGAATATCGTGAGCCGAGAGAGAGGCGATATCCACCAGATCTTTACACTTCAGGCTCATGCGTTCGTAGGCCTTGGTTCTATGAGGAAGGAGGCATGGTCATCACCGTTACTCGATCGTCCTCGCCTTTTTCTTTAAGCATGACTTGAACAATCTCATCTTTTGACGTGGGAATATTTTTCCCAATATAGGTGGCCTTGATAGGCAATTGTCGATGCCCCCGATCGACCAGTACGGCGAGTTGAACCTCGGCGGGCCGACCAAAATCCATTAACCCATCTAACGCAGCTCGGGTGGTTCGCCCGGTAAAGAGCACGTCGTCAACGAGGACGACTTTCATATCGGTAATATTAAAAGGAATCGACGTGGTTCGCAGGATAGGTTGGTCTTTTCGCAGTCCCAGATCGTCACGGTAGAGCGTGATGTCCAGCTCGCCGATAGGGATTCCGTGACCTTCGATATCCAAAATACGCTGAGCGAGGCGATGGGCGAGATGCACCCCACCGGTTCGAATCCCCACCAAGGCCACCCCTTCGATCCCACGATTGCGTTCAAGAATTTCGTGGGCAATACGGCTCAATGAGCGAGAGACTTCCCCCGCATCCATCACGACTCGTATGTTCCCTGCAGAAGGCTGTGTATTCGGGTCTGTCACGCGTGTCTATCCCCGTAGAATGGGCAAAAAAAAACCTTCCCCTTGGTAGGATGGAAGGTTATCGCTATGGCCTAATAGTGGCCGATGTGAACCCATGATCGACTCCTTGCTCACCTCACCGGATGAGCATTAAAGGTAGGGTCATCTTAGCGGCGAGGTACGGCGCTGTCAAGGCGTGTCTGGTACGTCTCGATGGGTCAGTGTATCCCTGCTGGTACAGAGGTTCGGCCCTATTCAGGCGAGGACGCTATTCGTTCTTCCCACAGGAAACGCGCTCTTGCCTCGCGGAGTCATGGACGCAGGCGGCGCAGAAATAACGGCCTGCCCTATCGCGTGACGAAGAAGAGGGTCAAGTCTGCTCGCAGTGTTGTCTTGGGGAGGATTGTCCGATGCATCGCCACGGACTCAAGCTCATCCACGGGTTGGCATTGGTGAGTCCGAAAGCCCTGTGCTGATAGGGAAGACGTGAGGGAGAGCGGTCCTACAAGAAAGGCTGTTCCTGTTGAGGCCAGGCACGACGCAACCGCAGACACGTACTGGCTGATAGCAGGAGGTGTCCAAGCCTGCTGCGGAAGCCACGAGTAGATGAGTGGATACCGGCGAGAGCCAGGAACGAGGGCACTGACCGATCCCATCGTAAATCGATACTGGGGGATCCATGAGAGTCGCCCCTGTCGAGCCAACTGGTTCCATAAAGCCTGTGCCTGTTTTTGAGCAAAGGCCTGTTCGCGATAAAGCACGGTATGGGCGCGCGGGCGGTCGAGCCAGAGGCAGGAGGTGATGGCGCTATCAAACCCATCAATAAGAAGCTCAGAAGCTTGAGAGAGATGCTGCTGGAGCGTCCGGTCTTGTTCTAGACGATCTTGAAGGTAGTCAGCGACAAACGCGTGGGCGGCAATGTCCGATACATCTCGATCGTCGTCGGGATACAGCACCGCAGTGGAAAACGCTTCTCCCGGAAGCACATCGGGTACGGGTTGTTCGAAGAAGGCGTGCCAGGTGAGGGATGGCGGAGGAAGGACAGGGGTGCGGCTATTCAGCAAGGGGCCCCATGCGGGTGAGCACTCGAGTTGCTGGACCGTAGGCCCATCGCGAAGAACCAGTTGGCCCCGCTCGACCGTGACGGTTTTCGCGCAGGGTGCAAACCCGGTGGAGTTCGGTTGCTGGTAGGACAGTCCTGAACGGTCTGAAGGTTGTGTCGCTTTGAGTACCTGAGCGGCCGCGATGGTGACGCTCAGGTCTCGTTCCGGCTCAACATAGCGAACCGGTGGTGCAGCATTGGGGAACCACAGCACCTCATGGGAGCGAGTCTCCTCCATGAAAATTGGAAAGGGGTCTGTTCCCCCTGGCCCTTGTGGGGTAAAAAACTGGCTGAAGAGTCGATAGGCCGCTTCGGAAGGATAGGTGGGAATACCTCGGTATCGCAAGGGTTCTGGGTGTGGCCGCGTAACTGTCTGATCGTCGTACAACCCGCGAATCAGCTCGAACATGATGCTTCCCGTTCCCGGCAGGAGGGATTGGAAGAGTTCGACGACCGGGAGAAAGTCGATGGCGCTCCAGTGCATGGCGCCCATGCAGGCCATGAATGGGGTCTCGCTCGCCGGGGCATCAAACGTCCCACGCCGCAGCACATACAAGGCGTCCTTCTTATGCTGAATAGTGGCTATGCCATTGGGAGCGAGGCGCAGATCCTCCTCACCGTAGAACAGCCGAATCCCTTCAATCGACACGCGTAAGGCGGCGGCCGCCATCTGTCGAAGATCATCGCTGGTCAACCGTTGCCAGTCAGGTTTCGACGTCAGATTTAAGCGAGTGGTTTGGACCATCCCACCCGGTTTCAGCCCTACCCACCCACCCCAATCCAGTCGGAGTCTGGCTCGCGTAAGCGTCGTCTGCCCAGATGGCAACACTCGCCAGTCACACTCATGAAGCGGATGTCCATTGGGGTCGGTTGCCAGAATACGCTGTCGATGGGGGCCATAGAACACCCAATGGCCGGTTGGCGCTTGAACCGCCTGTACCTCCTCAAGCAGTGATGTCTGGAGGAGGACCAGGTTGCCAGGAAACGTCAGATTCCCAGGGGTGCAGAGGAAGGAGCGAGGGGATGGAGGAAACGACATTTATTCTCGGATTTGCCCGCTCCCTAACACGATGAACTTGGTACAGGTAAGTTCCTCAAGTCCCATCGGGCCGCGTGCATGAATGCGGGTGGTGCTGATCCCCATTTCTGCACCGAGGCCGAATTGATACCCGTCATTGAGTCTGGTCGACGCGTTCACCATCACGGCGCTGGCATCGACTTCGCGAAGAAACCGCATGGCACGCCCATAGTCGTTGGTCACAATAGATTCCGTATGACGGGACCCATGTGTGGCAATGTGCTCCATGGCTTCATCGATATGCTTGACGATCTTGACGGCGAGGATCAGCGAGAGAAACTCCTGCCCGTAGTCCTCGTCCGTCGCCGGCTTCGCCTCAGGACAGAGTTGGCAGGTTTTGGCACAGCCACGAATTTCCACGCCGGCTTCATGCAGTTTACGGATCGCATCTGGGAGGAACGTTCTTGCGATGGTCTGATGAACCAGGAGGGTCTCCATGGCATTACAGGTGGAGGGTCGCTGGACTTTGGCGTTCAGGCAGATCTGTTCCGCCATCGAAATGTCTGCATCNNCGGGAATGCTCGGTGACGGTTTTCATGAGCGACTCCCCGCCCCGTGGAATCATCAGGTCGATGAACTGATCCTGCTTAAGAAGCTCCAGCACCACCTCGCGTTCGGTTCGGTCGATTAAGGTCATGGCATCTGGCGGTATGCCGGTCTTCTCAGCCGCCTCTCTCAGTACCGCGGCAATGGCCTTATTGGATTCAATGGCTTCAGACCCCCCACGCAAGATGCACGCGTTGCCGGATTTGAGACACAGCGCGGCAGCATCGGCCGTTACATTCGGGCGTGATTCATAAATAATCCCAATGACGCCGATCGGCACACGAACCCGCCCAACCTTCATGCCGTTTGGACGTGCCCACATTTTCAACGTCTCCCCGACCGGATCGGGCAATGCGGCGATCTCTCGAAGGCCGTTGGCCATATCGCTGATACGTGCAGGGGTGAGTCGAAGACGATCGGCGACGGCTGCCTCGCCACCCTTTGCCTCAAAGGCCTCGATGTCCTTTATATTGGCTTCCAGGATCGCGTCAGAGGCGGCCTCAAGCTGGTCGGCCATCTCTCGGAGCGCACGGTCTTTCACGGCGCTCGAAAGGGAAGCCAGGCGATTGGATGATGCACGGGCTTTCTTGGCCAACTGGTGCACGTATTCATCAATCGGTACCGGGGGTACCAAGGCGGATTCGTGAGCGACTGGGAGGGATTCTTGCGTTTGGTCCATAAATACCGACACTTCCCTTAAATTTAGGCCTAGACGGAAGGATGTCGCGTCGAAGATAACGTGCGGTTCCTCAGGAGGTCAAGGGGCGCGCGGGCAGAACAGGCTGGGAAAGCCGGTCCGTTCGGCTTATGATGGACATAGAGCACCACGTGAGATTTCTTACAGTAAATCATAGAAAACTAGCTCCAATTCGCCCACGTCGGTATAATTTAATTGTTCGGTACATTGTCCACAGGAGGGACTTTTTATGCAGGTACGCCAGTTAGGATGTGTCGTTCTCGGCCTCGCGCTTGTCTTGTCCGCTTGTTCTCAATCCCCTGAGGCTAAGAAAGCCAATCACCAGAAACAAGGCTTGGCCTATTACGACAAAGAGAAATACCAAGAAGCGATTATCGAATACAAAAACGTCGTCCAACTCGACCCCAAGGATGCCGACGCGCATTACCGACTCGCGCTGAGTTATATCAAAGTCGGCGGCCTCCAAAATCTGCAAGCTGCGTTTGCGGAACTCACCAAAAGTATCGAATTGGATCCCAAAAACGAAGATGCCCAAGTGAAGCTCGGCGAAATGTATCTCCTTGGTCGTGAGCCTGCCAAAGCCAAGGAACGCGCAGAGATTGTGTTGGCGTCGGCTCCACAGAACAAGGATGGGCTCATCCTGCATGGGCAATCGTTAATCGTGCAGCAGCAATTCCAGGAAGGCATCGCCGAACTCAAAAAGGCCATCGCGATCGATCCAAAAAACATCCGTGTCTACCTTGATCTCACGCGAGCGTACCTTCAACTCAAGGACCAAAAGTCTGCGGAAGAAACCTTGCAGCAGGCGTTACTTGCCGATCCCAAGTCCACGGACATTCGAGTGGCACTCGGCGATTTGAAAATGATGACGGGNNGAGAAGGATGCGCTGTACTATAAATTAGCCGGGTATTATCAATTAAATAAGAAGTGGGACCAGGCGGAGGCGACCTACCTTCAATTGACGACCAAGAAACCGAAGGACGAAGGGCCACAGATTGTTCTTGGAGAGTACTATAAATTCAGCGGTCAAATGGACAAGGCGTTGGAGAGTTTTAAAAAAGCCCATGAGCTGAACGCCAAGTCTGAAGGGGCCCGAGACCGATTGATCGATCACTATTTGAATACCGGTAAACTCGATGAAGCCGAAAAGATTGTGACGGCTCTTCTTGAAAAAAATAAAAAAGACTTAGCCGGTCGGTATTTTACCGGTCGTCTNNGCGTTTGCTCAAAAGAACGATCTTTCACGTGCTCGTCAAGAACTAGGAGAGGCGGTCAAGGCGGCCTCGAACCTCCCAGATGTTCACACCCAGTTGGCGGCCATCCATCTCACGGAAGGCAGCAACGATCTTGCCATCGAAGAAGCGCAGACCGCGCTGAGACAGAACCAGCGGGACGTCAAGGCGGCAACAATTCTCGGGGACGCCTACTTGCGTAAGGGAGATCTCGCCAAAGGAAAAGAAACGTATGAGGTTATTGCCAAAGCGCTTCCCAATGCGCCATTTTTTCTCTACCGCTTGGGACTGATTGCTCGTGCGGAAAAGAATGACGCCAAGGCGCTTACCTATTTCGAAGACGCGCTGAAGCAAAACCCAAACTTCCTCGATCCCCTCGTACAAATTGCCAGTATCAAACAAACCCAGAACAAATCAAAAGACGCCCGTGAGCGCGTGACGAAGCAACTCGAGGCCGCTCCCAACAACCCCATGCTGTACAACCTGCTGGGCCGGCTCTGGCTCGCAGAGAAAAATTCTGGGGAAGCGGAAAAGGCGTATAAGAAGGCCATCGACATTAACAGTGCTCTCCCCGTGTCCTATATGAATTTGGCTCAGTTGTATATTGGAAGTAACCGGCTGGACGAGGCCATCAAGGAATACGAGGTCGCGCTGGAAAAGAATCCGAAACTCCTCCCTGCTCGCGTGCTGTTGGGCGTCATCTATGAACATCGGAAGGAGCTGGATAAAGCAAAGTCTCAGTATTTAGAGGCATTGAAGATTGACCCCAAGTTCGCCCCAGCGGCGAACAATCTGGCCTGGATCATGTCCGAACAGGGAGACAATATTGACCAGGCTTTAACGTATGCCCAAACGGCCCGTGAACAACGGCCGGAGGATCCGAATATCGCCGATACCATTGGATGGATTTACTATAAAAAGAATGCCTATCTCAAAGCCGTGAGTTTCCTCAAAGAAGCAGCTGAAAAATTGGGAGATAACCCCATGGTGCTTTATCACTACGGGATGGCCCAAGCAAAGAACGGTGATAAGGCGTCAGCCAAGAAAACTCTGGAGGCCTCGTTGAAGCTCAACCAGACGTATCCAGGCGCCGAGGAAGCCAAGAAGGTGCTTAAAGAGTTGTGACCGTCCGTACCGTAGTTTTCGGCTGGGGCCTCAGTCTCCTTGCACAGGCATGGGGATTGAGTGCTCCAGCCGAAGCCGTTCTCAATCCAGCTCAGTTGGCTATTGTCGCCAATAGCAATAGTTCTGAAAGCCTGCAAGTCGCCCGCTATTACGCGTTACGTCGTGGAGTGCCCACCTCCCATATCTTGGAAATAGCCTTACCTGTCAGTGACACGATTTCTCGCTCAGATTATGAAAAGAAACTCATTATCCCCCTCCGGTCTCTCCTTGAGCATCGTGGACTCTCGTCCACCGTCAGACTTGTCGTCACGACCTATGGGGTGCCTCTGCGTGTTGTTGCTCCGATTTCGACCGAACAGGAACAGCAGTGGGTCACGGATGCCACCGAGCGCCTTCGCTTCGCTCGCAGGTATCTCGAACTCAATCAGGAGCGGATGAGTCGAATTAGTGCACAGCTCCCCTCCTCACCGTCAGAGCTGTCACCGCCACTAGAGAAAGAGCCAGACGGAAACCAATATCTCAGGTTGCTGAAACAACTCCAAGCGACGATCCACACTGCTCGCAACAAGTTGGCGACGCATGCCCAGCATCCGAACTTTCCAACCCTCAAACAAGAGTTCATCAAGACGCTCATTCAGATCAATGGCAGATCGGGCCTTATTGACTATCTTCAGCCTTCACCCTCGGCGGATGCGGCTACGAGCCGGCAGCAACTGGAGCGGCTTCGTCTGGAAGTTGGCATGGCGCAACGAGTGGTGCAGGTCCTGACCGAGGTCCCCTCTGACCGAAATCGCCGACGAGCCTACCGGTTGACAGAACGTGTTTTTGGATTAGTTGGGATCCACCGGCTCGCCGTCACTGAACTTGAGCAGCTCGATTATTCGCAAGGCGATGCCGCCCTCGACAGCGAATTGAGTTATCTCTGGTGGGATCGAGAGATGTATCGGGTTGCCGGGCGGAATCCCAATCCGTTCCATTACCTCCAGACAGTTGAAGGGGCCTTGGAGGACGACCCTCCGCTGTTAATGGTGGCTCGGCTAGATGGGCCGACAGCCCGTGTGGCGATACAGATGATAGATCAAGCTATTGCGACAGAAAAGCGAGGACTCACAGGCAAAGTGTACGTCGACGCGCGAGGGTTACAATCAGACACGAACTATAGCTATGGGGATTATGACCAGAGCCTTCGTGATCTTGCCGAGCTCGTTCGAGCACAAACGACCTATGAGGTGGTCATCGACAACACGCCGGAGCGCTTTTCAAAACCAGGTGACGCACCTGACGTGGCCGTATACGCAGGGTGGTATCGGCTGCGTTCGTACGAGGATGCCTTCACGTTTCTCCCTGGAGCCATTGGATACCATATTGCGTCAGGAGAGGCCGTGAGTGTCCACGATCCCAAGGAGCGTGGATGGTGTAAGAATGCCCTGGAGCGAGGGATTACCGTGACCATCGGCTCCACGGGAGAGCCGTATCTTGATGCCTTCCCGATGCCTCACGAGTTCATTGGGTTACTGATGACAGGACAGTACTCTCTGGTTGAAGCCTATTATCTGACGACTCGATATCTCAGTTGGCGAATGGTCTTGTTTGGAGATCCGCTCTACAATCCGTGGCATGCCCAGCCGCCCATAAAACCCGACCAGGTCGCTCTCCGACAGAGAACTCATCTCGGTAGTCAGGCCCCCCTTCCCCCTGCAGACCGTCCGTACCGCGATCCACTCACGCAGCGCGTGCTGTTTCGCAAAGCCCAAGCGCAGAGGCTCGAACAAGTCGAGCGTCTACTGGCTGATTTTGATCGGCAACTCGATAAAATATCACCCCCAACTAAAAATTAGGGTCCCAGCCCAACCAGACATGTTCCAACGAATGGCGGCGTATGAGAAATGTGTCAGAGCGCCCCGCTCACACAGACACTGATGCCTGATGCAGGGATACCTCCCCATTTCCGCTAGAATTTTCTGCCCTTGAAACCGACAGCCGCTTGCCTGTTTTGCGTGTGCCGTCACTGCCCTACCTAGGCTGCGGAAACACGTGATTTTGCTCAATAAGATGTCGTCACTGCGTCGAGTTCCACGTTTCAGGTCTCAGGTTTTAGGTCTCAGATCGTTGAAACTGTGAACCTGAAACGTGAAACCTGAAACTCGCTTCACGAGAAACGCTTCACGGGTGTCGAGCACGCCGCTGACAGACTTTTTCAACATCCTGCGAGAAAGAACGGGCGAGATCTTTACGGAGCGTCGGTAATGAGGGGCAGGTTATGCTCAAATTTGGACTGTGTGTCGGTGACAGTGACGCGGGTTTTAGAGATCGCACTGACGCGCAGGTGGGCCTGGAGACGATCTCCAGACTTGACGGCGAGTACAAGTTGGTCCTTTGCGAGAAAGGCCGTCTGCCGGCCATCGCGTTGAAGATATCCCACATACCGATAAGTAGAGGCATCGACGACACTCTGCGCATGTTCAGGGGAGGGTGTCTCCTGTTCTGAGGCGCGACCCTGGGAAGGCAGATCGAGCAAAGTCAGGAAAATGTTCCGTACCACGGGTTCAACGGTGAGAGGCGTCTCTGACCGTTCCTTCCATTGATCCACGCGCACCGTGACAAATCCTGACCCTGCTGCTGTAACGGCTTGCGAGGTGGTCGAGGGCGTGGTGTATTTCAATGGCGCCGTCGGCTCTTCTTCATGGGTCACATAGCGCCAGACGCCAAGGGTGGTCATCATGATCAGCAGGATACCGGCAATGAGCGTGTGGCGAGTCACGAGCGGGAGTCCTTCTTTGGCATCTCACGAAGATACACGACGAGTGTGCTCTGAAACGTCACCACCTGATTAGCCGAAGGCGTTGACGCCAGCAGCTCCATTGTGCTCAGGTAGAACGTCTGGTCCCATCCTTCGATACGTGAAAGAAACTGGCGGATATCTTCATATCTTCCGCTGACCGTGACGTGAAAGAGGGCTTTTTTCGTCTGCGGTAAATCTGCGGGCTGAACGTGATAGGACAGATCCTGCACATGAACGAAGGACTGCCGTGCCATTTCAGATAAGGTCATGGATAGGGTCTCGAACGTGAGTGTCTGAGGTGTGGAGGCAAGAATCGTATTGATATTGTGCCTGGACTTATAGGCCTGGACATGCTGAGCCAAGGTCGCCCGTGAAGCCAGCCAGCTATGCTCAAGTGCACTCACGTCGCTTTGGACGGAAGAAATACCTGCCACATAAATCCCACCACACATCGCCGCCAACATCCCCACAGTGATCACCCAGGGGATCAGCAACCGAGCCTGAATCGGCAGATTGTGCAATGGCTGTATCATGAAGTCGTTCCTTACAAGCGAAGAGTCACACGGGCGTCAAATCTGACGAGTCCACTATCGGCAGTGTCCTGTTTGAGCAGCTGGGCCTGTTCGACATGGTGGTCCTTGAGCATCGCATCGAGAAAACTCTGTAATTCGACTAGGTTCGTGGCTTGTCCGGACATCTGAAGAAGGAAAGGTTGGGCGACATCGACTGTGACTCGCGTCACATTCATACGAGCCGGAAGGAGGTGCTCAAGCATGCTCAAGAAGATGCTATAGGATGCTCCATGGCGGGCGATGAGAAGATTGGCCGCCTCGACCTGTTGAGGAAGTACGTGTAGCGTATCGGGAGAGAGCACCACCTCCTCATGGCGCGCCTCTTCATCGACATGATCCAGTTGAGCTTTCACGCGGGCCACCGACAGGTGCAGGTCCTGGAGACGCTGAGAGGCCGTCCACCATTCCTGACAGAGGAGTCCCATCAGAAGACATAAACCGAATATGCCAAGTTGTAACACGGTCCGAACCTTAGCCCACGGCGCCAGCGAGGTCCGTGTCAAATTGATCCCTACCCCAGGCCCTTGGATCGGTTTGGGAATGACCAGCCCCAGGCTGCTGAATGAAATCTTAGCCACGAGCAGCACAGGCTCCTGCATACGCTGAAAGAAGATCGGACGTAGTCGAGGTGGAAGCCGGAAGATGGCGTAGATCGGACCAGCTGAATTCCTGCGAGGGCAAACCCAATTCCTGTGCCAGAAACTGGACTGATGCTGCACACTCCGGTTCAGCCACGTACACTATCCGCGTTGGAGCATACTGAGGATGCCGTTCCTCCGCCTCGACGAGCGTCGCGGTGACCTCTGCCAACAATCGTGCATGGTTCTCAACAGAACCTTCCGTAGACGGTTTTAGGGAGCAGGCCTTAATTCGCAGGGAGAGCGGGGCCCCTTGGCTCCAGAGCAAGATGGTCAAGGCCCCATCGAGCGCCGTAACCCATACGAGATCGTCCATCGTTTGCTCGGTAGTCGTATGAGTCTGGGTCAGCCACAAGTTGAACAACTGTAAGGTAGCAATGTTGATATGCGCAGGGATCAGAGAGAGCCGACTGCACAAGGCCTCGTACTGTGCCAGAATCCCCTGATTAATACACAGGGCCAGCACGGAGGCAGAGGAGCCAGGCGAGCTGTTCTTTGCCTGATAGACTTGATACGTAAAATGACTCTCATTTAGGGACACGACATGATCTTGTTGAAATCGCCATCGGATCAACTTCTCGCATTCGTGTCGGCGTCCTTCAAAAGCCTCAAAGTGCAATACCTCTCCTCTGGCTGAGAGATCTGGAAGTACCAGAGATATCGGCACCGGACGCTTCAACGATCGAGCAGGCGTCAATGTCGAGTGGTCATGTGTTCCAATCAACGGACGCAGAAACGTGGCTAACTCCTCACTGTTCGGCAGGTTGGGTATGATTGGAGAAGGTCGAACCAGCCCTTCTGGCAGCGCAATGAGTTGATGCTGGAGCGTACTCTTCGTCCATCGCGTTCGTGGTATTTCTACCCACGCCGCGTACGTCGAGGAAAGGCGAAGGCAATGTCGAATCGGCCAGGTCATCCAGTTCATCTTAAAACTCATCAATCATGGTAATACGGTTAATCTCCCGTAGCGTCGTTTCCCCTTTGAGCACTTTCTCCATGGCCGCCATGCGTAGACTCACCATGCCTTCCTCAATTGCGCGTGTTCGGATTTCGTACGGCGGCCGCTTCGATAAAATCATGCCTTTAATCTGGTCGCTGAGTTCCAGGAATTCTGCGATACAATGCCGTCCCCGATAGCCAGTCCCCAAACATTCTGGGCATCCTCGTCCACGGAAAAACGACTGCTCCTTGTTTCGTTCATAGTCGAGGCCTGAGGCTTCCGCTTCCTTCTGATCAAGGGGAACCTCTTCACGGCAGGAGGGGCAAATCAACCGAACCAGTCGCTGAGCCAGGATGGAGTTGAGGGCTGACACGAAATTGTAGGGGTCAATCCCCATGTTGACAAAGCGCCCAATGACATCAAAGGCGTTATTCGCATGCACGGTCGTGAAGACTAAGTGACCGGTTTGAGCGGCTTGAATCGCGATTTGCGCTGTCTCGGCATCACGAATTTCTCCCACCATGATCTTGTCGGGATCGTGTCGCAACACGGAACGCAGTCCACGCGCAAAAGTCAGACCGGTCTTTTCATTGACCTGAATCTGGACCACGCTTGGTAGTTGATACTCGACCGGATCTTCGATGGTAATGACCTTGTCTTCTTTCGTATTCAATTCGCTGATGGCCGCATACAACGTTGTGGTTTTGCCACTGCCGGTTGGCCCTGTGACTAAGACCATGCCGTAGGGTTTAGAGATCCCCTTTCGGAATCGCTGGACCTCGTCGGGGTGGAAACCGAGTTGATCCAGGCTCAGTCCTGAGAGACCCGTGGCCATGGATTCCCGATCCAGAATACGAATCACCACAGATTCACCGAACACGCTCGGCATCACGGATACCCGGAAGTCAACCGTTTTGTGTTCCAAGCGCATACGGAAGCGCCCGTCTTGAGGGACCCGGCGTTCGGCAATGTCGAGCTCGGACATGACCTTGAGACGGGAAATGACCGGTGCGTGCATTTTTGGATCTAAGGCATCCATGGCCGAGGTCAGGATGCCATCGACGCGGAAGCGAACGATACCGCCATGGTCGCCCGCCTCAATATGAATATCGCTGGCTCGCTTCTCGATGGCGCTCCAGAGAATTGTGTCGACGAGCCGAATCACGGGACTCGCGTCCTTCGTGAGCTTTTCCACCGAAAGCAGTTCTTCCCCGTGCTCGTTTTCTTTGACGAGAACAGACCGGTATTCCGCTTCCAGATTTTTGAGCGCACTGCCGGTGCCTTGAAAACGAGTCAATGCCGTATGAATCGCGCTTTTCGTGCTCACCACCGGCTCAATGGGCCGTCGGAGTAACAATTCGAGATCATCTAAGGCGGAGAGATGCTGGGGAGCGGTGATGGCCACGCGCAACCCCGTTGGCCGCTCCTCGATCGGAAGGCACGGATACCGCTGCAGAAGATCCAGAGGGATCAGCTGCTGCAGATGCTGTGGAATACGGAACTCGTGCAGGGGGTCATAGTCGAGCCCAAATTGTTGCGCTAGGGCTTGCGCCAGCTGCTCTTCGGTGACCACTCCTTCCCCAAGCAGTGCTTCACCCAGCAACCCTGGCGATGGAGCCAATTTCGCGATGGCTGTATCGAGGGCCGTCTGGGAGAGGACCCCGCGTTCCACGAGAATCTCCCCAAGTCGACGACGCCGATTCGAAGGCACCCCTCTTGGGGTGGCTGGGGTGTACTCAGAAACACTTAAATCCATCGTGAGACCAATCCTCTTTTTTGAAGGAGGCCTGAGTGTGTCTCTACCTTATTGAACGGTCGCAGCCATCTGAAAAACCGGCAGATACATCACAATCAAAATCATGGCCACTAACCCTCCCATCAGGAGGAGGAGTGCAGGCTCGATCCAGGTGGTGATTTGAGAAAGGGTGACGTCCAAGTCTCCCTCATAAAATTCTGAAAGGTCGGCCAACATTGGCTCAAGAGAACTCGTTTCTTCTCCGACCGCAATCATCTCCAAGGCCAGTTCAGGGAGCATCCGTGTTTGGCCTAAGGCACTGGCGAGGCTTTGGCCCTCACGTAATTTCGCACTGGCCTGTGCGATCGCAGCAGAAAAATATCGATTTCCGACGGCACCAGCTGCCATGCGTAGTCCGTCGACCAAGGGGGCTCCGCCTCCTAACACCGTCCCAAGTGTGCGTGCGACTTGAATGGTGTAGTGACAGATCAAGATCGATCCAAGATAGGGCGTAGCGAGGAGGATCCGATCACAGGTGTGCCGCCCCTTGTCAGAACGATAGGTCCACCGGAGCATCAAGATCCCCACCAAGGCGGCGGCCACCGCAGGCCAGAAATAGTCTTGGGCATACTGTGCCACGGCTAAGAGCATGAGTGTCCCTTTCGGGAGGTGCGCTTGCTGATCGGCATACACGGTGGCAAATGTCGGCATCACGTAGGCGATCAAGAACGCCATGACGCCGATCCCAGCCACCACAAGAAACACCGGGTAGGCCAAGGCCTTTTTGACTTTGTGTCGAAGACCCACCATCATTTTGAGGTACACAATGTAGCGCACCAACACTTCCGGCAGATTGCCCGCACGTTCTCCTGCGCGAACCGATGCCACATACATGTCTGGAAAATACTGCGGATGTTGAGCAAAGGCCTCAGAGAGTGCGAGGCCACCACGCACGGCTTCCTGAATAGCCCTCAGGACGGTTTGAAAGCCTGGGTGGCGCGTCCGATCGATCAAGAGTGTCCATACGCGAAGGATGGGCAAACGGGCTCGAAGCAGCGCGACCAATTCCTGATTAAAAATCAAGAATTGGTCCGACGAGATCCCTCCAACGGACAACAGCGAGAGGCGTTTCCACATCTCACCAGGTTCAGACTGGGAGACGTCGAGGACCAGCACCCCCTGCCCTTCTAATTGACAGCGGACATGTCCTGAATGAGCGGCTTCCATCATCCCCTCACTGACGGTCCCGTCTGTTTTTCCGACTCGATAGTGAAATTGCGGCATGCAGCACTCGGTCCTTATCTTCAACAACGGCTTACGGATGTCTCGTAGGCGACATATCGGCCTGATATTTCTGTCGCCACCATGCATCGAGTTCTTCAGCTTGGGTGCGTGTTCCAGTCGCGCTGGCAGGCCTGGTCCCCGATCCACTGGTACTCCCCACACGAGAGCTAGACTCTGTATGGGTGCGTGGCGCCTCAGGTGAACGGCGAGGCAATGCCGGCTCCTTCAACAGTTTCTTTATCGGTGCAGGGGCTGGCGCTGGCTCTGTCACTGCCTGAGTGGTATTCACCACCTGAGACCTTGGACCTTCTGGGATCGATCGAACCTCTTCCCGTGTGGCCAGCGCAGCCGTGTTTGATGAAGATGGTGCCTCCGAGGGTGTGGGCGTTGCACTCAGTATCTGATCCTGATGAGCTGACCGTCGCCGTGCGGTAATCTCAGGGCGCACTGGTGCGACGCGCGCTGGGGGCGAGGATGCAGGGCCACTCCGAGCCTTGGCGTGAGTCAAGGTTCGAGCCTCTTTCTCCATACGTGTCACCTGTCCAGACAGTGTGGTTCGCTCTTCAGAGAGACGCACAAAATCACGTTTAATCGTATCCAAGGCTGTAGCCAGCGTTTTTGCCTCGCGAGCACTTCGCACGAGCTCCTCCCGTTGAGCGACCACCACCTTCTTGATGTCGGCTAAGCGTCGATCCCATTCACGATCATGCCCGTCCCACCGCGCTTTGAGTGCACGAGCTGTCCCAAGCTCTTGTTGAATAGACGCCAGTTCTGTTCGAGCCTGTTCCCCAGACCGACGTGCCGTCTCCAACTCCTGTTGCTGGGCAGTAAAGAGCGCCTGCCACGATTCAGGCGTGACCCCCGTTGTGGTGCATCCGGTCAGGACAAGGCTGGCCACCACTATTGCGTTCTTCCAGGACAGCGGGATGGTGCGCCTCACCAGTGTCAAAATTTCAGGCCGACAGAGGTCACGCATCAAGGCTTCCTCCTACCACTCGTTATACGGCACGCTATTGGTCCCAATCAGAGGTGATCCCGAGTGCACATCATAGATACCGCCTTCGGAAGGCTCCGGAATCATTTGCCAGGTTCCAATAGATCCGGTAAAGGGATCCACGGGCACCGTCCGCAAGTAACCCGTGGCAACCAGATCGTCCAATGAAGTTGGATAACGGCCACGATCTCCACGGTGTTGATCCAGTAAGTCTCGCAAGACAAACAGGTCCTGCCGCAAGGCCGTCTCCCTCGATTTCTTGATAGTCGCGTGATAGGCCGGCTCCGTGATCAGCGCCAGGATGCCAATGATCGAGACCACGATCATTAGTTCAAGCAAGGTGAACCCTTGGGATCCGTGCGACAGAGATTTACCACTCACGGTAGCGTGTTCCATCAAGGGCCATGTCCTGACTTGTGGTTAAGACATCGTACACATCCTTGCCACACCAACTCATGGTCGTAGGCGGATCCTGGTAGCAGCGTAGCTGCCAGTCGCTTCGCCCGGTCAACGGGTCGAGAGGAATGCGACGCAGATACCGCCGGATGGCTTCCGGACGTGCCGCTTCCTTCTCGATTTTTAACGAGACCCCCAACAACATGTCCAAGGACCGTGGATACCCCGCCGGCCCGGTGACCTCGCGACAGGTACTCTTGTATTTGGTGCAGAGTGGTCCGAGTAACGTGTTGCCATCTCGATTCCATTCTTGTTTAAACGTGTCAATCGCCACCCGTACCGTTCGGAGCTGCTGGCGAAATTGCAGCTCTTTCATTCGTGTGGAAGAGACTTTGGATAAGGGCATCGCGACTGAACCTAAAATCATCAAAACCGTCATGGCGATCAACAGTTCCAGCAATGTCAGTCCTGACTGTTTCATCGCACTCGAATAAGGGCCATGGTGAGGTTAGACGATGATTCCTTGGCTTCCCCCACTTCTGTCTGCTGAATCCGTACCTGTGCGACACCCTGTAGGTGAGTCGTAAAGCTCAAGGTGGCTAACGATTTTCCAGCCAGTACCTGCGTAGAGTCTGGCACGAGCACTAGAAGGCGACCAGGCTCACTGTCAGGCCTAACGGTCAGGCCAGCGTGTTCATCCGATGACAAAACCTGCCCATCGCGTTCCGCTCTCTCAAAAGTCAGCACGTCCGGATCGTATTCGACTACAAAGCGTTCGGTGGCGATGGGCCCATTCCCAGACAATCCAAGATCAAGCCGAACCAGCTCCCCAACCGTTCCGATCACCTCCGAAGAACGGAGAACGAGCATGCGCCCTGCTTGTGCGGGTGTTGTTACCGTGGGTTTCGTCAAGCCCGCTGGGCTCGCATGAGCCTTACCTGGTTTTTCTTTTGGTGTTTCTTGACGTGCCTGGTGAGTATGCGTGGCGCCGAGTAGCGGCTTAAAGAGTGGAGCGGTCGAAAAGGTCATCTCGGTGCCTGACCAAAACGACTGAGCCTGCACCGTCGGGGGGGTCATGTGGTGAATAATGTGCGGCGTGATCGTCAGGATCACTTCCGTCGTCACCGTTTCGGTCGAGAAACTGCTCAGTAAATTTCCGATCAACGGCAAATCCCCAATCCAGGGAATAGTGACGCGAGTCTTTCGATCTTCATCCTGGAGAAGCCCTGCCAACACGATAGTTTCCCCATCCTTCATACTGAGGACCGTTTCGGCGGTACGAGTGCCAAACCGGAACTGTTTGATCACCGGGGACGCCTGCAACGTGACCTCGTCGCCAAGGCGCGTGACTTCAACCCGCATTTTCAGATTCAGTTCCTTCGCCAAATGAATATTGGGTTCGACTAGGAGTTTGATTCCGGTATCTTTAAATTCAATGGCGGTGACGGTAGAGGTCGTCGGAGTGGCGCCGTTGGCCGCCTGCCCAGGCAACACATTGGTGGTAGACAGTAAGATCGGTTGTTTATCACCGATATTGATTTCAGCCTTTTTGTTATTGAGTACGCGTAGTTTTGGCGACGCTAAGGTTTTCGCATCGGAATCTTGCTTGAAATAATCGAGTTGTATGTCGCCTGGCAATTTGAACAAATAACTCGCGTCTCCCAGGTTTTTGAGCTGCCGGTAGAGGAACTGACCAGCGGCGCCACCGTCCGGGGCTATCGATAACGAGGCTTGTTTGGCATAGGTCAACCCGTATTTCTGGGTTCGCGTTCGGTTCACCTCGAGCACCTCGACTTCCAAGAGCACTTCCGATTCGCGTCGATCATTCGCCAAAATGATTCGTTCCACCAATTGGAGCTTCTCCGGTTGGTCACGCACGACCACCGCATTGATGTCCTCGTTGGCATACATCCGCTTGACATCCAACATGGTCCTGACCAGGTTGACCATGTCCTTGGCCTTGACCGTCGAGAGATAGAAGGTGCGAACCATTAAATCCTGGTATTGCTCATGTTTCGGCTTCGTGTTTGGGCTGATCAGGAACGTGTTTGCGTTCACCCGTCTCCCAAATAACCCGTTGCTGGTCAGGACAAGGTTCAGCGCCTCATCAAACGGCATGTCTTCAATGAAAATGCTCACCGTGTCATTTTTCACGTCTTTATCAAATGCAAAATTAAAATTCCCCGCTTGAGCGAGCATGTCGAACACATCTTTGATTCTGGCATTAGGAAACCGTAGGGTGATTGGCTTGCGCAGACGCTCATCTGCCTCTCCCATCGCATCCTGTTTGGCCAGGGCCGTAATCGCAGCGACGGCTGGGCTAAACGAGGGTTCCAACTCCAATGCTTGCTCGTATTTTTCCAGGGCCTCGTGGGTCCTCCCCAGGTGTTCCAATTTGATCCCTTCTTGGTACAGGCCCTCAGCTTCTTTCAGTCGGCTCATCTGCTCATAGCCGGCTTGATTGTCGGCATTCATCGGCTCATACATCAGCGCGCGCTTAAAGGTTTGCCGCGCCTCCTCCCACTTGCCCTGCGCTTGGAATTCCTTGGCTTTCTCTCGATGCTGTGAGGACGCTTGGGCTCTGGCCAGCGCCAGGTTGGTTTGCACCGCCTGGCTAAAGGGTTCGTCTTTGAGCGCGCGTTGGTAGGCTTGAACTGCTTCGTCCCATCGGCCGGCCAGACGCAGTTGATCGCCATATCGGGCATCGGGAGAGTGCCAGGCGGCACACCCATTCAGGATGGTCAGCACCAACGCGGCAAGGGCCAGACGTCTCACGTGGGATTCCTTTCGGCATGGTGTGTCAGGACGATGACTGACACACAGGTACCAGTTTCTCTCTGTTTGTATCGGAATCGTGTCAGGAGACTTGAGCCGCTGAAGAGGAGGACCGAAGAAGGACAAGGGAGAAAAATCGTCATGCGGGCACGTAGCACTAACGATCAACAATCAGCAGCACCCACGCTGGATGATAACCGTGGGTTTTCCCTTTTAGCGGTCTTAATGACCATGGTAGCTATGGGGATAGCCCTCTCCATGGCCTCTCGTTCTTCCCTGCTCGTACAACAACGCGAGCGTGAGGCTGATTTGCTAGCCAAGGGATTGGAAATCCAGCATGCCATTTCAGGCTACGCTACAAGAAGCAAAATGGGTCGAGAGCAGGCCACCGCTCTCTTTCCTTCGACACTGGAGGAACTGACCAAACAGCCTCACCCACTCCTGCGGCGGGTGTATACAGACCCCATGACAGGCAAGGCCTTCGCCCTTGTGAAGTCGCCACAGGGACAATTGATTGGGGTGCGAAGTACGAGCCTCCTCGAACCCATTCGGCAAACCGATTGGCCTGAGGAGCTACAGCATTTCCAGGGACTGACAAGATATCGAGAGTGGGTATTCCAAGCCAAGGCCAGCGAGGGCGCTCCTCCGCAGGACCACCACGACGGTTCGACGTCAGATGCTTCTAATTTCAATTTCGAAAGTGCGTTTGAGTAGCCGGATGTTCCGGTCCTGAGAAAGGGTTTTGCCTAGCAGGCTGCAGAAGAACTCGACTCTTGCTCAACAAGCCTACGTCACGTGATGTGCCACACCACGACCGGGACAGCATAACCATCCAGCGCGGCCGAAGCGAACAAGGAAGCAACGCGTACCCTGTTCGGTACGTGGAGGCTTCGAGCGATGCGAGAACAAGACTGGTGGCCTTTTTCAGCATCCTGCTAGAGGAAGGCGCTTACCACCATTTCCACTCTCCGGTGATGAGGACGTGAATACCGAGTAGAAGATTCGTCAATCCATGTGCAAGGACACAGGGCCACAGTCGCTTTGAATAATAGGCAAGCCCAGAATAGGCGGCGCCGGCTAATAGACCCGCGAACCATTCATGATGTTCGAGGCCGAAGAGCACGCTACAGATCAGGAATGAATTGAGCGTGAAGGTGCCTAACGGAATTGTTTCGAAACGCGCATTGATCACATAGCGGAGCAAAAAAGACCGCCAGAACAATTCTTCCATCACAGGAACCACTATTGCTGCACCAAAAATCCGTATCCCTGCAAAGAGGTTTCCGTATGACCCGCCACTCTCAAATGGATTGTACCCCCCGCTTGCACCCTGCACAGCCCAGGGAGCATCCAGTCTCACCCAGAAGAGATACACTCCAACCCCCGTGAGGATCGTCAGTGCTCCCTCTTGCCACGTGGTCAATATCGGTGTGCGGAGTTCCTCATACCTGTTCCATAGCCACACCACAATACATCCAACAGCGGCAATTTTAATGGGATAGAGCCACAGCATGAGTGTGGCGGAAAGAGTGCTTCCCTCCGAACCCATCCATTGGATACCCTCTCCAATGCCTATGAATAGCATATACGTCAGAAAGGGAATAATACGTGGCCACATAAATAGAATGACTCCTTGGGTTATAACTCCAAGTACAACACTTCAGGCCCGGATCGGCTACGGTGTTGCCATGCCAAAGAAATGTTACACGCATATGAGGGTCGAGAACGTGAGACCCTAAGTCTGGGACTGGACCAAGGCCATTCGTTAGGGAAAATGGCCACGGTATTCGACGGGTTCCCAGGACGGTGAGCCGCGAACACATCCACGACGCGGCGAGGGCCAATACAAATAGATAGATGCTGGATCTCGGAGACGCATGGAGTTTTCGTGCGAAGTAACTCCAAGATTGATGACGGCGGAAGTCCACGAATCTGAAACATACCTTCTTCTCTTCTTCGAAGTTCTTAGCGGGCAGTTCGCTGCCAAGTACCCCGTTGTTTACCAGTAATCCACCGCCAGAATCCGACTGCTAACGCCAAATTCATCGATGTAAACATGGTAGCCAGTCGTAGCGTACGGGGCATAGCCCCATTTCCTGGCAACCAGTTACCTAAATAAGCCACCAGGTAAAACCCAATTTGAGCGACTAATAGCCACAGATACCCGGGTCGATCTAATAGCAAAAAATTACACACCAGTGCGAGTGCAAGGAATGCGGGGCATAACCAACGGAATACTTTATGCGAAATAAACGCGAAGCTCATCCATCCATGAGTAGGAAGGATTAGACGCCACAACCTTGGCAAGCTTTGGAAACCACCAGCTCCGATGCGGCATCGCCGACGGAATTCACCACCTATGTCGGCAGCCGTTTCCTCGGTTGCGATCGCTTCCGTATCATAGATGATCTGGTTTCGGTAACGCAGTTTGGAAAGCAGGGGAATGACGAAGTCATCGATGATTGTCTCGGCAGGAATGGGAACGTACTGGTTACGACGAATCGCATAGATGGCACCGTTTGCCCCAAGCAGTGCCCCTAACCTGCTTTCACATTCTTTAAGGAAGTTTTCATAACGCCAGTATAACCCGTCCACATTTTTCCCGGATTGCGAGTCCCTAAGAAATAACTTTCCGCAAACGACTCCGACTGCTGGATTCCTAAACCAGCGAGCTAAGTTCAAAACTGCCTTTGACTCAAACATCGTATTCGCATCGGATAAAACAACAATCTCCGACTTCGTTTGCGGTAAAGATGTATTCAGTACGGTGGATTTACCCCTCCGCTCAGAATAGTCTAGCAAACGAATGCGGCCTGGATACATCTCCACATAGCGTTGAACAATCTGGGCTGTTTTATCGAAGCTTCCGTCAGACGCGATCACGGTTTCCAATTTCTCCATTGGATAGTCAAGTGCCAGAACGTTTTCTAAGCGCTCGTGAATCACGTCTTCTTCGTTCAAAGCGGAAATGAGAACGCTGACAGAAGGCAAATCATCGATGTTTTCACCTTGTGGTGGTACCGGACGATGGCCAAACAGTCGCGAACAAACATAAATGGCAATAGGAAACCCAACATAGGCGTAGGAAACTAAAGCCAGTGATCCCCACAGAACAAGTTGATAAAAAAATGACATAAGCATTACAAATAACAAACTTACCAGAGAAGTTGGGGCATCTGGTCTAGAAAAGAATGAAAGTCATTTGCTAATCCGACGGATCAGGAAATCTGCGAAGTCGCACAACCTTAGCAGGAATTCCCACGGCTGTGGCACCCGCTGGAATATCATCGACTACAACCGCATTGGCACCGATTTTGGTGTCACTCCCAATGGTTACCGGTCCCACGATCTTGGCCCCGGCTCCAATAAATACTCGATCACCGAGCGTGGGACTCATTCGCCCTTGGGCACCGATCGTGACTTGATGTTCGATGTAGATATGCTCACCACCTCGCACTTTCCCATTGATCACAATGCCTGTCGAGTGAATGAGCACCAGTCCTGGACCAAACTCTGCCCCGCGACCAATGATGCAATTGCAGCAAATCACATTGAGTTTATTGAAAAGCATCTCCAGGGGGGCTAGACGCCATCGCCGGGACCATTGCATGAGTCGATACCAAATCATAGCTGAGGTCCCATCCGTGAGAAGAGTCTGGATCGTTGCGGATAAACAATTGCTCTCATAGCACCATTGCGATTTGGCACGAATATCTGCGGCAATAAGTCCGACTAAGGATGACATGGGCAGGTAGGCTTTCACGTTTTCTTCGCGTCCCTCGAACACATCTCGAGTTGCGTTGCGAGTGTTAATCATTAGAGCAAAGTGTTTTACAATCCAAGTGTAGTCTATACGGCTAGGAGATGCAGCTGTTCTCGAATAATCATCTCTCGTGCAAACTCATCTAACAGGACAGATTTTCCAGCGGACGTCGCACCTGGTCCTCCTGGTACGGCTCAAGGAACAGATGCGCGGAGTGCCCACCACCTTTGCGAAAAATGCTGACCTAAGAATCGGGGCAAAGAGATGGCCGCACACCTGCATCTGCTAGAGCGGCTTGCGGTCCTCGTATTTTTTGCCAATCCACATAGCCCCTGGCAACGTGGCATTAAGGAGCACCCCAATGGTCTGGTGCGCCCGTATTTCCCCACGGGTAGGAAATTGTCTAGCGACACTCAGCGCGAGCTGAATACCTTCGCCCATCGCCTCAATACCAGGCCGAGAATATGTCTCAAGTGGATGCCCCTGAACATATTGCTGAATTAAGTCTCGGCGGCTTCCTCAGAAGGCATAATGACCGGACCCCACTCCGGCTTATCGAGCCCGTACTTTTTGATAAAATCGTGGAGGGTCTGCCTGGAAATGCCTAACTCCTCTGCGGCCCGTGTGATATTCCAGTTGTGGGTGACGAGAGAGCGGAGCAAAAAATCCCGCTCCATTTGAAGTTTGGCTTCTTTGAATGTCAGGGGGCGCCGTTCTGGAGCATTCCAAGTAAGTTCAAGGTCACCGGGTGTGAGAGTGGCCCCCGCAGCCATAATAACCCCCCGTTTAATGCGATTTTCAAGTTCCCGAACATTGCCCGGCCACGAGTAGGTGCGGATAGCCTCACGAGCGTCTTCAGACAATCCGCTGACTCTGACATTTAACGCGGCACGGTATCGGAGCAAGAACGCCTGGGCGAGAAGAATAATATCCTCACCCCGCTCCCTTAAGGACGGGACCGGGATCTGCACCACGCTCAACCGATAATACAGATCTTTACGAAACTTTCCGCTTTCAATCGCTTCCTGTAAATTGATATTGGTTGCCGCAACGATTCTCGTATCAACCTCGACCGGCTCCCGTCCACCGACCCGATCAATTTGACTTTCTTGCAGGAACCGTAGAAGTTTTACCTGTAAGGCGAGGGGCATTTCGCCGATTTCATCGAGCAGCAACGTGCCGCCGTTGGCATATTCAATCTTGCCCTTTTGTTGTTGGTGCGCTCCGGTAAACGACCCTTTTTCATGACCAAATAATTCACTTTCAAGAAGTTGCTCGGGAATGGCCCCACAGTTAATAGCGACAAATGGTCCATTCAGTCTCGGACTTTCACGATGAATGGCCTTGGCCACCAGTTCTTTCCCGGTTCCACTCTCGCCGGTAATCAACACCGGTACGCTTGATGAAGCGACTCGTCGAATCAGCTTAAAGAGACCTTGCATCGGCGAACTGAGCCCCAAGAGCTGTCCCACCGCACCGGCTCCTGCTTGCGCCATCAATACACGATTTTCATGTTCCAAGCGATGCAAGTAGGCGGCCCGTTGGAGGATGACTTTGAGCACGTCCAATTCCACGGGTTTTTCCACAAAGTCATACGCTCCGCTCTGGATCGCGTTCAAGGCAATGCGCTGATCACTTTTGCCGGTGGAAATGATGACCTTGATGGCGGGATCGAACTGAAGAATTTCTCGAAGGGTTGCCATCCCTTCTGTCACATCATCCTCGGCCGGAGGCAACCCAAGATCGAGAAGCACCAACCAGGGACAGTCTCGCCTCACCACGGTCATGGCTGCACGTCGATCTTTTGCTTCGAGGACCGTGTAGTCACGACTCATAGCCCACTTCAGTTGTTCACGGATATCCTGATCGTCTTCGACAAGAAGTAAGACCGGTTTGAGAGCTTGAACCACCTGAGTTTCAATCGTCGATATCTCTTCCATCCAAGCAACCTCCATAAACTGCCAGTCGCACCTGAACACCTATTATCCTTGCTCGATATCTCCCTTAAGTCAAACTACATCGAATTGGTGTTCAGAACTTAACAGCCACTGTTTGGGGCGACAGCCAGGGTGTATTGAGGTTTTTCCAGCTCTCCGCTGCTCCCGCAAGATCGTCATTGCGGATGTTGATAACGCCGATCAGCTCATAATTTTCCGCAGAGCTGAATCAGCCCATCTGCGTGTTTGCTGATTAGGAAAGGTTCGTCGTCGTAGCCTCAGGAACCGGCATGACATCATCTGGGATACAGGGCAATTCAAGGATCACGGTCGTTCCCCGTCCAAATTCGCTCAGAACGCGGATTGTCCCACGATGGGCTTCAATAACCTGTTTGCATTCATATAGGCCTATCCCCAAGCCCTCCCGTTTCGTGGTTCTGAACGGTTGGAATAAGGTCCGAAGCTCCGAAGGGGAAATGCCACAGCCGGTATCCGCAACGGTGACTTGCACTCGATGATCAAAGGCCTTTGCTGACACCGTGATATTGCCACGATCGCCAGCGGCATGTTGCGCATTCAAAATCAAATTCAGCACCAGTTGTTGAAACTGGTCACGGTTAAAAAGGACCGGCGGCAGCCCCTTAGCAGGAAGTGTCAATGTCACCTGTGAAGTACTCTTAAGGCCACCCACAACCTCTTCTAGAACGTCTTGAACTACGAGCGTATCAGCGGCTTTGACTTCCACGGATTTAAGGGAAATCTTGCTAATCAGTCCCATCATCTTCTGGGAAGTTCCAGCCACCGTGCGAATGACCGATTGTTGGAATTCAGGATTATCTCCGTAGGATTCGGCATTTTGCACGAGCAGAGAAAGTCTGGCGGCGAGATTCTTCAAATCATGGAGGCAGAAGGCTGAGAACCGGTGCAACGCATCTAACTCTGCTGCGGCTGTCCGTTCCTCTGCCAAACGGGCGTGCGAGAGGAGCATCCCAACTTGGTGAGCGATGGCGCGTAAAAGATCTTGATCGTCGATCTCATAGTGCTTTCCATTGAGCTCTGGACCCAAAGAGATGAACGCAGTCAGTACCTGTTCGAAACGAATGGGAACAACTAGGACGGACTGGGCATCTTGGAGAAACTCCTGTGCTTCTTGACACACCTCTTCACTTTGAAGAGTTCTCCATTCATCCAGGCTCAAGGGGGAATCCGTGTTCCGCAGGGCCGTTATCACAGGATGACCAATCTCAAGAGGACTCGGCGCATCTTCTGTATTGACTGAACGCACTTGATGATAGCGACTGTCGGTTTCATACAACATCCACACCGACATTCGAGCCGCTCCAAAAATTGAGCTCAATACATCCAGCAGGCGATCGAGGATGGTTTCGGTGGACGTGGCCAATTGAAAAGAGTCGGTCACCATGAGCCATGATGCACGATAATCATATTTTGAACGGTAAAAATGCCGGCCAATGAATTGACGACACTTTGCGCGGAGATTCCGCGAGAAGGATACAACCACCAACGCAATGGCGGCAAGAAACACAACGAGAGACCCCAAACTACTACCAAGCGGTTGATTAGTGTATGTAAGCCATTCCTCTAGAATTCCAACACCGACCAGATAGAGACCGATAACAATAAAAGTCAAAGACCCATATAACATTTGAGGAGATAAGTAGACGCGAGTGGTGACTTCCTTCAGACGACTACGACCAAGCCCGTACCCAATCACTCCGATTGAGATCAGGGTAGCCATCCCCCCTGCCACGATATACTCACCGTGCCAGACAGGGGTCAGTAGTAACTGCCCTGACTGATAGATCTGATAGCCTGTCAGCGCGCCTAACCCAATTAAAACGAATTTCAGTTGATAGCGATACGGGTTTTTTGTGGCTCGCAAAATCTGTTCAAGTTGAGCCAATGCGATGCTTAAACTGAGAAGAATAAATCCATAGAGCCCCCTGAGAAAGATAGGCGCAAGGTTTTGCACGCTATCCACCCCAAAAAAGAGTTGGCTCAGTGCAACAATGACAGAAAGTGTGGCAAGCACTCCTGCGGTGATAGTCATGATTTGAAACGACAGTGCAGTATTTCTTCCTGGAGAAGAATCTGAGGCAATGGTCAAGCTATTACCGGCCGACAAGAGTAGGATAGGTAGAGCGAGTTCCCCCCCAATGGCTAAAGCTCGAAACGCATCACTGTACCCAGGCCAGGTTTGTGACAGCGCATTCGCGATGTGTACAACGGCCGTGGCCCACATGACGCGGCTGACTTTATGGTAGAAGTCACTGGAGAGAAATTTAAAGCGTAACACGGCGCCGAGGCAGAGGGCCGAGACGCCGGCAGCGGAGGCGACAATGAAGGCTAGGAGTGGCAACGACTCAATCACGTTTAAGTGGGAGCCGAGGGCATGTAGTCCAGTAACAATGGCCAAAAGTCTTCAAGGAAGGCACGAGCCTGACGATAGGCTGCATCGACATCGGTGGTAACGGGGACGGAAATACGGACCAGGGAACCATCGGTCCGATTCATGTTCATGGCATCCCACACGAGATAAATTTTGGCCCAGTATTCGCTTGCGATGACACGTCCACGGTCATGATACCAATATAAAATAACTTCCTTTTCAAGGCCTTTTTGGATGAGAACCCGATTGATGGTAATTGTTTGCCCACCAAGAGTAATCGTATCTGGGACTGACTCAATAAATTGCCAGCCAGAACCTGGTAAACAATTTTTCGGCGAATGGTAGGTGGCGCCTGTCCGTTGGCTTTCATAAAAACCCACATAGAGCCAGACTGGGGCTGCCTCTTGTTTTTTGGCAGGGATCTCCGCCATCGGGGAAGGGGTTGGCGCATAGTACCGCATCATATAGTCAGAAAGTTTGAGCACATCCAACACGCTCTGCTCAAGTCCCACTTCCTTCCCTGCCCATTTGTCTGCGATTTGAACAGGAAATTCAGAAAATGACTTCCGTGCTAGAACCGGTTCTCCATGAGAAAGACTCTCGAGAAAGCCCCAAGTACTGAGGAGCATGACAATGGCGATGACACTTGGCCAGCGTTTCATTAGAGACCTCATGAGGATGTAGACGCAGAAGATTTATTCTTCCCTATTCTTGCCAATACCGTCCCGCAGAGCAACAACAAGATAAAGGCGACCACAAAAATCAGCCAGCCCGAAAAAGTGTGATAAAATCCTTCCGCGGCCTCGGTCCCCCAATACTGAACGAGGACTCCAGTTCCACTGACGCGAAACGCATTCGCAGCAATGGCAATAGGAATGGAGAGCGCAATCAAGATCCATCGTTTCCACATGAGGGTTTGGGAAAAATAAGCATACACCGTGCCAAGCGCTAACAAGGCCTGCAACGAGCGAATGCCACTACAGGCCTCGGCCACTTCAAGGGTTGTTCCTGCAAGCACGATGACATTTCCCTCACGGAGGACAGGAATTCCAAAGTTATAGAGGCAGAAGGCAGCCGTCTGTGCTGCGAATAATTGCAAGGGGAAGGCCACCGCATTCACAACAATAGCCGGTAAGGGAATCATAAAAAAAAGAAACGTGATAGGGAACGCTAACATCCGCAGGTGGGTCCACCCCAAAAGCAGCAGCGTCAATCCTGTAAGGACGAGCATCAGCGAAATTCGTTGTAAGTAGAGTTCTGCACCAAGGGAGCCAACAATCAGGATGCACAACCCCAAGGCAAGCACGAGAATACCCCAGGCACTTGGGGCGCTCCCTGTCAACAAGACTTGTTCTCGACGCTCCCAAATAAAATAGAGTGAGAGAAACGGAACTAAAAAACCGTGTGAGTAGTCGGGGTCAGTGTCCCATTGAATCGCCAAATGATAGAGAATGCTGTGGTAGAGAAGTCCGAGAAAGAGCACAGAGACTGAGACCCAAATGATAAGCGAGGTCTTGGAATCAGATGTCATGCCTGTACGGGACTCGAGGGTAAGATTTAGGTTGCTCATAGTCAAAGATTCTCTCTTAATAAACCCAACGCACGTGATGAATTCGCTTAGACCTAAAGTCTGCGGGCTAGAGGATGAACGGACAATAACTCAAAAGCCATGATCAACACTTCCCTCGTAGGGTCCACCCTGGGTAATGCAGGTTGCACTCGTGCTGAAATCAGAATCAAACACGACCGAGCAGCCTGGAAATACTTTCCACCCGGGCCACCCAGGTTTCAGGCGCGACAGACTCCATACGGTTTTTTGCCGCCGTGGCGGTCGTATCAAGCACCGCAGACTCAAGACCCTGTAAAAAAGATTCCGGTGTTGAGCCAATGTGAACCGTCTTCGCAAATTGCTGGACTTCGCGAAGAGCCGTAGACACCACCGGCAGGCCACAAGCCAAGTACTCCCGCAGTTTAATTGGGTTCACATTTTCGGTGAGTCGATTCACCTTAAAGGGTAGTATTGCCACCGTAAAGCCCTTTGCAAATCCAGGTAACTCATTATAGGAACGGGGTCCAACCAACACGACATTCGAAAGGCGTCGTAGATCGTTGCACTCCACATCCACCTTGCCCACGAGAACAATGGACCACTCCGGATGGCGCATGGCGATAAACTTGATCAAATCAAGATCAATCCATTCGTGAACGAGTCCCCAAAAACCAATGATGGGACGCGGCAAGTCACGGAGTTCAGGCGCAACAGGGGTCGCCTCAAGACGTGCCTTTGCAAAATGGTCGCTGTCGACTCCGTGTGGTACCAGGTAGGTGTGAGGGTTGAGACCTTTTTTGCTCTCATATAGTTTTTCTGCCGAAGTAATGACGATATCGCTCTGGCTGATAAGGCTCTCCTCCATCTCCTTCATGAGCGTTCCATTGAGAAACGTAAACTCGGACCACTCATCTACACAATAGTATAAGACTTTCTTCGGATGGAGATAACGAATCAATGGAGCGGTGGTTGGCATAAAAGACCAGACCTGAAATTGATCCATCCCTAACTTCTTGGCATGCCTCCGAACGAATCGACTCAACCACCACGCATTGATCGTCGGTACCCCAGCAACATCATGAAAGGGAATCGCGAGCGGGGTCAGTACATATAAATTTGGCGCAACTTGTACAGGACCAGCTAGACATTTCTTCACCTTGTTTATGATACGGCTAGCATCCTGGGTTGTCGCACCAGGACGACGAAGGCCGATGGAATTCACCCACAGCACCTTATTGGTACGAGCCAGAATTTTCATGACTTGATGTTTACTGGTTGGGTCGGCATCCCAGTCATTCGCAAAACAGACAATATTTTCCCCTGTCATCATACCGCCACCTTGAAAGTGTGAAACCAGTATTCCAATGCCAACAGTCCCCACAGTTCATTCGAATGATCTGCAGATCCTGCCTTGTGCTGACGCAGAAGCCTTTCGAGTTCGTTGAGGTTCACAAAGTTGGCGAGCTGACTCTCCTTGCGCAGCATCACCTCTCGTGACACGTCATAGAGGCCGTGACGAAACCAGTCGGCAACCGGCACAGGAAATCCTTTCTTTGAACGGTAAATAATGTCGCGTGGAAGGTAAGGTTCCATCACTTGTTTCAAAAGATGTTTTGTCGACGCCCCATGGATCTTAGCCGACACCGGCAATCGGGAAGCAAACTCTACTAGCCGGTGGTCGAGAAACGGCACCCGCAATTCCACAGAAGCCGCCATGGTCATCTTATCAGCTTTAATCAAGAGATCATCCGGTAACCAGGTTTTGGTATCAACAAACAACATTTGATTCAGCGGCGCATCCTGACGAACCTGATCATAATAGGTCGAAAATGTCTGCTGGGCATAGGATTTGCCTCCATGTGATGGGGCCCATCCCTGCCTGACTAACGAGTCAGTCATTCCTTCGAGAAAATGCCCTGACACCCCTCGGTAGCCCTCGGACAGCGGTTTCCCGAACAGGCGCAGATAGCGCGCCAGCTTTCCCTGTCCGGCGAGTGGAGCACTGCACCGACTAATAAAGTTGGCTACGGGCTGGGATAAGACTCCCTGGAGTCGAGTGATGGTTTGCATTTTCCGGTAGATCGAGTATCCGGCAAAAATTTCGTCAGCACCTTCGCCCGATTGAAGTACAGTGGCGTGCGGCTTCGCTTCGCGTGCGAGAAAATACAAGGGAATACAGGCGGCATCGCCTACTGGTTCGTCAAGGTGCCACACCAACTGTGGAATCCAATCCGAAAAATCCTTTGCGGACAGGACAAACTCATGGTGCTCGGTTTGCGCCGCTCGGCTGACACGCCCCGCATAGTCGAACTCATTAATACCCTCGGCGTGTTCATACCCCACCGTGAACGTCTGAATGCGGTCTTGTAGAATATCGCGCAACACGGCCACAACCGCGCTGGAATCAAGTCCGCCGCTGAGAAACACGCCATAAGGCACTTCACTCATCAGATGGCTTCGACATACCTCGAAAAGCAACTCGTGAAGCTCAGCCTGGAGCTGTGACTCTTCTTTTGGTTCTGGATGAAACGTGAGATCCCAATACTGTCGCACCGAGATCTTGCCACGTTCAACAAGAAGGGTATGGCCAGGTTGGAGTTTGAAAATGTCACGGAACATCGTCTTGGGGCCTGGCACATACCGCAGACCCAAATATGCTTCCAAGGCCTCCAGATCGACCTGCCGACTCACACCGGGAACCTCAAGAATGGCTTTAATTTCTGATGCAAAAATCAGTTGATTTCCGACGATCGTGTAATACAGTGGCTTGATCCCCAGACGATCTCGACTCAAGGTCAACCGACGATGTACACGATCCCAGATGGCAAACCCCCACATCCCAGTGAGGTGAGACTCAAACTCGGATCCGAATTCTTCATACGCATGGACGATAGATTCGGTATCTGAATGAGTCCGATAGATATGCCCTTTGGTTTCAAGCACTTTGCGCAACGTTTCGTGGTTATAGATCTCCCCGTTGAACACCACCACCACTGACTCGTCCTCGTTAAAAAGAGGCTGGTGCCCAGTGCGGACATCGATGATGCTCAAACGCCGATGAGCCAGCCCCACAGGCCCTTCGCAAAAGAATCCCTCGTCGTCTGGTCCACGATGAGCAATTGAATCCGCCATCTGCTTGAGACGTTCGGGGGAAACAGTGCCCTGCCCGTCAAGATTCACGATTCCGGCAATTCCACACATCAGTTAGTTCCTTGGCAGACGAAGTCTGGCGACGTTCTTGGTAATGGCATATGCCAGATAAATTTCGGCCTTCTCCAGAAGGGATCGTCGAAGAGGCATCCACTGTCGAGCCAACTGGACCAAGGCTGTATCTCGAGCTAACTCCCCGACCATGCCGAGCAAGAGCGCATTCAGGTGATGGTAATGCGGAGGGCATAAATAGCCGTGCGTGCCGTACCAACTCCACTTTCCACGATAGTTCCAGCTGGAGATGGCCGCACGAAGCCCAGCTACTCCTTCAGTAAACAGCGCAAGAATGGCAGACGAGCCCGTTTCGATAGCCAAATCGTACAATCCGAGAAGGCTGAACAGAAATCCATCGAGCACCCGCGGCAAGGGATAGACCGGATATTCTTCATACAGCACACCCTCCCCTACAACCGTCTGAACGCCTCCGGATTCAATGGGCAGGGAAAAGACTTTGGTGGCCTTGACGCAGAGATCGAGGAGTTCTTTATCCCCGCCCAATCGATAGGCACGAACGAGAGCGCTAATTACCACGCTCTGATACATCGCCGAAATCCATGGCGATTTGAGTAACGCGGCTCCTTCTTGCCAGTCGAAATAGCAGGGCCAGACGACCGCGCCATCGGAACGATGCACGGCATGAGCTCGTAACCATTGCACTTGTACCCAAAAATCTTGGAGCGCGGCGGCATCACCCGTCGCTTGGAACGTCTGCAAGCGATGCATTCCCCACCAGGCAATAAACAGAGGATTATATTGGGGGCCTTGCGCTCGATAGTGTTTCTGCACAACACCTTGAGAGTCGAACACCATGTCATCTAAAAACAAGGAATCGCTCACGATATAATATGCCAACGTTCCCGCATGAGCAGCCTGAACTTGTGCGTTAAGGGGATAGGAAAAGGTAAATCCAAGCAGCTCCCGTTTCAGCGCGCGAAGGGCATATCGAAGTGTGTGTATGGACATTCACCCTCTCATATTTAGACCCAACTGAATTCCACCATCAGGACAACATGACGGTTCACGTGCACCGAGGGATCGTGACGCTGGTCACTAGATCGGAAGAAACGGACTAAAAGTGTACTTAACCAGGGTGTTCAGCAACCGAACGGAACAAGCGCTATCTATTTATAATGTCGAGTATAGCGGGCTTTCGTAACCCCTCTTGTGTATTCCCATCTTTACGTGGGTGCGGAAATCGCCTATTCATTCACGCCATCACCCAACTGATGACAGCCATGATCAACGGTGCTATACAGATACGGAGTACCGCCTTCTGACGGTACAAACCGTGCTTCAACTATGTGATCGTCAACGAGGTTATCTCATGAATGCGTTGTCATTGTATCGCATTGCCCATCGATTGCAACAATGGCAGGTGCCGTTTCTCCCACGCCTGCTCGATAAGCTGGTGCTGTACTTTTGCCGTTGCGTCGTGCCCAGTCGTTGTGAAATTGGGGAGGGGTCCGAACTTGGATACGGGGGAATTGCCGTGGTTCTTCACGAAAGAGTACGGATTGGAAAAAACGTCATGATTAGTCCTTGCGTCACAATAGGAGGCCGTTCGGGTGTCCACGGTGTTCCCGTGATCGGTGATGACGTATTTATCGGGTCTGGTGCAAAAATCTTAGGTGATATCCGTATTGGACATCGTGCGGTCATTGGAGCCAATGCGGTCGTTCTCCATTCGTTCCCGGACGATGCCGTAGTGGCCGGGATTCCCGCAAAAATTATCCGGATTCAGTCGAGCATCCAACACGATCAAGAGCCACAGTAATGGCCCAAGATTCTCAATCCTGCAAACGCGATTCGCAGCAAGAACTTATTGAGACAGATAACGGGGACATCATGATAACACCGGCATCCTCTCTACTATGCCCAGTCATGTGACGCACCTGCAACTCCGGAGCTCAACACAGATACCTTACGTATTTACCGTTGCGCCGCTTGCCAAACCAGACTAGCAACCCACCTCTCTTATTCGGACTCAAAGAATTATTGGAAAACCGAAAATCTCACTCCAGCATTTCTGGAGAGTTTGCAAACGCGGCGGATACGTCAATGTCATGAAATTCTGAAGGCGATGCCTCCAGAATTTCAATCGGGAGATATCCTCGATTACGGCTGCGGGCAAGGACTGTTCTTAGCGAGCCTACTCAAGGCAGGGAGACACGCGTTTGGCTGTGACATTGAAATCGATCAGATTGTCAATCCTGCCGTCCGGTCTCAAGCCGTTGAGATCCAGCCATGGGGATTCCCCCCTGTAGCCTCAGTGATCCTCACAGTATCGATCCTCGACGTCATTGAGCATCATGTGAACCCTAATGCATTTCTGCTCATGCTCAAAAACCATGGTGTTCGTCATATCGTTTGCAAAGTTCCAATCGTGGAGGGGCCGCTCTATGTCCTCAGTACGATGCTGGCACGGTTTCGCATTCCCTCAACGCTGTACGGTCTGTATGAAGTTGGAGACCCAGCTCCCCATGTCACGTATTTTTCGCGACCAGGAATAACAACATTATTTCAGAAGCATGGATTTCGCTTACGGAAAACCATGCCCATTACCGAAGTCGGGGCGGAATTGCCGCGCCGTATGCGAACGGTTTCTGTTGCCGTGAGAAGTATGCTCTACCCGTTCCTGTGGCTCGCCGGGATGAGCCTTGCTGCATTGAGTACATTCGGGAAAAGTGATTCGCAAGTATTTTATTTCAGCGGAGACGAGCATTCGTTCTCTTCTTCAAAATCGGGGTTAAAGAAGCTTTCTCTTGGCACCCTCCTCCTGGCGTTTACATAAAAGCTGTCGAGGCGTCTAACAGGAGACACTGAGCGCTAGCCTGCTTAGATGAGGCATTCACATCATCTCCCTAGGATTTTGGAGAATTTCGGAAACGATTGCTACCACTTTCCGGAGTTGTAAACCCATCACCATCTACGACTAACGGTCCGAACGCCGGACCGTTAGCCACGAGAGGACACCTCGCATGCAAACACATATGGTCCGTTTTAAACGATGGGGAACTCTTGCCTGGCCTGTACTGAGTTTCAGTATGATGGTGACCGCCGAGGCGATGGGACAAGCCGCGGCCCCCCCCCCCCC
>CXWL01000533.1_pt1 | contig 77063 bp, 63 predicted proteins | sample 590931 | NCBI WGS metagenome assembly CXWL01 (sample SAMEA3498368, study PRJEB10139) | groundwater metagenome | biome: water well; material: biofilm material | place: Germany | collected 2015-04-27
GTCGCCGAAGAAGGTCTGCACCAGCATGAATACCCCTGCCGACGACACCAGTTGGCGCAGGCTGTGGCGGCGCGTGACGTGGGCGATCTCGTGACCGAGCACGCCGAGGACTTCCTCCGCCGAGGTCGCCTCGAGCAGCAGGCCGGTGTGGATGACGACGTGGCCACCCGGAATCGCGAAGGCGTTGACCTCCGGGCTGTTGGCGAGGTGCAGACGAAACGGGTAGCCGGTTGCGGGAAGGGCGGCGAGGAGGGGGGCGGCCAGCTGGGCGAGCTCGGCGTCGAGCTCCGGGTCGACGAGGAGCGGCGTGGTCAGACTGAGCTGGGAGAACACCGCTTCGCCAAGCCGGGTTTCGACCGACACCGGGATCCGGGCGATCACGAAGCCGACCAGCGGGTCCTTGGCGGCCACCAGCCCGCCCACCGCCGCCAGCAGGACGGCGATCACACCCAGCAGCAGCGCTCGCGCGCGATGCTTGCGGCTACGGACGCCGGCGATGGCTCGGGCGAGCTCGGGGTGGCGCGCCAGCTCCGGATCAGCTAGGACGCGATGGTCGGCGGTGAACACCGACGTATCCGGGTGGGCTGGATGCTCGAAGAAGACGAGCCGGTCGTTGGCGCCGCCGAGCCGCAGACGCAGCCCATGCCAGGGCAGCGCGACGCATGGTCCTGCGCTCGTCAGGGTCGGGCCGTCGATCGTGAGCTCCAGGACGCCCGAGACCCGGCCGGCCGGCACGCTCGGGTCGAAGGCGCTGGCGTCGTACCGCAGCTCGGTCATGCGAGCTGATTGTAGCTTCCCGACCTGCCCGGGTGCGCTCCGGCGCCCTTTGGACAGGCCTCCGATGGAAGCAGCACACCCATCTCGGGGTCGGCAGCGGCTCAGAGACTCCGATGACCGACGCGGAGCCCCTTCAGGCGAGCGCTCCCGAGCAGCTCGAACCCGCGCCGGCGGTACAGCCGAAGCAGTGTCCGGCGGTGGCGATGGCGGTTCCCGCGAGCTCCTGCAGGTTTTCGACATCCCAGATCGTTCGGCGGCCCGGGCCCTCGCCAGCGGGCAGGGGCAGGTCGAGCATCAGGTTGAAGTCGCAGTCGTAGAGCCGGCCCAGCCAGTCGACGCTGACCTGCGAGCGGCACATCAGCCCCTCGACCGTCGCCGGGTTGAAGTGGTTGACGAGCAGCGCCTGGTAGGCCTCGGCCTTGCCCAGGCGCACGAGTTGCTCGGCGAAGCGGCGGATCGGCATGTTGGTGATCGTCAGGAGCCGATCGAACTCGATCCCGTAGCGCTCGGCGAGCTCGCGCTTGTAGTCCTGCTCGAGCTGTTGCTGCGCCGGCGGCAGCGCCGGCCCGAGCGGGTTGTAGACGAGATCCAGGCCGAGGGCCGACCCGGGCCGGCCGTATCCGAGAGCGTTCAGGCGGCGCAGCGCCGTGATCGAGCCGTCGAACGTGCCGCGCCCACGCTGCCGGTCGACGTTGCCTTCCGTGTAGCAGGGCAGGCTGGCGACGATCTCCACCCGCTGGGCGGCGAGAAAGTCGGCGAGATCTTCGAAACCGGGCTCGCCGAGGATGGTCAGGTTGCAGCGGTCGATGACCCGGCGGCCCAGGTTGCGTGCGCCCGTGACCAGGCGCTCGAACTGCGGGTTCATCTCGGGCGCGCCGCCGGTCAGGTCGAGCACCGCGATGCCGGGGCTCGCCACGAGCAGCTGGAGCAGGCGGTCGGCGACCTCCGCCGAGAGCGTCTCGGTGCGCTTCGGCCCGGCTTCGACGTGGCAGTGGTGGCAGGCGAGATTGCAGAGACGGCCGACGTTGACCTGCAGGGTTGTCACCCGCGCGCGGGTCAGCCGGCCGAATCCGTGCTGTCTCAGGGTCTCGTCGAAACGGGAGTCCTCTACGTTGGAGGAGATCACGGGAAGTCTTGCGGCGCGATCGTCGATCATGAGCGACTCCGTTTCTACCAGTTCAGGGCGAGGCCTGCCAGCAGCGCCACAACCGCCGCGGCGGGCAAGGTCACGATCCAGGAGAGAGCGACGTCTCTCACCACCGGCCAGCGCACCTCCTGTGCCGACCGGGCGATGCCGGCGCCCACGATGCCGCCGGTCGTCACGTGGGTCGTCGACACCGGAAGCCCCTGCCAGGACGCGAGCCCGACCAGGATCGACGACACGCCGCTCGCCGCCAGGCTTTCGCCCAGAGGCAACGCGGTGATGCGCTCGGAGAGTGTGGTGAGGACCCGGCGGCCGGCGAACAGGCCGCCGAGGGCCATGGCCGCGGCCACGAGGACGAACGCTCCGAAGGTCCCCGAGCGGGCCGGGAGTACCACCAGGGCCAGCGCCGCGATCTTGGGTGTGTCGTTCCAGCCCCGTGCGAAGCCCACGAGACCGCTCGTTCCCCAATGCAGCGTCTGCGCCACACCACGACCGGTCACGGACATCGCCGGCGAGTGCGCTGCGCAAGAAGCTGTCTCGGCCGTGACCAGCGCCAAGCCGCCCTGAACGACGGCGCTCTCCCCAGCGCCGATCGGCTCGAGTGTTTCGATGGCGCACAGGCAGCGACTCTCCGTGTGCCTCGCCAGCGCCGCCAGCGGTCGGGCGGCCGCGAAGACGAGCACCAGGGCGACGAGCGGCGAGGCGACGAGCGGCAGGGCAGCCTTCTGGGCCAGCACGGCCCAACCGATCCGTGCGGCCCCGACTTCGTGCAGTCCGGCTCCGACCAGGCCCCCCAGAATGGCGTGGGTGGTCGAGACCGGCAGGCCGGAGCGCGTCGCGAAGAGCACCCAGGCGACCGCGCCCGCCAGCGCGGCGGCAAAGAACCGGGGCGGGAGCTCGACGCCATCGCCGACGAAACCCGCGCGAAAGGCGCGCACCAGTCCGTCGCTCGCCAGGATCCCGACCAGGGCGCCGAGCGCGGTCGTGACGGCCGCCCATGCGAGCGCAATCCGAGGCGAGGCGGCGCCGTGGCCGACCAGCGTCGCCACGCCCTTGGAATTGTCGTTGGCGCCGTTGGCGAAGGCGAGCAGCGCGGCCAGTGTGAGAACCAGGATGGCCATGGCTAGCAGCAGCCGTCCGGGCCGCAGCAGGCCGCGGCGGCCACCGTCGTGTCGTCGTAGCCAACGCCCTTCGTCTCGCGCGGGTCGCGCCGGGCGCTCCTCGTGCAGTCGAACGGCGTCACCGCACTCGGCTCGACCGGTACACGGGGCTCGACGAGCTCGAACTGACCGAGGTACGGCTCACGGGAGTAGAGCTCGAAGGTCTTGGCGCAGACCGCGGTGCGCTCGCCCCGGACCAGCCGGTGACCGTCGTCGTCGAGCACCTCCTTGAACGGACCCTTGTAGATCACTGCCTGGAGGTGCTCGAAGCAGGGCCCCTGCTTGCCCTTGAACGCCTCGACCGTGAGCGAGCGGAGCTCGATGCCCTCGACCGTGCGCCACGGTTGGGCTGGCCGCTCGAGGATCCGCAGGCCGTGGAACCCCGCCTGTTCGAAGGCGGCGAGGAAGCCCTGCTCGGTGAGCGCGCCCGAGATGCAGCCGCTCCAGAGCTCGGGGTCGGCCTGCAGGCGCGCCGGCACCGGCTCGTCGGAGACGACGTCGGAGATCACCGCCCGGCCGCCCCGCCGGAGCACGCGGAAGATCTCGCCGAAGAGCCGTTGCTTCTCGGTGCCGTCGACCAAGTTGAGGACGCAGTTGGAGACGACGACGTCGACCGATGCGTCGTCGACCAGGGGCGACTCGCGCCGCATCCGCTCGGCGATGAGCCCGACCGCCGCGAGCTCGTCAGCAGAGCGGACGGGCCGAGCGGCGAGCTCGGCGTCGAGCCGGTCGAGATCGAGCGCGAGGTCCTGGATGCGCCCACGCCGGAACTCCACGTTGGCGAATCCCAGCCGCCCGGCCACCCGCGGGGCGGCCCGCCGTGCCACCTCGAGCATCTCGGGCGTCATGTCGATGCCGATGACCCGGCCAGCTGCCCCGACCACTTGGCTCGCAATGAAGCAGATCTTCCCGGTGCCGCTGCCCAGGTCGAGCACGGTCTCGCCCGATCGCAGGTGGCGCGACGGGTCGCCGCAGCCGTAGTCCCGCTCGAGCACCTCGGGCGGGATCGCAGCGAGGTAGCGCGGGTCATAGTCGACCGGACAGCAGAGCTCGGGCTCGCGAGCTGCGGCGCCGCGGGCGTAACGCTCGCGAACATTGGATTCAGTGGTGACGGTCATTCCTGGAGTCCTCCGTGGATCGAGTTACGCCCGCTGCGGGCTCGCAATGAGGCGGGCGCGAGTTTGCGCGAAGAGGGAAATTCCGAGCAGCGCGGCCGTCGCGGCGCCGAGACCCGCCACTGCGAGGCGCACGGCCCACCAGAGCGTGCGGATCTGGATCGGGCGCTTCCCGGCCGAGGCCACGGCGAGAAGCGACAACGTAGGAGCCTCCTCGGGACGCAGCACCTCCTCGTCTGCGAACAGGAGAACCCTCGTGGGCTCGCTCATTGGGCTGCCGTAGACGTCGGCAATCGGGTCCCCGGCGCTCCACAGCGAACGATTCAGCGTCACGACCGCGGGGTCGTGCGGGGCGATGAGCAGGACCTCGCGCCCCCAGACGAGGTCGGCGAGGAAGGCAGCGAGGGGCAGCAGCAGAGCGGCCACGAGGGCAGCCCAGGCCCCGCGGCGGGCCCAACGGGCGGCTGTAGCCGGCGTGTTCGCGGACATGGCGATGCTCTCGTCGCTCAGCTCTTGGCGTTGACGAAGAGGTTGAGCTTCACTTTCCAGGTGTCGCTCACCCGCCCGGCGACCTTGCTCGGGACCTCGATGCCGAAGTCGGAGAGCTTCACCTCGAACGGCGTCGAGACCCTCAGCCAGTCGCCCTTGCCGAGGCCCGCAGCCTTCGCGGCGTCGGCGGGAATCGGCTTCACCTGAGCGCGGATCGTGAGCGGCTTCGTCACGCCGTGCAGCGAGAAGTCGCCGGCTATCTCCCAACTGCCGTCGTCGAGCTTCTTCGCGGAGCGCGACACGAAGCGGAGATCGGGGTACTTCTTGGCGTCGAGCCAGTCGCCCGACTGCAGATGCTTGTTGCGCAGCTCGATGCCGGTGTCGAGCGTGGCGACTGGGACCCGCACGTCGACGCTGGCCGAGCCGGACTCGAGGTCGGCCACCACCTGGCCGGAGGCGGTGTTGGTGTGGCCGAGGATGGTCTCGAAGTCGGTCTCGGACTCGAAGGTGATGTTGCTGTTCTTATCTTCGCCACCGACGGCGAAGGTGCGCTCGGCAGCGCTGGCAGCCCCGACCTGGAGCAGGCCGGCAAGGGCGAAGGCGGGCAGGGTGATGGAACGACGTTGGATCATGGCGGGTCTCCTTGGGTACCGCCTCCGACCAAGAGCCAGTCGGGGCGGGTCGCGAGGGTCTTTGCCGATCCCCGGAGGGTGGTTACCGACCGTTTCGAGTAACCTCTCCGCCAGATGTGGCAAAGATGAGCAGCGACGTCGGCGAGGCCGCGCTCGACGATCTGCCGGACCTGATGGTCCGCTACCAGGCGGGGGACGAAGCGGCGTTCGAGGAGATCTACGGGCAGCTGGTTCGTTCGGTGCGCGGTTACCTGAGAACGCTCACCCCACCCGGGGCGGACGTGGAGGACTTGGTGCAGAACACGTTTCTCCAGATTCACCGGTCGCGACAGAGCTACCTTCCGGGGGAGCCGGTTCGACCCTGGGCCTTCGCCATCGCCCGCCATGTCGGATTGATGGCGCGGCGGACGTCCGGACGGCGGGCCCGCAACGAGGTCCAGCCGTTCGACGAGCTCCCCGAGGTCCCGACGCTCTCGCGGGCCGCCGGTGCCCTGGATCGGATCTCCCTCGGCCGGGCGCTCGGGACTCTCGCGGAGCCCGGTCGCGAGGTGGTCTGGCTACACCACGTCGAGGGCTTCTCGTTTCGCGAGATCGCTGCCGTTCAGGGGATCTCCGAGACCGCGGCGAAGGTCCGTGCGCATCGCGCGATCGTCGCTCTGCGGGGTGAGCTGAAAGAGGCTGCAGGATGATGGCACCCGACCGAGAGCCCGTTCCCGCGGCACTGCGCGCGGCGGTCCGGCGCGACTTCGCGCCGGTGACGCCGCTGGCGTCTCCATCCCGCCGCGCCCTGTTTCTCGCGCTGCCCGCGTTCATCGTGCTCGCGGCGGCCGTGCTCGTGCTGGCGCGAAGCCGAGGCCCTCTGGGCGTGATCTCGCTCGCCGGGGGTGGCGTGTCGATCCTCGAGTGGCTGGCGGGGTTCGGTCTTCTCTGGCTGGCGCTGCGCGAAGCCGTGCCCGGCCTGGGAATCGGTGCTAGCCGGGCGCTCGCCGCGCTGTCCGGTGGCGTCCTGCTCCAGATCCTCCTTGGCCTCCTGACTTGGCAACGCACCGGCGCGGGCCTCAGTGGGCCGGGCGCTCTGGCGGTCGGCAGTCAGTGTGCATCGATCGCGGGGGCGATCGGTCTGCCGCACTTGGCGATCGCGACCTGGCTCGCCTTGCGCGCGCTGCCGATCCGACCGCGCTGGTCGGGCGCCCTCGCGGGCGCCGCTGCCGGCCTGCTGGCCGACTCCATCTGGCACTTGGCCTGCGCCCGCAACGACCTCGAGCACCTGCTCGTCTGGCACTTCGGGGCGACCCTGGCCATGACGCTCCTCGGAGCCGTCTCGGGCTCCTTCTGGCCTCGTCGCTCGGGGGCCAACCCGTGACGGAGAGGACGGTCTGGGACGTGGCGATCGTCGGTGGCGGGCCGGCGGGGCTTTCGGCTGCGCTCCATCTCGCCTGGCACCGCCGCAAGGTCGTCGTCCTCGATCGCGTGTCCGGGCCCCTCTTCTTCACCCTCGAGCGGCTGTGGAATGTGCCCGGCTTCGCCGGCGCGACTGGCGCGGAGATCCAGAAGCGGCTGCGCGCCCAGGCGATCGAGCAGGGCGCGGTCGTCGAGCGCGCTTCCGTCGTCCGGGCGAGCGACGCCATCGACGCATTCCGGCTCGAAGCCGACGACGGGCGCACGTGGGACGCGCGGACCGTGCTTCTAGCGACTGGCGTCGCGCGGTTTCACCCCACCGTGGACGGCGACTTCCGGCCCTGCTTTGCCTACGCCGGCAAGGGCAACCTCTACTACTGCCCGGACTGCGAGGCCCCCGAGATTTTCGGCAAAGACACCGTGGTGCTCGCCGCGGGCTCGCCCGACTCGGCGGCGGCGATGGCCATCGGACTTACCCGCTACTCCCGACGAATGCGGGTTCTGCTGCCCCCTGGAGTCGAGCCGAGCGAGGGTCTGCGTCCCGCTCTCGCGCGCCGGGCGGTCGAGGTCGTGCACGGCACGCTCGACGCGCTCGAGGGGGAGCGACGCCGGCTCACGGCGGTGCGGCTGGCCGACGGCACCCGGCTCGAGGCCGAAGCCTTCTTCGTCTCGTCGCCAGCGCGAGGGCGTACCGACCTTGCCGAGCAGCTCGGCGTCGATCTCGCGCCGACCGCCCAGCACGTGGCTGTCGTCTCCCAGCGCGGCAACACCAACGTGCCGGGCATCTGGGTGGCCGGCGATCTGCGGCCGATGACGCAGCAGGTCGCCGTCGCCCTGGGCACCGGGAACCTCGCCGCGGTGATGATCGACCAGTACCTCCGGAAGCGCGACGTAGCGAACCGCGTCGAGGTGCCGGCCTTGGAGCCCGAAGCGTGACGAGCGGGCGCATCGGAGTCGCCGGAGCCAGCGGCAATCTCCGTGCGGCGCTGACCCGCCCGTTAGACGAGCCCACCGGAACGCCAGGAGGTCGCGAGTGAGTGAGAAAGCCGCCGCCATCGAGATCGTCCGCCGCGCCGAGGCGGACCGAACCCTTGCCGAGGCCTATCGGCGTGTCGCCGGGCCGGAGCGCGAGCCGGCGAATATCCTGGCGGTCTCCTCGCTCAACCCGCGGGCGATGGAGGATCACGCACGCCTCTACCGGGGCCTGATGTTCGGGACCTCGCCGCTCTCGCGAATGGAGCGCGAGATGGTGGCGACGGTCGTCTCCCGCACGAACGGGTGCCACTATTGAATCGAGCACCACGGACAGGCTCTCCGGGTCGAGAGTCAAGATGATGCGATGACCGACGCGGTGATGTCGGGCGACTGGCTGGGAGTCATCGAGGATCCACGTCTGCGGGCGCTCTGCGGTTTTGCCGAGAAGCTGACGCGAGATCCCGGCGCGTGCGGTGAGGGCGATCTTTCGCCACTACGGGCGCTGGACTTTTCGGATCGAGCGATCCACGACCTCACGCTCATCATCGCTTACTTCAACTTCGTCAATCGCATCGCCTCGGGACTGGCGGTCGAGCTCGAGGTTCCTCGAGCATGAGCGATCCACAGGCGGCGGGGGAGCCCGAGTCGCTCGCCGACGACACCGCGTTGGCCCGGCTGGCCGTCGAAGTGACCTCGAGCCTCCGCCTCGCGGAGGTCCTCGACACGGTGACCTCGGGGCTGGTAAACAGCCTGGGCGCGGATGCCGCCTATCTTTGGCTGGAGAGCGCGACGCCCGCTGGCCCCCTCGAGCTCGCGGCACGTGCCGGGCTCGCGCCGCCCTCGGACGCTGCCCCGGACGCGCTGGCGCGGCTCGGCCAACCGGACGAGCACCTGTGCACGAACGAGGTCGCGCACGACGGCTCGAGCGGGCCTCCCGAATGGCTGGCCGCGAACGGCATTCGAGCCGTTGCCGGCTACCCGCTGCTTTTCCGCGGCGAGCGGCTCGGGGTGCTGGCGATCTACTCGTCGCGACGCCTGACCGACGTCGCCTTCAAGCGGCTCTTCCTCTTCGCCCAACAGGCTTCGGTCGCGCTCCAGAACGCCCGCCTGTTCGCCGAGGTCTCGGCTCTGCGCGACCGGTTGAGCGCGGAGAACGCCTACCTGCGCGCCGCCGGCGAGGCCGATGGCGACGAGCTCGTCGGCGAAAGCCCGGCGATGCGCGAGGTGCTCCGGCTGGTGGGGCAGGTGGCACCGACCGAATCGAGCGTGCTGCTGGAGGGCGAGACGGGCACCGGCAAGGAGGTCGTCGCGCGGGCGATCCATCGCGGCTCGCGCCGGGCGGCCCGCGCCATGGTCAAGTTGAATTGCGGCGCGATCTCGCCGAGCCTGATCGAGAGTGAGCTCTTCGGTCACGAGCGCGGCGCCTTCACCGGCGCGACGGCGACGCGGATCGGGCGCTTCGAGCTCGCGGACGGCGGCACCCTCTTTCTCGACGAGATCGGCGAGCTGCCGCTCGAGCTGCAACCCAAGCTGCTGCGGGCGCTCCAGGAGCAGGAGATCGAGAAGGTGGGAAGCAGCCGGATGCGGCGGGTCGACGTCCGGGTCATCGCGGCGACCAACCGCAACCTGGCGGACGAGGTTCGCGCCGGACGTTTTCGCGCCGATCTCTACTACCGCCTGGCCGTCTTTCCCATTCGCCTGCCGCCGCTCAGGGAGCGGGCCGGGGACGTGCCCCGTCTGGCCGAGAGCGCGCTGGCTCGCGCCGGCCGACGTCTCCGCCGGAACCTCGAGGGCTTCACCGCCGCCTCGCTCGAGCGGCTCGCTAGATACTCGTGGCCGGGCAACGTCCGCGAGCTGATGAACGTCGTCGAGCGGGCCGCCATCCTGTCGTCGTCGGGGCTGGTCGAGCTTCCCGCGGCGCTACTGTCGGGCCGTGGCGAGGTCGTCGACGACCGGGCTCAGCCGAGGACGCTCGCCGAGGCGGAGATTCGGCATCTGCGGAGCGTTCTCGATCACGTCGGGTGGCGGATCGAGGGCCACGGCGGGGCCGCGGAGCTGCTCGATCTTCGCCCCAGCACCCTGCGCTCCCGCATGGCGGGGCACCGCCTGCGCCGCCCGGAGTGATTTGGGCGGAGCTTCGAGCAGCGGAGTGAATCGCGAAATGCAGAGGAACGACGACGCGAGCTGGATGCTCCGTTGCGAAGAGCTGGCGCGGCAGGCCGAAGCCACCGGGAACACCCCAGTCGGATCTCTCCTCGTGCTCGATGGCATGCTCCTCGCGGAGGCGGCCGAGCAGGTGCCGAACGGCGACCGGCGATTCGCCCACGCCGAGCTCCTCGCCGTCGAGGCGGCCCTGCGGGCCACCGGGCGGCGCTACCTCGAGTCGGCCACGCTCTACTCGACGGCCGAGCCGTGCATCCTCTGTGGCTACGCGATTCGCGAGGCGCGGCTGCGTCGGGTCGTCATCGGGCGTCCGTGCGGCGAGACCGGCAGCGCCTCTTCCCGATTCCCAGTTCTGGCTGCCGATGGTGTCGAACGCTGGGGTCCACCGCCGGAGGTCGTCTGGTGGCGACCGGCGACCGATCCCGGGGCGACACCGTCTCGGCCTTAGCCGGCAGCAAGAGCTCGGGAGGTCGTCGTCGACCGCCCGCGTCGCCGACGATCCATCATAGATCGAGCACGATTTCCGAGGTCCGCGCCCACGAGACGCAGGTGCACATCGCATGGCGGCGCTGGTCCTCCGTCAGGCAGAGGTCGCGATGATCGGGCTCGCCGGAGAGGACCTCCGTCGTGCACGAGGCGCACTCGCCGCGCCGGCACTCGTAGGGCGCCCAGACACCGTGGGCGAGCAGCGCGTCGAGAATCGACGTGCCCGGCGTGACCTCGAAGGTCGATCCGCTGAGCGCGAGTCGGACCTGGAGGGGCGCATCCGTGGGCTCGAAGCTGGCCCCGAAGCTTTCGAAATGGACCCGCTCGACCGGCCAGCCACGCGCCGCGGCCGCGGCGCGGACGGCGGCAATCAGCCCACGCGGACCGCACACGTAGAGGTCAACGTCGGTCGACAGCGGATCGAGGATAGCGCCGATGTCCAGGCCTCGTTGGCGACCTGCGCCGACATGACACTGGGTCTGCCCGCCGTAGTCCGGCACGGGCAGGAATCGGTCCGCGCGACGCGCGGCGTAGTGGAGCTCGAACGACCGCGAGGCGCGTGAGAGCTCCTCCATCATCGAGAAGAACGGCGTGATCCCTATGCCGCCGGCGAGGAACACCGAGTGCCGGGCCTCGCGGCGGAGAGGAAAGGCGTTGAACGGCCCGGCGCCGCGCAGCCGGTCGCCGACGCGCAGCTGGTCGTGGAGATAGACAGAGCCGCCCCGGCTGGGCGCCGTGCGCAACACGCAGATCTCGTAGCGACTGGAGTCGTGGGGCGACGAGGACAGCGAGTAGCGGCGGACGAGCCCGGCGAAGGAGAGCTCGAGGTGAGCGCCGGGGGCGAACGCGGGCAAGGCGCCGCCGTCGGGCGCGGCGAGGGCGATGCGGACGGTGTCCGAGGCGACCGGACACTTGTCGAGGACGGTCAGCTGCATGGCAGGAATCTCACGGGTTGAACGGCGACGCATCGACAAAGTCCCACGCGAACCTCCTGTTCAGCGGCGAGACGATCCACCGGCGCGGCCTGAGCTCCCACCACCGGCCGGTGCCGCCGGTCTCGCCGTCCGCCGGGCCCCCTGCGAGATCAAGACGGACGTCGCCGGTTAGCTGGAGCTGGCGGTTCGCCGCGAAGTCGACGAGGGCGAGGCCCGCGCGCGGATTGAGCGCGAGGTTGCCGAGTGTGTTGAACATGCTGTTGCCGGGATAGTCGGGGATGCGAAGCACGCCGTCCCGGTACCGGACGAAGCCGGGCTTGCCTCCGCGGTGCGAAACGTCGGCCGACCGGTCGGGATGAGCAGTGGCGACGAAGAGGGTGTCCGCGCCGGTGATCCAGGCGATCAGGTCTTCGCCGAGCGCTCGCCCCTCGCGGATGTCCGTCGTCGCCAGTGCGGGCTCTCGTTCCTCGAGCTGGCGGCGCTGGATGTACTTTGGGCACAGGGGGTTGGCCTGATCGACCGTGATCACCAGCTCGCTGCGCGCGTAGCGAATGCACCGCCCATTGACGCGCAGCCGCCGGCGAGTCGAGAGCTCGACGAACAGCACACCGAGAGGGTCGCCCTCCCGCATCCCGGCAAACGGGGGAATGCGGGAGAGCGTGCCCAGAGTGTCGTCGAGTTGCAGATACAGGGCCTTGCCGTCTTCGTCCGTGCGAGCGAATCCCTGCGGGCCGCCGAGAAAGGCAGCCCAGAGCTCGCCGTCAGCTGAAGACCCACCGAGGGCGCAATAGCGCTGCTGCCTCAGGAACAGCTTGGCGGCTGCCGGAACCCGGTCGGCGATCATCTGCCCGTTGAGGAGGGCGATGTCGCGTTCGCCGGTCCTCTCTTGGATCGCGCGTTCGCCGGAGTGGAATGGGTCACGCATGGCTGCCCTCATGGGTCTTCTCGGGGACGACGCCGTTCTGCGCCGTCAAAAGGTGAGCAGGCGATAGCCCTCGTCGAGATAGCGGGAGAGGTCGATGATGCCCGAGGTGCCGGGGATCTGCTTCTCCCGGACGAGCGTCATGCCCGCCGCCTCCACGTTCGCGGTGGCGCCGAATACGTCGGCGCAACCGCCGCAGGCCCCGACGACGGTGTCCTGGACAGCTGCGTAGAGGTCGTGAGCCGGATGGTCGAGCTTGGCGACCTCGCTGACCCAGCGAGTGCCGGCGCCCTGGAAGATCACGGCGACGTCACGACCCTTCTCTTTGAGCTCGTAGGCGACGAACATCGCGCGGGCTACAGGCTTGCGTGTTGAACATGCTGTCGTCGCCGCGCGCCGACCGCGGGCCGCTCGCCCGCTCGATCAAGAACGCGTTCAAGGCCTGGATCGAGGCGCTCTCCGCCGTCCTCGCCGATGCCGGAATCGACGAAGGGACCGCCAGCTACCGGGCCGAGCGCGCCATCGCGCTCGTGCAGGGCAGCCTGGTCTTTTCTCGAGGGATGGGCACCACGCGGCCGTTTCGCAGCTGTCTCGCCAACCTGGAGCGGGAACTGCTGAGGTCGCCATAGATCGACTAGCGAGAAGCGCGCCAGTCTCTCGCCCGCGAGATTTCGCGGCTGCCACGGCATTTCGCGGTGACGGTTCCCGGTGCGGCGATCCCGCCCAGCTAGTAAGTCCCTTCAGAACAGTGCTTTGCAGCGCTACCGGGCAGGTGCGGGAGCGGGTCCAAGGGTTGCTCTCTTGGAGAGTACGCAGCGTCGAGCTACCTCGGCGTCGCGCTCAAGGAGAGCAGCCCCATGCACCGAGGCGGCGTCGGTTCGCGAATGACTCCTGGCGAGCGGCCCCTGCCCGCTCGCGCTTCTCTACGCCGGGACTTCAGGAGAGCCGAGCCATGATGCGTCGGACATTGGATTTCAAGGGAGACTTTCGAGTGGGAACAGCCTTTTGGATTCGCCGATTTCTGTCGGTCTTCGCAGGCGCGTTCGTCGTCATCGCCGCCGTGCAGCTGCTAAAGGGACGCGACGTCGGTTACGCGACTCTCCAGGCGCTCGTCTGGGCAGCAGCCGCGGCCACGATCTTCACCACCTCCCGGATCTACCAATCCCGGCGAGGACAGCATTGCGCCATCTGCAAGGACACACCCGAGATGCAAGATGTCGGTGCGGGCCCGAAGCTTGACTAGACGCGTCGCGCTCGCTTCCCCTAGCGCCCCGCTCCGGCGATGGCCGCCATCTCCGCCGTCGTGTTCCTGAATGGGGGACTGTTCGCGGAGTGCTATCGCCCCCGAATCATCCAGCGGATTCTCTGCTCCTCCTTGGGGCGATTCGTCGGTCCACGCATTCCGCGGCGGGCCTTCGAGTCGGCTCTGCGTGAACTGTTCGGTCCCGAAACCCAGCCCGGCGAAGAGCAGCTGGCGGAGATGTGGGAGCTCGTCGGCTACAACCAGGGCCGGCGCGTCACTCACGAGGTCGGCCGCTTCGTGCTCGATCGCGTCGCCTATCGGGATCGACTCGTCGAGCCGCTGATCGCGGGAGCGGTGCCGATGCGGCTCGTCAACGGCTCGCGCGACCCCAACTCCGGGACCCATATGGCGCGGCGCTACCGTGAGCTCGTGCCGCGCGCGGACGTCGTCGACCTCGACAACATCGGCCACTGGCCGCAGATCGAGGCTCCGACGGAGACCGGCGCCGCGATCCTCGAGTTCCTCCGCGCCAACCCTTAGCGACCTCTGCTGGAAGCCTCCTACCGCGGGCCGAAGGTCCGGGTCACTCCCAGATGGAGGCCGATGTCGGCGGTGTTGTTGAAGTTGGCGACGTTCTCGGTCACGCCGAGGAAGAGAACCTGCCCCCCGACCACGCGCTTCAGACCGACGGTTAGCTGCGTCGTCTCCGAGGTGAGCTCGCCGCTCCGCAACTCTTCGAACGGGCTCTGCGAGACCGTGGCCTGGAGGAGGACGGTGGTTTTCCGGCCGAGGGCCACCTCCCAGGCGAGCATCCCGGAAAAGATCGTCTGGGCGTCGAGGTCGAAGAGCTCGTGTCGACCGAGGTGGGCAGCCCCGATCGCGAAGTGAAGGCAGTTGCCGCGGAAGTACCGCGTACCGAGGAGCTCGAGGCCCGCGTCGGCCGACCCCGAACTGCTAAGACGGTCGACCTCCCCGGTGGGGAGCTTCACGAGCCCCTCCAGCGCTAGCTCGAAGCCCGATGCGGACCGGCTGTGCAGGAGGTCGTAGCGCAACCCGATCAGTAGATCGCCCAGGCTCGTGCCCGGCGCGCTATCCAGGAGGACTTCGCGCTCGCCGGTCCGGGCATAGGCGGTGAACTGCTCGCGAGGTACCCCGAGCCGGCCGGCCTGGCCGAGGGAGAAGGCATCGTGAAAGCCCTCGATGGTCGAGTCGAAGCTGCCGCCGCCGATGTGAATCACCGGCAGAACGAGCTCCAGTTGGAGCGCGTGCCCGATGCCGCGCCGCGCGGCGATCGCCCAGCGGTCGTGCTCTCCGTCGAGGTAGAAGAGACCGCGCCCGGGCTGGTCGGGGGAGATGCTGCGGAGCTCGCTGAGCCCGAGGCCTCCGCGTTCCGCGCGTTCGTCGAGGGCGCGCTCGACCTCCTCCGAATGCGCGAACGTGTTGCCGGCGGTCAGCACGAGGTCGACCTGCCAGACTCCGTCGGCCAGGATGTCGGCCGAAACCGGGTCGAAGGCGAGGTAACCGAGGCCAGGGAGAAACTGGTCCCGGATGCGCAGCGGGCCGGTGTCGAGGAGATAGCGGTCGACCTCGGCGCGCCCCGGCGCCGTCACGACGACTAGCGCCGCGACCAGGGTCGAGCAAACCGCGAGGATTCGGCGGCGACGGCTCATCGCGAGCGCGGCCGAATGTGCAGAACCTTGAACAGGAAGGCGAGAGCCGCGAGCGGCGGCGCGACGCGCCACATGTCGGGCCAGGCTCCCTTGCCGGCGCGATCGAGGCTGGGCGCGATGTGGCGGAGCATGCGCAGCATCGGCTTGACCAGTCCTCCGCTGGTGGATCGTCGGGGCGAGCGGCCCGCCGCGACCTCCGCGAGCGCCGCCGCGAGGGCCTCGGTGTCGTTCGCCCAGTGCGCCCGGAACAGAATGGTGCCCTCGACGCCCAGGAGGTATGCGGAGTTGGGCTTGGGGCCGAGAGCGCGGTGCAGGCTGCCGTCGAGATCATCCACGGCGACCTCGAAACCGAAGCCGTGCAGATCGCGCAGCCGCCTCGCGTGCCCGAGTTTGGCGTCCATCGTCGTCGCCTGCGCAAACGCCTCTCCGGGATGGGCCTCCCGGACGTTGACCAGGACGAGGCGGATGCGGGTCCCGAACTGCCGATGGAGGCGGCGCAGTCCCGGCGCCGAGTTGTCGGTCACCGGACAGGTGCTGGAGCCGAAGATCAAGAGAGCGGGCCCGCTGTCGGCGAGGTCCGTCGATCGGAAGCGGCCTCCGCCGAGGAGTGGCAGGTCGAACTCCGGGACGCGGTCGCCCGGGGCGGGGTCTTCCGCGGCAAAGCGCATGTCGCGCATCACCAGCGACAGCGCGAGATGCTCGAAGCGATAGCGTTCTCCAGCGTCTTCCTTCGTCATCGGTGCGGCAGTCCGGGTCTGTGCGGAAGATGTCTCAACGTTCGCGGGTGTCATGGCGAAACTCCTGTCTCGAGGTCGTGTTCTGCTCACGCATCGACGTGCGCGTCGAAGTAGCGTTCGATGAGGCTGGCAAGGTAGACCGGCGTCTCCTGCATCGGGTAGTGACCGGCGTCGGTGATGAAGGCGAGCTCCGGGTTGGGGTACCAGGCGCCGAAGGTGCGGCGCAGATGCTCCTCCTGAAAACCGAGGAGATCCTGGCGGCCGCCGATGACCAGGAGCGGCGTGGCGATCTGCGCCCGACGGATCTCGTCGGAGAAGTCGGTCTCCAGCCACATCCGATAGAAGCCTTCGAGGGCCTCCTTCGACGCCGTGAGCAGGTGGCGCTCCGCCTTGTGGCGGCTCCAGCCGGCGCCGTGGCGCTGCCCGGTGAGCAGGGAGAATCCGAGCTCGGAGAGCTCCCGATGACCGATCAGGTCCCAGAGGAACTTCCGGGTAGGCTCATCGGCCGGATAGCCGTCGGCGGAGACGGGGGTCACCGCGATGAAGCTCTTCAGACGCCGGGCGCGCGAAGTCCAGTCGTCGAGCGCCATGCGCTGGGCGGCCATGCCGCTCATCGAGTGGCCGAGGAGGTGGAAGCGGTCCCAGCCCAGGCGGTCGGCGAGGCGGAAGGCATCGGCGGCGACCTGTTCGGCGGTGTAGGGCCCGGACAGGTGCCGCGAGCTGCCATAGCCCCGCAGGTCGGCGAGGGCATAGGTGTAGCGACCGAGGTCGAGGTAGGGGAGGAGCGGCTCGAAGTTCGCCGCGTCGCCCATCCAGTCGTGGAGGGCAAGGACCTTCTCGGCTCCCTGCCCGTGGATGAAGTGACCCAGGCCCTCGGTGGTCGAGACTGCGGGGTTTGAAATCGTCATGGTCCGTCGTTTCCTTTCGCTGACTGCGGGTCAAGAAACGGCCCCGCGGCGAGATCGAGGTCGAGCTTCGCCGCAGGGCCAGCGGATTGATGCGGCGGCGGCTCAGGCGGGCTGCGACCAGGCGCGACCGGCGAACATCGCGTCGACCGGCGTGTGGAAGAGGTGATTGGAGTAGTTGCTGATCGTCTTGACGGCGATGGCGAGGATGATCTCCAGCACCTGCCGCTCCTCGTAACCGGCGTCGAGGAACGCCTGCACCTGCGCCTTCGAGGGCAGGCCGCGCGTCGAGCGCATGACCTCGGTGAACTGACTCAGCGCGGCGAGCTGCGCGTCGGGGATCGTCTTCCCGTCCCGGATCGCGTCGGTGACCGCCGGCGGCACCTTGGACATCTTGTCGGCGAGCACGCTATGCGCGGCGACGCAGTAATCGCATCCGTTGCCCCGGCTGATCGTCAGGAAGACCACCTCCTGTTCGGCGGAGGTGAACCCGGAGTGCTTCCGGAAGCGCTCGTAGCCGTCGAGGTAGGTCGCGAGGAGGCCGGGCGAGCTCGCCATGCCGGTGTACATGTTGGGTACGAAACCGACCTTCGCCTTGGCCGCCTCGAGGAGGGCCTTGGCCTCGGGCTTTGCGTTGTCGAGAGTCTGGGGGGGCAGGGTCATCTTGTATTCGCTGGACATCGCGTCTCTCCTTCGGTTGTGGGCACGAGGCCCGGTGATGGTGCAGAACGAGCGTTCCAAATCAAGGCAAGAAAAAACGGCCGGCTGCCGGTCCGGCGCAGCGGAGCCCCACCGTGTCCTCTTCAGTTGCGACCTGCCATCACGCCGCCGTCCACATCGAGGACGGTGCCGGTGATCCAGCCGGCCTCCGCCGACAGTAGGAAGGCGATCGCAGCGGCGACATCCTCTGGCGTGCCGATGCGTCCGAGCGGGTGAAAGCCGTTGAAGCCCGCGAGCGCCGCCTTCACCTCGTCGCGCGGGATGAAGCTCTCGTAAACGGGCGTCTCGACGACGGCGGGCGCGACCGCGTTGACCCGGATCTTCGCCCCGGCGAGCTCCATCGCCAGATGCTGTGTCAGCGAATGCAGCGCAGCCTTGGCCATTGAGTAGGCCGACGACGGCGTGGCCTTCACCGCCTGGTGCGCCCACATCGACCCGACGTTGACGATGGCGCCGCCTTCGCCGCGGGCGAGCATCTGCCTGACGACGGCCTGAGTCAGGAAGAAGGTTCCGCGGTCGATGTCCAGGTAGCGGTCGTAGTCCTCGGGCGTGTGTTCGACGAAGGCCTTCGGCGCGAACACGCCGGCGCTGTTGACGAGAAACCGCACGGCGCCGAAATCCGCCGCAACCGTGCGCGTCAGCCTGTCGACATCGGCCGGGTTCGCGAGGTCGGCCTGGACGAACGTCGCTCCGCGAAGGCGGTCGGCAGCGGCGCGGCCTTTGACGCCGTCGCGTCCGATCAGCACGGTGGTGGCGCCGGCCCCGGCGACACGCTGCGCCACGGCGAAGCCGATCCCGCTCGCGCCGCCGCTGATGAGTACCGTCTGGTTTCTCATGCTGCCTTCGCTGGACATCGCGTCACTCCTTCGGTTGTGGGCACGCGGCCCGGAGATGGCGTAGAACGATCGTTCCAAACAAGATCAAAAAAATTAGCCGAGCCGCCGGTCCGCGTCGGCCACGATCGCCTGAAGCAGCGAGCGCTCCGGCCGGCTGCGGCTCAGAACGGCCAGCCCGATGAGTGCTGCGAGGAGGCCGCTGGCGGTCTCCTCCGGCTTCACCTGCGACGGAATCTCCCCCTCCGCCTGGCCTTTCCGGATCATCCTCAGGAAGTACTCCTCGATCTCCTTCTGGGCCTTGGCGACGATCTTGCCCGCCTCGGGGTCGTGCGCGGCCATTTCGAGCGCCGTGTTGGTCAGGAAGCAGCCGCGATTTCCGCTCTTGGCGGTCGCACCCGCCGCAAAGGCGAGCAGCAGCTGGCGGATCGCCTCGCGCGGCGCGAAGGACGACTCGAGCTCGGCGATGCGCTGCCGCCGCTGCCGGTCGTCGTACATCCGCAGCGCGGCGAGGAACAGCGCGTGCTTGTCGCGATAGACCGAGTAGAGGCTGCCGCGATGGATCCCCGTGGCCTCCACGAGCTTCTGCATCGACGTCGCTTCGTAGCCGCGGTTCCAGAAGGCGTGCATTGCCTTCTCCAGGACCTCGTCGACGTCGAACTGCTTCTCCCAGGGCATCAAATCTTCCTCCAACAAGCGCACTCTAGAGCATTTGGAACGATCGGTCAAGACCTCTCGCGGCAGCGCAGTCGGACGACTGCGTTGGAGCCCTGCCGCGCTGAGGTGGACCGTCGACACGCTCGGGGCTGGAGGATCGGCAACCCGCCCAAGATGCAGGTGAACCTCAGCTACAAGAGCGTCATCGCGCCGTTTCTTCCTCTCATGCCGGGCGCTGAAGTGGAGGCTGGCAAGGACGACCGGCTGCCGCTCGAACTCGCGTCGCTTCCGACCTGCGTCGTGCGCTTCCCGGTCGACGAGAGCAAGCCACCGTCCGCGCCGTACTACCGCATGTACGTCGATCCGGTGAGCGGTCGAGTCCGTGGCCAGCAGTACGCCTATGCCTTCGGCGCCTTGCTCGACCTCATGGGCCTGCCGCCCGGGGCGGCCGACACCGGGCCGATCACCCACGTCTTCCACGAGTGGCGGGAAGTCGCTGGGCTCCTCGTGCCGGCCGGCAATCGTCGACACCCAGCTCGGCCAGGCGCTCCGCCAGGGGGCGCTCGCCGCTCCCGATCACGCTTGCCCACGATATTTCGCGGAGGCCACGACTCGTCGTGGTGGAGCTCCCGCGCACGGCGCTCAAATCGATCCTGCAAGTATCGGCTAAACAAGGGCTTGCGGTCCTTCGACGCGGTCGCCAGAGCGGGCGCGAGGGTTGCTCTCCTGGAGCGATACGCAGCGTCGAGCTCATTCGGCGCCGTGCTCAAGGAGAGAAGCCCCATGAATCGTCTCGCCCGGAGATTCCTCGTCCTCGCCGCGATCGTTGGCTTGACGCCGGCGTACGCCCAACTCCCCAACCCCGGCCTCGTGATCGACCCGGAGCGCACCGCACTGGTCGTGACCGATCCGCAGAACGACTTCCTCTCGCCGCAGGGCGTCACCTGGGGAGTCGTCGGCAAGAGCGTCGAGGCTAACGGCACGGTCGCCAACATCGAAGCGCTGCTCAAGAGCGCCAAGACCGCGGGTCTCCCGGTGTTCGTTTCGCCCCACTACTACTACCCGAGCGATCACGGCTGGCAGTTCGAAGGCGCGCTGGAGAAGCTGATGCACGCGATCGGCATGTTCGATCGCAAGGGGCCCCTCGATCTGGGCGGCTTTCGCGGCTCGGGCGCCGACTGGCTCGAGATCTACAGGCCCTACCTCGAGGACGGCCGGACGATCGTCGCGAGCCCGCACAAGGTCTACGGCCCCGAGACCAACGATCTCGTGTTGCAGCTGCGCAAGCGTGGCATCGACAAGGTGATCCTCGCCGGCATGTCGGCGAATCTCTGCGTCGAGTCCCATCTGCGCGAGCTCCTCGAGCAGGGCTTCGAGGTGGCCGTGGTCAAGGACGCAACGGCCGCCGCGCAGGTCCCTGAGGGCGACGGCTACCAGGCCGCGCTCGTCAACTTTCGCTACCTCGCGAACGCCGTCTGGACCACAGCGGAGACGAAGGGCCTCATTGCAAAGGCGACCAGCGTAAAGCCCTGAATCTCGCGCGAGCGATCGGACGACGGGTCGCTCGCCGGTCCTTCCCTTCCGTCTGGGAGCTCTACGATGACCAACCTGACGCTGGACCTCTACACCACCGACTGGTGCCCGGATTGCCGGGTCGCCAAGGGGGTACTCCGGGAGCTCGGGGTCGACTTTCGCGAGATCGATATCGAACGCGACCCGGCGGCGGCGGAGGTCGTGATCCGCGAGAACCAGGGGAAGCGCCGCGTTCCAACGATCGCGATCGCGGGTCGCTTCTTCGGCAATCCGCCACCCGCGCAACTGAGGGCGCTGATCGCCGCCGCGAAACATGCGGCGGTTGGATTGCGCGCCTGAGCCTCGACCAAGAAACGAGCAAACCGAGGAGCCAATTCCGGCGACTCCAACCTCCGCGTCGCGTCCCTTCGCGGCCGACGCCAGAAGAAAGGAACCTACCCATGAGCCGTTTCGTCGTTCATTCGCAGGAGGCTGCCCCAGAGGAATCCCGATTCGCCCTCGCCGGAGCCAAGAGCAAGTTCGGCTTCGTTCCCAATCTGATCGGCATGCTGGCTGGCTCGCCAGCTGCCGTCGGCGGCTACCTCGGCATCGGCGAGCAGTTCGACAAGTCCTCGTTCACGCCGGCTGAGCGTCAGGTCGTGTTGCTGGCAGTGAGCTTCGAGAACTCCTGCGACTACTGCATGGCCGCGCACACGGTCGTCGCCGGTATGAGCAAGGTCCCCGCTGCGGCGGTCGAGGCCCTGCGCAACGGCGATCCGCTGCCGGACGCGCGTCTCGACGCCTTGGCGCGCTTCACCCGTGCCGTCGTCCGCGAGCGCGGTCGCGTCTCGGAGTCCGAGCTCGCCGCCTTCCTCGCCGCCGGCTTCACCCAGGCCCAAGTCCTCGAGGTGGTGCTCGGCGTCGCGATGAAGACGCTCAGCAACTACGCGAACCATTTCGCCGGTACTCCGCTCGATGCGGCCTTCGAGGCCGCGCGCTGGGGGCCCGCCCAGGTCGCGACCGTAGGCTGAGGCCACTCCACCGTCTGGCCTACGCGCTCTCCGGGTCGCGCGAGCGGCGGCCCGGATCTCATCCAGGATGGCGTCGAGGTCGGTCTCCTCGAGGTCGGGATTGACGCAGACCAGGCGCAGGGCACGCCGGCCGGCGACGGTGCCGTAGCCGATCTTCAGGCGGCCCTCGCGGTCGAGCCAGTCGCAGATCGCGGCGCTGTCGTGGCCGCGTACCGCGAAAGCAGACATTGATCGAGGGCGGATCCTCGATGAGCTCGAGCGCGTCGTTGTGGCGCCCGCTCTGAATCGAGCGGTGACCGGGGTTGAAATCGTCCTCGTGCGCCTGTCGGTGACGACCAGCCGCGCGGGATCGACGCGGCTGCGCGCGGCCGGGCGCGTGCAGGTCGGGATCGCTCCGGCCCCGGCCGTCCACCAGGTCTTTCCATTCGAGGTAGACCGCGCCCGCCATCGCCGCTTCGCCTGCCTGTCAGAGGTCTTTGCCGCACCTCTGGGATGCGTTACACGCCGATGGCTCCAACTCTCGCGGTAACCGAGTCCGGTACCGCGGCGAATAGCCAAGTGAACGCCTCGATCGGGGAACTCCCGGCGGCGAATTGGAGGGGACGATGGCACTCGAAATGGAAGTCCAGAAGGCGGATCCGGAGGGCAGGGCTTCCGCCACCCGAGATCGACGCTGGGTCCGACCGCTGCTCTTCTTCGTGGTCATGGTGGCGCTGGCGGTCGCCGCTCCGGTCCTGGGTCTCGGCCAGCGGCTGGCGGAGCTGCGTGGCTGGATCGAGGGCCTGGGTCCCTGGGGCCCGCTGGTTTTCGCCCTGGTCTACGCCGTCGCGACGGTGGCGGCGGTCCCAGCCTCACTCCTGACGATCGCGGCGGGCGCGATGTTCGGCTCGGTCCTGGGGGTCGCGACGGTCGCTCTCGGCGCCACGGCGGGCGCGGCGGCGGCGTTTGCCATCGCCCGTTGGCTGGCGCGTGACGCGGTTGCCGGCTGGCTCGCGAAGAGCGCCAAGTTCCAGAGGCTCGACGCGATGACCGAGCGGCACGGGGCGATCATCGTGGCGATCACGCGCCTGCTGCCGATCTTCCCGTTCAACCTCCTCAACTACGGCTTCGGGCTCACCCGCGTGCGCTTCGGGACCTACGTGCTCTGGTCGTTCCTCTGCATGCTGCCGGGCACGGCGCTCTACGTCGTCGGCGCCGACGCGGTGACGCGCGGCCTCGCGGAGGGCCGGGTCCCCTGGGGCTTGGTGGGGGCGCTCGCCGCGGTCGTCGTGGTCCTAGGTTTCGTCATCGGCCGGGCGCGGCGCACGCTCGCGGCGCGGGAAGAAGCGGCGGTCCCGGCGGTGCGCGGATGAGCATACCGGCCCTTACCAGCTCGCCGCACGACCGCGAGCTCGTCTCCCACGTCCACCCACCCGACTGGGTCAATCCCCGGCCTGCCGGCAAGTACCACCTGGTGGTCCTCGGAGGCGGCACCGCCGGCCTCGTGACGGCGGCCGGAGCGGCGGGGCTCGGCGCGCGGGTCGCGCTGGTCGAGCGCCACTTCATGGGAGGCGACTGCCTGAACGTCGGCTGCGTGCCTTCGAAGGCGGTCCTCGCAAGCGCGCGGGCCGCCGCGGACGTCGCTCGCGCCGGCGATCTCGGAGTGAGCGTTCGCGGTCCTGTCGTCGTCGACTTCCCGTCGGTGATGGAGCGCATGCGCGGCCTGCGCGCCGCGATCGCGCCCCACGACGGGGCCGCGCGCTTCCGTGAGCTCGGAATCGACGTCTTTCTCGGCGAAGCGCGCTTTCGCTCGGGCGATGAGGTCGAGGTCGGCGACGCCCGGCTCCGCTTCGCCCGCGCCGTCATCGCCACCGGCGGCCGGCCCGCCGTGCCGTCGATTCCGGGGCTCGCCGAGGCCGGATTCCGGACCAACGAGACGATCTTCAACTTGACCGAGCTTCCCCGGCGGCTCGCCGTCATCGGGGGTGGCCCGATCGGATGCGAGCTCGCCCAGGCCTTCGCCCGCCTTGGCGCGCAGGTGACGATCCTCCAGAAGCACGCGCAGTTTCTGCCCCGGGAGGATCGCGATGCCGCCGAGATCCTGCTCGGTACGTTCCGGGCCGCGGGCATCGGCGTACGGCTCGATTCCGAGGTTCAGCGAGTGGAGAAGAACGGAGGCGAGAGGCTCCTCCACGTGGACCGCAACGGATCGCGCGAGCGGCTCGCCGTCGATGAGATCCTCGTCGCGGTAGGCCGGCGCCCGAACGTCGAGGGCCTCGGGCTCGAGGCGGCCGGCGTTCGCTTCCGGCCGAGTGGAATCGAGATCGACGATCACCTCCTGACGACGAACCGCCGGATCTTCGCGGTGGGCGACGTGGCGTTGCCCTACCAGTTCACCCACGTCGCGGACGCGGCGGCGCGGATTGTCATCCAGAACGCGCTGTTTCCGTTCGGTCGCAAGCTCTCGTCGCTGGTCATCCCCTGGTCGACCTACACCGACCCGGAGATCGCGCACGTCGGTCTCAACGAGGCCCAGGCCAAGGAAGGGGGTCTCTCGGTCGAGACCGTGACGATTCCTTTCTCTGATGTGGACCGCGCGCGGCTCGAGGGCGCGACGGAGGGCTTCGTCCGTATCCACGCCGAGGCGGGGTCGGGCCGTATCCTCGGCGCCACGATCGTCGGCCGCGACGCCGGCGACCTCGTCTCCGAGATCAGCGTGGCGATGGCTGGCAAGCTCACGCTCGGCGCGCTCGGATCGGTGATCCACCCGTACCCGACCCGGGCCGAGGCGATACGCAAGGCCGGTGACGCTTGGAACCGGCGCCGACTGACGCCGCGGTCGAAGAGTCTGCTTCGAGGCTTCCTCTCCCTGCGGCACGGCAAGGCCGAGCCCATTTCGAGCGCGGCGAGCCCGGAGCGGACGCCGGCGCAAAAGGCCACCCCATGAACACCCCCAACTTCTCCGCCCCGGCGAACGTGCCCGGTTCCGCGCCCGTGGGCGCTGTCGAGACCACCAGCTTTCCGTACCGGATTCAGGGCAAGGTCGGCGAGGGGGCGATGGGCGTCGTCTTTCGCGCCACCGAGTCCGCGCTGGGTCGTCCAGTGGCGATCAAGTTCCTCAAGCTCGAGCCTGGTCCCGTGAACCAGCCCACTCCGGCGACGCGAGAGATGCATCTGCGCTTCCTGCAGGAGGCCCGCAGCGCGGCGGCGATCCAACACCCCGGGGCGGTGACGATCTACCGCGTCGGCCAGGAGCGCAATGTGCCCTTCATCGCCATGGAGTGGCTCGACGGGGAAACGCTCGCCGCGCGCCTTGCCAGGGTCGGGCGGCTGGGAGTCGAGGAGGCCTGCGACTTCGCGATCCAGGCGCTCGACGCCCTGCAGGCGGCACACGACGCGGGCGTCGTCCATCGCGATATCAAGCCGGCGAACCTGATGATCCTGCGGGACGGTCGGGTCAAGGTGCTCGACTTCGGGATTGCGCGCTTCCGCCGTGCCAATCTGCTCGAGACCGAGTCCGGGGTCATGCTCGGGACGCCGGCCTACGCGGCGCCCGAGCAGTTGCGGAGCGAGGAGGTGGACGCCCGCTCGGACCTCTACTCGCTCGGCATGGTGCTCTACGAAGCTCTCGCCGGTCGGCTGCCGCACAGTGCCGACAGCCTGCTCGAGCTCGCCACCAAGGTGCTGCGCGAGACGCCGACGCCCATCGAGGTGATCCGCCCCGAGCTGCCGCCGGCGTTGGTGCAGGGCCTCTCGCGCGCGCTCGCCAAGGACCGGGCGGCCCGCTGGCCGAGTGCCCGCGAGATGGCGCGCGCACTGCGTGCCGCGGCACCCCCGCGCCCGTCGCCGGCCGACGCTGCGGCCGTAGCGAGCCCGGCCTGGGAGCGGGCCAGTACGATCGCGTTGCCGCATCCCGAGTCCGGAGGGCTGGTCTACCGCGGCGTTCCGGCGCAGCTCCCGTTGGCGGTCGCGCACCTCGTCTCGTCCTGGCCGGCCCAGGCCGCACCCGCCCAGTCGGTCGAGCGCTTGCTGGCTCGCCTGCTCGACAAACCTCCTCACGCGCCTGCCTTCTCCGGAGGAGTGGCGGTCGGCAGCCGCCTTCTCCTCCTGCACGACGGACAGGTGTTGGCCGCGATCGAGCGTCGCAACGGCCGGCACGGTGCCGAGGTCTCCGAGGATCTCGGTGACAACGTGCCGGCCCAACTCCATCCGGTACCGGACGCGCTGCCGAGGCCCACGGTCCAGGTGCTCGCGGGCCTGCTCGGCACGGCGACCCTGGTCCAAGGCGGACTCGATTCCTCGATCGTGCACCTGCCTGGGCTGGCCGCGAAGCTCGCGAGCGAGCAGTTCGACGGCGTCGTCCGGGTGCACCGGGAGGGAGGCGAGGGGCGGATCGTACTCGTCGCCGGCGAGCCGGTGCTCGCCTTCTTCTCGGGGAACTGGGAGGACGTCGACCTAGAGCAGGCCTGGACCGCCTGGGTAGGCCAGTTTCCCCTCGGGATCGAGATCGAGAGGATGGCGCCGAGCCCTCTCGACCTCACCTGGAGCCTTCGACTCCGCGACCTCGAGCTCATCTGCGAGCTCTCGAGCGCGCCGAGGACGAGTCGCGGGAGCGGGAGCCTGACGTCGCGGCGGATGCCGCTGCTGACACGGCGGCTGTCGGCGCCGGCGACGACGCTGGACCTGTCTCCAGTGAGCGAAGTCGAGCCCGGAGCCGAGGGCTGGCGGGAGTCTCCCGCGGTGCGCCTCCTCGGCTGGCTCCTCACGGAAGGCGCGTCGCACTTCGCGGACGCGAAGGTCGTCACCCGCTGGAAGTACCTCGCGGAATGGCTGCCGCTCGTTCGACGGGCGAAGCTGTACACCGAGCTGCGCAAGGAGGGGCGGAGCCGCGTGGGGCGCTTCGACCTCGCGACACTCGACCGCGACGGGAAGGTGCTCCATCTCGCGAAGCGTTTCGCGAGGATCGACGCGGCGGCGTTTCGCCGCGCCCTCGCCCTGGCGATCGAAGAGAAGGAGTCGAGGATCGCGGGGGGCGACATCGGCGGCGTCATCTTCGCCGCCCCGGAGTTTCCGCCCGAGGTGATCGCGCTCTACGTCGAAGCGATCGAGAGCCACGCGAGCGGATTCCGGCGGCTGCAGGAGAACCTCACGGGGTACGCGGGGTTCGTGCGCATTGGTTCTCGGCGCGGCTTCCACCTCCTGCTCGTCGAGGAGCGTGCCGGCGGCTTCTCGCCGCTCGACGTGTGAGGACTGCCCGCCGGCCGAGTACCCTGCCCAGGCCGTTCGAGGGCGCGGTACGCGGGCGTGGTGTTGCGGTGAGGCGACGGCCACCCGGAGCGGGACCAGCACTCTGCCGGCAAATGGCCCCAAGGGGCGCTGAGATGCGTCTCTCCTGATGGGCCAGCCGCTCGCTGGCCGTGGAGCAACGTCATGAGGCCGTTCACTCGTCTGCCGGGCTTGGCAACCGCAGTACTCCTTCTCGGGCTCGACCCGGCCGCGTGGTCCCTGGCAGCCACGCCGGATGGCGGGCTACGCCCGCCGCCGGTGCCCGCCGCCACGCGTGTCGCGCAGCGTTTGGAGCGCGACCTCGAGTGGTACCGCCGCAATCTGGTCGCGGCCTATGACGCCGGCGGCCGTCGCGACCCGCGCTGGGACGTCGACGCCCGCCTCGCCCTGACCCTGGCGGCGACCATGTGGGGCCGTGACCCGCAGCGGCAGGGCAACGAGGCCGAGCGCGCCTGGCAGGCGTCGCATCGGGCGGTCACTGCCGGATGCCGTGATGGCGCGGTGCTCTACGTGCACGCGACCACCTACGGGATGACCGCGCTCGAGACTACGGCCGAGGCGGCGCGTCTACACCGCGAGGCGGCCACCGCCCTCGACGGCGCCGTCAGCGCCGGCCGCCATGCGCCTGCGCTTGCCGCCCTTGCTCACCTGCGGGCCGCCGAGGCGCTGATCGACGACGCCACGGCCCGCGGTGACGTGCGCCCGCGCGGCATCCCGGAGCAGCTCGACGCCGCGACGGCGCTCGCCACGGCGGTGGGGGAGGATCGCCATCTTCCCCACGCTCTGGCAGTCGGGCTGGTCGAGGGCCTGCTCGATGCCGGTCACCGCCTCGGCGCCGATCGGCGGGAGGACTTCGAGCCCCTCCTGGCGGCGCTGACCGCCGGCCGCCCCGCGGAGGACGCGCTACCCTCGCTGCTGCGCGCGGCGTTCCACCTCGGCTACGCCTGGGACGCCCGCGGCGGTGGTTTTGCGCCCACCGTGACTGACAACGGCTTCGCGGTCTTCGCCGATCGCGTGAAAGCGGCCGAGAGTGAGCTCGCCCGCGCCGTCGCGCTCGACCCGCTGTCGCCGGCGATCGCGCCGCTGATGATGACCGTCGAGCTCGCGCTGGGTCGCGGCCGGCCGGCAATGGAGGCCTGGTTTGGCTACGGCCTGGCCGTCGACCCGGGTAGCTTCTCGCTCTTCAGCAGCAAACTGCACTATCTCGAACCGCGGTGGCACGGGTCGGCCCAGGAGATGCTCGATTTCGGCCGCCAGGCGCTGGCGGGCCAGGCGTGGAGCGTCTACGCCCCGTTCAGCCTCGTCCTGGCGCACGCCACCCTTGCCAACGATCTCGACGACCCGGCCACCTACTGGGCCGGCAACGCCAGTGCCTGTGCCGACGTGCGGGCCGTCTACGAGCCCTACCTCGAACGTTACCCGGACGCCGCCTACGAGCGCAGCGGGTTCGCAACTCTGCTTTACCAGTGCGGCGACTTCCGAGCGGCTCACCGCGAGCTCGAGCGCCTGGGCGATGACGCCCGCATTGGCCCCTTCCTGACCCGGGCTCGCTTCGAGCACCAGCGGCTCGACGCCGCGACACGAGCCGGCGCCGCCGGCGAGGTGAAACCGTGAAGATCCCGCCTGCGACCCTCCTCGCCCTGCTCGCTGCCCTGCTCGGCGGAGCCGCCTCCGCCGCGCGTCCGCCGGACCCCGGCAAGGCGGCGAAGAAGCTCGCCAAGGAGGGGCACGCCTTCACCGTCGATGCCTTCGTGATGCAGTGTTTCCTCGATGACGCGGAGGCCGTCGAGCTCTATCTCGCCGCCGGCATGTCGCCCGACGCCGCCGACGAGAACGGCACGGCCTGCCTCCACCATGCTGCGGCCGAGACGGACGTCGAGATCCTCGACTTGCTGCTTCGCGCCGGCGCCAAGGTCGACGTGCACGAGGCCAACGGCGACACTCCGCTCTGCCATGCGGCGAAACGGGGCGGCCCGCAAACCATAGCCCACCTGCTCACGGCCCACGCGGCCGTCGATGCGGCCTGCAATTTCGGCCGTACCGCGCTGCACGTGGCTGCCGACCGCGGCGAGGCCTCGATCCTCGCCGCGCTGCTCGCTGCCGGAGCCACCGTCGACGCCCGCGAACGAAGCGAGGAGACGCCGCTGCTGATGGCCGCCGGCGAGGATTCGCTGGCCGTCGTGAAGGCGCTGCTCGCTGCCGGCGCGGCGGTCGATGCGCGCTCGCGCAGCGGCGAGACGCCGCTCCACGCGGCGGTGGGAGCGCGCAACGCCGCGATCGCCGAGGCGCTCCTCGCCGCCGGCGCGGACCCCTTGGCGCGCAACGCCGGTGGACGGTCGGCGCTGGACGAGGCGCGACAGTTCGGAGCAACGGAACTGGTGCCCCTGCTCGAACACGCTGCTGCCGCGCCCAAGGCCGCTCCGCGGGCCGCGCCACCGTTGCCGACGACCCGCGAGGGCGCCCGCGAGCAGCTCCGCCGCTTCGGCATCACGACAGCCGACGAGGACAACCTGATCGCCCGGGTCGAGGCCCGCGACGCGCGTGCCGTCGCCCTGCTGCTCGCGGCGGGAGTCGATCCCGGCGCCCGCAACGACGTCGGACGTCCCCCGCTCTGGGAGGCCATCGAGAACCAGGACCCGCCAACCGTCGCGGCGCTGATCGCCGGCGGGGCCGACGTCGATGACCCGGGACGCGCCGCGCGCAAGGAACTCGAGTCCGGCCAGAGCCTGGTGATGCTCGCTGCCGACCTCGACGACCCGGCCATCCTCGCCGCGCTCCTCGCCGCCGGCGCCGACCCCAGCCGCCGCAACATGTACGGGATCGACGCGCTGGGATCGACGGCACGCCGGGGCAAGCTCGCGCACGTCGAGCTCCTGCTCGCTGCCCACGCCGACGCCAACACCGTCGACACCGCGGGTACGCCGGTGCTCTACGCGGCGGTGCAGGGCGGCAACGTCGAGATCTTCCAGCGCATGCTGGCCGCCGGCTCGACGGTCGGTCGCCATCGCGAGTTGATGCTCGAGGCAGCCAAGTCACCCGAGATGAAGGCGGCGATCCAGGCGGCTCCCAAGGGGTCGGCCGCGCCACCCCCGAAACCGCCGCCGCCCCCCGCGTACACCTTCACCCCGGCGATCGACCTGCCGTTCGGTGCTCGACCGGTCGATGCCCGCGCGGTCTACGAAGCCCTCCTGCCGATCGCGCGGGCCTGGCAGCCCGACGCCGAGCTCACTACCCTCACCACCACCGCCCGCGGTCGTCTCGACCGCAACGGCCTCTCGTCCTTCTGGGCTGTCGACTTCTACTCGCCCTCGGCCCAGAAGGTCTATCTCCTGGCCGTCAACGCGGGCAAGGTGGTGCCGTTCGCGAACGCATCGGGCCGCCTCGGCGCACTCGAAATCCGGGCCAGCACAATCCTCGACACTGCCCGCCTGGACCGGATTGCCCAGGCGGGCGGCGGCGGGGCTCTCGCCGCACGCGGCGTTCGCCCGAGCGCGGGCCTGCAGCGAGGCTACGAGGGCGGTCTGGTCTGGTACCTCGACTATGACGACCCCGACACCGGCAAGAACGTCCTCACCGTCGTCATCGATGCGGAGAGCGGGGTAGTCATGCACGTCCTGCCCTGAGCGCCACGATCATCCGGTCCAACTTCGCTGCCGGGCCGTAGCCGGCGGGCACACCGTCGGTCGGGCTGAGCGGGTCGTCCCTGCCGCGCGGTTGGCGAGCTACTATGCTCCCGACGCTCCCGACCTCCGGTGCCGAGAGGAGTCTCCAGGATGAATGGCCGACGTGCGCACGCTTCGCTGGTGATGGCGCTGTCCATGACGCTGACCGCGGCCGCACTTGCCGATTGGCCGCCGGCGATGCCGGCCTCGACCCAGCTGACCTTGACCGTGCGTGAGACGGCGGGCGTCGCCCGCGCCGGTGAAGTGCTGAGCTCGGGCGTCCCGCTGCCGCGCTCCTACGCCATCATCTCCACCGCCAACCTGGCGATCGTCGACGGCGCAGGCACGCCGGTGCCTGCGGAGTTCCGCGTGCTGGGCCGGTGGTTCGCCGACCTCGAAGACAGTGCGGCGTCCATCCAGTGGCTGTTGGTCAGCTTTCCGGCCAGCGTGGCGGCCAACGGCGCTGCCTCCTACCGCCTGGTGGTCGACGGCTCGGTGGTCAACCCGCCGCCGCCCGTGCCGCTCACGCTCACCCAGGTGGGCAACCAGGTGACGGTCAACACCGGGGTTGCCACCTTCGTTCTGGGTGGCAATCCCCACACCCTCTTCGACGAGGTGCGTTCGGCGGGCGGAGCTCTTCTGGCCGGTGGCGGCGCGCTCGACGCGACGACCACCGCGACCTACGTCCACAACACGTTGCGGGCGGTCGAGGTGGTGTGGAGCGGTCCGCTGACGGCCGTCGTCCAGGTGCGCGGCAGCTACTCGATGCCGGCCGTCGGCGGCGGTGGACTGGGCGCCATGCGTCGCTACGTGTTTCGGGCCGGCGCGCCCGCCGCGCTGGTGCGGCACGCGCTGGCCTGGGAGGGTGCCTCGTGCCCGCTGGGCGAGATCACCTGCGGCGGCGTCAACGGCCTCCTGATCAACAGCAGCCGCGACTTGCTGGAGCTCCAGACGGCGTCGCCGTGGGCGGTGCAGGTCGTCGGCGACCGCGAGCAGGCGGCGCTGACCGCGCCACTCAGCGAGATCCACACCGCCGCGGTCCGCCAGCTCCGGCGGGTCGATCGTCTCGCCGCGCCGCAGTTCGAGGCTTACCTCGTGCCGCCGATCCATACCGACGGCGACTTTGCCGACGGCGCCATGATGGCGGCCTCGACTGCCGCTGGCGCGGTGGCGGTCGCCTTACGGGACATGCACCTCTACGAGCCGCAGTCGCTGATGCTGCAGGCCGGCAGCCTGGAGATCCACCTGGCCGACGGTGGGACCTGGTTGGGGGCTCGCCAGGGCCTGTTCGCCAACTTCGCGGTGGCGGCGCTGGCGGCGTCGCCCAGCCGTGCCACCCTCGACCGGCAGGTGTGGGCGCCGCTGAACCGGCCCCTGCGCGCTTGGCCGGGCGCCAGCTGGTGGGCGGCCAGCCAGGCGGTGGAGGAGTTTCCGGTGGGCACTCTGCCCCTCGACCTGGCGAGCTACGACACCAGGGTCCCCGCCGTCTTGGCGAAGACCGAGAGCCTGGTTCTCGCACGGGGTCTCGAGGGGTTGATGACCCGCGGCCTGTGGCCGCGCTACTGGGGCGATCCGCTGCTCTCCGACGAGATCGGCTGCGGCAACGACCCCACTCCAGCCGACGACTGGGACGACGTCTACTGGTGCACCGTCTGGGCCGACTACCACAACACCAGCGCCACCGCGGCGATCTGGGCCTTCCGCAGCGGCCAGGTGGAGTGGCTCGACCGCATCGCTGCCCCCGCCGCCTGGCGCATGCTGCATACGGTGATCCAGCAGTGCGCGCCCGGCGACGGCTTCTTCTACTGCGGCCAAGCGCCCACCGGCTACGGCGGCTATCGCTCCGACAACAACGGCTCGCACGCCTACGTCGACAACCTGCTGCTCTACTACTGGCTGACCGGCGACGAGACGGTCGTCGACACGCTGCAGCCGGGGGCGCGGACGATGCGCGCCTTCATGTGCCCGGGTCGCGGCAGCGAGCCGCCCGGCGCGATGTGCGGGCCGAACGACCTGATCGCCGATCCGTGGGCCAACCTCAACGGCCGGGTCGCCGTCCAGTGGTACCGGGTCTTCCGCTTTCTCGGCCTGGCCAGCGGCGACGGCACCTATCTGACGGACTGGCAGGGCAACGTCGGCCGCTGGTTGACCCAGTACTGGGCCCAGCCCGGCAGCGGCGTCGCTGCGCGCGGCTTCACCGTGCCCTCCGGCGGCGGCGTGTTCGACCACGTCGACGGCCCCGGCAGCTATGGCACCGACCAGCTGTGGATGGCCTCGCTCTACGATCTCGACGTCCTCGAGCGTCTGGCGGTCGACAGCCTCGACGCGCCGGTCGGTAGCCCGCCGCTCGCGCCCTCCGCCGTCGAGATCGCCTGGGCCCGCTCGCTGGCCCAGATCGGCAGTGCCACTCCGTGGAGCACCGGCACGCCGGCGGGGCCGTGGCCCAACGTCGTGTCGTTCACCTGGAGCGGCTCCCGAGTGGGTGGCACGCTCGATGCCCTCGGCGCCAACCACATCGACGCCGATGGCGACAACGTGCCCTGCGAGCTCTGCGATGACGACGGGGACGGCAACCCCGGCACCTGCGCCGACATCTGCCTCTATGACGAGGGCAAGAGCCCGCTCGGCGCCGCGCTCGCCCGCGCCGGCGACCGCGCGAGTGACCCCGCCTTGGCCGCGCTCGGTCGCCAGTTCGCGGTCTTCGGGCTCGACACGCTGGGAGTCGACCCGCAGCCGCTCAACAAGAAGATCGGCATCGGCCTCTCCCGCCTCCACGCCGCCGTCGCCCGCGCCGCGCTGGCTCCCTTCGCCTTCGCCGACGGCTTCGAGTCAGGGTCGACGGGTGCGTGGTCGGCGGACTTTCCCTAGGGTGCGGAGGGCTCGAGCTTTCCCGTCGCGGGATGGAGGTCCAGGAAACCGGTGCGGTCGAACAGCCCTTCGAGGATGCCGTCGTTGGGGTCGGCGGCTGCCAGCGAGTAGTAGCGGACCACGCCAGAGCTGCTCTGTTCGATCCAGACCTCGATTTGACTGGTGCTGAACTTCACGAGATTGGGCCAGAGGTGGCCGTTGGGCTTGGGGCCGACGATCCGTACCAGCACTTCGGCTCGCCCCGGAACAGCGCCCGAAACACAGAGGGTCTCGTCCGCGCATGCGGTCTCGAGCGCGCCCGTCCTGCTGCCTCCGATACGCACCTGGAAGCGGAAGCCGGGCAGCTGTGCGGTGCTCAACCAGGCATCGCTCGGCGGCGGCGGGGTGACCTCGAAGACAGCTTCGTCGAAGTAGGCGACTTGCTCGACCGCAAGGCTAGCCTCGAAGCGTGCGCCAAGCTCGACCCCGAAGACGCCCTCCGGCACGACCCAGGCGGTAATCCCGCGGCGCCAGACGCCGTCTGGGAAGTTGTTGTGGAACGCCACTTCCTGTCCGAAGTAGTTCGCGCAACTGGTGTCCGTGTATTGGTAGATTGTCCAGTACGCGCCGAGGCCGCCCGGTGCGCTCGACTCGACCGGCACCCGCGTAGCCCCGCCGGCGACGATCGTCTCGCCTGGCGTGACGGCGAAGCATCCCTGCGATGGACCGAAGGTGTCATTGACGGTGACGTGCTTGACGACCCTGGCCGTTCCGGCCTCCCAGCTCGACAGCTGTAGGTTGCTCCAGCCAGACAGGTCGGCGTCGAAATTGGGGTTGACGACCAGGTTGTCGGCCGAGCTGGCGCTGGCAGTCAGGCCGAGCACAACGAGCGTGCAACCGGCGCGGAGCAGACGCTGAATCGAGGGCATGAGGGTCTTCTTCCCGGGAAACCGACGACTCGAGGGTCGGGTCGGGGTTGGCCGGGGAGCCTAGCAGCACGATTTCAGAGAAGCCCGGCGGCGCGCGAGTGACGACGAAGCTGGGGTAGCGCCGAGTCAATGGGCCCTGAGCGGAGCTGCCTCGACCGCCGTCGCGCCTGGCGGGGCCGCCGACCGGCCGCACGCCCTGACGTCCGTGCGTCGGTCGCCTCGACGCACTCGCGTGCTAGCATCGCCATGCACTAGTAGGCACTCGATGCAGCAGGCCCGTCCCGGCGGCAGCTCTGCGCCACGCGGGCGACGCCCAGACCCTTCGATCGGCACGCAACCAGGGCCCTCAGACCCTTCGCCACCCCTTCGCACCCCTTCTGCATGGATCCGCAGCGCGATGAATCCCGTGTCGGCACGCTGCTCGACCAGCGCTACCGAATCCTGCGGCAGATTGGCCGCGGCGGCAGCGGGGTGGTGTTCGAGGCGCGCCACGAGGAGATGGCGCGGCACGTCGCGATCAAGGTGCTGCGCAGCGACTTGTTCCTGTCGCCCGACGCCTTCGACCGTTTCCGGCGCGAGGCGCGCGCGGCGGGCCGCCTGCGCCACGCCAACGTGGTCATCGTGTTCGACTTCGGACGCACGAGCGAGGGCGAGGCGTTCCTGGTCATGGAGCACTGCGAGGGCGGCAGTCTCGCCGACCTGCCGCGGCGTGGCGGCCAGCTCGACCTACGCGACATCGCGCGGATCTTCCGTGGCGTCGGCGCTGCGGTCGGCGCTGCCCATCGCGCCGGCATCGTCCATCGCGACTTGAAGCCGGCGAACATCCTGTTCGCTGGCGACGTGCCCAAGGTCGCCGACTTTGGCCTCGCGCGCATGCTCGAGGACGACGACGCCCAGCTCACCGGCGCCCACGCCATCGGCTCCCCGGCGTACATGAGCCCGGAGCAGTGCGCCGGTAACCAGGCAGACGAGCGCAGCGACGTCTACAGCCTGGGCGTCGTTCTCTACGAGGCGGTCACCGGGCGGCTGCCCTTCGCTGGCCCGACCATCCAGGCGACGCTGATGGCCCACCTGACGGCCACCGCCACCGACCCGGCGCAGCTGCGCACCGACCTGCCGCCGGCGGCGCGACAGGTGTTGGTCGCCGCCCTGAGCCGCGACCCGGGCGGTCGGCCGGCGACGCCCGAGGAGCTGACGGACGGCTTCGCGGCGGCGATCGAGCCGCGCCCCGCCGGCCGCGGCAACACGCCGCGCATCCGGCGCACCAGCACCAGCCTGCCGATCGTTCCCGTCGGCCGCCAGGCGGAGCTGTCGCGCCTGGTCAACCAGTTCGAGGGCGCACGCGCCGGCCGTGGCGCGTTGGTCACCATCGCCGGCGAGCCCGGCCTCGGCAAGACGACCCTGGTCAACGCCTTCCTCGACCAGGTTCACGCCGCCTTCCCCGAGGTGCTCACCGCCGTCGGTCGCTGCTCGGAGTACTTCGGCTCGACGGAGGCGTATCTGCCGTTCCTCGACGCCCTGGGCAGCCTGCTCGCGGGCGGCGAGCGGGCGCGGGCCGAGCGCGTCATCCGCAGCTTCGCGCCGAGCTGGGCGGGGCACCTCCCGGTGCTCGCCCCGAGCGGCCCGCCGTCGCTGCCCGACGGCAGCGCCCGGCTGCGCGACCGCATGCCGCGCGAGCTCGCCGACGCCCTGCTCGCCCTAGTCAGCGAGACGCCGATGGTCCTGGTGCTCGAGGACTTGCACTGGGCCGACGCCGCGAGCATCGACCTGCTCGGCTACCTGGCGCCCCGCCTGGCCCGCTGGCGCCTGCTGGTGGTGGTCACCTACCGCCCCGAGGACGTCGCCGTCAGCGGCCATCCGCTGCGTCACGTGATGCGCAAGCTGGTGCCGCCGGGGGCGGCCGGCGAGATCATCCCGCGGCAGTTCGGCCATGCCGAGATCGCCCTCTACCTGCAGCGTGAGCTCCAGGCGACGGCGCCGCCGGAGCTCCTGGCCTTCCTTGCCCGGGCGACGGAAGGCAACCCGCTGTTCGTCGTCAACACCGTCAACCACCTGCTGCAGACCGGGGCCGTCCTGCGGGTGCAGGACGACCTGGTGCTGCTGTCGCCCCTGGCCGAGCTCGAGGAGGCGGTGCCGAAGGGGTTGATGGGGGTCATCGAGGAGAAGATCGAGCGCCTGAGCGAGGAGGACCGCCGTCTGCTGCAGGCCGCGAGCGTGCAGGGCGACACCTTCGAGGCGGCGGTGGTGGCGCGCCTCCTGGCGAGCGACGAGCTGGCGGTCGAGGAGCGACTGGGGCAGGTGGCACGGGCTCATCGCCTGGTCGAGCCGGTCGGCGAGATCGACTTCCCGACCGGCTCGACGTCGACCCGCTTCCGCTTCGTGCACTCGCTTTACCAGAACGCCCTCTATGCCTCGCTGCTCGGCCGGCGGCGGGCGGTCTGGCACGGTGAGGTGGCGGCGGCCCTGGTCGCCCTCTACGGTCGCTACCGCGATCCGGTGCTGGTGCCGCTGGCCGTCCACTACGAGCGGGCCCGCGACCTCGACCGCGCCATCGACACCAACATCGCCGCCGCCGAGGTGGTGGCGCGGGGCAACCCTCGCGACGCCCGGCCGCTGCTCGAGAAGGCGCTCGAGATGGCCGCGCGCCTGGACGGGGAGGCTCGCAGCGCGCGCCGTGCCGAGCTGCTCATCCGTCTCGGCAGGCACGACGCCGAGACCGCCGAGCTGGTGGGTGACGTCGCGCTCTACGACCGCGCCGAGCGCGCCGTCTCCGAGGCGCTCGAGCTGGTACCGGGATCGGCCGAGGCGCGCACCATCCTCGGCCTCGTCCACCTCGAACGCGGCCAGAACGAAGAGGCCTTTGCCGACTTCGAGCGCGTGATCCAGGAGTCGCCGCGCCACGGCCCGGCATGGGACGGCCTGTCCTACCTGTTCAAGAATACCGGGCTTTGGCCGGAGGCGCTGACCGCCTGCGACCGCGCCGCGGCGCTCGACAGTCGCTTCGCCCACTCGATCCGCCGCCTGTCGACGTTGATCTTCGAAGGTCGGATCGGCGAGGCGCTGGTCGAGGCCAACGCCCTGGTGGCGCTGCGGCCACGCTTCTCGCACTACAACTACTGGAAGGGCATCGTCGAGTTTTACGTCGGCGACATCACGTCCTGCCGGGCGTGGGTCGAACGCGGCTACGAGTTCGACACCGAGGATCAGATCGGCCAGGGCGTGCTGGCGTTCGTCCTCGCCTGGCAGGGCGAGACCGCCCGCGCCCGCGAGCTGTTGACCGCCGCCGAGCAGGGCGCCGGTGCCGACGGCACCTTCACCTACTGGATCGCCAACGTCTATGCGGTGCTCGGCGAGACCCGTCAGGCGGTGGCCTGGATCCGCCGCGCCGTCGAGCTGGGGTATTGGAACGCGCCGTGGATCGCCAAGGACAGCGCCATCGACTCGCTGCGCGGCGACCCGCAGTTCGAAGCCTGTCTGGCGGCGGTCACCGAGCGGCAGCGCGAGTTCGCCGAAGCCGTGCGTCCGCGCTGGGCGGCACTGCTGGCGGTGGGCTCGTAGGGAAGAGGGGCCAGGCGGGGTCAGGGCGAGCACGAAGCCGCGCCTTGACACGAACGCATCGCCGCATCACGATGTCGTCATGCGTACAACGCTAACACTCGACGACGATGTGGCAGCTGCCGCCCGGAGCCTGGCTCGGCAGCAGGATCGCTCTCTGGGGGATGTGATTTCCGAGCTCGTCCGGCGTGGGCTCGAACCGCGGCAAGGGGTTGCCGAGCGGAGTGGTTTCCCGGTTTTCGAGGTGGCGCCGGGGGCGCCGCCCATCACCTCGGAGATGGTGGCGAAGGCGCTGGAAGATCTCGGTTGATCCATCTCCTCGACGTCAACCTGCTGGTAGCTCTTGCTTGGCCGAGTCATGTGCACCACACGGTGGCCCATGCCTGGTTTGCCGAGGCCGCAACTGCTGGCTGGGCAACCTGCCCTCTGACCGAGAGCGGCTTCGTCCGTGTCTCGTCGAACCAGCGTGTGATTCCGGAGGCCCGTGCGCCACAGGAGGCGCTGGCCCTGCTGCGCCGTATCGTCGAGATGCCAGGGCACTGCTTCTGGTCGGATGACGTCTCAGTGGCCAGCGCCCGCGAAGTGGCTCGCGAGCGGATCCATGGCTACCGCCAGGTGTCCGATGCGCACCTGTTGGCGGTTGCGCTGCGTCACGGCGGAGCGTTGGCGACCTTCGACCGCGGGATTCGCTACCTGACGCCGGCCGGGTTCGACGCCGAGCGGGTGGTCGTGATCTTGCTCTGAAGGCGCCGGCCCTCAGTCATAGGCGCCATCGGCGTACCAGGCGCCGCTCTGGCAGTCGCGGAAGACGCGCACCAGGGCGCCGTCGGCGATTTCGAGATCCCAGTACTCGCGCACCACGGGGGTGCCGGACCACCAGCCCTCCTCGAGTAGCCAGGGGCCTGAGGCGACGCGCACCAAGCCTTCGATCTGGGGGTTGCGCTGGCCCGTCTCGCCACGACGGGAGTCGACCGGTCGGGATCGTCGCTCGCTCGCCTGGTAGTCGGGCGTCGACGGCTCTGCCACGTAGCTGCCCGGGTCGCCGCTCGCGGCCCGCAGGCTGCGTAGGCTGCGTGGTCGTTGCAGTGCGGTGGTGGTGCCGTCGTCGACGATCACTTCGAGTGGCAGCGGGGGCCGCAGCACGCGGATGGCCATCAGCCCGCGCGCCGAGGTCGTTGGCGGTGAGGTGAGCGGCGGGGCCGGGGGCAGGAAGGGCACCAACCGTGTCGCCTCCGGGCGATGACTGTCGGCTTCGCGCGGCGAGCCCACGCGGCCGGGACCGAGCAGGGCGAAGAGGCGGGCAAGGGTGGTGGCGAGGCGGTCTGGGGAAAGCGCGGTGGGCCCGAACAGCGCGAGCTGGGCGGCGGCCGGGGCGCCCGGGTGGGCGGTGAAGGTGAAGCCGATCACCGGCGCTCCCGGCGGGCGGGCGTCGAGGTCGAGGTGGACGAGGGTGAGGAGGGTCTTCGTCTCGCGGGTCGGTGCCGGCAGGGTGATGGCGCGGGTGTCGAAGCCGTCGGGCTCGAGGCGGAGCTCGAGCTCGAGTCGCAGGCAGCCGAAGCCGCGTGCCGCGAGGCGGGCGAGCAGACGGTCGAGGGCGGCGCGGGCGACGAAGAGAAAGGGCTCGAGGGTGAGGAGCGGCCATTCGAGGGTCAGCCCCTCGTGCAATGCCAGATGGGGCGTTCGCGGGGTGAGCGGTCGGGGGTCGAGGCCGCGGGCGGCACCGAGGAGGGCGGCACCCGACGCTCCCAGGCGGGCGTGGACCTCGGCGGCGGGGAGACGGGCGAGGTCGCCGATGGTGAGGATCCCCCAAGCGGCCAAGGTCTGGGCGAGCGCGAGCTCGGGAGCCAGACGGGAGAGGGGCAGTGGGGCCAGGAACGCCGTCTCCTCGCCCACCGGCACGATGCGCGGGGAGGCGGGAAGGGTGGCGGCGAGGCGGGCGGCCAGCTTGCTGGTGGCGATGCCGACGCCGGCCGGCAGGGCGATGCGGGCGCTGGCGTCGACCAGGGCCTGGCCGATGGCGCGCTCGGGGTCGGGCTCGTCGGTGTTGCCCGTGCCGCCAATGGCGGTTGTTCCGGTCGCCGGTCGGCGGCTGCGGTGGCGGCGCTCGAGGCCGGCGAGGTCGAGGTAGACGACGCCGGGCTCGGCGTCCTCGATGCGTGGGGAGATGCTCTCGGCGACCTCGAGCAGCGCCTCCTGGGCGGTGCGTTCACAGAGCGGGTCCAAGGGACGGGCCAGGAGCTTGGGCAGCAGCGCTCGCGCCTGGGCGAGGGTCTGTCCCGGGCGGATGCCGGCCCGGCGGGCGACGCGCGTCGCCGCCACCACCCGTGCCGCCGGCCCGTTGCCGGCGCAGACGGCGACGGCATCCCCGACCAGCTCGGGCTCGGCGCGCAGGCGCGCGGCGAGGGGGAAGAGCGGGACCACCAGACAGGCGAGACGCATGGCATGTGCGAGGTCAGCGCGAAAGGGCGACCAGCGCCCGGGGCGCCTGCGCCCGCCAGCCGTTGCGGGCGGTGGCGGAGGCGGGACCGGTACCATGGTGAGGTGGCTGCGGTGGCTGACAGGGGGACTCCGGCCGCTGCCGTCGGTTGCTGGAGTCGGCCGCGACCTCGTCAGACGCGATCTCGTCAGACGCGATCGGGCGCCGCTCCGCGTGACCGGGCGCCGCCACGACCAGCATGGCGGGGTCGAGCAGCTCCGGCGCGGCGAAGCGCAGCCTGGCGGTCGGGCCCGCGGCCGTCGCCAGCTCGTTGCCCCGGGCCTTGGCGAGAGCCATCGTCGTCGCCAGGCCACCGAGCAGGCGACTGCCGGCGCCCAGCCAGACCGGCCGCTCGCCGCGGGTGGTCAGCACCACGTCGGCGGCGGTGCCGCTCACCCGGTAGGGGCTCGCCACCAGCACCACCGCGCCGTGGCTGGCGGCGGCGCGGGCGAGGCGCAGCCAGCCCGCCTCGACGCCGCGGCCACCCGGGATCGGCGGCATGCCGAGATCGAGCACGGCGCACGGAAAGCCGCCCTGGAGGATCGCCTCGGTGGCCGCCAGTGCCTGCTTCAACCGTGCCGGTCGCACCCAGAGGAGGCGCTCGAGGTCGATGCCCAGAGCAGCCGCGGCCCGCGGGTCGAGGCCGTCGCCGAGGTCGACCAGCGCCGCCACGTCGCCGGCGCGGGTGACGGCGGCGAGCACGGTGAGGATGGTGGTGGTACGGCCGCTCGCCGCCCGGCCGACGAGCTCGGTCAGCCGCCCGCGAGGCAGGCCGCCACCGAGCAACCGGTCGAGAGCGGCGAGCGACGTCGGCTGGGGCTCACCCTGCGGATGATCGCCCCGACGACGCAGCAGCTCGCGGCCGCTGACCAGCGTGGCGGCGAGCGCGGTGGCACGCTCGGCGCGCGAGAGTATCGGGGGGAGGCGCGGGCCCCGAGACGCTGACGGGTACTCCGGATCCGCCTCGTTGACGTCCTCGAGCTCGGGATGCACATGCTCGACCAGCCAACTCGGATCGGCGAGCGCGACGGAGGCCAGCGACAGAGCGAGGGACGACACGGCACCAACTCCTCTCGGCCCGGAGGTGGGCTGAGGGAGTCAGTATAGCGTAAACAAGGCGTAAGTGACTTGGCGACGTGCGGCCGCCATTCACATCGCCGCAAATTCGGTTCTGGGCCTGGAGCCATTCACTGGGGCTTTGCCGCTCGAAGGAAGTTGCAAGGGAACGCAGTCCGGTCGACAAGGTTCTCTTCCAGGCGGCTGGCAGCGAGCTCCCAGGTCTTGCGGATCTGATTGTGCTGATCAAGGGCCGTGATGACCCAGGGTCGATTGACGAGTCGGTTCGCTACGATCCAGTAGTGACCATTGCGATCACATCGGTCGAGGATTCTCACCGACAGCTCCCAGTCCGCTCCGTCAGAACAACTGAAGTCAACGCCCTCGCGTGTCTGGTGTGCTACACCCGAGTGCACACATGGCCCCTCGCGGGCACCTGCGCGCAGAGAGAAGCGCAAGTCTTGCGCCTGAAAGCAGTCGTCTGATTCGACCAGTCCATAGTCAATCTGATCCAACAAATAACACTCGCTCAGCTCAGCCTGGCCTGGGCCATCGACCGCGATGTGGACGTCGTCTGGACCAAAATCCTCGGCCGACACGACTGCATAGTAGACGGTGCCCGCGCTCAGGTTTACCGTGAGGGTTGGGGATCGAGAGGTGTCGGCAGCGGCGATCAGTCGATTGAGTGGGCGGCTGAGCTTGAACTGATCGGTGTATAGAAACAGCTGGCTCGCGACCGGATCGTAACTCCATCTCGCCGATACCCTGTAAAGGCCGCTCCGTTCGACGAAGAAACCGATCGAGGTCTCGCGCTCCAGATGGCGTTGCAGACCGTCGAGCGTACTCAGCGGAGGGTGCCATGTCCCCCCGTTCCTGGCCGGCCACCAGGCGAGGGCGGGGATTTCTGCCAGTGCCAACGTGCCCAGACAGACCGCAAGTGCGATGCCCCGAGCTCGGCCGTTCATCTTTTTTCGTCCCTGTTAGAGCATGGTGAGCGACTGGACACCATGAGCCACTTCGGGCGGCCTGACGGCCGCCATCGGTCGAGATGGCAGGTGTGAGGTGAGGCGGCCCGCCGTGCCGCCTTCGCCTCAGCTGGCCAGGCGCTCCCAGGCGGAGTCGGGGGCGTCGAGGGCGACGGCGAGGCCGCCGTCGGAGCCGGCGAAGACGGGGTCGTCGACCACCCGCACGCGGCCGCCGCCGACGTCGGCGAGGACGCGCTCGAGGGCTTGCGGCAGGCCCTGGATGAGCGACGTGCCGCCGGCGAGGAGGACGTTGTTGCGCACCCGTTCCTGGTACTCGGGGGCGACCTTCGACAGCAGATCGAGCATGGTCTCGGCGAGCGGCGGCAGGAGCGCCTCGCAGGCGGTCTTCATCTCGTTGGTGATGTCGATCTCGGTGGGCTTGCCGTTGACCGGCACCGTCACCTTGATCGGGCCCTTGGGCGGCTTGCCGACGTAGCTGTGCTTTTCCTTCCAGCCGCGCACCATGTGGATCGAGAACTGGGCGTCCGGGTAGCGCTCGCGCACCTGCCGTGACAGCTGATCGTCGATCCAGTCGCCGGCGTTGATCAGGCTGCGCTGTTCTTCGTCGGTTGGATAACGGCCGCTCATCACGCAGAAGTCGGCGGTGCCGGCGCCGATGTCGATGATCATGGCGTGGAGCAGGGTCTCGGTGCCGTAGGCGACGGCGAACGGCTCGGAGACGATCATCAGGCTGTCGACGAGGTCGCGCATGGCGTTGCGCAGGTGCTGCTTGTTGACCCGCATCGCTTCGGCCGGGACGCCGACGACGGCGCGGATCTGGGTGCCGTTGCGCTCGTCGGCGGGGACGCCGGTGGCGAGCTCGAGGAGGTGGCGGATGAGCTCACGGACGGCGGAGGCCTCCTTCTCCGAGCCCTCCTTGATCAGGCCCTGCTCGAGCGGCCGGCGGAGGTCGAGCATCGGCCGGTTCTCGAGCGCGTCCTCGCCGATCAGCACCTTCTTCTTGAGCACCTTGCGGGCCACCATGTCGACCGGCCAGCCGACGTAGCTGGCGACCACGTGGCGGGCGCCGGAGGAGGCGCTGACGGAGCTGCGCGACGTGCCGAGGTCGATGCCGACGTGGACGACGCCGTTCTTCTTCTCGGGTCCTGGCTTGTCGGGCTTGTCGGTCTTCTCGGACATGGCGTTTCTCCCTGCTCGTGGGTTACGAGCCAGTGACTGCGGTGGTCGCCAGGAGCGGCGACGGAGGCGACGGGGGCAGGCTCGGCGCGGTGGGCGGCGTGCCGCGTTGCGTGGTGTAACGGGTGACGCCGGCGGCCAGCGCTTCGGCGATCTGTTGGCGGTACTCCGGCGTCGCCAGGAGGCGAGTCTCGGCCTCGTTCGACAGGCACGACACCTCGGCGAGGATCGCCGGCACCTCGGTGGCGACGAGGACGACGAAGGGCGCCGACTTGATGCCGCGGTCGGCGAGCTGCGGGTTGCTGTGGCGCAGCGAGCGGTAGAGCGCGGCCTGGACGGCGGTCGCCAGGTGGCGCGACTCTTCCTGCCGGGCGTCGGCGTAGATGCCGTCGACCAGGCTCCGGAAGTCGGCCAGGGAGTAGCCCGAGTCGCGGTTCTCGCTGGCTGCCAGCTGGTTCAGGAAAGGGTCGTCGGTCGGTCCCAGGTAGTAGGTCTCGATGCCGCGGACCTGGCGCTCCGAGATCCAGTTGACGTGGATCGACAGGAAGAGGTCGGCCGCCGAGGACTTGGCGACCTGGGCGCGTTCGACGAGCGACAGCTTGTGGTCGTCCTCGCGCGTCAACACGACCTCGAAGCCGGCCAGCTCGAGCTGCAGGCGCAGGCGCTGCGCGATGTCGAGGGTGACGGACTTCTCGGTCAGCCCGGGGGCGACGGTGCCGAGGTCGATGCCGCCATGCCCGGCGTCGACGACGATGCGGTGGACGCCCAGCTGCAGCGTCGCGCGGTCGAACGCTGGCGGCCGGACGGGGGCACCGCCGACGGCGATGGCGGCGATGGCGGCGGTATCTGACGGCTCGGGCGCGGTGGCGTCACTCAGCCAGGCGGGTGCGGGCGGCGAGGTCGCGGCCTGCGCTCCCGGCTGGCTGGTGGCGCGGAGCACGCTGACGTAGGCCGAGGCGCCGATGGTGCACAGGCCGACGGCGAGAAGGGCGATCAACTGCGGGCGGAGGCGCGGGCGCCAGCGGCTGACGAGGCCGGGAGGCGGCGCGTTGCGGATGATCTCGACGTTTTCGCGCAGGGCTCCATCGAGGAGCCTGCGCTTGGTGCGATCGAGGGAGCCGCTCATGGCCAGACTTGCGTTTGCCTTGCCGCGTTTGCCCTGGGGGGCGAAGTTGGACTTGGAATGCTAGCACGCTGGGCGGCCGGGGGGGCTGCGGCCGCGGCCGCGTTCTCAAGCGGTGGCGATGGCAACCGATTGCTGGCGTCGTCGCCGACGCCACCAGCGGACGGTCAGCCCGAGGGCAATCAGAACCATGGCGACGGCGACGAACGGCAGCAGCACCGCGAGCACGGCGAGGATCACGGCGCCGACCAGCTCGCCGGTGGCGACGACCGGGTTGGCGAGGCCGGCGGTGGTGGCGCCCGAGATCGCCCGGGTGACGACCGTCGCCCCCTGGACCGTGCCGGCGACGCCCCCGCCGACGATCACGGCCAAGGCCCAGCGGGTCAGGGGGTCGACGCCGGTGACCACCGAAGCGGTGAGGAGGACCCCGGCGGTGACCGCGGCCGGCGTCGCCAGGCCGTCGAGCGCGTGGTCGAGCCACGGCACGTAGTAGGCGACGACCTCGAGGCCGGTGGCGATGGCGAGAGCGATCAGTGCCGGTGTGCTGGCGAGCCAGGCGAGGCCAGGATTCGGCGCCACCCACTCGGCACGGAAGGCGAGCGAGAGCGCGAGCAGTGGCACGAAGACGCGGAAGCCGCTCGCCGCGGCGAGGCCGATGCCAATGGCCAGGCTGATCAGGGTTTCCATCGTGTCTCCTTCCGGCGTCGTCGTCGCGCCGCGTACACCTCTGTGGTTCTTACGCGAGGTCGTCGCGGCCTATTCTGCCCGTCCCTGAGGGCTTGGCGAAAGCCGTGGCGCTGGTAAACTTGAACGGCTGTTCAAATTCTTCTCCGGCGACGCGCCAGGGAGCTCCCATGTCCGAGACGTTCGAGAGCCTGATTGCCCGCTGGGAGGGCGACGCCGTGGTGGTTCGCCATGATGCGCCGACCGGCACCTGGATGTTCATCGCCCTGCACGACGCCTCGCGGCGGATGGCCTCGGGTGGCACGCGGATGAAGACCTACGAGCAGCCCGCCGACGGCCTCCTCGATGCCATGCGTCTGGCTGCCGGCATGACCTCGAAATGGGCGGGCGTCGACTTCGACTTCGGCGGTGGCAAGGCCGTGCTGGCCGTGCCGCGGCCGCTGGTCGGCGCCGAGCGCGAGGGGCTCCTCGGCCGGTACGGACGGCTGGTCGAGTCGCTGCGTGGGGTCTTCGGCACCGGCCAGGACCTCGGCACGACACCGGCCGACATGTTGGCGATCGGCCGTGAGACGCGCTTCGTCCACGGTATCGACGCCGCCCATGGGACCACCGAGGATCCCGGGCCCTTCACCGCCGAAGGCGTGTTTGCCGGTTTGCGGAGCGCGGTCCGGCAGGCCTTCGGGAGTGACGACCTCGCTGGCCGGACGGTACTGGTGCAGGGCGTCGGTGGTGTCGGTGGCCCCCTGGCCCGCATGCTGGCAGCCGCCGGCGCTGGGGTGTTGGTGAGCGACCTCGACGAGGCGCGGGCGGCCACCCTGGCGGCGGAAGTCGTCGGCAGTGTCGTGCCGGTCGACGCCATGCTGGGCACCGTTTGTGACGTCCTCGCGCCGTGCGCCACCGGTGGCCTGTTCGACGCCGAGTCGATTCCCCGGCTGGGCTGCCGGGTGATCGCCGGCTCGGCCAACAACCAGCTACGCGAGAGCGCCGACGCCGAGCGGCTGGCGGCGCGCGGCATCCTTTACGCGCCGGACTACATCATCAACGCCGGGGGCGCGATCGCCCTCTCGCTGCCGACCCTGGGAGTCACCGACCGCGCGGCGCGCCTGGCTCGTGTGCGCGAGATCGGCCCGACGCTCGACGCCATCTTCGCCGAGGCGGCGGCCAACCGCGAGTCGCCACTGCGGGCGGCCGAACGGCGGGTCGAACGGGTACTCGCCCGTCGACGGGCGGTCTCGGCAACGGTTCAGCCGCAGCCCGTCGCGGTCTGAACGCCTGCGCTCTCGGGTGGTGGTGCCGCCACCGCCGAGTGGCAAGGGCACTGCCACCCTCCTGGTACAGTCGTCAGCAATGACTCTGATCGAGCCTCTGCTGCGACGCGAGCTGGTCCTGGTGACCGGCAAGGGTGGCGTCGGCAAGACCCTGCTGACGGCGGTCATCGGCGTCGCCCTCGCCCGCCGCGGTCGCCGGGTGCTCGCCGTCGAGGTCGACCCGCGCGAGAACCTGCACCAGATGCTCGACGTGCCGCCCTCGGGCGGTGAGATCGTTGCCACGCCGCATGGCGTCGCGATCCAGAACCTGCAGCCGCGCGACGTCGTCGACGCCATCGTCCGCGAGCGGGTGAAGCTCGGCTTCGTGGTGCGTCGGGTGCTGTCGAGCGCCGTCTATCAGAGCTTCACCGAGGGGGCGCCCGGGCTCAAGGAGATGGCGATCCTGGCGCACGCCGCCATGCTGGTGCGCGGCGCGAGCGCGGGCTGGGATCCGCGCACCGGTCGCGGACTCGGCAAACCGCAGTTCGACACCGTGGTGATCGACGCTCCGGCGACCGGCCACGGCCTGTCCCTGCTGCGCGCTCCCGGGTTGGTCGCCGAGGCGATCAAGGGCGGACCGTTCGGCGACCTGGCGGGCGAGCTGGCGCGGTTCGTCGACGATGCCGCCACCACCGGCGTCGTGATCGTCACCCAGGCGGAGGAGCTGCCGGTCGAGGAGGCACTCGACACCCGGCGGGCGCTGGCCGAGCTCGGCCGCCAACCGGACCTGTTGGTGGTCAACGGGGTCTACCCGCCGGCGCCGGAAGGAATTCCAGCGAGCGCCGACGCCTGGCTGGCGCCCGCGGCTTCCCGTGAGCTACCGCTCGGCGACGACGCTCTGTTCGCCCTCTGGCGTGATCGCCGCGCGGTCAACAGCCTCGAGCTCGCTCGTCTGACCGCGGACTGGCCCGAGCCCTGGGTCGAGCTGCCGCTGTTGCCCCTGCCGCCCGGACCCGAGCTGGTGCACGAGCTTCTGACGCGCCTGGATCCCGGCCAGAGTCCCGGCCACCAGCCGGCTGAACGTGCCGGGAAGGGACGGTCGCGGTGAGCAAGGGCGTCCCTCGGCGCTGGGACACCGCGGGCTGGCCGCCGCTCGTGATCGTCGTTGGCGGCGGTGGCGTCGGCAAGACGACGCTCGCTGCCGCGCTGGCGTTGCGCTCGGCGCAGTCAGGCACCGATACCCTGGTGATGACCTTCGACCCCTCGCTGCGACTCAAGGACGCCCTCGGCGTCGGTGAAGCGGAGGCGCGACGTGACGAGGTGACGGTGCCTCTCGCGGGGCTCGGCGGGCGGGGGAGCGGGACCCTCGCCGCCAGCCTGCTCGACGCGCGGCGTACGTTCGACGGTCTGATCGAACGCCATGCTCCGGATCCCGCGGCGCGGCAACGTATCCTCGGCAACCGCTACTACCAGCAGCTGGCCGGCTCGCTGGCCGGCATCCTCGAGTACATGGCGGTCGAGCGGCTGTTCGAGGTTTCGACCTCGAGGCCCTACGGCCGGATCATCCTCGACACCCCGCCGACCCGGCAGGCACTCGACTTCCTGGAGGCGCCGCAGCGCATCGTCGGCTTCCTCGACAGCGGAGCGCTCCGCATTGCCTTGAAGCCGTGGTTCGACGAGCGCGGGCACCTGCGCGCCACCCGCCGCCTGGGGCCGCTCGGTCGTGGCCTCGAGGGCTTCCTCGATCGCGTGGTCGGTCTCGACCTGCTGCGCGACATGGGCGAGTTCTTCCAGGCGTTCGCGCCGCTGTTCGACGGCTTTCGGGCGCGGGCGCGGCGGGTCGAAGCGCTGCTGCGCTCGGCGGAGACACAGTTCGTGCTGGTCAGTGGACCGGGCGAGGGACGCATCCCCGACACGTTGTTCTTTGCTCGACGGCTCGAGGAGGCCGGGATGCATCTCGGCCCGATTGTCGTCAACCGTCTCCATCCACGGTTCGCGGCCGCTGCGGAGACGCTGGCCAATCCCCGCCATGGGGCGGGAGATGTCGACGGCCGGACGCTACTGGCCTGGCTCGGCGAGCGCGACGCCCGCGGCCTGACCGCCCTGCGCGCGCTCCTGCCGCCCGAGCGCCCGCTGGTGGCGCTGCCGCTCCTGCCGGGCGAACCGTCGGACCTCGCTGGCTTGGACGCGGTGGGGCGGCGGTTCGAGCTGGCGCTCGCTTCCTCCTGACTGGCTTGCCGCAGTTTGCGCCGCGGCGCGGCAATTGCCGCACTGCGGCGCCTTGACACGTTTTGCCGCACTGCGGTAATCTGTTCCTGATGACGCCGCACTGCGGCACGATGCTGCGGGCAAAGACACGCCGCGGGTCGACGTCGAGCGGCCGCGCCTGATTCTGGGACTGGCCTGAACGAAGGGAGCCAACGTGATCCGACTGATCAAGCGCTACGAGAGCCGGAAGCTCTACGACACCGAGGAGAGCCGCTATGTCTCGCTCGAGGAGATTGCCGGCTGGGTTCGCCAGGGGCAGGAAATCCGGGTGCTCGACAACGCGACCTCGGCCGACGTCACGGCCCAGACCCTGACCCAGATCATCCTCGACGAGGGCCGACGCGGCACCGCATTTCTGCCGAGCGAGCTCCTGCACGAGCTGGTGCGGGTCGGTGAGCGCGCGGTGTCGAGCGGTGTCGAGCACGTGCAGCAGGGCGTCGACCGCCTGATGCAGGCGTCGATCGACCGCCTCGGCCCGGTGCGCCGGGCGCGCGAGGAAATGTCGCGCCTGCGCTCGCGGCTCGAGGAGCTCGAAGTTTCGCTCGAGGACCTCGAGCTCGATCGGGTCGCGGGCGATCGGGTCGCGGGCGATCGGGTCGCAGCGGCGCCGGCTGACGCTGACGACACGAAGGCTGGCGGGCGGCGCCCCGCTAGCCGTATCCGTCGCCCGGCGGCGCGGACGAGCGCCGGCTGACGCCTCCGAGGCTCGAGCCAGCAGAGCGGCAAGAGCGTTGTCGACGCACCCACCAACGAACCACGGAAAGGACACCCCCATGGCCAAGGCCAAGACCGATATCGTCATCAAGCCCGTCCGCAAACCCCGCGCTGCCCAGGTCGTCACGACTCCGGAGCAGTTGACCGAGAACCTGACCGCGGCCGGTCGCAACGTCTGGTTGGCCGGCCTCGGCGCCGTCGCCACCGTTGGCAGCGAGACCAGCAGCCTGTTCGACACGCTGGTCGAGAAGGGCCGGGAGCGCGAGAAGCAGGCCCGTCCCGCGGTCGACCGCCTGGTCGAGCGCACCGGCGAGCTGGTGGATCGCACCGGCAGCCAGCTCGGCAAGCTCGGCGGGCGGGTGGAGAAGCTGGTCAAGGAGCGCACCGCCGCCGCCCTGCATCGGATCGGCGTGCCCTCGCGCGACGAGATCCAGCTGCTGATCAAGCGCGTCGAGCAGCTCAACGCCAAGGTCGAGTACCTGGCGAGCGACCGCGCCCACGCCGCCAACTAACCCGCAACCTTCAACGATAGAGAGAGGATGCTGTCATGGCCAAGCACAAGAAAGTGAACGCCGCCGACGTCAAGGAATCTGCCCACAACGTCCTGCTGGCCGGGCTCGGAGCGCTGGCAGTGGCCGAGGAAGAGGGCCGCAAGTTCTTCAAGAACCTGGTCAAGCGCGGCGAAGACGTGCAGGAGAAGAATCAGGATCGCTTCGAGTCGCTGCGCAGCGATCTCTCGTCGAAGGTCGAGACCGCCAAGTCCAAGGCGGGGGACGCCTGGGAGAAGGTGAGCGAGAACCTCGACGACCGCGTCACCGCCACACTGCACAAGATGGGCGTGCCGACCAAGGACGAGATCTCGACCCTGACCAAGCGCGTCGAGGAGCTGACCAAGGCGGTCGAGCGGCTGAAGCCACGGGTCACCCCGACCCGTACGGCCGGCCCGCGGGCGACCGCGAAGGCAAAGGCCGACACCACCAAGGCGGGCGCTGCAGAGTAAGATTCAGCCGTGGCTCACGCCCCAGCTGGTAGCTCGCGGATCGGGATGGCCCTTGCCGGCGGTGGGCCGGAAGGGGCCATTTACGAGATCGGTGCCCTGCGCGCCCTCGACGAGGTCCTCGTCGGGGTCGACCTCAACGATCTCGACATCTACGTAGGGGTGAGCGCAGGCGCCTTCATCGGTGCCTGCCTCGCCAACCAGTTGTCGACGGAGCAGATGTGCCGGGCGATCGTCAAGTCCGAGCCCGGTGAGCACCCGTTCGTGCCGGAGACGTTTCTCCGGCCAGCGGTGGGTGAGTGGTTCCGCCGTGGCGCGAGCATTCCCGGCCTGCTGGTCGAGTCGGTGATGGCGGTGCTGCGGCGCCCCCAGGATCTGTCGATCGCCGAGTCGCTGACCCGACTGTCGCAAGCTCTGCCGGTCGGTGTTTTCGACAACGAGCCCATCCGCGCCTACCTCGAGCGGATCTACACCTTGAAGGGTCGCACCGACGACTTCCGCGAGCTGCCCAACAAGCTGGTGGTGGTCGCCGCCGACCTCGACTCGGGCCATGCCGTGCGCTTCGGCGAGCCGCCGTTCGACCACGTGCCGATCTCGCGCGCGGTGCAGGCATCGACGGCGCTGCCCGGGCTCTACCCGCCGGTGCGCATCGACGGTCGCAACTACGTCGACGGCGTGCTGCTCAAGACGCTGCACGCTTCGGTGGCGCTCGAGAAGGGCGTCGACCTGCTGCTGTGCCTGAACCCCATCGTGCCGGTGGACACCCTGCATGCCGTCGAACGCGGATTCATGGATGGCGAGCTGGTCGACCGCGGCCTGCCGACGGTGCTGTCGCAGACCTTCCGCACCCTCATCCATTCGCGTCTCGAGGTCGGCATGGCGGCCTACCAGCGTCGTTTCCATGCCGACATCGTGCTGCTCGAGCCGCAGCGCGACGACTACCAGATGTTCTTCACCAACATCTTCAGCTTCTCGTCCCGGCGGGCGGTGGCGCAGCACGCTTACGATGCCACCCGCGAAGAGCTGCGGCGGCGGCAGGCCGAGCTCGAGCCGATCTTCGCCCGCCATGGCATCGGCCTGCGCCGCGACGTGCTGGCCGAGACCGAGCGCGACATGTGGGATCACGTCAGCACGCCGTCGGCCTCGCCGCTGGCACGCCTCGGCGGCCTGCTCGACTCCCTCGACGACATCCTGGCGACGGAGGAGCGGTCGCGCGACGAGCAGGGCGAGATGGACCGCGCCGTGAGCTGACCTGGTCAGGAGTTACCGAAATCACGGTCGAGAGGGCGCGGCGAGCACGCGCCCTCTTCGTTTTTTGGGCTGCTAGCATGGCGGCCCTCGGGGAGGATCCATGGCTGCCAGTCGAACCACGTTGGGACGCTATCGCATCGAAGACGAGCTGGGCCGCGGCGGCATGGGGGTGGTCTACCGGGCGGTCGACCCTGAGCTCGAGCGACCGGTGGCGGTGAAGCTGATCCTGCTCGAGGGCGCCGGCGAGACCTCGGCGTCCGAGATGGAGACCCGCTTCCGCCGCGAGGCCAAGGCTGGCGCCCGCGTGCACCATCCGGGCGTCGTCGCGGTCTACGACGTCGGTCGTGCCGGTAACGAGCTGTACCTGGTGATGGAGCTGGTCAACGGCGGCTCGCTGGCCTCGCGTCTACGCGGTGGCGCCTACCCGTCGACCAAGGAGGCCTTGCTCATCGTCGCCGACGTCGCCGACGCTCTGGCGGCCGCGCATGCCGCGGGTCTCGTGCACCGCGACGTCAAGCCGGCCAACATCCTGTTCACCGAGAGCGGTCAGGTGAAGGTGACCGACTTCGGCGTCGCCCGGGCGATGGGCGATTCGACCGAGCTGACGCGCACCGGCATGGTGGTGGGCAGCCCGGCCTACATGGCGCCAGAGCAGATCAAGGGCGAGAAGGTCGACCCGCGGGCCGACGTCTTCGCCCTGGGGGTGATCCTCTACGAGGTGTTGCTGCGCCGGAAGCCGTTCGGTGCCGACACCATCACCACCCTGGTCTACGAGATCCTGCACAAGGACCCCTTCGCCAACGTCGAGCTGACGGCGTCGCTGCCACCAGCCCTGGCCGCCTTCCTGCGTCAGGCGCTGGCCAAGGACCCCGAGACGCGCGTGCCGACGGCCGTCGCTTTCGCCGCCGAGGCGCGCCGGCTGGCCGCCAACGGCGGCGCCGGAGAGGCGGCGGTGGCCGAGCAGACCGGGGCGACGACGGCGCTGCCGGCGGTAGCCCTGGCGGTGGCCACGCCGCCGTCCTGGCAGGCCGCTCCGACCGCCCTCGGCCCGCTGCCCCTGCTGACACCGCCCCTGCCCCCGCCGCAGGTGCCCTCGGCAGCGAGCACGCCGCCGCTGCCACCCGTGCCGGCGTCACCGCCCCCGGCGACGGCGCCGCGCGCGCTCATGACGCCACCCGCGGGGGACCCCGCGGTGAGCAGCCCGAGCTATGCGTCGACCACTCTCGTCGGCCAGGGGCGGCGGCGGGTCGGCGTGGTGGTGGTCGCGGTCGTCGCGCTGCTGGCGATCGCCCTCGTCGCGGCCTGGCTGCGCAAGGTGCCAAGCGAGCCCGCCCAGAGCGGCCCCGAGGTGCCACGGGTGGGTGACGGTGGCGCGCCGGCGGATGTCTCGCCCGGCGCTCCGTCCACCAGCCCGTCACCGGACGGTGACGAGGCCCCGACCGCGCCGCCGAGGCCGATCGACGTCACGCCGCCGCGTGCCGAGAACGAGCTGCCAGGCGCGTCGGCGGTGGTCGTGCCGGCTCGCCCGGAGGACACCTCGCCCTTGGCCGAGGACGAGCCCGGCAGTGGCACGTTCCAGGCTCCCGAGCTGCCGGCCGGGAGCCCGGTTACGCCCAGCGAGACCGAGGAGCCGGCGTTCACCCCGCCGGCCGGCGTCGCGGACCAGTTCGAGTGCCAGGAAGGGGCCGAGTTCAACGTCTCGCCGGAGGACGCCCTGGTGACGATCAACGGTCGCGTCCTCGGCAAGGCCGACGACTGGGACGGTACCGGCGGTGGCCAGACCTATAAGTTCCCGCGCGCCGGCACCTACTACGCTCATTTCACCGCGTCCGGCTACGAGGCCGTCTGGGTGAGGATCGTCGTCAGCCCCAACGCCGACGACGAGGTCGCCGACATCGACACCGAGCTGTCGAAGGCGAAGCGGAAGAAGTGACGGAAGGGCCGTCTCAGGCCGGCGTCAGGACGGCGGCGAGGCGGGCGCGCAGCCAGTCGGGGATCGGGGTCTTGGCGAAGGTCCCGAGGTCGGTGGCGACGGTGATCGCCTCGGCCTCGGCGACCAGCGTCGCGCCATCGCCGACGGTGAGACGAAAGCGCCAGGTGGCCGAGGTCTGGCCGAGCTGCGCGAGCTGGACGGCGACCTCGACGCGGTCGCCGTAGCGCAGCGGGCGGCGGAAGTCGGCGCTCAGTCGGACGGTCGGAAACCCCACCCGGTGGTCCCGCAGGAGCTCCGGGTAGCCGATCCCCAGGCGCTGACTGAACAGCTCTTCCATGGCCACATGGCAGTAGTGGAGGAAGCGCGGGTAGTAGACGATGCCGGCCTGGTCGATGTCGCCGAAGCGGACGGTGATCAGGTAGCGGAAAGGCTCGTCTCGTCCCGCGCCGGTGGACTCGGGTGGCGTCATCGAGCAAGTCTATGCGGCCGGGAGTGCTCGCTGCCCGAGGCGAGTGAGCGCTCCAGCGCGCCGGCGCGTTGTCTTCCATGGGAGCCCGCTCATGTCCTTCGCCAATCCCGCCGCCACCGCCGTCGCCGACGGTAACACCTACAGTGCTGCTCTCCTGGCCCTGCTCGGCGACCGTGACCCCTGGCAGGTCATGGGCGAGCTCGACAGCGCCCTGCCGGCGTTGGTCGTCGACCTGACGCCGGTCGAGCTCCACCAGCCCGAGGCGCCAGGCAAGTGGTCTGCCCTGGAGGTGGTCGCCCACCTGGCCGACACCGAGCTCGTTTACCGCTATCGCCTGCGCCGCATCGTCGCTCAGCCCGGCACGGCGATCAGCGGCTACGACCAGGACGCCTGGGCGCGCGGGCTGCGCTACAGCGAGGTCGACCGTGACGAGACGCTGGCGCTGATTCGCGCCCTGCGCACCGCCAGCCTGCGCTGGCTGCGCGGGCTGAGCTCGAGCGAGCTCGACCGGGTCGGCGTGCACAGCGAGCGCGGGGAAGAGAGCGTGCGCCACACGGTGTCGTTGATCGCGGCTCACGACCTGGTGCATCGCGCCCAGCTGGCACGCATCCGGCGCACGATCGGACGCTAGTGCTCCGCTGCAAAAGTCCGCGGCAAAACTCGCCGGCCCTCAGCGCCGCTTGCGGCGTTGCGCCTCCTCGAAAGACCCCCAGTATTCCTGCGTCGGCGCGCCTTGCGATCGACGCCGATTGCTCAGCGATTTTCACCACAACTTCCGCAGCGAAGCACTAGGGCAAAACCCCAGCCCGCTTACGGCGTACCATTCGCGGAGCCGGGCGCGCTGCCGCGGCTCCTCCCGCCGATGCCGCGCCCCACCCCCATCCGCCTGCTGCTCGCCCTCGGCCTGCTCGCCTTCCTGGTGGCGGGACTGTCGATCGTCGACATGTTCCTGCCGCGGCCCTACGACGGGGTCGTGCTCGAGCCCGACTCGCCGTACGAGCTCAAGGTGCAGAAGGTGGTCCCGGGCTCTGGCGCCGCAGTCGCTGGCGTGCGGCCGGGCGACTTGATCATCGGCATCGACCGCTCGGCGCTCTACAGCCCGTCGGCGGCCAAGTCGATCAGCCGCGACCTCGGCGAGCGCACACCGCTGCGGCGTGCCGCCGAGCTGGTGGCCGGGCACCGCATCGGCGACCACATCGCCTACCTGGTGCGCCGAGGGGGGCGCGAGGCGGCGGGAGGGGCGGCGTCCCTCCCCTCCTCGGCGACGCGCTCGGCGCCGGAACGGCAAGTCGGAGAGCGGCTCCTCGAGGTCGACGTCGTCCTCGGCCGCCGGACCATCGCCAGCCCGGCGTACGTGTTCGCCTGTCTGCTCGGCTTCGGCTTCTTCTTCGTCGGCCTCTTCGTCCTCCTCCGCCAGCAGCGCGCGGGCGCCGCCTGGGTGTTCCACACCATGAGCAGCCTGTTCATGCTGTTCCTGGTCTGCCGTCTGCGCCCGGCCTCCTACTCCTGGGTCGATAGCTTCGTGCTGACCACCGGCACGGCCGCCCTGATCTTCCTGCCGGCCACCTTCCTGCACTTCTTCCTGGTCTTCCCAAGGCCTTTTCACCTCTCGCGCGAGGGCCGCGCCGTACCTTTCGGCCTGACCCGCCAGGCGTGGGCGGGCTGGCTCGCCGCGCTCTACCTGGTGCCGGTGGTCGTCTACGGCTCGGCTCGCCTGCCGACCGGCGACGCGGGCCGTCAGCAGCTCCTGATCAGCGGCGCGCCGGCCGCCAACTGGTGGGTTCTCGCGCTCTATCTGATCGCTGGCCTGTTGGCGATCTCACTGCACTCGCGGGCGGTGCCCGACCCGCGCCAGCGCCGCGGCGCCGCCCTGGTATCGATCGGCGCCATCTTCGGGCTCGTCCCGTTCATCGTGTTGGCGGTGGTCTTCCCGAGCTTCCTGCACACCGAGGACTTCCTGTTCCTGGGCGTGCTGCCGCTCGCCCTGGTGCCGGCGACCTTTGCCTACGCCATCGTTCGCTACGAGCTGCTGGACATCCGCGTCATCGTCAGGAAGAGCCTGCTCTACACCGCGACGAGCGCCCTGGTCACCGCCTTCTACGCGCTGGGCATCGCCTTCTTCAACGCCCTGTTCCGTGAGACGCGTCTGGCGTCGTCGGCGTTCTTCCCGGTGGTCCTCGCGCTGGCCATCGTCGTGTTGTTCGAGCCACTGCGGCGGCGGATCCAGGGGCCCATTGACCGCTTCTTCTTCGCCGAGCGTCTGCGTCTCGAACGGGCGATGGAGGAAATGGGCGAGGCCTTCACCGCCCGCGTCGACCTGACAGCGGTGGTACGCGACCTGGTGGAGCGTCTGCCGACGGTGCTCGGGGTCGACTTTGCGGCGCTCTACCTGCGGCGTGGCGAGCAGCTCGAGCGCACCGCCGGCCCCGGCAGCCTGCCGGCCAGGCTGCCGGTGGTCGGTGCTCTCCACGAACGCCTGCTGGCCACCGGCGGGCTCTCGCGCGTCGAGGAGCTGCCCTATGGCAGCGCTACCGGCGGCAACGCCGGGCTCGAGTCGCTGACGCAGGCCCTCGCCGCCGCCGGCGTCGAGCTGGTCGGCGACCTGGTGTCGCGCGGCCAGAGCGTCGGCGTCATTCTGTTGTCCGGCAAGAATGGGGGCGCGCTGCGCCTCGAGCCGGAGGAGGCCAGGCTGCTCTCCGGCTTGCTCCACCAGGCGGCGGTCGCCCTCGACACCAGCCTGCTGGTGGCCGAGCGCACCCGTCAGGCGGAGCTCGAACGCGAGCTCGAGATCGCCGCCTCGATCCAGCAGGCGCTGTTGCCGCCCAGCCTGAGCACATCCCCGGGTTGGAAGGTGGCGGCGCACTGCCAGCCGGCGCGCCACGTCGGTGGCGACTTCTATCTCGAGCTGCCGATGGCCGACGGTCGACGGGCGATCGCCTACGCCGACGTCTCCGGCAAGTCGGTCTCGGGCGCCCTGATGATGATGGCGGCGCACGAGGTGCTCTACTCCTTGGCGATGAGTGGTCATCCGCCGGCCCGCCTGCTCGACCTGGCGAACGAGCGCCTCTACCGGCTGGGCAAGCGCAGCTTCGTTGCTCTCGGCATGCTGAGCTTCGACGAGCACGACCCGTTGGTGCACTACGCCTTGGCCGGCCAACCGCAGCCGCTGCGTCGCGGGCGCGACGGCGAGGTGACCGAGCTGGCGTTGCCGGCGCATCGTCTGCCCCTCGGCGCGCTGCTCGCCGGGGCCTACGAGATGCAAACCACGCCAGTGCGGGCGGGCGAGATGCTGCTGGCCTACTCGGACGGCGTCATCGAGGCGCTGTCGCCCAGCGACGAGGTGTTTGGCATCGAGCGCCTGACGGCGTTGCTGGCATCCGTCCCGCCGGAGCCGCAAGTCGTGGTGGAAAGCGTCCTCTCGGCCCTCGCCGACTTTACGGCGGGCCGCGAGCCGTACGACGATGTGACGCTGGTGGCGATCTGCCGTCAGCAGGAGACGATGCATGCGTAAGGTGTGGTTGGTCGCGCTGATCCTGCTCTTTGCCGCCGCTGGTGTGCATCTCGCTCTGCGTCGACCGACGCCGGCGTGGACCACCAGCTCACCGACGGCGCTCTCCGAGTTCGAGCAGGCTCTCGACGCCGAGGCCAAGTTCTACCGGAGCGACGCCGTCCGTCACTTGCGACGGGCGCTCGAGCTCGACGCCGAGTTCGTCGCCCCCAAGCTGTGGTTGCAGTACTTTCCGGATCTGGTGAACGAGAAGGAGCGCGAGCAGCTGTTCGGCGAGCTCGAGCAGGCCGACCTGTCACGCCTGAGTGCCCGCGAGCGTTTCATCTTGAGCTACCGCCTGGCCAATCGCGAGAGGGACTTCGCGCGCGCCAGCAAGATCCTCGACGAATATCTGGCGGCCAATCCGGAGGACCCCTGGGCCCTGCGCTTCGTCGTCGCCAAGGCCTGGAACATGCACGACTGGCCGCTCGCCGAGAGGCTCTACAAGCAGCTCGTCGAGCGCGACCCGAACTTCGTCCTGGCCCACAACCACCTCGGCTACATCTACATGGCCCAGGGCCGGTTCCAGGAGTCGGAAGAGGCCTTCCGCACCTACCGCTTCATCGCGCCCGACCAGGCCAACCCACACGACTCCCTCGGCGAGCTGCTGACGCTGCGCGGCCGCTACCAGGAGGCCGTCGAGGAGCTCGAGGCGTCGATCGCCGTAAAGGGTGACTTCTGTGCGTCGTACGAGCATCTGGTGACCGTCTACGAGCTGTGGCGCCGGCCCGCGGCCGCTGCCGAGGTCGTCGACCGGGCCGCCAAGGCCGACGCCTGTCCGCCCGACAGCCTGTCGGCGCAGCGCTGTCGCGTTGATGTCTGGGGCAGGATTCAGGCCGAAGACTGGGCTGGCGCCTGGGAGCAGGCGCAGCGCTGCGACGGTCGACAGAGCGACCCGGTTCTCGTGCACCTGGTGGCGCTACGCACCGGCAACACGACCGCCGCCGAGGCGATCGAGGCCGACTTCCGCCAGCAGGTGGAGGGTTATGCCGAGAAGGGCAAGGAGATGGACGCCCAGCCGAAGGCGATGTTGGCCCACCTCGAGGGCGCCCGGGCGCTTGCCGACGGCCGCCTGGGCGAGGCGATCGCAAGGTTTCAGGAGGCCGACTCGCTGCTGCAGTACTGGGCCAGCGACGCAATCCTCAAGCTCTACAACCAGTCGCAACTGGTCGCCGCCCTGGTGCGGGCCGGCGACCTCGACGACGCCCGCCGGGCCTACGCGACGCTGACCGCCGTCAATCCCGACTTCGCCCCCGGCTTCCTCACCGCCGACGTCCTGGCGGCGGTCGGTGGCGTTCCGGCAGCGGCCACGCCGCCCGCCGCTGCTGCTCGCTAGGAGGCGCGCGCCAGCGCGATACGGCGCCGTATCGACGGCCGAAGGCCAGCGCGCGAAGCGCGCGATCAGATGGCCCTTAGGCTTCCACCTCGCGGACGGCGTCCGCGCCGGTGGCCGGACGACCGAACAGCCGCGCCGTCCGCGACTTCAGGCGGTCGGCGACGACGTAGAAGGCCGGCACGACCAGCAGCGACAACAGCGTCGAAACCAGCACGCCGCCGATGACGGCGATGGCCATCGGGGTGCGGATCTCCGAGCCGGGTCCAAGCCCCAGGGCGGGCGGGATCGCCGCCATCAGCGTTGACACCGAGGTCATGACGATCGGCCGCAGGCGGATCGGGCCGGCCATGCGCACGGCCCGCAGCGCGCCGACGCCGCGCCCCCGCAGCTGGTTGGCGTAGTCGACGAGGATGATCGAGTTCTTCTTGACGATTCCCATCAGCAGCAGGATGCCGATCATGCTGAAGATGTTGAGGCTCTTGCCGGCCAGCCAGAGGCCGGCGGCGGCGCCCGCTACCGACAGCGGCAGGATGGTGAGCACGGTGATCGGGTGCAGGAACGAATTGAACTGCGACGCGAGGATCATGTAGGCGACCAGGATGCCGAGGGCGAGGGCGAACAGCAGGCTGCCCATCGACTCGCGAAAGGCGACGCTGGCGCCACCGAGGACGGCGCGGGTGCCTGCCGGCATCTGGCGCGCCAGCTCCTCGACCTTGGCGAGGGCTTCCTCCTGCGAGTGCCCGGGCGCCACGTTGGCGAAGACGTTGATCGCCCGCTCGCGGTCGCGCCGGGTGATCGCCTGCAGGGCCGGTCGCTCCTCGGTGGTTACCAGCGACGACAGCGGCACCATGTCGCCGCTGGCGGTCCGCAGGCGCAGACGCGAGATATCCTCGGGGCGTGACCGCTGGCTGGCCAGCAGCCGCAGGCGGACGTCCAGGCGACGGCCGCCGTCGCTGTACTTGCCGACGCGGATGCCGCCGACCAGGGCGTTGAGGGTGGTCGCCACGTCCTCGACCGACACGCCGAGGTCGGCGGCCCGCGCGCGGTCGGGAAGGACGCGCAGCTCGGGCTGGCCGAGCTGGTAGTCGCTGTCGAGGTCGACCACCAGGCCGCTCTGACGGAGGTCGGCCATCAGCGCCTGGCTGGCGGCGATCAGGCCATCCCAGTTGCTGCCCCGCACCGAGAGCTCGACCGGGAAGCCGCGCTGCGCCGTGAAGCCCTGCTGCGAGAGGTCCTGCACCACCGCCTTGACGCCAGGGATGCCGTTCATCTCCTTGCGCAGCCAGCCCGAGAACTGCTGTTGGGTGAGCTTGCGCTCGCCGGGAGGCACCAGGGTGAGGAACACCATGCTGTTGTTCACCGATCCGCCGCCGCCGAAGCCGCCGATGACGCTGAAGGAGCGCTTCATCTCCGGCCGCGCCGCCAGCTTGCTCTCCACTTGGCGGGTGAGCTGGTCGGTCTCGCCGATGTCGGAGCCGACCGCGGTAGTCAGCCGCAACATCAGCCGGCTCTGGTCCTGCGACGGCACGAACTCGCCGGGCAGCGCCTTCAACAGGAAGATCGCGCCGACGAAGACGCCCGCCGCGATCAGCAGGACGAGCCCGGGACGCCGCAGGCCGGCGCCCAGCACCCGCCCGTAGACCCGCTCGATGCGGGAGAAGGTGTGGTCGACCCAGGCGCCGAGGCGACTGGTGCGCTGGCGGCCGGCGATCAGCAGCTGCGAGCAGCGCGCCGGGGCGAGGGTGATCGCCTCGAGATAGGAGAGCAGGACGGCGATGCAGAGGGTGATGCCGAACTGCAGGAAGAAGCGGCCGATGACCCCCTTCATGAAGATCACCGGGATGAAGATCGCGACCACCGCCAAGGTGGCGGCGAGGGCGGCGAAGGTGATCTCGTAGGTGCCTTCACGAGCCGCGCGGACGCGGCCCTTGCCCATCTCGGCGTGGCGGTAGATGTTCTCCATGACCATGATCGCGTCGTCGACGACGATGCCGACGGCGAGGGCCAGGCCGAGCAAGGTGAAGGTGTTGAGGGTGAAGCCCAGGAAGTAGATCACCGCCACCGTGCCCATCAGCGACATCGGGATGGCGAGCACGACGTTCAAGGTCGACGACAGCGAGCCCAGGAAGAGCCAACAGACGAGGGCGGTGAGCAGCACCGACAACAGCAGCTCGAACTGAATCTCGTGGACCGACTCCTCGATGAAGGTAGTGGAGTCGAAGTTGAGGCCGAGCTGCATGCCGGCGGGCAGGGTCTTGCGGATCTCGTCCAGCTGCGCGCGCACTGCCGTGGCGACGGCGACGGCGTTGGCGCCGCGCTGCTTGCGGATGCCAAGGCCCTGGGCGGGCTCGCCGTTGACCCGCGACATCCGGCGCTCGTCCTCGAAGCCGTCCTCGACCAGGGCCACGTCCTCGAGGTAGATCGGGCTCGCCTGGGCGTTGCCGAGCGTGCTGCCGGCGCCGCCGCGGGCGCCGCCGCGGATGATGATCCGGCGCAGCGTCGCGAGGTCGACGGCCTCACCCAGCACGCGGACGCTGATCTCGCGGCCCTCGGTCTCCAGGCGCCCGGCAGGGAGCTCGACGTGCTCGCTGGCCAGCGCCCGCGTGACGTCGACCACCGTCAGGCCGCGCTCGTCGAGCTTGGCGGCGTCGAGCCAGATGCGGACGTTGCGCTCGAGGTAGCCGCCGAGAGTGATCTCGCCGACGCCGGGGACGGTCTGCAACCGCTCCTTGACCCGGTAGCGGGCGTAGTCGGCGAGCACCTGTCGCGGGAACGGGCCCGACAGGCCGACCCACATGATCGGCTGATCCTCGGGATTGGTCTTCGAGATCACCGGCGGGTCGATGTCGCGCGGCAGGCGCTGTTGCGCCTGCGACACCTTGGTCTGCACGTCCTGCAGCGCGAGGTCGACGTCGCGGGCGAGGTCGAGCTCGACGGTGACATTGGCGCTGCCCTGGCGCGAGGTCGAGGTCACCGACTTGACGCCCTGGACCTGTACCAGCGCTTCCTCGAGCACCTCGACGACGTCGTTCTCGATGACCTCGGGGGCGGCGCCCTCCCAGGCGACCGAGACGCTGATGGTGGGGAAGTCGACGTCCGGGAACTGGCTGATGCCGATCTGGGTCGCCGCCACCGCACCAAAGACGATGGTCGCGGCCATCAGCATCCAGGCGAAGACCGGCTTGTCGATACAGGCTTCGGTGATCTTCATGGGTTCCTTCGCGCGGCTGCGTGATCAGGTGCCGGCAGGCGCGGCCGGGCGGGCCTTCGGGGGGGCGGCGTCGGCGCTGACATTGACGGCGGCGCCGTCGCGCAGGGCCTCGGCGCCGCGGATGACGAGCTCCTCGCCCGGCACGACGCCGGATTTCACCTGCACCAGGCCATCGGCGGTGCGCAGTCCGAGCTCGAGGACCCGCTCATGGGCGATGTTGTCGACGACGATGAAGGCCAGGAAGCCGCGCTCGCTGGGTCGCACGGCGGTCTGCGGGATCACCGGTGAATCGCCGGCGGTGCCGACCGGGATGGTGATCTCGGCGAAGGCCCCAGGTCGCAGCTCGCCGCGCGCCGGGTCGTCGACGGTGGCGGTCACCGCGACGCCGCGCGAGCGCTCGTCGGCGCCGGCGGCGACGTGGCTGATGGTGGCGTGGTACGCGCGCCCGCCGACCGTGAAGCGCAACGCCATCTGCGGCCTGAGCGGCGTGGCGTCGCGCTCCGGGACGTTGAAGCGCAGGAGCAGCGGCTCCCGCCGTTGCAGGCTGGCAAGCATGGCCCCGGGCTGCACGTACTGGCCGGTCTGCACGGTCCGGGTCTGGATCACCCCGGCGACCGGCGTGGTCACCCGGGCGTCGTGCTGGTTGAGCTTGGCGAGATCGAGGGCGGCCCTGGCCTGCGCCGCCTCGGCCCTGGCCACCGCCAGCCGGGTCTGCCAGCCTTCGAGGTCCTCCTGGCGCACCAGGTCGGGGTTCTTGGCGTTGACGTTCTGGCGGCGCTCGAGGCCGCTCTGGGCCTCGGCAGCCGCCGCCTCGGACTTGGTCAGCGTGGCTTGCGCCTGGGCGACCGCGAGCCGAAAGCGCTCGGGCTCGATCTCGACGAGCACCTGATCGGGCGTCACCACCTCGCCCTCCCGGAAGCGCACGGTTTCGACGACGCCGCCGACCCGGGCGGTCACCGCCACCTGCTCGAAGGCCTCGACCGAGCCGACCGCCGTGATGGTGTACTCGACGGTGCGGGCGACCACCGGTGCCACCTCGACCGGGAACTGGAGAGCTCGGGGAGCGCCGGCAGGTGCGCCGGCTGGGCCGCTGGCCTTGGGAGGGTCGCCACTCTTGCCGCAGGCCGCGAGCCCGAACGTGGCGGCGACGGCCAGGGCGGCGAGCGATCGAGCCGCGCGCGACTGGATGGACTTCAGGCGGACGGACATCAGGGAGTCTCCTTGACCGGCGGCGAGTCGACTGCCGGGTCGCTGCTTTGGATGCCGAGCGGCCAGGCGCCGACGGCGCGGTCGAGGGCCAGCTGGGCGAGCTGTTGGGCAAAGGCCGCGCGCTCCTGCTCGGCCACGGCCTCGAAGGCGGCGACGTTGGCGTCGGCCTGCTCGAGGGCGCTGGCCAGGCCGACGCGGAAGCGCTCCCGCACCTCGTCGGCGTTCTGCTCGGCGACCTGGGAGGCGACCGCGGCTTGGCGGCTGGCGGCCTCGGCGGTGGACAGGTCGGCCAGGGCATTGCGGACGTCGAGGTCGACCTCGCGCTGGCGCGCCGCGGCGACGAGGCGGCTCTCGGCGGCGGCGGCGGCCAGCTGGGCCCCGCGCGCCCGGCGGACGCCACCGTCGAACAGCGACCAGCTGAGGACCGCGGCGACGTTCCAGTCTTCGGTGGCCCCTGACAGGCCGCCCTCGTTGGTGCCGCGGTAGGTGCCGTGCAGCGCGAGGTCGGGGAAGATCCCGTAGCGCGGCGCCTTGGCGCGCTCGTCGGCGGCCGCCGACCGCGCCGCGAGCGCCTGGAGGTCCTGGCGGCTGGCGCGGGCGGTGGCGAGCAGGGCCGGCTCGTCGGCGGGAGGCGGGGAGGCCAGCTGCGGGTCGAGCAGCGGGCGATCCCCGAGGGGCTCGGCGAGCAGGTAGCCGAGCGCCAGGCGGGCGGTGGTCACCTGGCTACCGTAGCGGGTGGCGGCCAGCTCGGCGGTTGCCCGTTCGAGCTCCGAGCGGGTCAGCTCGTTGCGGGCGGCGAGGCCGTTTTCGAGCCGCAGACGCGCCTCGCTGGCGGTGGCGCCAGCGACCTCGACGCGGCGGCCGGCGGCGGCGCGCAGGCGTTCGGCGGTGAGCACTGCGTAGTAGGTCTGGGCGACCGAGAAGGCGAGGCTGCGACGACTCTCGCGGGATTCGAGCTCCTGTGCCATCAGGTCGCGGCGGGCGCTGCGCACGAGCGGCAGGGCCTGCACGTCGAACAGCGGGGTGTCGACGGTGACGGTGCCCTGGAGGGCGTTGCGGGCCTGGATCGTCAGCTCCTCGCCGTTGACGATACGCGTGACCTCGCTCTTGCGCCGGGTATAGGTGCCGCTGACGTCGAGGGAGGGCAGCAGAGTGGCGTAGGCCTCGTCGAGCGTGGCGCGCGCGCGGGCCACGCGGGCGTCGGCGATGGCGGCGTCCTCGTTGCGCTCGGCAGCCAGCCGGAGAGCGTCGGTGAGGGTCAGAGGCAGGGTGGGTGTCGGCGGGTCGTCGGCGCGCAGCGGGCTCGCGGCGAGGCCGGTGAGGGCGAGCAGGCAGACCACGGCACTGTGCCAGGGATGCCGGTGGCGGTGCGGGATGGACGGCAGGGACATGGTCTCTCGACAGGCAAGGCTGGGGCGGGAGGAGGGCGGAGGCGAGGCCTTCGGAAGGGCCCAAAAAAACGATAACACGCGTCGTGAAAGAGGGCGTCTCCTCGCTTTGTCGAAGTCCTGTCGGGCCGGCCCGACTCACCGCCCGCTCAACGCGCGGCGGCTGTCCCACAGACCGCGTCGACCCGGAGGGCTGGGTTTGGCTCGAGCGCAATGTTGGCGTAGCGGGTCTCGAGCGCCGGCTGTTGGGCGGACACATAGCGCTGCGGCGCGCGGCGGTAGTCGGCGCAGAGCTCGCGCAGGGCGCGCCGCATGTAGGCGTCGAGCGCCGGGTCGAAGCGCGACGGGTTGAGCGCCTCGTCCCAGAAGTCGTTGACGTGGTCCGCCCAGGAGAAGGGTCGGGTGAGCACGGCGCGTCCGTCGCGGACGGTCACCATGGCGGGCTTGCCGGCGACCACGCCATCCTCGAACAGGCCTCGATAGAACAGGTAGCCCTCGTAGTTGGCGACCAGGTCGGCGTTCGAGTAGACCCCGGTGGTGAGGGCACCGAACAGCCAGCGCTCGTTGTAGCGACCGCGATCGACGACGTCGGCGTCGCTCTCGCCCAGCAGGTGGCTGGCGAAATACTTGACGCCCTGCGAGAAGAAGTGACCCAGCTTGTCGGAGCCCAGGAGCACGCCGTCGACCTGAATGGTGCGGCCGACTCCGAACAGGTAGTTGACGCGCGTCGCCCAGAACGGGGCGTCGCGGAAGATGCTGTGTCGACGGTGCTGGGGGAGCTTCTCGACCTCGGGGCTCTTCATCGCCCACGCCTCGATGCGGTCGACCCAGTAGAGCCCGCCGAGGCGCCAGTAGATGCGCCGCGCAAACCGCCAACGCTCGGCCGGTGTCGAGAGCGGGCCATGCCAGCCGGCGACCACGCTCTCGAGCACGCGCTCGACCATCTGGTCGAGCGCCGGCCCGGAGTCGCGAATCGGCTGCAGGCGGTTGCTGTACTGGTCGGTTTCGTAGGCGGCGAGGGCGGCCGGCGCGAGCAGGCCGAGGGCGAGGCCCAGGAACGCGCCGGCGCCGGGACGCCCGGCCACGTCAGAAGCGATAGGAGAGCCCGACCGAGGAGCTGACGCGTTCGAAGGCGCCACCCTCGATTTCGAGGTACCAGTGGTCAGCGATTTCTGCCTGCATGCCGACCTGCAGGTTCCAGGGGCTCGACTCGCGCAGCTTGACGGCGAAGTCGACCTCGCCGAAGACGGGGATCGGCAGGTGGCCGGAGTGCGTCTCCTGGGCCCGCTGGTAGGTGGCGCCGACCCAGAACGAGGCTCGCTCCTGATGCAGGCCGAGTCGCGGCGACACCACCCAGGCGGTGACGTCGGAATTGAAGTTGCTGCCGAGGTTGGTCGAGGTGTAGATCCCGGTGAGCGAGCCGAACCAACGCTCGCCGCCAGCGGCGAGCGTCAGGCCGCCACCGTAGACATCACCGTCATAGCGAATGTTGACCTGGTTCAGGGCGACCGGGAGGTTGGCGCCGCTGAAGTCGACGCGGGTGGTGGCGTCGATCTGGCCGAAGAGCGCGAAGATGTCGAGGAAGGGGAAGAGCCAGATGTCCGCCTTGACGTTCTTTTCCTCGAGCGTGTTCTCGACGCCGAGAACCGCGGGGTCGAGCGTGATGCCAGGCACGCTGAATTCCAGGCTCTTGACCTCGTAGCCCTGGTTCTGGTGGTAGAAGGTGAAATTAACGCCGAACGGCCGCGGCAGCAGGCTGGGGTCCACCTTGTCGCCGAGCAGCGGCAGACCTCCGGCATGGGCCGGCGGTGCGAGGACGGCGTTGACGGCGAGGAAAGCGAGAGTGGTTGCCAGAACGTGACGCGCGGCCATGCGGGACCCTCCGAGGTCTGGTGTGGCAGCGCGGGGGACGAAGGCCGCGCGCCGGCCGCGGAGCATAACGCGAGGAGCCAAGCTGGTGACGATGTGGTGACTGCGCGGTGACGGCCCACGTCCGCGTCAGAAAAAAATGGGGCGGGTCACTGGGACCCGCCCTTGGCTCTCTCAGGGAGGAGGGGCTGCCGGCTGGGACGGTGCGTTGCGGTGGGGTCGAGCGGAGGGTGGAGCGCGGGGGGTGTGGCGGTTGGGTGCAGCGGGTTGTTCTGACTCGTTGGCTCGAGGTAGGTGTCCTGGCCGGTTGCCGTCCACCTTGTAAAGCGGCAACCGTCGGAGAACGGATACGAGCAGGTGAGCCCTACTGTACGGCCGCCGACCAGTGATCGGGGGCGCCGCTCTCGAAGCCGTCCTCCTGCTGTCCTGCGAAGCCCGCCCAGTAGCAGCCCAGGCCGTTGTGGTAGCAGGAGATCTGGTGCGCTCCGCCACGCACGACGTAGAGCTCGGCGTTGTGGTCTTCGGCGAAGCCGTAGGTGCCGCTCACGCCGCTCGCCCAGCAGGCCGAGGTGATGCCGGCGGGGTCAGCGGTGTTCAGAGTCGTGGTCTTCCAGATCTGGCTGCACGAGGCGTCGCCGTAGGTGTAGGCGCCGGCGAGCGACGGAATGTGCAGACCGCGGTAGCGATAGCCGCCCATCACCGAGTGCCAGCCGCTGCCGGCGGTGTGGCAGAGGATCGAGTCGTAGAAGCCGCCGAGGCCGGCGCTGCGCGGGAATGTGCAACTCGTGGTGCCCGGGTCGGACGGGCAGCCGGGAATCGAGCAGTTGGAGACGCCCATCGCCGACGTCGAGCAGGCCTCGCGACAGGGCCAGCCGAAGTTGTCGGCGGTGGTGGTGCCGGCGACCCGCAGGTCGACCTCCTCGAAGTTGTTCTGGCCGACGTCCCCGATGTAGATGTCACCGGTCAGCCGGTCGAAGGAGAACCGGAAGGGATTGCGCAGGCCCATGGTCCACACCTCGGTGCAGAAGGAGGCTCCGGGCGCCTGGCCCTGGAAGGGGTTGTTGAACGGGACCGTGTAGTTGGCGCCGACGACGCCGCAACTGTCGGGCGCGGTGGCGAGCGCGTCGATGCCGCGGACGTCGATGCGCAGCATCTTGCCGAGCAGCGTGTCCTGGCGCTGGCCGTCGCCGCCGGTGCCGAGATTGCCGTCGCAGCCGCCGCCGCCGTCGCCGGTGGTGATGTACAGGAAGCCGTCCGGGCCGAAGGCGATCGAGCCCCCGTTGTGGTTGCCGGCGGACGAGTGCTCGACGATCAGGACCACCGCCGGCGTCGCGTCGGCGACGTCGGGGTTGCCGGCCGAGCGTTGATAGCGGGAGATGACGATGTCACCGCCGCTGTCGGTGTAGTAGACGTAGAAGCGCCCGGTGGTCGGGTAGTCGGGCTCGACCGCCATCGACAGCAGACCTCGCTCACCGCCGAACAACACCGGGTGGGCGACGTCGGCGCGCAGGTCGAGGAACGGTGTCGGCGAGATCGTCTGGCTGACGCCGTCCCAGACCAGAATGACGCCCTCCTGGGTGGCGATGAAGCGATGGTGCAGCTCGTCGCCGGGGTCGACGAAGGCGACGGGCGTGTCGTAATCGGTGGACGGAAACGCGGTGCTCGGCACCAGGGTGGCGATGCCCGCCGGCGCCGGCGAGCACGAGCCGGAGCAGGCGGCGCTGGAGCAGGCGGTGACGGCGGTGGCCGGTTGCTGGGGGCCGAGCAGCAGGACGAGGCCGGCGGTGGCGAGCACGGGGGGCAGGCGTCGGGACATGGCAATCTCCAAGGCGCAGTTGACGGCGCGCGGCCGGCTCCAGCCGCCGCGCGCACAGGCTCAGCTGGTAAAGCGTGCTCAGCCGCCCGATTGGATCGGGCGGCCGGCGAAGGTCAGTGCGCGGCTGCCGTATCGGCGGCCGAAGGCCAGCGCGCAGGTGCGGTATCGACCGCCGAAGGCCAGCGCGCGGAGCGCGCGATCAGATCAAGGCCTCACTCCGGCAGCTCGGCGCCGGGCTCCGGGAGCCAGTGGCTGGCGACCACGCCGACCAGGTAGACGAACAGGGCGACGGCTCCCGCCGCCATCGCGACCTTGGCCTCGGGCGTTACACCGGGGACGAGGGTGCGCAGTTGCGTCGACAGGAAGGCGCAGCTCGTGCCCAGCATGCGACCGCCCACGTTGGCGGCGAAGCTCTCGCCGGTGCCGCGCAGGTGGGTCGGGAAGACCCGCGGCAGGTAGTTGCCCCAGAAGCTGAACTGGGCGACGGTCAAGAGGCCGGCCACGAACATGCCCCACTTGAGGAGCCCGAGGTCGTTCTGGGCCGGGAAGAAGAACACCAGCGGCACCAGGATCAGGCCCGGAATCTGGAACATGCGCAGCAGCTTGCGCCGCGAGACGACGACCACCGCGAGGCCCGCGAGCAGCACCCGGCCGACCAGACCGCCGGTCTCCTGCCAGGCCTGGACGCTGCTGACGACGGCCTGTTGCGCCGGCTTGGCAAGGTCGGGGACCAGGCCGGGCACGAACTGCGGCGCCTGCTGGATGGCCCCGAAGGCGGCGCCGTAGCCGGCGGCGACGAGGATCGTGGTGACGATCGTCGTCCGGCGGAGCGCGGGGGTGAACAGCTCGGCGAGTCGCGGTCGCGCCAGGCTGCCGGCTGCGCGCTTCGCCGCCCACACCGGGGACTCCGGCAGGAACGGGCGGACGATGAGCAGAGGCAGGGCGGGTAGCACCCCCGAGATCAAGGTGTAGCGCCAGGCCTGGTGGCCACCGGCGATCGCGGGCAGGGAGTCGGCCCAGTGGACGGCCAGGTAGTAGGCGCCGGTGACCAGCAGGCCGCCGATCGAGGAGAGGGCCTGGGTGATGCCCAGCACCTTCTCGCGACGGGCGGGGTCGGGGAACAGCTCCGCCAGCCAGGCGGTGGCCGCCACGAACTCGACGCAGACGCCGATGAAGGTGGTGCAGCGGAAGAAGAGCAGTACCGTCGCCGAGGTCGCGAAGCCGGACGCCAGGGCGGAGATGGTGTAGAGCAGGATGCTCCAGACCAGGACGCGGCGGCGCCCGAAACGGTCGGTCAGCCAGCCGCCGAGCAGGCCGAAAACGCCGCCGCAGAGGGCCGGCAGCCAGAACAGGAGGCCGACCCAGCTGGCGAAGCCCGGGCTGCCGGGAGCGACCCCGACGAGCTCGCTGAGCGCCGGGCGGACGATCAGCGGCAACACCAGCAGCTCGTAGATGTCGAAGGCGAACCCCAGCGCGGCGACGGCGCAGATGGTCCATTCGAGGGCGGTGAGCGGGCGCGGGCGGTCAGCGGTGGTGGCTGGTCTCACGGGGCGGTTCTCCAGGGGCCGGCGACGACAGTACGGTGGGTGGCGATGCGTGCTCGTTGGACGGGGACGAGTCGCCGGATGGCACGCGCGGGTTGCCGGCGGCGCCCGGTGGCGCCATCGGCCAGCCCTGGCGGGGGAGCGTACCCGTCGCCCAGCTGTCGAAGTCCAGGGTGACGACGTCGCCGGTGTCGGGCTGTCGCGCCTGGACCGCCACCGGCACCTCGGCGTTCCACTCGCGGCTGGCGACGACGGCGGCGAACACCTCGCTCAGCCGGCAGGTGGGCTCGTGGGTGCCTCGCTCGGCGCAGTCCAACGGCGCGCCGTCGGCGGTCTGTCCGCGCCAATGCTCGAGGGACTCGCGCGCCGTGGGCGCGACGGCGAACCACTCGGCGGCCCTCACCGGCCGCTGGGCGACGGCGCGCAGGAGACGCGGCAGACCGACCAGGTGATGGAGCGGCAGGCAGAGGAGGAGCGCGGTGAGGGTCCAGCGCACCCAGGCCGGGCGGCGAGCGGCGGCCCAGGCGCCGAGCGCGGCGAGCAGCCAGATGGCGGCGATGAGGGTGGTCGCCCGCCGCAGGCCGGGCGGTCCGCTGCCGGCGCTCACGAGAAGCGCGCTGCCCAGGGCGCTGACGAGCGTCAGCGCAGCGGGCAGATGCGTGGCCGGGGTGACGAGCGCGAGCCCCGCCGCCAGCGCGACGCCGAGGGCGGCGAGGGCACCCAAGGCGACGGCGAGCCAGTCGCTCGCGGGGCCGCCGAGCTCGACCACCGGCTGGCGGAAGTAGTAGCTGTCGCCGGCGACGAGGAGGTCTTGGCGGAGCACCTCCAGGTTGCTCCTGATCGCGCTCGCGTCATGGAGGAAACCGGTGCCTCCGCCACGGAAGATGCCGGCACCGTCGGCCGGGTGGCGCACCAGCTCGCCGGGTGCCCGCAGTGCCGCCAGGCCGGCGCCGAGCGGCAGGGCGAAGGCGACGACGGCGCTCGCCGCCAGCACCCAGGTGCGGCGCGCCGCGCGTCGCCAGCCCATCACGGCGACGGCGGCGAGGGCGGGCAGGTAGAAGATGACCACCGGGTAGGCCATGGCGCCGGACATCGCCAGCAGGCCGAGGCCGACGGCGGCGACGAGGCGGCGGCGGTCGCCGGGGGTGGCGTCTGCGGCGGCGTCGGTCGGCCAGGCGGCAACTGCCAGGGCGGTGAGGAACGGCAGCAGTTGCAGGTCGATGCCGTAGCTCGTGCCGAGGCGATTGAAGGCGAGGAGCGTCGGCGAGGCGGCGACGGCGACCAACAGGAGGCCGGACTCGGCCCGCCCGAGGAAACGGCGCAGCAGCGGCCCGGCGACGGCGAGGGCCGCGGCGTGCAGGACCAGGCGCACCGCGCGGTAGGTGAACAGCTCGAAGCCGAAGACCTGGTAGACGAGGAGCAGCAGGCCGTACCAGCCGAGGTTGCTCGACACGCCGTCGAACAGTCGCCCGTGGGCCAGCCACAGCGGGCTGCGGACGGCCTCCGCGAGCTCTTCGTAACGGATGGTCGGGGCGGTGTGACGGTCGACCTGCCACTGGATGGCGGCCAGCGCGACCCCGGCCAGGGCCCACAGCATCCTCTCGCGGCGTGACGGAGCGACGTCGTCGGTCGAGGTGTGGCGGGCAGTCACGGCGGCGCGGAGCTTACCGGACCGCGCCTGCTCCGACGGTGGGTAGTCGGCGGCTCGTCGTTGGGGCATGCTGTGCCGATGATGCACCGCACCGCTGCCGTGGCCGCCGTCTTGCTCCTGACCATCGCACCTGGCGCGGCGCCCCCTGCCTGTGGGCAGACGAAGCCGGTCGCCGCCGCCAGCAAGCCCAGCCCCGGAGCGTCCACCCCAGTCGTCGACGAGGAGGTCGCCACCTTGATCAAGGGCCAGCAGTACCAGGCAGCGCTCGATCGCGTCCATCCCGAACGCCTGGCCTTCGAGGCGGCGGCGCATCCCGACCAGGCGCAGTGGCTGCGGGCGCTGGTCCACGAGGTGCAGCTCGAGAGCGCGCTCCACGGCTACGAGAAGGCGGTCGACATCCTCGCCAGCGCGCGCTGGCCGACGGCGCCGACCGCGGTCGCCCTGCTGTCCCTCTACCGCGGCGCCGTTCTCGCCAACTACGTCGATGCCTACCGCTGGGAGATCGACCGCCGCCCCGAGGTCGTGACCACCGGCGGGCCGCCGCTGCCACTCGCCAGCTGGACGCGGCCCCAGCTGCGGGCGGCGATCCTGGATGCCTACCTGGTGGCCTGGCGCGGGCGCGACGAGCTGGGTGTCCTGCCGGTGGCGACCTGGGGTGAGTACTTGACGGCGAGCACCTACCCGCCGGGCATTCGCGACACCCTGCGTGACACCGCCAGCTACCTGTTCGCCGACTTCCTGGCCGACAGCAGCTGGTGGACACCGGCGGAAAGCAACGGCGTGCATCGTCTCGACCTGGCGGCGCTGCTCAGCGGCGAGAGCGCTGAGCCGAGCGGCGACGCCGCCCGGCTGCTCGATCCGGCCATCCACCCGTTGCGCAAGCTGGTGACGATCCTCGGCGACCTCGAGGCCTGGCACCGCGCGGCGGGCCGGTCGGCGGCGGCGCTCGACGCCCTGCGGCAGCGCGTCGCCGCGCTCCACGGCCACGCCGGTGAGCTGCGCCCGACGGCGGCCGCGGCCGCCGCTGGGACGACGGCGGGTGAGGAGATCGCGCGCTTCCTCGCCGAGGCTCTGCCGGCGTTTCGCGGCGTCGACCACTGGGCGGTGGCGATGGACGACCTCGCCGGCATGCAGGAGGCGGCGGATCGTCCCGACGCCCTGGCCACCGCCTTTGCCACCGCCGAGGCCGGCGCCGTCGCCTACCCGGGCTCACAGGGTGGGCGTCTCTGTCGCGCGCGGCAGGTGGGGCTGACCACGCCGGCACTGGCGCTCACCGCCATGACCAGCGACGGCCCAGCCCAGCGCTCGCTGGCCGTCGACCACCGGCGGCTGGCGCGGGTCGACTTCGTGGCCTATTCCTACCCGCTCCTCGACAAGCTGAGCGAGCGGACGCGTCGCTATGGGTTGTGGCCGGCCGACGCCGAGATCCGGTCGGTCGTCGCTGGCACCGCTCCCGTCGCCAGCTGGCAGATGACGCCGCCGGCGAGCGCCGACTTCCGCTCGCACCGCACGTTCGTGGCGCCACCGAGCCTGCCGCCCGGCGCCTACGTCGTGGTGGCCCGGGCGCAGGCCGACGAGGTCGCCCTGGCGACCCTGGCCGCGGCCACGCGGGACGGTGGGGCGGCTGGCGGCGGCAAGCTGCGCGCGCCGGCGCTCGAAACGGCCTTGACCATGGTGGTTGGCGACCTCGTCCTGGTCACCCGCCAGACCGGTCCCGGTGAGCTCGAGGTGGCCGCCGTCTCGGGCGCCACCGGCAAGCCGCTGGCCGGCGCCGAGGTCGGCCTCTGGCGTGACGACAACGAGGGGCGTCGGCAGCTGGCGAGCGGCCGTTCGGACGCCGATGGCCACGTCAGCTTCAGCGTCGCGGCCCGCGAGGGCTGGGGGAGTCACTTCGTGGTCGGTCGGCGAGGCGCGGACCTGGCGGTGGTGGGCAACATCTGGGGGCTCCAGCCGCCGCAGCGGAGCTCGGCCGTCCTCGAGGCGCTGATGTTCACCGACCGCAGTCTCTACCGGCCCGGTCAGACCGTGCTCTGGAAGGTGTTGGCCTACGGCGCCGACGACGTGACCGAGGAGCCGCCCGAGCCGACACCGGGCCGCAGCGAGGTCGTCCGCCTGGTGGACCCGAACGGTGAGGTGGTTGCCAGCGCCGAAGTCACGACCAACGCCTGGGGAACGGCGAGCGGCAGCTTCGTGATCCCGAGCGGGCGGCCGCTGGGCCCGTGGCGTCTGACGGCGAACAGCGGCTCAGGGGCGTTCATTCAGGTCGAGGAATACAAGCGACCGACCTTCGAGGTGACGGTTGCCGACCCGCCGGGCGAGCTGCGCCTGAACCAGCCCGCGACGCTGCGCGGCGAGGCGCGCTACTACTTCGGCCTGCCGGTGACCGGCGGCAGGGTCGGCTGGGAGGTCGTGCGCGAGCCCCTACGACCCTGGTGGTGGCCCTCGTGGTGGTTCCGCAAGCAGCCCGATGCCGGTGGTCGGGAGACCATCGCCGCCGGCGAATCGACGCTCCGTCCCGACGGCAGCTTCGAGGTGGCGTTCACCCCAGCGGTGGCGCCGCGCCAGGGGGCGGACGACGACCGCACCTTCCGCTTCTCGCTGACCGCCACCGTCACCGACGAGGGTGGTGAGACGCGGGACGCGAGCCGCAGCTTCTCCCTCGGCTGGACGGGCGTGGTGGCTGCGGTCGAGAGCGCCGACAGCTTCGTCCTCGCCGACCGCGCGGCCACGCTGACCGTCCGCCGCACCGATCTCGACGGCGTGCCGCGCCCGGGCGCCGGGCACTATCGGCTGGAGCGTCTGTCGCCGCCGGACGCCGTGGTATTGCCGGCGGACTTGCCGCGGGTCGAGCAACCGGCGACGGGATTCGAGGCCAGCCCTGGCGACCGCCAGCGGGCGCGCTGGGAGACCGGCTTCGAGCCGAAGGCGCTGCTCGTCGACTGGCCCGCCGGCGCCCTGGTTGGCAGCGGCGACGTCGCGCACGGCGGCGACGGTCGGACCGTCATCAAGTTGCCGCCGTTGCCTCCTGGCGCCTACCGGCTGCGCTACGAGACCGCCGACGGCGCCGGCGCTTCTTTCACGCTCGCTGAGCCGCTGGTCGTCGTTGCCGCCCCGAGCCCGCGCGCCAAGCGCGTCCCTGAACCGCTGGCGGTCCCCGTCTGGCTGGCTCCGCAGCGCGGCCAGGCGCGAGTCGGAGAGACCCTCCGCGTCCTGGTGGCTTCAGGGCTGGGGGATCAGGAGCTGTGGCTCGAGACCTTCAAGTCTGGCCGCCGCGTGGCGGCGCGGCACCTGGTCGCCGGCCGCGACGCGTCCGTCGTCGAGCTGCCGATCCAGCCGGCCGACCGCGGCGGCTTCCTGTTGAAGCTCTGGACCCTGCGCGATCACCAGCTCCTCGAGCAGTCAGCAACCATCGACGTGCCGTGGGAGAACCGCGAGCTGGCGGTCGAGCTCTCGACCCTCCGCGACAAGGTGGCGCCGGGTAGTCACGAACGCTGGCAGGTGCGGGTCAAGGGCCCCGTCTCGGCCAAGCCGGCGAAGGCAGCGAAGGCGGAGACCGGCCCGGCGACGGTGGAGGTGGCCGCCGCCGAGCTGCTGGCGTTCATGGTCGACCGCAGCCTCGACGCTTTTGCGCCGCACGCTCTGCCTGACCTCGGACAGCTGTTCCCGCGCCGGGCGACCGCCGGCTTCGCGGGCAGCAGTCTGGGCGCCGCCCGCCAGGTCTGGCTCGCCTGGGACAACCCGCCGGCAGTGGACATCGGGCCCGGGCTCGAGCCGGCCGGCCTGGTGTTCCTCGACGGCTGGGGCGCTGGCGGTCCGGGGGTGCGGGGGGGCGCAATGATGATGAAAATGTCCGCGCAGGGTGCTCCGGAGGCATCGCAGGAGCTCTACGTGACCGGTGAGGCCTCGTCGATCGCAGAGTCGTCGAGCTCGACATCGGTCCCTGAGCCAGCCCCACTTGCTCCGCCGGCCCCGCCGCCGGTCACCCGCCGCAGCAACTTCGCCGAGACAGCATTCTGGTACCCGCACCTGCTCACCGCCGCCGACGGCACGGCGACGATCGAATTCGTGGTCCCCGACTCGGTGACGTCCTGGAACGTCTGGGTGCAGGCCCTCGGCCGCCATCTCGAGCATGGACTGGCGCGCGCCGAGGTCAAGAGCTTCAAGGACCTGATGGTGCGGCCCTACCTGCCGCGCTTCCTGCGCGCTGGCGACCGTGCCGACCTCGCGGTGGCGGTGAACAACGCCAGCGACCGGCCCTTGAGCGGCACCGTGCGCCTGGCGATTCGCGACGGTGAAGCGCCGACGGGCGCGGCAGCCAGCGCGGCGGCCAGCGCGGCGGCCAGCGCGGCCCCCAGCGCGTCGAACGACCGGCTGGCGGCGTTCGGTCTGGTGGCCACCAGCCCTGGCTACGCCGAGCTGCCGTTCACCGTCGCGCCCGGCGGCGGCACGACGGTGACCTTCCCGCTGTCGGCGCCGACGCGGGTGGACCAGGTGGTCTTCGAGGTGACCGCGGTCGCCGACGGCGTCACCGATGGCGAGCTCCGACCGCTGCCCATCCTGCCGTCGCGCTTCGGCCTCGTCGAGTCGCGGTTCGCCGCCCTGCACGGCGCCGAGAGCCGCACCTTGACCTTCGACCGCCTGCTCGCCAACGACGACCCGACGCGCATCGACGAGCAACTCGTCGTCACCCTCGACGCGCAGCTCTTCGACTCGGTGCTCGCCGCCCTGCCGTACCTCGCCACCTACCCGTTCGAGTGCAGCGAGCAGACGCTCAACCGCTTCCTTTCCGCCGGCATCGTCGCCGCGCTGTTCGAGAAGCACCCGGAGCTCGCACCGATCGGCAAGGAGCTGGCGAAGCGGCGCGAGGAGGCGGGTGGCGGCCTGCTCGAACGCTGGAACGCCGACGACCCCAACCGTCGGATGGCGCTCGAAGAGACCCCTTGGCTCGCCGCCTCGCGCGGCGGTCCAGCGCTCCAAGGCGCCGAGGTGGCGGCGGTCCTCGACCCCGACGTCGCCCGCGTCACTCGTGAGAACGCCTTTGCGCGGCTCGCCCAGGCGCAGGCGGGAGGCGGCGCCTGGCCCTGGTTCCCGGGCGGACCGGACTCCCCCTGGGTGACGCTCTACGTCCTCGGCGGCCTGGCACGGGCCACCGAGTTCGGGATCGCGGTGCCGCGCGACATGGTGTCTCGTGGCTGGCAGTACGTCGTCGCCGAGCTCGGCAACGACTGGCGGCGGATCGTCGACAGCGAGGTCGGCACTGGCAAGGACTGCCGCTGCCGCCTCGAGCTCCTGGTTCTGCTCGGCTACGTCGCGTCGTCCTATCCCGACGCCAGCTGGATGGAGCCCGCGC